>OBJZ01000123.1_pt1 | contig 45339 bp, 41 predicted proteins | sample 1481641 | NCBI WGS metagenome assembly OBJZ01 (sample SAMN02364493, study PRJEB22542) | human gut metagenome | isolation source: fecal sample | host: premature infant | place: USA: Chicago, IL | collected 2012-01
GCTGCCTAACCACTAGGTAGCTCCACTACGTGTCCACGATTTGCGGGTAACCCCATCACGGCCTACGAGCCGAGACGCACAAGCCCCACCTAGACAACCCGGGCAACCCCAACCACAACGAAAACCCCACCACCCAAAATCAACACACCAAAGAAGAATGACCCCCACCAACAAGACCGCTAAAGAGGCCGGAACAGGCCTCAGCTCCACCCAACACGTCACCCCCACCGAACGCAGCGCACTACGCACCTTCGGCTCACGCGGCGGCAAAAAATCCGCACAACGCTGGACCGACCCCACCCAAACCGAGTACCACACCAACGCCCGCAAACCCCTCGAAGCCGCCAACAAACGCCGAGCGCAGCAGGCGAGGGCTTCGAAGGCCGAGGTGTTGGCGTTTCTCAGCAGGCAGATTGTCGAGTCGGGCACCCAGCCCACGCGACGGGAAGTCATGCAGGAATTTGGACTGTCTGAGTCCACCGCGAAGCGCTATCTCCGCGAGGTGCGGCATCTTCTCTAGGGGGGGGCAGGCCGTAAGCATAGAACGGGTCCCCCTCCCCCCCTGGGAGGGCACACGGCTTTCCCTCTTTTCCTCACCCTTCTCCCGCGGCCCGGCGCCCTACCCAAGGGGGTCAGGCCAAAGGCCTTTCGCGGCATATCCTCGCGCGGCTCCGGTATTCCACGATGCCCTGCCGGCTCCCCGCTCCTGCGCCTCCATCCGAATCTCGCCAGGAGGGCCCAAGAAAAGGTCATTTGCCAGACCTCCCACCTAACGTCACCAGCGCAGGTCGCCACCCATGAGGGACAACACGACGAAGCCACCGTCTTTGGGGGCCTGGACTGACGCGGCGCTCGGTGAGCAGAGGTTGGACTCGAGGGGATGTTCAGCGGAAGTCGTAGTCGGGGTCCATCCCGCTGGAGAGATAGATGTCCTCAGCGTCGACTTCGCTGAGCATCTCGCTCATCGGAGAGTCGGCGCCAACATAGTGGTCTTCACCGATCATGCATCGGCATTCTTCGGCCCAGGTGTCGTCGGTCCCGTCTCCGACCTCTGTGTGCTTCCAGTGTTTTGGTCCTGTTGGCATGACCCAACTATAGAGGTCGAGGGGTGTTGGTTCGCGCTCAACGAGATGCTGTTGCAATGGGGTACCCCAGTAGGACAACCCTGCTGTGCCACGGAGCTGTAGCTTCTTGGGAGCAAGAGACCGAGAACACCAGGCCACCGGTCACGAACTGTTCAGTGCGTACTGTATAGTTCAGTGTATGCTGACTATTGCTTCGCGTCTCGACGTAATGAACCGCCTGGGTCGTGCACTGGCCGACCCTACTCGATCCCGGATCATCTTGACCCTGCTCGACCATCCCGCTTACCCGGCGGAACTATCCCGAGATCTGGACCTGACACGCTCGAACGTGTCCAACCACCTGGCATGCTTGCGCGATTGTGGGATCGTCGTCTCCGAGCCCGAGGGTCGTCGGACACGATACGAGATCGCCGATCCACACTTGGCGCAGGCGCTGACTACATTGGTCGATGCCACCTTGGCAGTAGACGAAGACGCCCCGTGCATCGATCCTGCCTGCTCGCTTCCCGAATGCAACGTAGCTGGGGTGGGCGCATGAACCTCACCACGGTCTTGCAGGCGATAGGCCTGTTCGCAGCTACCAACATCGACGACATCATCGTGCTCTCCCTCTTCTTCGCGCGAGGGGCACGCCAGAGCGGCAACACCGCCCGTATTCTGGCCGGCCAGTACCTCGGATTCGCCGGCATCCTCGGTGCCGCGGTCCTGGTGACCATCGGAGCCGGAGCATTCCTGCCCTCGGCAGCCATCCCGTACTTCGGTCTCATCCCTCTGGGCCTCGGCCTCTGGGCCGCATGGCAGGCTTGGCGCGGAGACGATGACGACGATGACGACGAGGCCAAGGTTGCCGGCAAGAAGGTCGGCGTGTGGACAGTCGCAGGCGTCACTTTTGCCAATGGCGGCGACAACATCGGTGTCTACACCCCTGTCTTCCTCAGCGTGGAACCTCTCGCAGTAGTCGCCTACTGCATCGTCTTCCTCGCGCTCGTTGCGGTCCTGGTGGCCCTGGCAAAGTTCGTCGCCACCCGCCCCCCGATCGCGGAAGTGCTCGAACGCTGGGAGGACATCCTCTTTCCCATCGTTCTCATCGGCCTCGGCATCGTGATCCTCGTCAGCGGCGGAGCCTTCGGACTCTGACGTAGCGACAGCGAGCCAACCAGCCCTGAGGGCGTGTCGGGGGTGTGCAACGGGTTGGCCCGGTTCGGACTCGACGAGGTTGCTGAGATCTTCGGAGGGTTGGTTCCTGGCTAGCCTGACCGGAGGTAGGTACGGCAGCGTCGGACAGGAGACAGCACAGGGTGTCGTGCGCGGAGGCCACCGGCAGCAGCCCCGGGGCGGCAAGCGGAAGAAGCACCGCACGTCTACTCGTCGTTGCGTCCACTGTCGCAACTCCCCTTCCCTAGTGCCCTCGCACGACCACGATGATCGTGCCCGCGGGGCGCATCGAGTCTAGTTGCGAGTCGCCCTGGGCTGGCCCTTCGCTCCGCACCGGGGCACGCCTCTGCTCGCGCTGCCACCGCGGACACCACCCCTTGCAATATCGCTCGATGGCGATACTATCGGCATATGACGATGATTCCGGTGGTGGACAACGCTCCGTTCGAGGTCGCGGACGGCCATGCTGCGCCGTTCCATGCCCTGTCCGAGCCCACTCGATTGGCCCTCCTTCAGCACCTCTCGACCGGTGAGCACCGGGTCCGTGGCCTCGTAGAGCACATGCACCTGGCGCAGTCCACCGTGAGTAAGCACCTGGCGTGCCTGCGTGACTGTGGTCTGGTCACCGTGCGCACTGAGGGACGGGCCTCGTGGTTCGCCCTGGCTGATCCGGCCCGGCTCACGGACCTGCTGGAGACCGCGGAGACGCTGCTGGCCGCTTCCGGGGCGTCGCTCTCCCTCAAAGCCCACCGTGACCACGCTGAGCTTGAGGAAGGGGAGCTGTGATGGCGAGCGAGGGAGAGCACTCCCACCACCATGCTTCACCGGACACGGCCCGGGTTCGCCTGGCGATCGCGTTTGGCATTACGTCTGTCATCATGCTCGCGCAAGCCCTCGGCAGTGTCGTCACCGGAAGCCTTGCTCTGCTCACCGACACGGCACACGTGCTGGTCGATGCCTCGGGGCTGCTGGTGGCCCTGATCGCGGCGACCATGATGCTGCGCCCGGCCAGCAGCCAACGCACCTGGGGATTCGCCCGCATCGAAGTGTTGGCCGCCCTGGCCCAGGCCACCCTCTTGATCGTGGTGGGAGCCTATACAGCAATCGAGGGCATCTCGCGGCTGACCGAGCCCCCCGAGGTCCCTTCCGGGGAGCTGCTCGCCTTCGGGGTGATCGGGCTGATCGCGAACATCGCTGCGATCCTCGTCCTGGCCGGGGGGAAGAACTCCAGCCTGAACATGCGCGCCGCGTTCCTCGAGGTCCTCAACGATGCCCTCGGATCGCTCGGCGTCATCACGGCCGCGCTGGTCATCCAGTTCACCGGGTTCCAGCAGGCCGACGCTCTGGCAGGGCTGTTCATCGCTGCGCTGATCGTGCCCCGAGCGTTCCGCATCCTGCGCGCGACGGTGCACATCCTCATGGAGTACACCCCCCAGGGGGTCGATCTCGATCAAGTTCGCGAGCACATCCTCACCCTGGATCACGTCCAGGACGTTCACGACCTGCATGCCTCCGCGATCGGCAGTAACCTGCCCGTCATCTCGGCCCACGTCGTGGTCAGCGAGGAGTGCTTCGAATCCGCCCACGCGCTGCGGATCCTCGAAGACGTCCACCTCTGCGTCAGAACACACTTCCCGGTGGCGATCGAGCACGCCACCATCCAGTTGGAGAGCCCGTCCGTGCATGAACGCGAGGCCGCAGGCAGCCTCCACACCTAACCCCACCGAGCTGCCCACCCCCTTCCCCCCGGAGCGGCAACCCGACACAGAGGGGGCGCGGACCGCCTCCCGGTGGTCCGCGCCCCGTCGGTGTCGCTGGTGCTCAGCGGAAGCTGATGAAGGTGGGGGATCCCCAGATCGTGCGCTCGGTGACGGCGCCCGCGGAGCGGCCCGCGTCGACGACCTTGTCACCGCCGGCGTAGACGCCGATGTGACCGGGCCAGACCACCAAATCGCCGGGCTGGGCCGCGGACTTCGAGATCGAGGTGCCGGCGTTGACCTGCCGACCGGAGGTGCGCGGCAGATCGATGCCGGCCTGCTTGTAGGCGTACTGGGTCAGCCCCGAGCAGTCGAAGCCCACCCCCGGGCTGCTCGAGCTCCAGGAGTAGGAGGTGCCGATCTGGGTGCGAGCGGCGTCGACAATGCTCTGCCCGACGCTGCCTGCGCGGTTCCCTCCGTGTGGTTGTCGCCCGCGTTGACCGTTCGCTCGTCGGGCTTGCGAGCGTGATAGGTGACGGCGCCACCGTTTGCTATCTCCAAGATGTGCTCGTGAGCCCCGATGCTCGGCGGCTGGGTGTGCCCGGGCGAGCGTTCGTGCGGTTCGCCAACTGACAGTGATCCCAGACCATCCGGCACCTCGGGTCCATAGCTGCCTCACTGGGTACACGCCAGCGGCACATGTCAGCCTCGCGCTCTTCTCGGTATCTCTGTGGGTACTCTCGAACTCAACGAGACGAAGTCCAGCAGGGTTTAGAGACAGGGGGACGGGGCGATGGTGACCTACACCGGGCAGCGCGTGGGGTACATGCGCGTGAGCTCTGTAGACCAGAACCTCGACCGGCAAAACCTCGCGATAGGCGGCTGCGACAAGGTCTTCTCCGATAAAGCCTCCGGCAAGGGCGTAGACGGTCGTCAGGGGCTTCGAGAAGCCTTGAACTTCCGGGAGGGGGACCTGTTCGTTGTGGCCTCTATGGACCGTCTAGCGCGCTCCTTGCGTGATCTGGAGTCCATCGTCACGTGACTAACCGATGATGGCGTCACCCTCCACTTCATGAAAGAGGACCTCGTCTTTCGCCCGAACTCCGAGGACCCCTACGCGCGCTTCCGGCTCCACTTGATCGGTGCCGTGGCAGAACTCGAGCGCTCACTGATTCGCGAACGCCAGCGCGAAAGGATCGAAGCAGCAAAAGCTCGAGGCGTCTACACCGGGCGAGCGCGCGTCCTCACCGACGAACAAGCCCGCGAAGCGAAGGCCCTCGCCAAACAAGGCATGACCAAGAAGGCCCTCGCCCAAAAGTACGGGATCGGCCGCTCAGCTCAACCCTCTACCGCTACCTCGCGCAAACCGAAGAAACGGAACACCCCTCAGATACGCACCCCACGTAGTTACCGACAGGAGGCGAACGAGCACGCCACTAACCCCTACCATCCCCCTGTTGCCTACCACTCACACGCCCCTTCACGAACCTTACCTTGAAGTGCCCCGGGGGTGCTGCTAGGTGTTTGCCTTGATTTCTATCATTTCCTGTGGCGAGTGCTGCTTCCAAAATTCGGTTTCAACCTCGGACAGAGTTCGGTATCCCACGCTTTGGTGGGGTCGTGCTTCTTTACACCACAACACCCACTCAAAGGTCGCTATTTCTACATCGACGATGTCGTTCCACCTGCGAATATGGATGAGCCCGTTTTATAGGAACCGTTGACGCTTTTAACTAGAGCATTGTCATAGGAATCGCCGACAGTTCCGGAGGAAGCGCGATCCCATGTTGGGAAATCCGCTCGTTGTAGACAACGCTGACAGGCTGGGAGCCGTGATCAGAATGGGGCACCAAACCTGTTGTTTCTTCGGCGCACACATAGGTAGCATCCGCCACCCACAGCTTGTTCGGGCCTTGGGCTTTGAACTCACGCCTCACCAACTCCGGGCACAAAACCGGCACGTTAGGCCAGCGAGTGGTGATAGGCAAGCGTCCTTTACCTTTGTTAGATACGGCCGCCAAGCGCATCAGCCTGGCGGTTTGTCCACGACCGAAATCGATTCCGTCACAGCGAGGAACAAGCCACATCTTCCGCACACCGCCAACACCGTAATTAACTCTATTTACTGTATCCATGCGTTCAGCCAGCACAGTGTCACGAAGACGGCGAGCACTGAGTCCTCGGGCTTTAGATTAGCGATCATCACGCGAGGTTATGAACCCACCAGCCCGGCTTTTCGTCAACGTCTTGCAGACGAACTCGACAGAGAAATGATTCCGGTGCTCATCGATGAACCGAATCATTTCTGACAGGGGGTCGAGTTCCGACGTGAAAAAGCTGCGGCAGCTTTCAGTAGTTCATTGGTGTCACGTAGTCCGTGATTTTCACGGCGTGACCTCGCGTTTTCGGCGACCAGATCTTCAGGCATTGGTTCTGAGATCTCTCCTGCACGGCGGGCCCGCTGAGTCCATTGACGAATCATGCGCCAGGAAACCCCCACCTTTGGGGCTATTGCCTGACAGGCGGCCCGCATCGACATGTTCTCCGCCAAGATACGGTCCTCTACAAGACGGACCACACGGGCCTTCGCACTCTAATCAACATTTCTTGGCCTACTCTAAATTCCCCATCTACTCAAACGGAACAAAAACTGGGACACTTCACTTCGAAGCCCCGCACAGCGCCACACAACCGTTTAGGGGAATACGCCACACCCCGACTCTCACCAAACGGCGTGCGCGCACACTACCCTGGAGTCCATGACCGGACCCGCACGCACCACCAGCCGGCGCGCCTTTCTTACGGCAGGCGCCTCTCTCGGCGCACTTGCCCTCGCGACTACCGCCGCGGGCTGCCAAAGCTCGCCTAACCCGGACCACCTCTCGGTCGCGGAGAAGTTCAATCTCCCCGTCCCCACAGGGCACCTCGACGTTATTCTCAGCGTGCCGCTTGGAAGTGACGGCCTCAGCCCGTTCACGACGCGCTCCCTCCAGAACACCGCTGCACTGTGGCACGTGTATGAGGGCCTCACCATCATGGACCCAACGACCGGCACCACAAAGCCGGGCCTCTCGCAAAAGCTTTTCGATCCCGCCGACGTCGTCATCGATGTATTCCTTCGCGACGGCGCAATCTTTCACGACGGCATGCCCGTAACCCCCGCCGACGTGATCTACTCGTTCGAGGCCGCACTCGACGACAACAACCATTTTCCGCACCGTGAGCTTCTCGATTTCTTCGACCACGCCGTCCAGGTGGCCGACAATATCGTCCAGCTCCGCTTCAAGTACTCCACGCCCGAGATCAACGAGCGCCTCTCCCTCGTCAAAATCATCCCCGAAGGCACCGACCCTTCCACGCTTCTTGAGGCGCCCAACGGCACCGGCCCATGGCGCATCAGGAAGCACGACACCGCGGGCCGAACACTCACTTTTGAAGCATTTGACCAGTACTCGGGAGTGTTCCCGGCGCTCTACGAAACCATGACCTGGCACGTCGAGCACAACGAATCCGCGATTGCTGACGCGGTCATGGACGGCAGCATGCAGGTGGCCCTTCCCGTGCCCCCAACGAAATACCGCGAACTTGCAAAAAGCCCCCGGGTCAAGAACGGTACGCTCCACCTCGCCTCCCAACCGAGCAGGGCCGCCGTGTACGCGATATTCAACCATGATGAGGGCCGGGCTTTTTCCACTCTCGAAGCTCGACGCGGCTTCATGAAGGCCTTCGACTATCAAGGATGCGCGAAGCAGGTCTTCGCCACCTACGTCGATCCGGTCACGAGCCCCATGTACCCCGGAACCCCAAAATTTAAGCCCGCCTCACCTGCCTACACACACGATCCCCACGAGGCGCGCGAGCTCTTTGCGCGCGCGGAGATCAGCACGCTTCGCTTGCTGGCGAGCAACGAGCCCTGGACCCGCGCCGTCGCCGAGTTCCTCAAGAGCGATCTCAAGGAGGCCGGGATCGAGGCCGAGCTCGAGATCCTCCCTTGGTGGGATGCCGTGAAGCGCATGGAGGAGGATTCCGACGGCTGGGACGCCGCCCTCGTGTGCCTGGATCCAGCATTCACGGGCTTTCATCCCGACACGCTTCTTCGCTCCCTCTACGCTTCACCTTTCTGGGCTGATTCTCGATTGCACCTCGGCGAGAGCGAACTTCTCGCCGAGATCCGCGACGTGCTCGACCGCAGCGCGCGGCTCGACTTGATGGGTGAGGACCTCCAGCGTGCATGGCAAAAATTGATGGATCGAATTGCCACAGAACTTCCCCTGTATCCGCTCGTGTGGCTGCGCGCGCTGAGCGCAATCGACACCTCCAAGGTTGCCGACCTTCCCGACACAAACGCCCTGGGCTTCATCGCTTCGACGGCGACGCCGCCCTCGCAAATGGAGAAGAAGCGCTAGTCGGCGGCGACTTCGAGGAGACGCCTAAGCGGGCGATAGTGTTCGACGACAGCCTCGCGATAAGCCGCGGGATCACCCGCGACAAGCGCGTCAATGATGGCGTCGTGGGCATTCACGGTGTCGCTAATGTCTCGCGCTTGCGGGAGGCCCGCCGCGGGGACGGCGGCGGTGTGGATCCGCCAAAATGCCATACCGAGCTGTTGCATCATGTGGTTGCTTGTCACCGCAAGCAGGTCGGAGTGGAACGCTTCGTCGCATGGGGCGAAGCCCTCCCCCGCCGCGACGCATTCACGCATGTTCTCGACGTGTTGACGGAGCTTCGGCTGCGAAGAACCGCGGTAGGCCGAGATCAGCTCATCTGTGAGTGAGAGGTCGAGTGCCATGCGCACCTCGACCACTTCACGCAGCGTGCTCAGATCATCTTTGGCATTGAGACGCGCGCGAAAAAGCACAGCCTCGATCATGGGGGAGAAAGACAGACCTCCCACGCTCATGCCGCGTCCGTGCTGAATCGAGACGATATCGAGAGATTGGAGAGTGCGGAGAGCCTCGCGCACGCTCGAACGGGAGACGCCGAGAATCTCTTGTAGCGCTGCCTCCGTGGGGAGCGGATCTCCCGGATGCAGGCGGTGTTCAAGAATGTAATCCTTGATCGCATCCACCGTTGCATTACCTGCGGTGCGGCGCTTGCTTGGCTGTGCGCCACCATCGAGTTCGCGTGCCTTGGGTACTTCGACCACGATCTACCTTTCTCGTGCTCCGAGCCTCCAGTATCGCTATCTCAGCGACGTTGACAAAGTCTCGGGACTCCCCATATGCTAACAGCAGTCATCAGACGTCTGATGTCTCCGTACGGGGAAGTATCCCCTCACCCCCTTTGCAAAGGAGCAAAAGTGAGCAACTCACGCACTGTCTCTCGCCGCTCAGTTCTTAAGACCGGCGCCCTCACGGCAAGCGCCGCGGGTCTGGTCGCCGCCATCTCTGCGTGCGCCCCCTCGGACAAAAAGTCCGGCGGCTCCGGAGGGTCAGGCGCCAGTGCCGGCAAGGCTAACGAGGACGGCACGATCAAGGCCTCAATCTCCTACGAGCTCGGAACCAACGGCTATGACCCCATGACCACGACCTCGGCACTCACAATCGCGGTCAATTGGCACACCCTCGAAGGCCTCACGGAACTCGACCCGGCAACAGGCGAGGTTTATCCAGCACTCGCATCTGAGCTCCCGAAGGGCGACAATACGACCGTTGATATTGAGCTCCGCAAGGACACCAAGTTCCACGACGGCTCCCCCGTAACCCCCGCGGACGTCGTATTCTCCTTCGAACGCGTCCTCGACCCCGCCAACAATTCGCTCTACTCGCAGTTCATTTCCTTCATTGACTCGGTCAAGGAGAATGGCGACAGCGGGGTAAGCATCGCACTCAAGCATCCCGTTGGCCCACTTGCCGAGCGCCTCGCTGTCGTCAAGATCGTCCCGAAGGCCGCCGTTGAAAAGGACGCCGCTGCATTTGATGCAAACCCCATTGGCACGGGCGCGTGGAAGATGACCGATAACGGTGCTGCTTCAAAGATCGTGAAGTTCGAGCGCAACGATGACTACACCGGACAGAAGCCGGCGCGTGCCAAGATGATGGAATGGCAGGTCATCCCCGACGCCGCGACTCGCACTAACTCGCTCCAGTCAGGTGATGTCCAGGCGATCGACTCGGTTCCCTACCTCTCTATCGATGCCCTCAAATCTGTCGCAACCGTCGACTCCGTCCAGGGGTTCGGCCTCCTTTTCGCGATGTTCAACAACGCCGAAGGCAACCCCTTCGCCAATGTCAAGAACCGCCAGGCGTTCCTCTACGCGATCGACATGGACAAGGTCATCGAGACGGCCCTCGCTGGGCAGGCAACCGCTGCCACGTGCTTCGTGGACAAGGAGAACCCGGCCTACAAGGAGGCCGCGACCGTCTACTCGCACGATGCCGACATGGCTAAGAAACTCTTTGGGGAAACCGGTCTCACAGAGTTCCGCATGCTGTGCACCGACCACGACTGGGTCCAGCAGGTGACACCCATCATTCAGGAATCTCTCAAGGCAACCGGCGTCACCGTGCACTTCGAGCAAAAGCAGTCGGCCGAGGTATACACGACGATCGACGGCAAACCGGAAGCCTACGACGTTGTGATCGCCCCCGGCGACCCGTCAGTTTTCGGCTCGGATGCTGACTTGCTTATGCGCTGGTGGTACGCGGGCGACACGTGGACGGATTCTCGCATGCACTGGAAGGGCAGCGAGGCCTACAACCAACTCCAGGAGCTGCTCGATAAAGGCATCCAGGCAACTGAAGAGACTGCTCAGCTCGAAGCGTGGCACGCCGCTTTCGATCTCATCTCGAACGAGGTTCCGCTCTACCCACTGTTCCACCGCAAGACCCCGACCGCGTACAACGCTGAGACCCTCATCGACTTCAAGCCGATTTCACTTACGGGCCTGAGCTTCGTCAACGTCGGCACGACTCTCTGACCGAGGTCCCAACTCTCGCCGGGAGGCGAGGTGAACCACTCCGTCTCGTCTCCCGGCCCATGCGCCAGCAATGGCGCTCATTTCTAAGGACAAAGTCGCATGGCTCAATTCGCAAGACTCATTGGCCGGAGGCTCATCTCCCTGCCCTTCATGGTCGTTGGAGTCGCTCTGCTCGTTTTCATCGTGATGAGCTTTTCCAACGTAGACCCGGCACGACTCGCACTCGGCGAAGCGGCCTCTGCCGAAGCCCTCAATAACTACCGCGAGCTACACGGCCTCAACGACCCGCTTCTCGTGCGGTTCTTCTCATTCCTCGGCGGGCTTTTCACCGGAGATCTCGGGACCTCTTCGGGCGGTGTTCCCGTAACCGAAATGGTTGCGCAGGCCTTCCCACGAACCCTAGAACTGACCTTCCTCAGCCTCATCATCGCGGTGATTCTTTCGTTCACGCTGGGCGTCCTCGCTGCGCTCTATCGCGACACCTTCGTTGACCAGATCATCCGTGTGCTTTCGATTGCCTCGCTTGCTACCCCGAGTTTCTGGCTCGCGATTCTCCTTATTCAATGGCTCGGCGACATTCCTGGCGGCTGGGGCTTCTTCCCTGCGCTTGTCTCGGGCTGGACATCCTTCGCTGACGACCCACAGCAATATCTCCTGAATATGACCCTCCCCGCGATCGCGGGGGCTATTCCCGTTGCGGGATCGCTCACTCGTGTCGTGCGTACCTCGATGGTGGAAGAACTCGACCGCGACTACGTGCGTACTGCGATCGGTGCTGGTATCCCCTACCCGATCGTGATCTCTCGAAACGTGCTTCGCAACGCGCTCATCACACCCGTGACAGTGCTCGGACTTCGCGTCGGCTACCTCATGGGTGGTGCGGTCATCATCGAGATCATCTTCAACATTCAGGCAATGGGCAAACTCATTCTCGACGGTATCCAGCGCAACGACGTGTATCTCGTACAGGGAGTCACGCTCACCGTGGCCATTGCATTCATCGTCATCAATTTGCTCGTCGACATCCTGTACGTGCTCATCAACCCGCGGATTAGGAGCATCTAATGCGACCAAATCTTGACGCAAAACTCCAGCGCTCCTCGGGCGGCACTCTCAAAGCGCTCAGGGGACTCAACCCCATGAACGTCATCGCGGCGGTCTTTCTCGCGATCCTGATCCTCGCGGCGATCCTCGCCCCGGTGATCACGACGCACGACCCGCTCGCCACTGGCATGCCCGTCCAGCCGCCGAGCGGCGAGCATTTCTTCGGAACCGACCAGATCGGGCGAGATGTGTTCGCGAGGGTCGTGTATGGCGCTCGTTCCTCCCTTATTATCGGTTTGAGCGCGACAGCGCTCGCCCTCCTCATCGCGGCTGTGCTCGGATCATTTGCGGCAACAGCCCACAAATGGGCCTCCGAAATCCTCATGCGCTGCCTCGACGTGGTCATGTCTATTCCGGGTATCGCGCTTGCCGCAGTTTTCGTTGCCGCGTTTGGCAACTCCTTGCCAGTGCTCATCATGGCGATTGGCTTCCTTTACGTCCCGCAGCTCTCGCGAGTCGTGCGCGCCAACGTACTTGCGCAGTTTGGCGAGGACTACGTGAACGCTTCGAAGGTTATGGGTGCCGGAATCCCTTGGATTCTTGTCAAGCACGTGGCCCGCAACTGTCTCGCCCCGATCCTCGTTTTCGCGACGGTTCTGGTGGCCGACGCGATTGTGCTTGAGGCCTCGCTGAGCTTCATCAATGCGGGCGTGCAACCACCGAACCCGTCGTGGGGCAATATCCTCGCGCAAGGAAAGCAGCTCCTGTTGTCGGGGTACTGGTGGCCCACCTTCTTCCCAGGCCTCATGATTCTTATTACGGTCCTGAGCCTCAACATTCTTTCGGAAGGGATGACCGACGCATTCGCCTCACCGCGCGTAAAGACGGGCGTCGACGTCGATGCTGACGAGAAGAAGGCACAGGCAGCACCCGAGGCAGGCCTCAACACGCTCGGCCTCATCGATCCTGCGAAAGCGCGCACGAGACTGCTGGAGTCGCTTAACAAGCTCCATATCAAAGAGAGCGCGCGCAATGATCGTCTCGTTTACGAAGGCGACCCAGAAGCGGCACCACTCCTCGAAGTCCAGGATCTTCGAGTCTCATTCCCGAACGCTCACGGCGACGTTGACATCGTTGACGGAGTGAATTTCACAATCCGTCCCGGTGAAACCATGGGGCTCGTTGGCGAATCGGGCTCTGGCAAGTCCGTCACCTCGATGGCGATCATGGGTCTTCTGCCCAAGACTGCCAACGTGCGAGGCACAGCAACGCTCGAGGGGAAGAACCTACTCGAAATGAACACGCGCCAGCTCAACGAGATGCGTGGACGTGAGATGGCGATGATCTATCAAGACGCGCTCAGCTCACTCAATCCGTCTATGCTCATCAAGAGTCAGATGGCGCAGCTCACGAAGCGTGGAGGTACGCGCAGTGCGGAGGAGCTCCTTGAGCTCGTCGGGCTGGACCCAAAGCGCATGCTCAAGAGCTACCCACACGAGCTTTCGGGTGGCCAACGCCAGCGCGTGCTCATCGCGATGGCCCTTACGCGCGACCCCAAACTCGTGATCGCAGATGAACCTACGACGGCACTCGATGTGACCGTCCAAAAGCAGGTCGTTGAGCTCCTCAACCATCTGCGCGAGGAGCTCGGTTTCGCCATGCTATTCGTGAGCCACGATCTCGCGCTCGTCGCCCAGCTCGCGCACAAGATCACGGTGATGTATGCAGGCCAGGTTGTCGAGCAAGGCACCACGACCGAGGTGCTGACGGATCCTCGGCACGAGTACACGCAGGGCCTCCTCGGTTCAGTACTCTCGATCGAGGCTGGCGCCGAACGACTCCACCAGGTCCAGGGCACTGTTCCCTCCCCGCGCGAGTTCGTCGCGGGTGACCGTTTCGCACCGCGGTCCTCGACCCCGGAAATCGGTCTCGCCGAGAAACCACGACTGTGGGACATTCCCGGTACCACACATCGCGTCGCTTCCACCGTGGGGCTTCCCGAATCTATCGTCGCCGCCCGCCCTGAGCGGGATGCGGCAACGAGCGCACACAGGGGTGATCAGGAATGAGTCACAGCATCACATCACACTCGGGTCGCGATAGTTTCGTACACGACCCAAACGACCCGCCCGTCCTCGACCTCCAGGACATCCACGTCGTGCACACGCTGCGCACGGGATCAATCCTTAAACCCGACACGATCCGCGCGGTCGACGGAATCAGCGTCCAGGTGCGGCGCGGCGAAGTCATCGGCATTGTCGGCGAATCCGGCTCTGGCAAATCGACTCTTGCGAACGTCATGTTGGGGCTCCAACAGCCTACGAGTGGAAAGGTGTTGTTCAAGGGGAACGATCTGCGGCGCAGTCGCTCGGCGCGGCGTGAGCGTGGTCGAGCGATCTCGGTCGTCTTCCAGGATCCGTCTACAGCGCTCAACCCACGCATGATCGTTCAGGACACCCTGATGGATCCACTTCGCGTGCATGGTATCGGCACGGATCGGCAGCGCCTGGCGATGGTCAAGGAACTCATGCGGCTCGTGGGCCTTCCGCAATCTGCACTGTCGGTTTTGCCGCGGCAAATCTCGGGTGGTCAGCGACAGCGCGTCGCTATCGCGCGCGCTCTCGCGCTCGAGCCGGATATCGTAATCGCGGATGAGCCGACTTCGGCCCTCGACGTGTCGGTGCGCGCGCAGGTGCTCAACCTCCTAACCGACCTTAAGAAAGAACTCGGGCTTGGACTCGTGTTCATTTCCCACGACATCAATACGGTGCGGTTCGTTTCCGACACGCTCATCGTGATGAATCGCGGCAAGATCGTTGAGTCGGGTCCGAGCGAAGAAGTGTTCCGCAATGCCACGGATCCATACACTCAGACCCTTCTCGCAGCGGCGCCCGCACTCCTATAGCGCTCGGCACCCCACGTGTGGGTGGGAGACCCCCCTCCCGCCCACACGTATGCCCTACGCCTCTACGCGGGTGCTTCGTGAGCCAGTAAGCCACACCAGCGGAATCTCCGTGAAGAAAAGACCGTGCCACTCGCGCTCCCACAGCAGCCCAATATTGCCGTTCGGCAGCTGGGCCATCGATTGATAGACATAGTGGCGGGGATTAAAGACACGATTGTGGGGCCATGTGTGCGCGCCGTCCATGCTGAGCCTGAGAGTGCCGCAGCCGCGGAAGGGCAAAAGAGCACTGGCATTGGCGAACACCACTGCCTCTCGACCGTTCATGTCTATTCGCACAGCGTTCGGTTGGCTAAAGATCTCCGTAAGCTGCGGATCATACGAGACACTCGACCAGGTCTCGCCACCGTCAGTGCTACGTGACACCGCAACGTTCCCGGAGGGGTGTTGATTGCGTGCAAACACGACAAGCTCGCCTCCTTCCACTTCCACGATGCTCGATTCATAGAGCGATGCCTCATCACACCCACGCCACTCGCGAGTGTCATTCGGAGAGCCAGCGAGGCGCCAGGTATGGCCCGCATCATCACTCAGAAGGGCCGCACACGCAAAGGAGGACCCGGATGTATCGCTGTAGTACACGGGCATCACGAGCCGCCCGGAATAAGGTCCGTTTTCCACGCATACACCCGTCCCGGGTGAAGCCCCAAGGAACGGCATCCACGGCTCCTTGACCTGAGGATTCAGATCGATGGGTTCACTCCATGTCTCTCCGTCGTCGTCGCTTACCACCATCCACAGGTAACTCGTGGGCATGACCGTGAGGGGCGGAGCGGTGAGTTCATCTCGAGCGGTTTCGACATGCCCGAGCTGGGCCGCGCCATCACGCAGGCAACCATCGGAATCGAGCATGAAATCCGTGGGAGATCCCGAAGCCGAACGAACCGCGCCATCGCTGCCAGCGACGTACTGCTCCCCCTCAGAGTCGAGCAAAATTCGCTTTCCCTCGGGGGTGTAGCCGGTACCAGCAATCGCATTCAGCTGACCAATCGCCCCCGGGAAATGATCAAAGAGCGCGATGATGCGCCCACTCTCGCGGTGTTGGACGAGGACGGGGTCGGTTGTAGAGGCTCCCTTTAGACCCGCTCCAATCGAGCGCACGATCGTGCGCAGCGGCCCCCAGGTGCGGCCACCATCGGTGCTGCGCCGAATGACGAAGTTTATGTGATTCGGGCTGTCGTTCGGGATGCTCGTGCGCTGGTCAGCTCCCGCGATAAGGGTTCCTCGATGCGTAGTGAGCAGGGCGGGGATTCGGTAACTTTGAGCATCCTCATATCCGAGATCGAAAAGCGCTTTCGTGTGCAGTGGCTCAATACCGCAAAGATGCTTGATGTGATTATCGGAAAGTATGCGTGCGTAGATCATCGCGGTTTGCGCCTCACCGAAGAGCCGCGCACCGTCGAGGTCCTGTCCCACGGAGATGCGATCGACTCCATCAACGTCACTGAAGAAGCACACGCCCGCGATTCGCGCGACCTCGTAGCCATCGACGTAGAGGGTGCTTGCACCGTAGCCGGTTGTGACGACGAGTTCGTGCCAGTTGCCATCGTCCCATTGACCGTACGCCTCGAGTTCGCACAGAGTCTCTTCCGCCTCGATCACGCGGTACACAATGTTTCCGCGTTCGATCGAAAGGGCGACTTTTCCATTACTTCCTCTGGCTTCGAGAATTGTGCCAGCTTGATGCCTACCACGAACACGAAATCGTACGCGAATTGAGCCTTTAGAAAGTTTTCCTACCCGTTTAGCATCCCGGTTAGAAAGGCGAGAGGCAGCGAACTCCACGAATGGTTGAACAGCTATCGCTTTCGCGAGAATTTCGCGGGCTTCAAGTTCTCGAGGGAGATCGAGCAGACCTTCTATACGCGGATCACCGAGCTGATTGATCAGAGTTTCGCCCTCGCTAGCCTCGGGCCACGCAAGCGTCGAGGTGGAGCAAAAGACTTGGTATCCGTCGAGGTAGAGATTCGTTCCATTCGCGCTTCGAGTGAGCGACAAGGTATGCATCTCGCCGTCGTCAACGTGGTCGGCGTCCTCGGCATCGAGGGTTCGTCTTGCACCGTCGCGGGAAATGTCTACCACGAGGCGAGAGTTGCGGATTGATATTTCCAGTCGAGAATTTTTCGATTCGCGCACTAGAAGCGTCCCACTTCCGTGTGAAACAAATGCGAAGTGGAGGCTTGATGCATCCTGGAGCATTACCTCTTTCACGTGCGAACGAGGCACCGTTTCCATGTCTTTTCTCCATTTTTCACTAGTCGCCCGCTAATCATCACGAAACTCATCGGAGTGACGTCGCGCACAGCTCCCGAACACTGAACGCCTTGACGTAACTCCCCACTCACTCTAGTCTGTTGTCAGACATCAGACATCTGACGTCTGGTTACATGAGCTGGACCGTCGGCAACGAAGCGGCGGAACCTCGAACAGAAGGATTTTTTGCTATGGCCCCCCAGGGACGCCTCGCGGGCGTTATCCCGCCCCTTGTCATTCCACTCACAAATTCCCGCGAACTCGATGTCGAATCTCTCGAGCGCCTCGTCAACCACCTGATCGAGGGCGGCGTCGACGGGATTTTCGCTCTCGGATCTTCGAGTGAAGTCGTATTCCATACAGATCGCATGCGCGAGCAAATCCTTGAAACCGTTACCGGTGTGGTCGCCGGCCGCGTCCCCGTTCTCGCCGGCGTGATCGACACAGAAACGAACCGCGTTCTTGAGCATGTCAAAACTGCTCAGAAGTACGGCGTAGCAGGCGTCGTCGCGACCGCGCCCTTCTATGCCATCACGGGCCCAGCCGAGATCGAACGTCACTTCCGAGTACTCGGTGAACACGCCGAGGTTCCCGTATGGGCCTATGACCTGCCGGTATGCGTGCACGTCAAGCTGAGCCCACACATGCTCGTGGCGCTTGGCAGCGAAGGACTACTCACGGGCGTCAAAGATTCCTCAGGCGATGATGTGTCATTCCGACGGCTGACCGCCATGAATCGTGCCGCGGGCAGTCCGCTGAGCGTGCTCACGGGACACGAAGTTGTCGTAGACGGCGCTTACCTCTCCGGCGCTGATGGATCGGTGCCGGGCCTCGGCAATGTCGATCCGGCGGGCTACGTGCGCATGCACAAAGCCTTCGTGGAAGGGGATTGGCAAAAGGTACGAACCGAACAAGATCGCCTTGCCGCGCTGTTCGAAATCGTGTTCCAGCCCGTTGGCAAAACCGGCCCCGCCGCTGGCGTCGGCGCATTTAAGACGGCGCTTCGCGAACTCGGGCTGTTCGCCACGAACATGATGAGTGAACCGATGACCCCAATCGAGGGCGAATCGGTTGAAAAGATCCGCGGAATCCTCCAGTCAACCGGTCTTCTCAAGTAGGCAATCATGACTGCCGGGCCCACGCGCGTGCTCGCCGTTGATCTCGGCGGGACTAAAATCAATGCCGCCGTGGTGGTTTTCGAGGAGGGCGCGGCCGCACCTTCCCTCTGCCAGGTAGCCACGACTGCGACGCCCGCCCGCGACGGCGCGAAGGCCGTTCTTGCCGCATCACTTGCAGTCGCCCGCGAGGCCCTTAGCCTCGCCGGCGACGATGAGGAGACCCTCAAAGCCATCGGAATTGCTTCGGCGGGCGTGATCGATACAGCACGAGGGCTCGTCACCGCCGCCACCGATGCACTTCAGGGCTGGCCGGGCACGAATCTTGCGAGTGTTTTCCGCGCTGAGTTCGGCGCACACACCCGCGTCCTCAACGACGTTCACGCGCACGGCCTCGGAGAAGCCATGTTCGGCGCAGGCAAGGACCGCGATTCGCTACTTCTCGTGGCCGTTGGCACGGGCATCGGTGGCGCCTTCGTCACCCACGGGGAAGTCCTTACGGGTGCGCGTGGCGCCGCTGGCCACATCGGGCACGTGCGTACCGCGGGGATTCCCGGTGTCGAAGAACTCGTGTGCACATGTGGGAGGCGCGGACACCTCGAAGGGTTTGCGTCTGGTCCCGGCATCGCGGCCGAGCTCACGAGGCGCGGAATCCCCGCAGCTTCCACACGCGAAGTCGCGGATCTCGCGAACGACGGTTCGACAATCGCTCTCGAAACACTCATGGACGCGGGCCGTCTCACGGGCCGCGCAATTGGCGACCAACTCAATGTCGTTGACCCCCACGTCGTCGCGATCACGGGAGGCGTTGCCTCCGCGAGCGGCGCCGCCGGTGACGGATGGTGGGCTTCACTTCGCGAAGGCGTGCGCGAGAGTGCCATGGATGCCGTCGGAAATACTCCCATCGTGCCCGCAAGCGCGGGCAACCACGCGGCGCTCCTCGGTGCCGCACATTTCGCACTGACTGAAACCGCCACGGAAGGCTGAACCATGCACCCCATCGTCAAAGCCCTCGAGGGCTCCCTTATCGTCTCGTGTCAGGCCTACCCGGGCGAGCCCATGCGCGATCCGCGCACGATGGCGCAGATTGCCGCGGCCGTTGAACAGGGCGGAGCAAGCGCCGTTCGTGCGCAAGGTCTCGACGATATTCGCCAGGTGAAGGCTGCCGTGAACAACGTTCCCGTGATCGGCATTTGGAAGGACGGAAACGAGGGCGTGTTTATCACGCCAACACTCAAGCATTGCGAGGCAGTTCTCGATGCGGGTGCGGACATTCTCGCGCTCGATGGGACGCTTCGTGAGCGTCCCGATGGGCTCACTTTTGCCGAAACTGTCGCGCGGATTCGTGAACGAAGCAAGGCACCGATCATGGCTGATTGCGATAGCGAGGAGTCCGCTCTTGCAGCAGCCGAGGCGGGCGTCGACATCATCGGCACGACCCTCGCGGGATATACGGGAGCGCGCGAGAAGACCGACGGTCCCGATCTCGAGTTGCTCGCGAGCCTCGTGGAGAAGTTGCCCGGGCGCGCCGTCGTTGCCGAAGGGCGCGTACACAGTCAAGCCCATGCGGCGGCATGTCGCGAGGCGGGAGCATTCGCAGTCGTGGTGGGGACCGCAATTACGCACCCGACGTCGATCACGACGTGGTTCGATGCCGCCGTGCGCGGAGCCGGTGAGCGAGCATGAATGCCGCGCCGGTGTGGATCGCGGGGGCTTACGCCGCGCTTGAGCCTGCACTCACGGGTGAGCGAGCCGAACAGGATACGCGTGAGCTTTACTCGGCGCTCGCACAGCCCAAGGGATTTGATGGTCTCGAGCTCCCCTACCGCTCTTCGCTGCCCAATCTCGCGCTCGTCAAGGGTGCACCGTTCACGCAGCACGTCATCACGGCAATTCCTGGGACGATGCAGCGCCTCGCGAAAGCCCCTTCCTTCGGCCTCGCCTCTCGAGATACCGACGGTCGGGAGGCGGCGCTCGACTTTGTAAGGGAGATTGTGCGGGCCTCACGCGAACTCGAGGTCGCTGTCATGGCGATCGAGATTCACTCCGCTCCCACTGATCACGCAGATTCGAGCGCCTTTGCTCACTCACTTGAGACGCTCATGAGAGAGCGGATCGAGGGCGACCCCGAGTTCGTGATCGAGCACTGCGATGCCGCTGGCTCGCCGTTCCCGGGCGAAAAGCGCTTCCTTCCTCTCGAGGAGGAAGTGCGCGTCGCGAAGGAGACTGGGGTGGGCATCGCGCTCAACTGGGGTCGTTCGGCGCTCGAAACCCGCGATCCTCAAACACCACTCGAACACGTGCGCTATGCCTCGCGAGCGGGGGTTTTGCGGGCGTTCATGGCCTCGGGCGCGGGCGCCGGCACCCCGATGTACGGCGCTCAGTGGGCCGACACTCACCTGCCCCACGTCGACCATGAGCCTTCGTCACTGTTGACGGACGACGCACTCACCTCGTGCATGTCCGCTGCCGTAGGCAACCTGCTTTATGCAGGCGTCAAGATCCAGACCCCTCGAGGGCTCACGGCTCACGAGAGGTCTCGCGTGCTTGCACGCGTCGCGGAGCCGATGCGTTCCGCCTTCAGCCGCGCGGGATAGCCCGCACGACGCCTCACGAAAAGGAGTCCAATGATGAATTCCCCCCTTTCCCTTCGAGCGAGAGGGCTCGCCTTTGGCGCAACGGTGGCACTTGCGCTCGGCGTACCAATGTCGGCGCTCGCGGCGCCTTCTGACTCGCCAGGAGCGGCCGACGCTCCCGCGTCCGAATCGAGTTTCACATCGCAACGCATCGCTATGGGCGGTGAAGGTGGGTTCGGCAACTACCGCATCCCTGCCGTCATCCAGCTCAAGAACGGCGATGTCCTTGCTGCTTACGACGGCCGACCGACGGGCACCGATGCACCCGGACCAAATTCGATCCTCATGAGGCGTTCGACCGATGGTGGAAAAACTTTCGGGCCCCAAACCGTGATCGCCGCAGGCAAGGTTGAGAAGCCGATCCACGGCTACTCGGACCCTAGCTTCGTGTACGACGAGGAAACGGGAAATCTTTTCACGTTCTTCGTGCACTCGAAGGACACGGGTTTTTGGAATAGCCACGAGGGCAATGATGATGCTGATCGCAAGGTCATGAGTGCTTCGGTGGCCGTGTCGAAGGACAATGGCGAGACGTGGGAGCTTCGCTCCCTCACCGAAACGGTCAAGCCTGAGGGCGTGCGCGCGACGTTTGCGACAAGCGGCCACGGTATTCAAATCAAGAACGGTACTCACAAGGGCCGTCTCGTGCAGCAATACGCAGGCGCCTTCACCGATGGAACCGTGCGCGCCTACTCGGTGTACTCCGATGATCATGGCGCCACGTGGCACATGGGCACGCCCGTGGGAACGAAGATGGACGAAAACAAGGTTGTGGAGCTCGCTGATGGCACGCTCATGATGAACTCGCGTGCTCATGACACGTATACCGCGCGCTGGGTCGCCTATTCGAAGGACGGCGGCGAGACGTGGAGCGAACCGTCGCTCGACCACACTCTCACTGATCCGCGCAACAACGCGTCGATCATCCGCATGAACCCCGCGGCCGCTCCTGAGTCACGCGCGGCACAGGAACTGCTCTTCTCGAACGCCAACTCCTCGAGCGGCCGCACGAACGGCAGCATCCGCTACTCGTGCGACTCGGGCAAGACTTGGCCGACGGTCACCACGTTCAATGCTGGGGACACGTCGTACTCGGATCTCGTCGCGCTCGAAGATGGTTCTTTCGGTGTGTTCTACGAGTCCGCGAAGAACGAGCAGCGCTACGGTGCGTTCACGAGGGAGTTCCTGAACCCCTTCTGCGCGGCCTTTGGCGAGGCAGCTGCCGATATCGGTGCGGGAAACACGAGCGAGGTCACATTCACTCTGCGCAATGACGACACTCGAGATCTTGCCTCTGGCACGGCGACTGTCGACCTTCCAAAGGGCTGGAGCGCACCTACCGTGGAAACCCCGGCGCTCAAGCCGGGTGAGAGCACGACGGTCACTCTCAAGGTTTCGGCTCCCGCATGGGCTCCGAAGGGCGAAGTGCACGGCGACGTACGCGTCGCGGCCGCCGACATCACCGTTCGCGGGGATCTCGATCTCAACGTCATCAACACTGCACCCGATACTCTCGGCGCCACGATCGTGGGAACGCCTGGCGAGCCTGAACGCGACCTCGTGAAAAATCCCTACAAAGTGGGTGACGAGGTCCCCTACACATTCCGCGTCGATTCGACGGCAAACGTCACCGAAACCGTGACGCCAGTCTCCAGCAACCTCTCTCCGCTCGTGCCGGAGGGCCCCGGCAACTGTCGCTGGCGCGATCTCAAACCCGGTGATGGGTACACGTGTTCCACACCCCGCTACACGGTCACTGAGCAGGATCTCGAACGTGGCTATTTCATTCCCGAAAGCACGTGGGAACTCACGCGCAGGGGTCTCGATCCCGTCACGATCACCGTCACCGGCGAGAAAGTCTGGCTCGTAGCTCCCGACGAAAAGCCCGCAGAACCGCCAGCCGAAGAGTCGGGCGACAATGCGGGCGAGGAACCGTCGGACACCCCGACCGGCGAACAACCTGACCCGGTTGAGCAAGGTGACCCGACTGAACCAAACGAACCGAGAGTGCCGAGCGAGGATGCCCCCGCAATCTCCGAGAATGACCCGGGTCGTGCGAGTTCGGAGAGCTTCGAGCCCCAGCAGGCACACGACCAGGCAGCAAGAACACCGCGGGCGGTAGGCGCAAACACGGGGCAGAGCTCAATGCCCTCCCGCACCCTTCCGCGCACGGGTACGTCAGCACTGCTCATCGCCAGCACCGCGACGGCAGTCCTCGCCGCAGGAATTGCGCTGACGTTCGGAGCACGCGAGCGCGGAAAGCACTAATCTCGCCATCTCGATCCACATTGCCACGCAAAAGAAACGGGCGGCTCCGCCGACAAGGCGGAGCCGCCTCAGTTATGTGAGCAACCGTCGGAGCCTTCTCAAGGGCCCACGCGCCGCCTGCGTGACGAAACCGTCCCTTCCGAGACCCCTTCCGGCATGACCTGGCTCCGCTTGACGCCGTAGGCTTGGGGTATGACTGCACCCGAACTTGCCCTCACGACCTGTTTTCAGGATGCCTTCGCCGAGGCTTTCGGCGAGGAGTACCGCACCGCCGACCCGATCATCAGGCCGGGGAAGTTCTCGGACTTCCAGTGCAACGCGGCGATGGGACTCGCGAAGAAACTTGGCGCGAAGCCACGCGACCTCGCCCAGCAGATCCTTGAGAAGGTGCAGCTCGACGATATTGCCGAGACGCCCGAGATTGCCGGCCCCGGCTTCCTCAACATCACGCTCAAGACCGAATGGGTCGCGGCACAAGCTGGCGACCTGCACGGCGATGACCGTCTCGGCGTGGGCCGCCCTGATAAGGCCGAGACGATCGTGATCGACTACTCGGCGCCGAACGTGGCGAAGGAAATGCACGTGGGGCACCTGCGCACAACCGTCGTGGGCGATGCTCTCGCGCGCGTGCTCGAGTTCGAAGGCCACAAGGTTGTGCGCCAGAACCACATCGGCGACTGGGGCACGCCGTTCGGCATGCTCATTGAACACCTGCTTGAAGTGGGCGAGGATTCGGAAGAGGCGAAACTTCTCGAGACCGACCCGAACGCGTTCTACCAGGCGGCACGCGCGAAATTCGATGCAGATACGGAGCAGACCGATTTCGCGAAGCGCGCGCGTGCACGAGTCGCGACCCTGCAGTCGGGCGACGAGGCGACGCTTACGATGTGGACGAAGCTCGTTGGTCTCTCGAAGCAGTACTTCCACCGCATCTACGACATGCTCGACGTGACCCTCACCGATGAGGACCTCGCGGGCGAATCGACCTACAACTACGCGCTCGCGGGCGTGTGCGATGACCTCGAGAAGGCAGGGATCGCGCGTGTCTCGGATGGCGCTCTGTGCGTATTCCCGGCTGGATTCACGGGCCGCGACGAGCAGCCCCTTCCGCTCATCATTCGTAAGTCCGACGGCGGCTACGGTTACGCGACGACCGATTTTGCGGCTATTCGCCACCGCGTGAATGACCTCGGAGCAGACCGGATCGCGTACGTCGTGGGCTCCTCGCAGGAGCTTCACTTCCAGATGGTTTTCACGACTGCGCGCGAGGCCGGTTGGCTCCCCGAAACCGTCGATGCGGAGCACGTGAAGATCGGTTCGGTTCTCGGCGAGGATGGCAAGATCCTCCGCACACGCTCTGGTTCCTCGCTGCGCCTCATGGCGCTCCTCGAGGAGGGCGTCGTGAAGGCTCGCTCCGTGATCGACGAGCTTCGCCCGGACCTGCCCGAGGATGAGCGGGCGACAATCGCACGCCAGATTGGCATCGGCAGCATCAAGTACGCGGATCTTTCGACCGCGCACGATTCGGATTACGTGTTCGATCTCGACCGTATGCTCGCCCTCCAGGGCAACACGGCGCCGTACCTCCAGTACGCCGTGGCGCGCATCCGCTCGATCCAGCGCAAGGCTTCCGAGCAGGGCATTTCCGCCGAGCAGGTGGAGGCGGCGGCCCCGCGCGTGGTCGATGATCCCGAGCGGGCCCTCGCGCTTCAGCTCCTGCAGTTCGCGCCGACGGTTGCCGAGGTGGGCAGCCAGTACGTCCCGCACAAACTCGCGGCGTACCTCTTCGATCTCGCGCAGGCGTTCATGAGCTTCTACGAGAAGTCGCCAATCCTCAAGGACGCGAGCGACGACGTGCGGCTTGGCCGCCTCGCCCTTGCGAAGCTCACCGAGCGCACGCTCGTCGCCGGCCTCGACCTGCTCGGCGTGCAGGCTCCCGCGCAGATGTGATCGTGGCCGAGGCCGCTCGGGGATCTACTTCCCGGGCGTCTCGGCGAGGTTTGCCTCGAGGAACTCTCGCTGCTCCTCGAGGAGTCGGGCCATGTCGGCGCCGCGGCGCAGCCGGGGGTTGACGCTGATTTTCCCGGGGATCTCACGGTAGGTGAGTTCGACTTCTTCGCGCTCGAACTGGTGCGTGACGATCCGCGAATCGGTGAGGAAAAGGTCCTTCGTGCCAACGCTCAAGTGCACGGGCGGCAGTCCTTGGAGGTCCCCATTGAGCGGCGAGAGCGCCGGATCATCGAGCGGGGTGCGCCCCGCATACTTCTTTGCAGCGAGCTGCATGATGCGGCGCTCGTGCACGGGGTCGTGCTGGTTCGTTTCGCTCAGTTCGAGATTGGTGAATTCGAGATCGAGCAGGGGGTTCATGAGCACGATGCCGGCGGGCTTAGCCTTCGCGTTTGCGAGGCCACCGTCGACCCTCGTGTTCACGAGCGAGGCAAGCGACAGTGCGAGCCCCGCACCACTCTGGTGACCGGCGACCGCCCAGTTGCCCTGGGTGATGAGGCCCTCGGCGGCGAGTGCCTTGATAACTTCGAAGGTGTCCTCGAGGGCCGTGGGGTGCATGTAGTCGGGGCCATAGCGGTAGTCGATGAGGAGCCCCGCGCACTCGCGCTCGTCGACCTGCTTGCTGAGCCACTCCCAGTCGCCGACGAACGGTCCCGCCATGTAGCTGCCGCCGTGGAGGTACACGATGATGCCGCGATCGGCCTTGTGCTTGTCGAGCCACACGGTTCGCGTGCGGTTGATCAGTTCGATGTCGATCGCGTGCCGTTTCTGCACGGGTGCGGGTGGCTTGGCAATTCGCACCTTGCCGAACCCAATTTCGTACACGAAGTTGGGAAGCGGGGTGCGCGTGAGTGTGCGGCCCGCGATGGCGGCGTAGTGCTTGATGCGACCCATGGTGGGATCCTCCTGGCTCGATGCGCGAATCACCTTAAGGCTAGTGTTTCGACCTTACGAGATACTGGCTCCATGACTTCTCACGTTGATGTTCTCGTTGTCGCGGCGATGGCTGACGAGGCTGCCGCCGTTTCGTCCCTCTGCACAAACCTTCGCGCGGTCGCTCACCCATTTGCGGGCGGCGGGAAGGGACGCGGTGCGGGCGCGTCCGGCGAGGTAAGCGCATCGGTGGGCACACTCGAGTGTGCGGGCTCCGGAGCGCAGGGGTCCGACGGTTGCCAGGCTCCTATCGCGCTTGTGACGACGGGCGTCGGCACGGCAGCCGCGAGCGCCGTGCTCGCGTGGGCCGTGGGCGAGTTTTCGCCGCGCCTCATCGTAAATGTGGGCAGTTGCGGTGGCCTCGCTGAGGACATCACCGTGGGCACGGTCGCGATTGGCTCTTCCTATGCGTATTCGATCGCGGAGGCCACGGCTTTCGGTTACGAGACTGGCCAGGTGCCGGGTGCTCCCGCACAGTTCGGCAGGGAGGAGTGCGCGACGCGTGCACGCCGCGCCCTCGAGGCTGTCGAGGCGGCGGGCCTTCCTGCTCGTGCGGGCCTCATGCTTTCAGGCGATGCCTTTGTCACGGCAGACATCGCTGACGGCATGCGCGCGAAGTTCCCGGGCGCCATCACCGCCGACATGGAATCGTGTGCGTTTGCGCATGTCGCGCACCTGATGCAGGTGCCGTTCCTCGCGCTACGCGCGGTCAGCGATCTGTGCTCACCGCGGGCGAACGAGGAGTTTCATATTGGCCTCGAGGTGGCTGCGCAGGCGTCGGCCCAGGCCCTCGCGCAGGCGCTGCCTGCCCTGCGGTAGGCCACCCCTCCCTCCCCTTCCCTTTCTCTCCCCCTGCTTCCCCTCCCCCCTGTCTCCTTTCCCCTTCCCCCTATCTGAAAGTGGTGAAAAACCGCCACCTCACGCGCAAAAACCGACTCCTAACGCCGTGTTTCACCACTTTCCCCACTCGCGAGATCGGCCGAACGTGAGGAGCCCGGCCGACCAGGCTTCGTGGTGAGGACGTTCACCGAAGGGCGCTTCCAAAACCGCTTTTCATGTACGGTAGGGAGGCAAGGACAGCCCTAGGGGCTGTTTTTTATTGCCTTTTACCCACATTGAAGGAGGTTGGCCTTGACGAGCGCAACGGCCACAAAACCCACGCGCCCCGAAACCCCGCCCGGCGAGAAAGGGCCGCGGCACTACGGCATGGCGAAGGGTGTCTTTTACCCCTCGGCCGCGATCATCATCGTCGCGGTGCTCTTCTCCGTGCTTCTGCCCGATCAGTTCAACACCGTCGTGAGCACCATCAACTCGACGATCGTCGCGAGCGTCGGGTGGTACTACATTCTCGCGGCCACGTTCTTCGTCGCCGCGGCAGCTGTACTCGCGTTCTCTCGGCTCGGCTCGATCAAGCTCGGCAAAGACGACGAAGAACCGCAGTACAGCCTCATGTCGTGGTTCGCGATGTTGTTCGCGGCCGGCATGGGCATCGGCCTCGTATTCTGGGGGGCCGCTGAGCCTCTCACCTTCTTCGCATCAAACCCGCCGCCGAACATCGCGGAGCTTCCCGATGCGGCCCGCGCGCCTAAGGCTATGGCGCAGGTGTTCCTTCACTGGGGCCTGCACGCGTGGGGCATCTACGTCGTCGTAGGCCTCGCCGTTGCGTACGCAACGCACCGTCGCGGCCGCCCGCTCTCCGTGCGCTGGGCGCTCGAGCCTATCCTTGGCCGCCACACCGATACGTGGATCGGCAACGTCATTGACACGATCGCCGTTATCGGCACCCTCTTCGGTGTCGCAACCTCGCTCGGCTTCGGCGTGAACCAGATTTCCGCGGGGCTCGTGCACCTCGGTTTGCTGCCCGATAACCCGTGGCTGCGCTTCGTCATGGTCATCGTCATCACGGGTCTCGCGACCCTCTCGGTCGCCTCGGGCCTCGAGAAGGGCATCAAGTTCCTCTCGAACACGAACCTGATTCTCGCGGGCGTGCTCCTCGTCATCATGCTGATCCTGGGGCCAACCCTGTTCCTGCTTCGTGACTTCGTGTCGGGAATTGGCAATTACCTTCAAAACTTCATCTCGTTGAGCCTTCAGACTCTGCCGTTCTATGGCGATGAGGGTGCGTCCTGGCTCAATGGCTGGACGACGTTCTACTGGGGCTGGTGGATCTCCTGGTCGCCGTTCGTGGGCGTGTTCATCGCGCGTATTTCGCGTGGCCGCACCGTTCGAGAGTTCATCATGGGTGTCATGCTCGTTCCGACCCTCGTGACGATTCTGTGGTTCACGGTCATGGGTGGCACGGCCATCTACAAGAGCGTGTTCGAAGGCGTCAACTTCCTCAACGCCGAAGGCGGTATCGACAAGGACCTCGCACTCTTCCAGGTGTTCGAGACGATGCCCGCGAGCAGCCTCCTTTCGGGTCTCGCGATTCTTCTCGTGACGATCTTCTTCGTCACCTCGGCGGACTCCGGCGCGTTCGTGGTCGACATGATCGCGCACCGCGGCGATCCGGAACCGCCCCGAGGCACCCGTATTTTCTGGGCTGTCACGAGCGGCGCGATCCCCGCGGCACTCATCGGCATTGCGGCCTACACGGGCTCGGGCGACGCATCCGGCATGAGCGGCCTTCAGGCGCTTGCGCTGATCGCTGCGCTTCCGTGGTCGGTCGTCATGATCGCGATGGTCGTCTCGATGTTCCGCGCCTTGCGCCACGAGGTCCGCATGATCGAGCGTCTCGAGCTGCAGATTCGCCGGCGCGAGCTCGTCGAGCACGTCACGGAACACGTGACCGAGCACGTCACGGATGAGGTCGCCGACAGGGTTTACGAGCGCGTGGCCACGGAAACGGGCCAGCTTGAACTCCCGGCAATCGACGCGAGTGAGGCAGCCCCCACCGAGGGCGCCCGCAAGCGCGGTTTCCTCGATCAGTTCACACAACGCCACAAGGACTGATCCGTCACAGAAGGGGCGTGGCGCTGAGCTCATTGCGGCTTCGCGCTACGCCCCTTTCGCTCTCCCTTGGGCCCTTAGGCCCTCTTTTCGCTCTCCTAGGTAGTTAGGTTTAAGTCATGACTACCTCAAGCGCGGCGTATTCCAAACGCCAATTCAACGTGCAGCTGCCGATCGAACTCATCACGCAGATTAAGCACGCGTCCATCGACGAATCGATGACCCTCTCGGAGTTCGTCGAGGAACTCCTGCGCGCTGCATTGAAGGAGCGCACAGCCCCCACAGACGAGAGCGCGGCTGCAGCTTAAGGTGTCTGGTTCCGACGGCTGCTCAGCTAGCGTCGGACACGTTCCCTTCTCCCGTTTCCACCGCACGTTCGGGGTTGCGAGACCACTCAGAGTATGAGCCTGCGTAGAGGTAGACGTGGGCGAATCCGGCGTAGTCCATCGCGAGCGTGTTGAACGCCGCGCTCACTCCCGAGCCGCAGTAGTTGAAGGTGATTCGTTCGGTCGTGGCTCCCACTGCTTCAAATGCGGCGCGAACATCGGCGCGTGGGCGCAGGGTGCCGTCAGATTCCAGTAGCGAGGTAAACGGCACGTTTTTCGCGGTCGGGATGTGCCCGGGTCGCGGGTCGAGGGTTTCGAATTCGCCGCGATAGCGTTCGAGCGGGCGCGCATCGATGAGGAGTGCGCCTTTCGTGGGGATCGCGTGTTGGACTTCGTCCTCGCTCACGAGCCGCACGTATGGCTGCCACGGAAAGTCGCTCGGCTCACGCTGCACGTCTCCGCTTTCGAGCGCATCCTCACCGGCTGCCCGCACGTAGGCCTCGAGGCCTCCGTCGAGGACGGCGGCGTTCACGCCCACGAAGCGCAGCATGAGCGCGAGGCGTGCGGCGCCCATGGGGTCGTCCGCCCCGTAGCAGATGACCGTGTCCTCGAAGTTGATGCCGAGGGCGCCGAGCTTTTCGGAGAGTTCGTCGTCGTCGGGGAAGGGGTGCCGCCCGCGTTCCGGTGCGCCGGCACCGGTGAGGTCGAGTTCGAGATCCACGAAGATGGCACCGGGGATGTGAGCCTGGAGGTAGTGCTCGCGCAGCGAGCCTTGGGCGACGCTCCATCGAACGTCGGCGATCACCAGGTCGCCGGTGCCGGGTTCGAGGCTCCCAATGCCGTCGCTTCCCCTTCGGGGTGCGCGGCCTCCCGTGCGCTCGAGGAGGGCGGCTGCGCTCACGAATGGGGGAAGGTCGTGCCAGTCAATGTCGCTCATGCTCCCAGCGTAGTGCGGGCGAGGGCGCGGGCTTTCAGGGCGGTGTCGATCACGTGGGCGACTGCGGCGTCCGTGTTGGCGGGGGCGATTGCGTCGGCGTGGGCGAGCACGTCGGGGTGGGCGTTGCGCACGGCAATTCCGACGCCCGCCGCGCTCAGCATCGGCAGGTCGTTTGGCATGTCGCCCACGGCCCAGATCTGTGCATGAGCGATGTCGCGCGTGCGGCAGGCGTGGTCGAGAGCTGCGGCTTTCGAGATGCCGAGGGGGCTGAGCTCGGCAAGGCCATCGGATGTGGAGATGTGCAGTTCCGCGAGTCCCTCGATGCGGGCGCGCACCTCCCGATAGAAGTCCTCCGCCGAAAGGGCGCTCGATACCGCGAGGATCTTGCCTGCGCCGCAGGAGATTTCGTGCAGCGGGGTGAAGCTGGCGTCGGAATCGCGGTCCCTCTCCCCCGCTGCCGGCGCTGAGGGAAACTCCCGTTCGCGCACGAACCCGGTCGCCGTTTCGGCAGAGAGGGCGAGGCCGGGGATCGGGGCGAGCCTGCGGGCGAGAAAACGGACCTCGTCTGTTGAAAAACCGCGGTCCTCGAGGATCTCCCCCGTCGCGGCGTCAAGAATGTAGGCGCCATTGGCGGCGTAGATTGCGCCGGCGCTGAGGCCGCGAAACCGCGCAAGCCACCGCGGCGGCCGGGCCGTGACGAGGCAAAAGTCGAGCCCTGAGGCGTGAGCGCGCGCGATCGCCGTGAGGTTGCGGGCGGGGATGTTTCCTCCGTCGTCCACGAATGTGCCGTCGATGTCGGCGGCGATGAGGGCGGGGGCGGGCGGCGCAAGAGGGAGCATTGCCTCATCGTAGTGCCCGTACACTCGAGACATGCCCCGAGTTCTTCATACCGCCCAGGCTCTCGTTGACGTCATGATCGAGGTGCCCGCGCTTCCGAGCACGGGCTCCAACGTGAATGCGGTTGGCGTCCCGAGATCCTATGCAGGCGGCGCCGTGACCATTTCTCTCGCTGCGGCCCGCGTGGGCGCGACGGCCGTGCACGGTGGAGCCCACGGTGAGGGGCCGAACGGCGATCTCATTCGCGTGGTGCTGCGCGAGAACGGGATTGGCCTGTCGAGCCCCGTGGTCGAGGGCAAAGATACGGGCAGCTGCTACGTGTTCGTGGAGCCGTCCGCTGAACGCACGTTCGTGACGTGCTACGGCGCTGAACGTGACATCACCGCCGAGTCGCTCGCTCTGCTTGAGCCGTCCAAGGGCGACCTCGTGTGCGTGAGCGGGTACAGCTTGTTTGAGCCCACGCGCGACCCGCTTCTCGCGTTCCTCGACGCCCTCACACCGGGTGCCCTCCTCGTTCTCGACCCTGGCGCGCCGTTTGCCTCGTTCCCGCGCGACCTTCGCGACCGTGTGCTCGCGCGCACTGACGTGTGGACATCGAATGCGGATGAGGCTCGCGAGATCACAGGGATCGACGACGTCGCGGGGACCCTGCCCGCCCTCGGCCGGCTCCTCGGCACGGGCGCGGTCGTGATCGTGAGGGATGGGTCCGACGGTTGCTATCTTTTCGAGCGCGGCCACCTCGACTACGTGCCCGGGTACCCGCAAAAAGCGGTCGATACGAATGGCGCCGGCGACACCCACACGGGGATTGTGCTCGGCGAGCGGGCGCTTGGCCTGTCCTGGCTCGATGCCGCGCGCCGCGCCAATGCCGGAGCCGCCCTCAAGGTGACGCGCAAGGGACCGATCACGGCCCCCACGCGCGAGGAGATTGACGCGTTTCTCGCAACGAATCCCGCGACGTCCCTTGAGGCACGCTGAGGGCTTCACGCTATCCTGGTATCGCACGTCACAATCACGCCCCCGTTTAAGGACCTTCCGTGAACTCTGCCCGCACCGAGCAGTCCGCTCCCGCGACCTTGTTCGACTTCACGGTCGAAGGCGCAAACGGCGAACCGCGCGACCTCGCCGAGTTCGCCGGCAAGGTGACGCTCGTGGTGAATACCGCGAGTGAATGCGGTTTCACGCCCCAGTACGAAGGTCTCCAGGAGCTTCAGGACCGTTTCGAAGAGCAGGGATTCAGCGTTCTCGCATTCCCCTGCAACCAGTTCGGCAACCAGGAGCCCGGTTCAATGGACGAGATCATCGACTTTTGCGAGACGCGCTTTCGCACAAGCTTTCCCGTGTTTGCGAAGGTCGAGGTGAACGGTAGGGGTGCTGATCCCCTCTTCACGTGGCTCGAAGACCAGCGCGGCGGCATGCTCGGCGGCCGCATCGCGTGGAATTTCACGAAGTTCCTCGTGGGTCGAGACGGACACGTCATCCGTCGCTTTGCGCCGCCCATCCCTCCCGCACGCATCGCCACATCTATCACCAAGGCCCTCGCGGCCTAACAACTCCCACCCATTCAGAAAGGACTCTCATGGAAGCCCTTCTCGGCCTTGGCGTCAGCGCCATCGTCGTCATCGTCATCATCCTCGTGGTGCTCGCTCTGCTGTTCGGCGGTCTGCGTTCCTCGATCCTCTTTACCGTGAAGACGCAGGAAAACGTCATCGTGGAGCGTTTCGGTAAATTCCTGCGTGTCGCGAAGCCTGGTCTCAACACAAAGATTCCCTTCATGGACACGCTCACGAAGCCGATCTCGCTGCGTATCCGCCAGCTCGAGGTCAATATCGAGTCGAAAACGAAAGACAACGTTTTCGTGACGGTCCCCGTGGCCGTGCAGTACGTGATCCGCGAGGAATCGGTCCAGGACGCTTACTATCGCCTCTCAAACCCCGAAGCGCAGATCCGCAGCTACGTGTTTGACACGGTGCGTTCAGCACTGTCGGGCCTCGATCTTGACGCGGCGTTTGAGTCGAAGGACGACATTGCTCGCAGTGTCGAGGCGACCCTTTCGACTCGCATGCAGGAATTTGGTTTCCACATCGTCAACACGCTCGTTCAGGACATCTCTCCGGATCAGCGCGTGCGCGACTCGATGAACTCGATCAACGCCGCGCAGCGCGACCGCGTCGCCGCGCAGTCGCTCGCCGAAGCCGACAAGATCAAGCGCGTCACGCAGGCTGAGGCGGAGGCCGAATCCAAGCGCCTGCAGGGTGAAGGCGTTGCCGCGCAGCGCCGCGCGATCGCGATGGGTATCGCTGAGCAGTACGAAATGCTCAAGCAGGTTGGCATCGAGAACACTGCCGAGCAGCTTCTGCTCATGACCCAGTACTTCGACACGATGCAGGACGTCGCCCGCAACGGTCGCTCGAACGTGCTGTTCCTCCCCTCGAATCCCGCCTCCGTGGGGGCGATGGGCGAAGAGATCCGCTCGGCGCTCCTCCAGGCGCAGGTTGCCAACGACACGATCAACGGCGATTCCACTCCCGTGGTGCCCGCGGTGCCCGTTGACGGCGATGGCAATTCGCAAGAGAACATCGAGCGTCTTCGCAACGAGGCGAAGGAGCGCGCACGCCGTGCGAGGGAAGAAGCGCGCCGCAGGGCTGAGGAAGCCGCGAGCAGCACTCGCGAGCACATGGGCGATGCCGGCCCGGACTTCTAAGCGCTCCTCAATCCGTTAAAAACGGCGGACCCGGATCATTCCGGGCCCGCCGTTTTTGACGTGTGCAGCACCTCGCTTTAGCGCTTCGGCAGCAGTTCCTTGTTGAGGGCATCCTTCTCGCCGGACTCGAGCGCAAGGCTCATCGCCATCGCCGAATCCGCAACGGATGCGGGCCTCGAAGCGCCGGGAATCGGCAGCACATGGTCGCCGAGTGACATCTCCCAGGCGAGAACGACCTGCTGGGGGCTGACGCCACGTTCGCTAGCGATCTCGGCGATCACGGGGAAGCGCTCACCCACCTCGAAGGCTCCCCCGCCTGTGCCGCCTAGCGGAGACCACGGCACGAACGTAATGCCGTGCTCGCCGCACAACTGCAGCTCGTCCCAGCTCGTGTGGTTGAACCGCGGCGAAAACTCGTTTTGCACGGCCGCGAGGTTGCCCTCACCGAGCACGTCGAGGGCAATCTCGATCTCCTCGACGCTCGCGTTCGAGATGCCGATATTCTTCACGTGCCCCTCGTCCTTGAGCTCGGCGAGAGTCTCGATCGCCTCCGAGTACAGGCGCGTGCGGTCGGGACGGTGCAGGTAGTACAGGTCGATAGCCTCGACTCGAAGATTCTTCTTCGAGCGCACCACCGCGGTGCGGAAGTGGCCGACGGAACTGTCACGGCCCCACTTCTCACCTTCGGCGCGCGTGATGCCGCCCTTGGTCGCAACCGTGATGCTCGCCCGGTCAAAGTCCGGATGCGCCTCGGCGTAGGCCTCGAGGGCGTCGGCCACCTGCCGCTCGTTATGGCCAATCTTGTTCCATGCGGGCGCGTAGATGTCAGCGGTGTCGACGAGGGTGATGCCCGCATCGAGAGCAGCGGCAACCGTGGCGCGCGCGTTCTCGGTATCGTCGGCTTTCTCCTCGAACGAGAGCGGCATGGCGCCAAGACCAAGCGGCGTCACGGTGAGGCGTCCAATGGACCGCAAAGGGTAGGCGAATGACGGAATGCGTGAGTGTTCTGCTGCGGACATGTCCCCAGCCTAGCGACCGTGCGCCTCGGCCAAACGGACGAGCGCCTCTTCTAGCACTCGCGTAGGCGTACCGAGGTTGAGGCGCTCGAAACCGGGCGCGCCGAAGTCTCGCCCATGCTCAAAGAACACGTGCGCTTCACGGTCGTGAAGGCGCGTGAGCTCACGTTCGTCGAGCCCAAGCGGGCGAAAATCGATCCACTGCAGGAACGTTCCCTCGAGCGGCGCGATCGCCACCTCCGGAAATCGCTCAGCGAAGAACTCCCTGCTCACCTTGTCATTGCGAGCGATCAGTTCGAGCAGCCCCTCAAGCCACGCACTCGCCTCCGTGTAGGCGATCTCGACCGCGCGATACCCGAGGCAGTTCGCAAAGTGGAAGCCCCACGCCTCGAGTTCGCGCTCGTAGGCGGCGCGCAGCTCGGCATTTTCGATCATCGCCCAGCTCGTTTGCACGCCAGCAAGATTGAAACTCTTGGACGCTGATGACAGCGTGATCGTCCGCGACGTCGCATCCTCGCTCACGGCTGCGAAGGGAATGTGCTCGAACCCCTCGTGCACGACATCCGCGTGAATCTCATCGGCAATGACCGTCACGTCATTGGCACGAGCAAGATGCGCGATCTCCTCGAGCTCTGTGTGCGTCCACACGCGGCCGGTCGGGTTGTGCGGCGAACACAGGATGAGCACCGTGACGTCTTCGTTCTCAAGAGCATCGGCCAGAGCGGCAAAATCGATTCGGTATCGCCCACCCTCGCCGTCGAGGGGCACCGCCACGAGGCGCCGCCCCGTCTTCTCGATCGCATCGACCATGGGAGGGTAGGCAGGCGTCAAGAGAGCGACCCCGTCGCCGGCCTTACTCGCTGCGCGAACACCGGCGAACAGCCCCGTGACTACCCCCGGCATCATCGAAATCCAGCGCGTATCGATCGCCCAGCGGTGACGCACGGCTTGCCACATTTGAATCGCCGAGAACAGCGCAGGCGTCGGACCCGTGTACCCCAGGACCGCACCCTCGAGGTGCTCGCGCAGTCCCCGCGTAATCTCCGGGGCGGGCAGAAAATCGAGATCCGCCGTCGACAGTGGCGCGATCCCCGCGGGGACGTCTCCCCCACGTTCACGCATAAGCTCCCATTTCACGGACCCCGTCCCCGAGCGGTCCACGAGCGTTTCAAAGTCATAGGCGGGCGGGCGGGTCACTGTGCGTACCTCTCTTACGTCATCGTCGGATGGGAAGCACTCTCAATCGTAGCCGCGCCTCCTCACGGTTCGGGGATCTACGATAGATGCCATGCAGCCTTCCCCCCTGATCTCCTTCGTTGTGCCGTGCTACAACTCAGCGCAGTACATGCGCCGGGCCATCGACTCGATCCTCTTCGACAGGGACGAACCCCGCGAGCGCATCCAGATCATCCTCGTCAATGACGGCTCGACGGACGAGACCGAACGCATCGCGCGGCAGTACGAGGAGTGCCACCCCGGCATCGTTCACGTCGTGAGCCAGCCGAACGGGGGTCACGGCGCGGCCGTCATGGCTGGAGTCCATGCGGCGGATGGCACCTACCTCAAGGTCCTCGATTCCGATGACCGACTCGACACCCACGCCTTGAGCGAGCTGCTCCACACGGTCGAGTCGTTCCCGCCCGACAACCTCCCCGACCTCGTCCTCACCGACTACGTGTACGACAATCACGCGCTCAAAAAGAACCGTCGGATCGGATACCGGCGCACCGTGCCCGCCCGGCGAACACTCACGTGGGACCAGGTGTCGCGCCCCAGAATGGGCAGCTACTTCCTCATGCACGCGATCCTCTACAAGCGCAGTGTGGTCATCGAATCAGGACTTGAGCTTCCCCGCCACACGTTCTATGTCGACAACCTTTACGCGTCGATTCCCCTTCGCCACACCCGCACCCTCTACTACCTTCCGGTGCCGCTGTACTACTACTACATTGGCCGCGACGACCAGAGCGTCAACGAAAAAGTCATGATTTCACGCCTTGACCAGCAACTTCGCGTCAACAGAATCATGATCGATGAGCTGCGCGTCGAGGACATATCCTCACGCTCGCTACGTCGCTACCTCCTGCACTACCTCACGATCATCACGAGCGTCTCCCTCACCTTCGCGGTGCTCGCAAAAACACCAGAGGCAAAAGCGCAGGGCCGCGACCTCCTCGCGTATCTCAAAGCGCATAACTATCCTGCCTACCGCGCCTACCGCCGCACACCCATGAGCATGGGACTCAGCGCACGTGGGCCCGGCGCGCACAGGTTTATTCGCACCACGTACTCGGTCATTCGCAAGCGGTTTGGGTTCAATTAGGTCCGACGGTTGCCGGGCTACCGTCGGAAAGCTTTTCGCACGCACCGAACCACGCACCCGGGTTGAGGGGGCTCCCGCTTCAGCAGCATCCTGCCGCCCCGACGCTTTCGCTTAGAAGAAGTTCACGAGAAGCACGAAGGCGAGGGTTCCCGCGGCGACGCTCACGAGGGTGCGGCGCCCACCGAAAAGGTGCACGGCGATCGTGACAGCTGACGCGATGAGCAGGTGGATGATGCTTCCGGGCTCTTCGGCAAAGGTGCTCTTGAACGTCGCGAGCGCAAGGATCACAAGGATGCCCGCGGGCATCCACACGGCCATGACGCGCACGAACTGGGATTTGCGCAGCGGTTCGAGGATCGCGAACGGGAGCGCGCGCAGCGTGAAGGTAACGGCGAAGGCTATGAGGAGAACCGAGGCGAGGTACCAGAAGGGGATGTCAAGCTGCATCGTCGCTCTCCATCTCTGCCGGCAGGGGTCTCGTGAGGCGCACGGCGATCGTGTAGCGAGCCGCGAGGGTTGCAACGAAGCCGATCATCGCGGCGAAGATCGGCTGGCTCGGGAGCAAAAGGAGCGCGAGGCCGAAGGCGGCAGCACCGAGGAGAAGCGACGGGATTTCCTGTTTCGTGCGGCACGCATCGAGCGTGAGCGTGATGAACAGGGCGCACAGCGCGAAACTCAAGCCGCGGATCTGGAAGGGAATGAAGCTCGAGAGGAGCACGCCCATGAGGCCGCCACCCACCCAGCAGATCTGGAGCACGGCCCCTGCCGAGATCACGCGCGGCTGAGTCCATCCCTTCGGGTTCGCGACCGTGACCGCGAAGATTTCGTCGGTGAGCGAATACATCGCGTAGAACTTCAAAAACGGGTTCTTCACGACCTTGAGCGGGAAGTTGAACGCGTAGAACACGTGGCGGAAGTTCACGAAGAACGATGCCGCGGCGATCGTCACGAGCGGCGTGAGCGACGTGATGAGTGTGATGAGCAAAAGCTCGAGCGAGCCCGCGTACGCGAAGAACGAGAGGGCGGGTGCCATCCACCACGGGAGTCCGGACTGCACAACGAGAAGTCCAAAAGCGATGCCGATCGGGATCATGCCGAGACCCGCCGGGAGAATCAGCAGGGCTCCCTGCGCGATTTCGTGGCGCACCGAATAGGGAGGCTCATGCGCGCTAGGCTGCGCCGCAACGCTCATGCGTGCTTCCCTCTCACTCACATCTGTTCCAAATCCCGCGGCGAGCGGGCGAACTCAATCTTCGCACGCCCACCCCACCGCGGGGAACAATTAAAGCCGCTGACCTGTGTATACATTGCAGTGAGGGTGAGCTCGTTGACCCTTTACGCGGATAAAGGGTCGCATACGGTGAGGCCCAAGTCCTGGGCAAAAGCGAGCATTTGCCTGTCGTGACTCACTACGGTGACCGCACTGCCCAACTGGAGGGCAGTCGCAAGATGAACGGCATCAAGCGAACGAACGTTCTGCGGTAACGCCTCAGCGATCGAGAGCACTGCGTCAGTAATCGGCGCGACGTCAACATAGCGGAGAAGCAATTCTCGCTCCTGTACCGGCCGTCCCTGACGCCGCAACACCCGGGTTAACTGGTGTAGGTGACGCCCATATGTCTCACAATCTCTAGAACCGTGAACGGAAGTGTCTCACGGGCGAAAGTTTAGCGTTTTGAGACACATTGAGGGGGTCACGGCGCCCCAGTCGCAAAAAGTACACAAAACGAGACACCATAGACAAGCTAGAAAGTTTGCAAGTTTGCTAGATAACCAGCAAACAAGCTGAAAGCCAAAAAGATTTTCTGTCTGCGCTGACGGCATCTCGCCGCCTTGCCGCAAGAGCGGGCACAACTAGGAGACCACCATGGCTCACCTATACCCCATCAGGGCATACACAACGCCTTCTCCTAGAGTCGCGAACTCCGCGCCTACTTACTTTGATAGTCGATCCTAGGATCGTAAATTCGCTCAGCCGTATTTTGATTTTGCTCATCTTCAGACTCAGAGGACAAGTGTTCCTTGGCCGCCCGAAGTTTTTCCCTGATCGCCTGCCTATTGGTGATTCCAATAGCAACGACCGTTGCTGCTGCAACGCCCACGGCACCCGCCGCAAGTAGCGGACCGGCGCCAGCTGATCCCTTAGGAGCCCCTCTTGAGGCGGGCTTGGCCAGAGCTACAAGTTGGCCCGTCACACTATCTCGCAACCCGCCCGAGGAAAGCTCCAGATTCTTGAAGGGGATGTCTGCCCCCTTTTCCAAAACAACTTCGGCGGTGTATCGGATCACCTTCCCCAGCGCATCATCATTCGCCATATAAAACTCCCTCAAGTCCAATCGATTGCTCGCATCTGCAGCCTCCGTAGTGCTGCGCTAAACATTGAGAACACTGCCGTGTTCAGTGATCGTCACTTTTAACTCCATCGCATGAGCAGGCCAGCCAACCAATCATCTGTGGCCCGTGCCCACACTCGGGGCACGGGCCAGGTGTCGGCTCAACCCACACGTTGCCACACTTGATGAGCTTCATGCCGTCATGTCGGCGTAGCGCTCGAAGAGGATCGTGAGGCGTTCCTCGTTGGAGTGGAGTGGCTTCTTCGCGCCGAAGGCTTTGTCGACGACGCGGTCGAGCGCAGCGTGGGCCTTGAGGAGCGCGGGGCTCATCGCGAGGGGGTTGTAGTGCTCGGCAAGAGAGCGCTCGGGGTGGAGCTCACGCGCAGCGATCACGCCCTTGCCAGCCTCGATGATTCTCTCGCGCAGTTCCTGTTCGACGGCGGGAAGAGGAAGGTTGTTCCACACGATGGTGTTCGAGAAGCGTAAGCGGGATTCGAGTGCACCGCCCACCGCACGCTGCCACGTAATGAACATCGATGACGAAATCACGCCGAAGAGGAAACCATCTGGATCCTCGGCAGTAAACAGCTGATCACCTGCTATTACTGTTTCAGGAAGGTGCTGGACCGTGTAAAAAGCGCGTGTTTCTGACACAACGCGGGGAATTCCCACGTAGGGAACAAGCGGGCGGTGTTTGTTTCCCCTGAACACGTGGGGGGTATCGCGAAGCTTGTACGTGTCACCGCCCGTCGATTGTTGTGACCGCCAAGCACGGCAGGCTTCGACTCGGGCCTTGAGAACCGGTGAACGTCCGAGATCGCTTGGGTCAAAGTTGCTGTCGGCCATCCACAGACACCAGCGGTCAAGCCCACGGACGACCTCGCGGCCCATGCGGAAGGGCCGCAAGTACCTCGCCGCGATGGGGTCCGCGGCGATCTCGGAATATTCATCCGCTTCGACGATCAGATTTCCCCCGTCGGCAGGCATGGTTCCAAAGCTCACCCTCGATAGCATCGGGCTAAGGGCTTTCGTTCGCTTGCGCACGAGGAGATTAGGTCCATCGATGAGGTAAGCGTTGACTCCCTTCGCGGGCACCTGCGTCGGCTCGCCCTTGACCTCGTTGTAGGTGAACAATTGGGGAGCGCTTCGCTCGTGCTTGTCATAGCCCGTGATCACGCAGTGCACGGCTGCGGCACCGGGTGCCTCGCTAGTCCACGAAAACGTCTGGTGGGCGAAGCGGATGCGCCAGCCGGCGTCGAAAAGAGGGCCAAAGAGCGGCGCGACACCCTGGCCCTGCGCGATCGAGTTCGTGGACACGAACGCAAAGCGGCCTCCTGTCACGGGCCGGAAGAAATCGCTCGCTTTCTTGAACCAGGCAGTGACGTAGTCCAAGGTACCGTCGTGGAGCTCGCCCCACACATCCTTGAGTTCCTGACGCTGCTCCTTTGCTTTCGCTTGGTGCCCAATAAACGGCGGATTGCCCACGATGAGCGTGTCAGGACCCGCGTGCACAAGCCCGCGCCAGTCGAGACGCAAGGCGTTACCCACGGTGATCTGCGCGGAATCCTGAAGTGGAAGGATCGGGTATGCGTAGCCAAGTGCGAGACTTAGTGCCTGGTTTGCTTGGTGCTCCACGAAAAACATTGCGGTCTTGGCGATGGTTGCTGGCCACTCTTCAATTTCGATGCCATGGAACTGACTAAGTTTCACATGGACGAGGCTCGCTGCATCGAGGGAGAGTTGTCGGCGCTCGGGGTAAAGTTCCTGTAGGCGCTGATGGATGCGTAATTCCAGCGCTCGGAGTTCGCGGTAGGCGATGATGAGGAAGTTGCCGCACCCACAGGCAGGGTCGTAGACCGTATCAAGTTGGATACAGGGGCTTGTGGTACTCGGATGACGCAGATGGTGCGAAACTAGCTCGCCGATAGGGAATACGTGCCGTGGCGCTGGTCATTGAGTGGTCTGCTCGGACGGTGTGGATCCGCGATCTGGTGCGATCGGGAGGTGGAGTCCGGCGATGTGAACCCCGACAGGCAAGGCTGAGAGTGAGGCGCTAAAAGGTGGGGCGAGCGCCAAAAGGTAGTGCCGGTTGCGGCTTGCTATTAGCAATGAACAGAGCGTGTAGGTACTTGACGCAAAGACAGGATCCGCAGCCATGCACTACTCCGATCTGGTGACAGTCCACGCCCGCCTGACGTACCGACTGACCAGCTTCCTCCTCGAAAATCCCGCCGCCGGGGACAGCGTCGAGTGGTTGGCCGCATTCCGCGCCCAACGTCACGCAGCCATCGTCTTCACGATCACCGAGTGGGAGCTGTACTGGCTGGGTGCGCGCGTGGATCCGCGAACATTAGAAAAGGATGTAATACTGGCAAGCACAGTTGCGCATCCCCTATTCGAATGAACAAGGAGTCAAGAATGAAGTTATATTCTATTTACAGTAAACTGCTTAACTCAGATGCTTACATAGAGCTGATGAATAGCGATAGAACGGAGATACAATCTTATTTCTTATATGACGAAGGCGAACTAACTACGAAACCTAAATTTAGAGGACAGGAAGGTTTCAGTACCAAGAATATTAAACTTACTGATAAATATGACAGCATAGATAGTCTGTTGGTTTTTTCTGCTGATTTTTATGAAAAAATGAGTCTTCTACTCGAAGACGAGATGCAGTTTTCTGAAGCAGAGCTAATGATAGGTGATGAGATCATCAATTGTTATATTGGGAAAATAACCAACATTCAAAGCATTTTAAACGAAGAGAAATCAGAGTATGATGAGTGGCTAGGGGATGAAGATGAGCCTTTTGTAGAAACGCCAGTATTTATGAAGGAGATTCGCAATACTGTTTATTGCGTTAGAAACACATCCAGACAACATATCGTAGCATTTACAGAGTTGTTTAAACAACAGGTAGAAAATGAAGGTTTAAAAATTGAGTTTCAAGAGGTTAAACAATAATTTATTCGACTCTCTGATTTAACAGGACCTAATCAAGGCCATAAGGGACATTAAACCTAATGAAGTGCAGCACATGCGCGATGAATAACTAACGACGTGATCGGTGCCGCACAGAATCCTTCAAAGACTTCTTGACGACGAACGAAGACGCTGCAGGAGTGGAAATCCGTCTTGCCGGTGGGGTCACACATCGAGTTCCAATTCAGAATTGAGCCAACCACGGACACAATGCCCATGATCAAAGTCGCCCACTCTCAGTGGGCCTGTAAAGAAGCTGTAATCTGCCCGCTGTTCATGGTAGGTTCGCCCCTCTCCTTATCCCTGCATCTCTGCACCAATGGGGCCTTTTCCGGTGTCCCATCTACCGTGACCATATGACCCCAGAACGCATCAGCTTCCCCACTGTCACCAACGCGATCATTATGATGACCCAGTGTGGCAGCGCAGAGGTGCTCCCGGGCGAAGGCGGCCCAACGGGAGATCGCTTTGATGCCTTCGTTGAAGCGTGGGACTCGACCGCCACATGCTTGGTGCGCTGACCGGGCACGCCATTTGACAATGGCTTAAAGCTACTTAAAACCCATATCATCCAATAAAGGTATTCCTATAAATAGGGGGCTTAGACTCTGTATTTCAATTATGCAATAAGTCAATTGGCGCAACACCTGAATCATTTTTCTTGCTTTTATCCGCACCTCTTGCAAGCAAAAGTTTTGCCGTTGAACTATTCTCATCTGGAGAGTTCATCGCTGCACGCCAAAGCGGTGTATTACCCCAAGCATCCACTGGATCAATCTCAGCACCGTTATCAAGTAGCAACTCAGCCATATCGCAGTAATCATGAATAGCCGCTATGTGCAAAGCGGTCATACCTTGATTGTCGGCGGCAGACAGCTCATAGTTCTGCTCAATTAAATATGACACCAGGCTAAGATTGTTTTTAGCAACAGCTGATGACAAAAGAGTTCTGCCATCTCTATCTACTGCATCAATACCATTTTTCTTTATAAATGCATCTAAAGCCGGCTTATTATCTGAATTAGTAATAAGCTGAATCATTTGTTCGTCAATAGTTGTCATAAAAAATCTAACTTTTCTATTTAGTGCTGACTTGGAAAACGATGATTATTCTTCACCTGCTCGTCAGCGGCAGACCGGCTCATGACACGGGTTTCACCCCCATGCCTTAGCTTTGGACTCCCACACTACTTCCTGACCTAGGTTCATCAACAGTTGTGGGGTACCGAGGTGATCGCACACATAATGATAAAGTTTCGATGCTGCTGGAATTTCTTGTGCTAACTCGGCCTGCCACTTCCGTGAGCCGAGTAGTTCCGCTTGTGCATCACTGCTATTAATGTATTGTGCCAAGGGCACAAATTGACCATCTTTGTAGAGATACTACACATTCAAGGCCATGGCCGGTGCGTTCTGCAAGTCACGTCCCGGATTGGCCGCATGTTTGCCCAGCTGCTGACCGCTTCGCTCTTCTGAAACAATGGTTAAACCTTCCCAATCATCGTCTATGACCACGTGATCCGTCTGCAAATCTATTCCGAACACGGAGTCACGCAGTTCATCGCACGAGGCACTATGGGGCGCTGTCGATTTAAGTAGACGTTCGACAGCGGGCAAAATGAATGCTCCTGAACCAATGAAAGTTTCGTACACGCGCCCCTCGGTCGGTTCCAGAATCTCCGCGAGGGTGCGCACCAAAGAACGAGGAGTGTAGAACTCCCCTCCCCGCTTGCCCTCAGCAGAGGCGCCCTCCGCCTGCATTTCGGCTTCAAGCTCTAGGCGGCGGGCATCATCAAAAGCATCAGTCACATACTTGAGGAAGACAAGGCCCAAGACGATGTCCTTGTACTGGGAATCATCCATGGAGCCGCGCAGCTTGTCCGCAGCCTTCCACAGAGTGTCCTCAAATTCCTTCACGGGAGTGGCAACCATTCTTGGGAGTCTACTTCTCAGACTGCGGCTCACCGCTTCGGCGCTACAAAGGCGTATAAACCCGGCCGTCAAGTTGCGCAATCCGCCACCAATTCCCGGGTTTACCTGCCGTTCACCGACGGTCGCTGACCAGTTCACCATGGGCGGCTAACGTGATTTCAAAAGATACTTCCTTAACCTTAGCGTCAGGTTCCTGCAGTTCCACCAGCGAAAGCGGTGGAACTGCACCGAAGATAAAGGACGTCGCTGTGACAACCTCACCAGAAGCACCGAATACTTCGAAAACTCCGATGGCTCGCAGGCTTCTCAAGAAGGTCCCGCCTCAGATCCGAATTATCTTCGTCGTCCTCGGATTACTCCTGATCTTCGGGCTGTTCTCCCTAGGGATGCAACTGTTCATGCTCCTGGTCGTAGTGATGTCGGAAGTGCCGTGGGTCGCATCAGGGATTCTCCTCGGGATCTTCCTCATACTGCTCCTCCCAAGCAAGGGGTGGACCGTGTTCGGTACCCTCCTGTTCATAGTCGGGGCCATCGTCAGCGCGATCGCGGACGTCCCTGGCAACCCGATCTACAACGCGCCGTTTGAGGCACTGTTCCTCAACGAGGGCGAATACCTCTCCGCTAGCGTCATCATCGAGCACCCCACCCAAGGCGAAACAGCCGTCACCCCCGACAACATCATCGTGGATGCAGAGGGCAACGAGCTCCGCGACATCAACGACTTCCTCACGTTCCTCTACCGCCTGGTTCTGTATTCCGTCATCTACGGCGTACTCATCACGCTGCGCGGCTTCCTCGCGAAAATGAAAACCACATCCACGAGCGCCTCCCCTCGCAAGAAAGGGAACGACGAGGCTCACCTCAAGACTGGGGTTACCCGCAAATCGTGGACACGTAGTGGAGCTACCTAGTGGTTAGGCAGC
>OBJZ01000126.1_pt1 | contig 43769 bp, 46 predicted proteins | sample 1481641 | NCBI WGS metagenome assembly OBJZ01 (sample SAMN02364493, study PRJEB22542) | human gut metagenome | isolation source: fecal sample | host: premature infant | place: USA: Chicago, IL | collected 2012-01
GCTCAACCCTCTACCGCTACCTCGCGCAAACCGAAGAAACGGAACACCCCTCAGACGACTCCTAGTTGTACTGACCGGAGACGTTGGTCAACCGTGAGAAGGGCGGCTGGTTCCCGCAGGCAGTGTGGGGCCGGTGGTGGTTGTACTGGTGGAGCCAGCCGGCGAGGGCGTCACGGCGCTCATGCTCACTGTGGTAGCACCGCGCGTACGCCTAACCGTCGGCCATGGTGCGGTGGAAGCGCTCGATCTTGCCGTTGGTCTGTGGCCGGTACGGACGGGTCCTCTTCGGGGTGATCGACAGGGCCTCGCAGGTGTCGCGCCACAGGTACGACCGGTAGGCACCGCCGTTGTCAGAAAGGACCCGCTCGACGGTGACGCCCCACTGGTTGAACCACTCGACGGCTTGGACCAGGACAGCGGTGGCGGTGAGGGCGGTTTCGTCGTCGTGGATCTCAGCGTAGGCGACGCGGGAGTGGTCATCGATGACGGTGTGGACGTAGGCATTGCCCGTCAACGGGTCCCGGTACCTATTCTTAGGCTTGCTAGGGGTGGCGGCGCGGTTCTTCTCGCCCCGCTGACGGCCGACGTAGCGCCAACCGCCACCATCGGGGATGTTGCCGAGCTTCTTCACGCCTACGTGCAGCATCGATCCGGGGTGGTCGTGTTCGTATCGACGGACCGGTTCGCCGGTGGCGCGGTCGACATGGGACAGCCGGTTCAAGTGTGCAGCGACCAGAATGCGGTGGACCGTCGACGGGGAGATGCCCAGTCGACAGGCCAACTGCACCGGCCCCTCCCGCAGGCGCAGCCGTAGGTCGATGCAGCGCCGGGAAGTCTTCCCGCTGGTTCGGTTCGGCGAGCGATGGGGACGGGAGGACCGGTCCTGCATTGGTTGGCCTGCCCGGTAACGGTCGGCCCAGCGTTTCACAGTGGGCCAGGAGGCCTGGCAGCGGGCGGCCACCTCGCTGATCGGCCATCCCTCGTCGACGACGAGCTACGCCACCTTGAGACGGTGGCGTGGGGTGAGGGCAGCGTTGGGGTGTGACATGGTTTCCCCGACAAAGAGTCGTGGCGGCGAGCTGCTGCTCGCCGCCACGAAAGGGGCGGGGTGGCATGTCAGTCGACGGGGCTAACGCGGATGAGGTTGCCGTCTGGGTCGGCGATCACGAAGGTGCGGCCGAACACGTCGTCGTGGGGCTCCTCGACCACCCGGATGCCCTTGGTGGCCCACTGCTGGTAGACCTCGTCGATGGCGTCGCCCCCGCCGGGCAGCATCAGTCTGAGCTCGCTGGTGCGCGGCGTCTCCAGAGTGGTGTGTTCGTTGTGGCCGGTCCAGATCGCGAACAGGACGCCGGGCGCGACCTCGAAAGCGACATAGCGGGGGCTGGTGAAGGTGGGCTCGATGTCGAACAGGTCGCAGTAGAACACGGTGGAACGCTGAGTGTCGGTCACGTAGGTCAGGAACAGGTTGGGTGCCGTCATGGCGGGCCTCCAAGGGTTGGGTTGGCGTGTGAACGTCTCCCAGCACATCGCCGATACACGACAGTTCCTGTCATATTTTTTTTGTGAACATGAGGACATGAAGGCTTCTCATCTACTGCCGATCGTCCTGCTGCTCCAAGTGCACGGACGGATGACCACCCAGCAGCTCGCTGACCGCTTTGAAGCGTCTACCCGGACGGTCCTGCGCGACGTTGAAGTCCTGTCAGCTGCCGGTGTCCCAGTCCATGCAGAACGCGGCCGTCATGGCGCGATCGTGCTCGACGCGCGTTCCCGTCTGGACCTGTCACGGCTCGATCCCTCCGAGCTGCAGCTCCTCGCGGCAGTCGGCCTCAGCCCTGACCAGCTTGCACAGATTGGCCTAGGAGAGGTAGGTGAACACGCCCGCGCCAAGCTAACGGCAGCCACCCGTCGCTGGGACCCAGGCGAACCGCCTCTGACCGATGTCCTATTGATCGACCCTGCCGGATGGTTCACTCCTGCCACGACCCGGGACCTGTCGAGTTTGTTGGCTGCGGCCCGGCAGGGCCGCCGGCTCGTCGTCACCTACCGCCACAGCGGACACGCCACTGCCGACACCTACCAGGTCGACCCCTACGGGCTGGTTAGCAAGCAAGCCGTCTGGTATCTGGTTGGTGCCGTGGACGGCACGCCGCGCATGTTCAACACCAACCGCCTGGTGACACACAAGGCTATGGACGAACCGGCCGTGTTGCGGCCCGGCCAGCCCTTGGAGCAAGTCTGGGATCAGTTGGTCGGCACGTTCACCACCGACGCGAGCGTGGAGATTAACGCTCACCTGCGAGCCAACCGGCTGGACCTCGCCGCCAGGATCCTAGGGAGCCGTCTGGTCGACGTGTCCAATCCCGTCGACGAGTGGCTCACCATCACCGTGGCCTATCCCGACATCGAGTCGGTTCGCCAGCTCCTCCAATTCGGGGACCACATCAAAGTCTTCGACCCACCTGAAGCCGTGCAGCGCGTCCATGACCTCGCCCACCAACTGATGCAAGCTCACAACCCGGCAGGCTCAATCAACGTCTCCGGTCAGTACACCTAGCCCTGAGTGAGCCTTACAGCTCCGTCTCGGTCACGATCGGGATCGCCGAGGTCTCCGACGTGATGAGGGCGCGTTCGTCTTGGCGATAGGTAAGGACGTTCAGGATGTAGTCCTGGACGGCCTTATCCCACGTCACATCCTTGCCGAGGCGCTGCGACATGAACCACTTGTGCTCGAGAAGCTCGTGGTAGAACTCGGGAGCCGGGAGTTTCTTGCGCATCGAGCGGGGGATCGCCCGCACGACCGGCTCGTACTGCTCCTGAAGCCACTCGTGGGCGACGAACTCTTCTTCCTCACCCTGCTGATTCGTGAGAACCCGGTACTGGTCGAGGTCGTTGAGGAGCCGGCGCGCCTGGTTTTCTTGAGCGTCGATTCCCGTAAGGCGCATGAGCCGCCTTCTGTGGTGCCCGGCATCCACGACTTTCGGCTGTACCGACACGGTCGTGCCGTCGAGATCGGTTGTCATGTCGAGCTCGTCGACGTCGAAACCGAGCTCGTTAAGTTTCTCGATACGGGCGCTCACGCGCCAGCGTTCATTCGCGCTGAACGTTTCGCGGCCAGTGAGGGCATCCCACAGCTCGGTGTACCGCTCGAGTAGGAGATCACCGATGGCAATGGGATCAACGTTGTCAGGCAGCTGCTCTGCAGCCTGGAGATCGAGCATTTCGCCCACGATGTTGGTGCGCGCAATGTCGAGATCGTATTCGCGCTGGCCCGTCGTTAGCTGGCTTTCGAGTTGACCCGTTTCGACGTCAACGATGTAGGCGGCGAACGCGCCCGCGTCGCGCTTAAAGAGGGTGTTGGACAGCGAGACGTCACCCCAGTAGAAGCCGACGAGGTGGAGGCGGACGAGCAGCACGGCAAGCGCGTCGAGGAGCTTACGTGCTGTGTCTTCGCTGTTGAGCTGGGAGAACACCGCCCGGTAGGGGAGGGAGTACTGAAGGTGCCTCGTGATCAGGATGGCGTCGAGGTCGCGGCCGTCCTCGGCCGATTCGCGCCCGCTCACGACTGCAAATGGCTCCACAGCGGGGATGCCGAGTTTTCCGAGCAGACGCAAGGTCGTGAATTCGGCGCGCGCGAGGTTTTCGTTGATTTCCTTGAGAGCGAGAACTCGCCCACTTACACGGGCAAAACGGACGACGTGTCGCGAGATGCCGCGGGGGAGCGATGCGAGGAGCGAATCGGGCCAGTCGGCAAGGGGGAGGCTCCACGGCAGATCGAGGAGCGCCTCGTCCGCTCGGGCTGCGGAGATCTCGATGGGTGCCATGCCTTCTATTCTCTCCTACTCTCGGGCGATGTATGCAAAGAAGGCACGCGATTCGCGTGCCTTCTTTGTGAATGTTTCCTCGTTTGAGGAGTGAGGCGATTAGTCGCCGAGGCGGTTGCCCGACTTCAGGTCGAACAGGTGCACGTGGTCAGCCTTCGGCTGGAAGTGCACGGTCTCACCCTTCTGCGGAGGGCGGCGGCCGTCGACGCGCGCGATGATCGGCTTGTCCGTTTCGCTCGCGCCAGCGAGGCGGCCGTACACGTAGGCGTCAGCGCCGAGCACCTCGACCATGTCGACCTCGACGGGGAGGCCGTCCGCGGCGAGCTCGAGATCCTCGGGGCGCACACCGACGGTGACGGCCTTCTCATTCGACTCGGAGAGGGTCGAGCGATCCACGGGGATCACGGAGCCGCCGAAGGCGACGCCCTGATCGGTAAGGGGCTGTTCGATGAGGTTCATGGCGGGCGAGCCAATGAAGCCCGCAACGAACACGTTGTTCGGGTGATCGTACATGCGCTGAGGCGAGTCGATTTGCTGGAGAACGCCACCGGCGAGAACGGCGACGCGATCGCCCATAGTCATAGCCTCGGTCTGATCGTGGGTCACGTAGACGGTCGTGACGCCCAGGCGACGCTGGAGCGAGGCGATCTGAGTACGGGTCGAGACACGAAGCTTCGCGTCAAGGTTCGAGAGCGGCTCGTCCATGAGGAACACCTGGGGCGAACGCACGATCGCGCGACCCATGGCGACACGCTGGCGCTGACCACCCGAGAGAGCCTTGGGCTTACGGTCGAGGTACTGCTCGAGGTCGAGGATCTTTGCGGCCTCTTCAACGCGCTTGCGGATCTCATCCTTCGGCGTGCCTGCGATCTTGAGTGCGAAGCCCATGTTGTCGGCAACCGACATGTGGGGGTAAAGGGCGTAGTTCTGGAAGACCATCGCGATGTCGCGGTCCTTGGGCGGCACGTTCGTGACGTCGCGGTCGCCGATGAAGATGCGGCCTGCATCGATCTCTTCGAGACCGGCGAGCATACGCAGCGAGGTGGACTTACCGCAGCCCGAGGGGCCAACGAGGACGAGGAATTCGCCGTCTTCGATCTCGATGTTGAGGTCGTCAACCGCGGGCTTGTCGCTGCCCGGGTAGATACGGCTTGCGTGGTCGTAAATAACCTTTGCCATGGGTATTCCCTTCACCGGCAGGTACGTGCCGGACGATCCGTTGTGAAGTACAGTCAGCGGTCTTTGCTGACGTATGGACAACAATACCCCACTGTGGCGCCGACCATACGGGACGCGCCGAGGGGTGTTCCCGACCTTCCGCACGCGCGGGGCCGTAGTGTTGTCGGGGGAGTCCGACGCTTGCCGCCACCCGGAGTTCCTTCTGCTTTCGCTGCGGACAGGAGCGTGGAAGACAAGGCGCGGCCCGGGCCTTCGAGGCGATGACGATAGACGACGAAAGGCGGCGATGGCATGACGAGCCTCGCGCAACTGATTGAGAAAACCCTTGCAAAGAGGCCGAACGAAAACTCTCCGCTGCGGATCGTGCAGGCGGGGCATCCGGCACTTCGCGCCAAGTCAAAGGATGCGGCAGGCTCGCTCGATCCGGAGCTCCTTGCGCAGTTCATCGACGCGCTCGTCGTGACGATGCACGATGCCCCCGGCGTCGGGGTCGCTGCCCCGCAAGTGGGGGTCCCGATTCGCCTCGTTGTCATGGAGGATGTCGTTCGCGAAGAGGGGGAGGAGCGCGACGCCGATGACGAGCTCTACGACCGTGACAATCTTCCCCTCATGGCAGTGATCAACCCGCGCTACGAAGAGATTGATGGCGAGGACACCGTGACGTTCGGGTGGGAGGGTTGCCTCAGCGTCGACGGCTGGCGCTCGCTCGTGCCGCGTCCAAAGAGCGTACGCGTGCGCGGTACGGCAATCGTCGCCGGCGGTGAGGTTCGTGAACTCGACGAGGTCTGGACCGGCTGGCGCGCACGAATTTTCCAGCACGAGAGTGATCATCTCGATGGCATTTTGTGTCATGACCGCGGTGTTGAACGTTCGTTTGTGCAGGATTCCTACCTGCATCGATACACCGAACTTTCAGACGCGGTTCGCTACCTTGGTCTGCGCGGTGACGTGGCCAAACTTGAGCCCGGCACCGTTGATCTTCACCGCACGCGGGCGTAAAAGAGCCCGGATGCGCCCGATAGCGTCCACGATAAGGAGAGCAATGGCCTCGAAGGACCTGCGCACGTCTAAGAAATCGAGCGGGAAGGGACAGGGCGAAGAATCGCTCATCGATGACAAACAATTCGAACTGATCGATAAGGCTCTGGCGCTTCAGGGGCCGATTGCCCGCAAGTACGTCGATTCTCTTCGCCGCAAGAACCCCACGTGGAGCGATGAGCAGATCATCGCTCGGCTCGAGGGGCACTTTACGAAGCTGGCCGTTGCCACGGGCGTCGGCATTGGCGGCGTAGCCGCACTTCCCGCGGTGGGTACCGCCACAGCGGTCGCCCTCACCGCGGGCGAGGGCTTCGCCTTTGCCGAAGCATGCGCCTTTTTGACGCTCGGCACCGCGCACGTGCACGGTGTCGATATGAGTGATCCGACGGTGCGCCGCACGGTTATTCTCGCCATTCTCGGCGGTGAGCGTGGCGCCGCGATCGTCACAAAGGCCCTCGGCAAGAGCGGCCTGCAGTGGTCGACGGTGCTCGATGGCATGGCACCTCCATTTGTCGCAGATGCGGTGAACACGCAAGTCAATCGCTGGATTCGGCGTACGGTGACGCGTCGCTTCACGGGGCTGTGGGCCGGGCGCCTCATCCCGTTTGGTATCGGTGCAGTGATTGGTGGTCTCGGGAACAAGGCACTTACCAAGACAGTGATCGAAGCCGCCCGAGAGGTTTTTAGCCACGTGGATGATCCGGTCCCTTCGACGCTTGCCGAGAAGACCGAAGGTCTCGACGACTAGCGAAAACGTCGCTTTCGAAATAATGAGGGCGCTCCCGATAAGACGGGAGCGCCCTCATTATTGGGGGATACGGACTAGATGTCCTGGGTGAACTCGTTTTCGTGTTCCGTGCCCTTCGCGCGGCGGTAGGAGGCGCGGATTTCCTCTTCCGCGTCATCCCGGCCTTCCCAGTGAGCACCTTCCACGCTCTTGCCGGGCTCAAGATCCTTGTAGACCTCGAAGAAGTGCTGGATCTCGAGTCGGTGGAACTCCGAAATGTCGGTGAGCTCCTGCCGACGGATCTGGCGCTTGTCGCCAACGGGGACCGCGACGATCTTGTCGTCGCCGCCCGACTCGTCACGCATGCGGAACATTCCCAGTGCGCGGCAGCGAATCAGGCAGCCGGGGAACGTCGCCTCTTCGAGAAGGACGAGGACGTCGAGCGGGTCGCCGTCCTCACCGAGCGTGCCCTCAATGAAGCCGTAATCATCGGGGTATCGGGTTGCTGTAAAGAGCATGCGATCGAGCCGGATGCGACCATTGTGATGGTCGACCTCGTATTTGTTGCGATTCCCCTTCGGGATCTCGATCGTGACGTCGAATTCCACGTGTGTGACTCCATTGCCTAAGGTGTTCTATGTGACCGAGGGGCGTGCCCTCTGCGTGTAACAATAGCGAAGTTCAGCGCTCGCAGGCGCTCGATTGTGCCGCGAGTGGTTCATGCGCGCGTAAACTTTGCACGAAGTCACAGACACGCAGGGCGCGTGGCGCGTTTTCCTGAGGCGAGAAGGAGTGGGCAGTAATGGCGAATTCGAAGGCAGTGGAGGTTCTCGCTGCTGCCCTCGCCCTCGCGCTGCCATTGTCCTTTTATACGTTTGGCGACCTCGTCGATGCTTTTCCGGGCGTGCTTACCGTGCGCACGCAGAAGAACGCCGTGGTCGAAGGTGTTCCTGCCGAAGGTGAATCGTGGGAGCGCACGGATGACGAGCGTCCGTACGATGCAGTATCGCCGGCAGCGAGCGTGAGCGCAGATCAGATTAACGCCGCGATAGCAGCCCTTCCACGGCTCAAGGCGTTCTCGGGCAAGGTTTCTTATGCGGTCGTGGACGCGTCGACCGGCGACATCATCGCCGAGCACGGATCAGGCGTGCAGCTCACCCCCGCCTCGACCATGAAGCTTCTGTCCGCGCTTGCCGCTGCGAAGGCTATTGGTCCGGATACAACGTTTACGACGCGAGCCGTGCTCGACGGAGAGCGTCTCGTGCTCGTCGGTGGTGGCGACAACCTCCTCACCGTGCAAGCGAAGGAGACAAAAGAGGGCGTCGAACGAGCCTCGCTTGCTTCGCTCGCCGATCAGAGCGCAGCAAAGCTCAAAGAGGAAGGGCGCACTAAAGTCCAGCTCGTTTTCGACGACTCGCTGTTCGGCAACGATCCGGTCAATCCGGCGTGGGGCGATAACGGCCCGGCCGGTGGGTGGGTTGCTCCAATTACCCCGCTCGGCGTGGATGGTGGCCGCGCCGACGGCACGCCCTACGGCCCGAAAGTCGAGGATCCATCCCTCGAAGCGGCGAAAGCATTCGCGCAGCTCTTGAACGAGCGCGGTATCACGGTAGAGGCGGTGCCTACTCGCGCTTCCGCTCCCGAGGGGGCGCGCGAGATCGGTGCCGTGCACTCCGCGCCGCTACGCGACTTAATCGAGCACACGCTCCTGTATTCCGATAACTCGCTCGCAGAAACGCTCGCGCGACTTTCCGCGGTGCACACGGGACATCCCGGAACGGTTGCTGGGGCGCGAGAGGCGGTCAAAGCCGAGCTCGACGAGGTCGCTCGGGAAGGCGGCTTCACCACCGAGGGGCTCGTGATTGCTGATAATTCGGGCCTCTCGAAGGACAACCGAATCTCACCGTTGCTTCTTGCGCAGCTCACGGCGTGGGCGTCGGGGGAGGCGCCCACTGCGATCAAGGATACTTTCGCGCTTGTCCCAATCGGTGGCCTTACAGGGACTCTCACGAAACGCTTTGGCGAAGATGGTGCGGAGCAAGCGCGCGGAATCGTGCGCGGGAAGACGGGCACCCTCTCGGGGACCTCGACCCTTGCAGGCACGATGGTGCTGGCTGACGGCCGTGTGGTTGGCTACGCGATTTTCGCCTACGATTCAACCTCGGCAGGGTACGGGGAAGCGCGAGCAGTCGTGGACTATGTGGCGAGCGCTATTGTCGCCGCGGGAGGTCCGACGCCTGCCGGCCTCTATGACTCCTCTGCTTCGGCTGAAGGCGGCGGAGCGCCCGAGGGGGACGGGCAGTGAGCGGCCCGCCCGAACCAGTTGCCCGTGCTCGCGTAGCGGTGAAAGCCGCCCTCGCCTCCCGGCTCGAGGAATGCGCCGACCGCTCCGACGGGGCGGGCCTTCTACCGCGCGTTCTCGTGGGGGTGAGCGGCGGCGCAGATTCGCTTGCCCTCGCCGCGACGACCCAGTGGGTCGCGTCACGGCTCGGACTCGAAGTCGAAGCTGTGCTCATCGACCACGGCCTATCAGAGCACTCCGCCTCGGTGTCTGAGCGGGCGGCGCTCCAGTGCGAGCGGCTCGGGCTTGCACGCTGCCACATTCGCCGGATCCACGTCGATACCGCCGGAGAAGGCGGGCTTGAGAACGCGGCGAGGGTCGCCCGCCACGAAGCCTTCGAGGCAGCCCTCGAGGAGCGCCACGCGCTCGGACTTCTCCTCGGGCACACCCTCGACGATCAAGCTGAGCAGGTGCTGCTCGGGCTCGCACGCGGAGCGGGGGCGCGCTCCCTCGCGGGGATTCCCCGCCAGCGGGGAGCACTCCTTCGCCCTTTCCTCGGGACGGGAAGGGACGAGAAGACGGGGCTGTGGCGGCGTGATACCCGGGCCGTGTGCGACGCCCTCGATCTCGACGTGTGGGACGATCCCATGAACGACGACGAGAAATACTTGCGGGTCGCGGCCCGTACGCGCGCCTTGCCGATGCTCGCCGAGATTCTCGGCGAGCAGGTGGCCGCGAACCTCGTGCGGACCGCCGACCTTCTGCGAGACGATGCCGACTACCTCGACAAAGAGGCGGAAGAGGCCTATGCGGGCCTGCGTCGGAACCCCCCGAGTGCCACCCCCGGACTACTCGCGCTTGACGCTTATTCCCTGGCCCCGCTTGACCGAGCCCTGCGCACGCGCGTGCTGAAGCGCGCCATCGCCCATGCGAGCGCGCGTTCGGGCTCGAGTTCCGGGAAGTCGCTCCTTCGGCGTCAGATCCTTCACGTTGACTCCCTCATTTCCGCCTATCGAGGCCAGGGTCCCATCCCCCTTCCGGGTAAGATCGAAGCGGTACGCGACGAAGGACTCATCGTTTTCCGGGCCCGAGACAGTCGCGTGCGCGATACATCAGGCTGAGGCCCCGTGACCTCGATAACGCGACGCACCGGGAAGGACCCCCATGACCATGGATGAGGACGTCGAGCGCATCCTGCTCGACGAGCAGGCGATCCGCGAGCGGATCAGCGAACTCGCCGCAGAGATTGATCGCGACTACAAAGATGAGGCCCCGATTCTCGTTGGCGTGCTCAAGGGTGCAGTCATGGTCGTGGCGGATCTCGCGCGCGCCATCACGCTTGACGTGGACATGGATTGGATGGCCGTGAGTTCTTACGGCAGCGGCACGAAATCTTCGGGTGTCGTGCGTATTCTCAAGGACCTGAGCGCTGATATCACCGATCGCCATGTGCTCATCGTCGAGGACATCATCGACTCCGGCCTGACCCTGAGCTGGCTTCGCACCAACCTCCGCTCGCGCGGGCCAAAGAGCGTCGAAATCTGCACCCTCCTGCGCAAGCCGGAGGCGGTCAAGGTCGATATCGACGTGAAATACGTGGGTTTCGACATCCCGAACGAGTTCGTGATCGGTTACGGCCTCGACTATGCCGAGAAGTACCGCAACCTTCCCTACATTGGGATTCTCAAGCCAAGCGTCTACGCCGATTGAGAACATTGGGGCTTCTGACAGCCCCTGTCCAGCGATTCGGGGTAGATTCGCGCTCATTCACCATACGCGCGCGGGGCGTTTGCTCCGCCCTCAAGAGAACGTAAGAATTAGCACCTCACATGGCAGAAAAAAAGAAATCCCCCGCCCGTAATCTGTGGCTGTGGAGCCTCGCGACTCTCGCGATCGTTCTTCTCGCGCTGAGCTTTTTTGGACGCGGCGGTTTCCAAGACATCGACACCGAGCAGGGGCTTGAGCTCCTCAAAGGCAACACCGTTGAGCAAGCCGAAATCATCGACGGCAATCAACAGCGCGTCAACCTCGTGTTGACGAAAGACTTTGAGGACAAGGGGAAGCGGGTCGCGTTTTCGTACGTCACCGCCCGCGGCGATGATGTCGTCAAGGCCGTGAGCGAAGCGAAGCCGGCGAAAGGCTACACGGATAAGATCGCAACACCGTCGTGGTGGAGCCAGCTCCTGCTCACTTTCTTCCCCCTCCTCGTGATCCTTGGCCTCTTCTGGTTCTGGATGATGAACGCCCAGGGTGGCGGGCGCGCCATGCAGTTTGGCAAGTCGAAGGCGAAGCTCTTCAACAAGGACATGCCGAAAGTGACGTTCGCGGATGTTGCGGGTGCTGAGGAAGCGGTCGAGGAGCTCGATGAGATCAAGCAGTTCCTCGTGAGCCCCGAGCGCTATCACGCCGTAGGCGCGAAGATTCCGAAGGGCGTCCTCCTCTACGGCCCTCCGGGCACGGGTAAGACCCTCCTCGCGAAGGCCGTTGCCGGTGAGGCAGGGGTCCCGTTCTACTCCATTTCGGGCTCCGACTTCGTGGAGATGTTCGTGGGCGTTGGTGCGAGCCGCGTGCGCGATTTGTTCAATACGGCGAAGGAAAACGCGCCGGCGATCATCTTCATCGACGAGATCGACGCCGTGGGGCGCCACCGTGGAGCCGGCATGGGCGGCGGCCACGACGAGCGCGAGCAGACCCTCAACCAGATGCTCGTCGAGATGGACGGTTTCGAGGAGCATCAAAACGTCATCCTCATCGCCGCGACCAACCGCGTCGACATCCTCGATCCGGCGCTTCTTCGCCCGGGTCGTTTCGACCGCCAGATTGCGGTGGAAACTCCGGACCTCAAGGGGCGACGCAAGATCCTCGAGGTGCATGCGAAAGGCAAGCCTCTCGCTGCCGACGTCGATCTCGATAACATCGCGCGCCGTTCGATCGGCATGAGCGGTGCCGATCTCGCCAACGTTCTCAATGAGGCTGCGCTTCTCACGGCTCGTTCGGGCAATCAGATTATTGACATGCGTGCACTCGATGAGGCGATCGACCGAGTTTCGATGGGCCCGCAGCGCTACTCGAAAGTCATGACCGAGCGCGAGCGCCAGATGACGGCCTACCACGAGGGTGGACACGCACTCGTCGCCGCGGCACTCAACAACTCGGCTCCCGTCACGAAGGTGACGATCCTGCCGCGCGGTCGCGCGGGCGGGTACACGATGGTGGTGCCGACGGCCGACCGCAACTATCAAAGCCGCAATGAGCTTCTCGACCGTCTCGCCTACGCGATGGGTGGCTACGCAGTTGAAGAGGGTATCTTCCACGATGTCACGACCGGCCCGAGCTCCGATCTCAAGAATGCGACGGGCATCGCCCGCGCGATGGTCACTGAACTCGGTATGAGCGGTGTTGTGGGCCAGGTGGCCCTGAGCAAGGGACAGGACGAGGTCTTCGTAGGCATGCAGCAGGGCCAGGGTCCCGGCTACAGCGAGGACACGGCTCGCCTTATTGATGAAGAGATTCGCCGCTTGCTCGACAACGCGCTCGATGAAGCGTGGAGCGTCATCAAGACCAACCGCCCCGTGCTCGATCATCTCGTCGAGGAACTCCTGGAGAAGGAGACTCTCGGCGAGAAGGAACTCGCGGAGATTTTCAAAGACGTCACGAAGCGCCCGCCGCGCGAGGTGTGGCAGTCGAGCGAGGACCGCCCCGTGTTTACCGAGCCCCTCGCGGGTAGCGACCGCCCCGGCACGATCGGTAGCAGCGTTCCTGATGGCACCGAGAACCAGCAGGCTGGCGAGGAACTCGGCGGCACCCCGCCCGAGCTTCCGCAGCCGGGTGATGGTTCACCGCACATCCCCGGTGCCGAGTAGCGCGCTCCTTACGTCCCTCGCGAGCCGGGCTCGCGTGAAGAAAGAAGGATTCATGACTGAGAACCACAATGCCGTGGAGAACATCGATCGCGAAAGGATTGAGCGCGCCGTGCGCGAGATCCTCGAAGCGGTTGGTGAGGATCCAAGCCGCGACGGGCTTGTGGATACGCCTAGTCGCGTCGCCCGTATGTACGCGGAGGTTTTTCGCGGCCTCCACGAGGATCCCCGCGTCCACATGCAGACGAAGTTTGAGGTCGAGCACCGCGAGCTCGTTCTTGTCCGCGATATTCGCTTCTACTCCATGTGCGAGCACCACCTCGTGCCGTTCTTCGGCCGCGCCCACGTGGGGTACGTTCCCGGCAAGGATGGAACTGTTGCGGGGCTGTCCAAGTTCGCAAGGCTCGTCGAAGGGTACGCGGCGCGGCCCCAGGTGCAGGAGCGGCTCACCAGCCAGATCGCCGATGCGATCCACGAGGAGCTCCAGGCACACGGCACGATTGTCGTTCTTCAGGCCGAGCACCTGTGCATGGCGATGCGTGGCGTGAAGTCTCCGAATGCGGAGACCGTGACGAGTGCCGTGCGCGGCTCCCTGCAATCGAACGCGGCCACGCGTTCGGAGGCGATGAGCCTCATTCTCACGGGCCTGCACCACTGAAATATGCGACACCGCCCCACCGAGGCGAGAAAGGTCATCTCATGAGCGCGACGCGCCCGGTTCTGGACTTCTCTAGCGCCCCCGCGTGGCGGCGTGTGGAGGGCCTGCCCTCTTCGCTCACGTGCGAGCGGACGCTCGTCATGGGGGTGCTCAACGTGACCCCGGATTCGTTTTCCGACGGTGGCCGGCACAACGAGCACGAGGATGCGATCGCACATGCCGAGCGCCTGGTGAGCGAGGGCGCCGACATCATCGATGTCGGGGGTGAATCGACGCGTCCGGGCGGAAGCCGCGTGAGTGAAGAAGAGGAGCTTCGCCGCACGGTGCGCGTTGTTGAGGCCCTTGCACAGCGCGGCATGTGCGTGAGTATCGATACGATGCGTGCCTCGGTCGCGCGTGCCGCGGTCGACGCCGGTGCGCTCATCGTCAACGACGTGTCGGCTGGACTCGCTGATCCCGCCATGTTCTCCACGGTCGCCGGCCTCACCACCCATCTCGGTACCGCCCCCGTCTATATCGCGATGCATTGGCGCGGTCACTCCGCGGAGGCAATGTCACGCACGGGCTACGAGGCTATCGGCACAGACGTCGCGCGTGAATTAGGCGAGCAAATCGACAAGGCGGTGAGCGCGGGCATTGCCCGTGACAGTATCGTCGCCGATCCCGGCTTCGGGTTTTCCAAGACCGGCGAGGACAACTGGGATCTCTATGACCAGATCGGTGACGTCGAGGCGCTCGAGCTCCCACTCCTCATCGGGGTGAGCCGCAAGCGCTTCGTGAGCGCTCTCGATGTTGATCGGGACGCCGGCACGGCGGCGTTGAGTGGCCTCGCGCAGCTTCGCCGCTCGTGGGCGGTGCGCGTCCACGATGTCGCCTCGAGCGTCGCGAATATCCGCGTCATGCAGCGCTTGATGGCGGGGCCCGAGGGGCGCGATATGGGGCTCGGCTCAGGCTTCGCGGACCGCAACTATGAAAGCGGTGCTCGAGCATGACGTGGAATGATATTGCCTTTTCTGTACCCGCGCCGCTATCCCACGTCGCGGTTGACGGCGTGCGCGTGCACGGCAAGCACGGCGTTTTCGAGAGTGAAAAAACGCAGGGGCACGACTTTCTCGTTGATGTCGATATGCGGGTGGACACGCGCTCGGCGGGGCGGGATGACGCGCTCGAGCGCAGCGTGAGCTACGCGGACGCCGCGGCCATCGTCGAGGAGGTCGTCGCGGGGCGAAGCGTCGACCTGATCGAAACTCTCGCCGAGCGCATCTCTCAGTGCGTACTTGAGCGGCATGTCCTCGTGCGCGAAGTGAGCGTGAGCGTCCACAAGCCCACCGCGCCCATTCCGCAGCCTTTCACCGACGCACACGTTCGTCTCACGAGGCGCGCGGCACCCGTGAGCGCTTTCATCGCGCTCGGCTCAAATCTTGGCGATAGCGAGGATTTCCTCGCCGGTGCTCTCGCGGCACTTGCGCGGATCCCCGAGACCCGTCTCATCGCCGCGAGCCGCGTTTTCGAAACCGACCCCGTAAGCGATATTGATCAGGACGCGTACCTCAACGCCGCCGCGCACCTTGAGACGTCGCTTAGTCCGTGGCAGCTTCTCGACTCACTTCACGAGATCGAGAATGCTGCAAGGCGCACCCGCACCCTTCGATGGGGGCCGCGCACCCTCGACCTCGACCTCATTTCCTGGGGACAGCTCACGTGCGACGATGAGCGACTCACGCTTCCGCATCCGCGAGCTCACGAACGCGCCTTTGTTCTCGCGCCGATGCTTGACATCAACCCCGAGTGGAGCTTCCCCGATGGCCGGCAAGCGTCGGACCTCGTGAAGGTCGCCCCTGACCGTGCGGGGCTGCGCCCCGGTCCCCGCGTTGCAGGTTTCGCAAGCGAGGCTCGCCCACGCAAGGGTGTGAGATGACAAAAACTCCTGCGCTCCGACTTGTAGGAATTGCCCTCGTGGCAGGCCTTGCGGGCCACGGGCTGTCTCTCGCGTTCGCCTCACGAGGTGCCCCGGTCCCCGTTGCCGGCATCATGCCGGGAATTGTGTTCCTGGTTCTTTCCGCCGTCGTTCTTGCCCTTGGGCTCCGCGTGAAGAGATATCTCGACGAATCCCGTGAGCGAGCGCGAACTCACCCGCTCACGCCGCGCAAGCACCAGCTTGACATGGTTGTTGCCTACCGAATTCTCATCGCCGCGCGTGCCGCGGCCTATACGGGAGCAATTGGTGCAGGCTTTTACGCGGGTATGTGCGCGTTTCTCGCGACATCCGGGGGCGGGACGCTTTCCGGCGCGATTCTTCCACTCGGATTCGACGCGCTCTGCGCGCTCATCCTCGCGGTGATCGGGCTTATCGTAGAACGGTGGGGGACTCTGCCGCCTACTGACTCCGGATCTGTGGGGCGCGCGGGTGAGAGCGCAGGCTCCCTTTGAAGCCCCCGCAGTCGCTGTGTTAGAAAGATTCTCATGAGTAACTCAGTAGTCCCGATGCCGACCCTCGAGGCGGCCGACATCGAGCGCAGGATGCTCGACGAGCCCTTTTCCGCGACCGATCCGCGTACGGCGCGCGTGTCGCCGAAGCTCGTGAAGGCGCGCTTTCTCGGCAACCTCGCGTGGTGGACGATATTTCTTCTCGCGTGCATCGCGCTTCACGTTGTCACGGCCGTATTTTCGTGGCCGTGGTGGGTCCACCTGTGCGCGATTCCCGTCTATGTCCTCGTTGCACAATCGATTCTTTTCACTCCTCGGCGTGCCCGCGCACTTGGTTATCTCACGCGTGAGAACGACATTGTGTTCCGCCAAGGAATTCTTTTTCGCTACGTGACAATCGTTCCCTACGGGCGCATTCAGAACATTAACATCAACGAGGGCCCGATCGAGCGCGCGTTTGGGCTTTCGACGATTTCGCTCGACACCGCAGGGGGTTCGCTCTCCGACGTTTCGATCCCGGGGCTAGAACGCACAGAGGCCGAGCGGATACGCGATCTCGTGACCCGCGAAGCCCACGAAAAGATGGCGGCGCTATGACCGAGCAATCCGGGACACTCGAAACCGAACCGCACGAGTCGGCTTATTCGAGATTCCACCCTCTCACGCCGCTCGTCATGGGCTGGAAATTCGTCACGGCGATCGTGGCGATCGTCGGTTTTCAAAACTACGAGGTCATCGAAGACCTCGTGAAACACGGGGTCGTGAGCACCGATAATTTTCTGTTCATCGGGCTCGGCGCCCTTGGCATCATCCTCGTGGCGATTGTTACCGGCGCGCTCCCGTGGTGGATCACGACGTATGCGGTGACGGAACACGGCGTTTTCGTGCGTGAAAAATTCTTGAGCACGAAACGCAGAATTGCCCCGCGTGAGCGCATCGACTCGGTATCTGTTGAACGGCCTTTCATGGCGCGGCTTGTGGGGCTCTCCAAGGTGCGCATCGAGCTTGCAGGCGCGGGCGAGTCCCACGTGGACCTTCAGTACCTTGGCAGGGCGAAGGCCGAAGAAATTCACTCGACGATACTCGAGCTCGCCCGCGGGGATGTGCCGCCTCATGGGCGTGTGGCGGCGAACCCCGCACCCGGTGAGACCGCGCCTGAGGCTTCCGAAAACGCGGTGCCAGGCGAAGTGGACGAAGGCGCACCGAGCATCGTAGAACGCGCCGAGTCTATTGCCTATGACTCGGATTCCGACGGCGAACTGCTGGCGCGGATCCCCACCTCGCGGATCCTGCACTCGCTCGTGCTTGACGTTGGACTCATGATCGGCATGGTCTTCACGATCATCATGACGGCCATCTGGCTCGTCACATCATTCGCGAGTGGCGAGTTCACATTTTCGGCAGCGTCGCTCTTTGCGCTTGTTCCCGCTCTTCTGGCGGGCCCGCGCATGATTTTCTCGCGTCTGGAATCTAGCTGGGGCTTCACGTCTCGTGCGACCTCGACGGGGCTACGCGCGCGCAGCGGTCTTCTTAATTCGAGAAGCGACAACCTTACGGCCTCGAAGCTTCAATTGGTCGAGCTCACGCAACCGGTCTTGTGGCGCTCTCACGGGTGGTTCGATGTTTCGGTGACGACCGCCGGTATGGATGACCTGGAATCAGATACGGATGCCTCGGGAAGGATCCTTCCCGTAGGAACGGTCGAGGATCTGCAGGTCACCCTCGGGCACCTCATGCCCCCGACCGGTGATCTCGTTGCGCATCCAGCGATGCACGACGGTGCGCGCGGTGCAAGCCCCGCAGTTCTTGGCGCAACCGACACCGCTCTCGTGCAAGGGTACATGTCGGCGCCTCAAGCCGAACTTCCGGGGACGCGACCGTTCCACTGGACGAGCCCCGTCTCGCGCCGCACCGACGTGTACGCTCTTAGTCGCCACGCACTTTTCGCTCGCACAGGGTGGCTGAAGCGCGCGCTCACGATCATTCCGCGCGACCGCATCCAGGGCGTTGAGCTTTCGCGAGGTCCGATCGCGCGCCGCATCGGCAAGGCTGATCTCCAGGTCGAATACGCGGGCGGGACTTTCTATCTGAGCGACATCCCTGTTGCTGACGCCGCTGCGCTGTGCGCGAGCCTCGGTAACGATGCGGGCACCTTGCGCCGGTTCGCTGAGCGCGGGACCTGGCTTGAGCCGAAACTTCTTGGCGGTTCAGTGTGAGCAGCACGGAACCAGCTCGCATGGGCGTGGGCATCATTTCCGCGGGGCGCGTGGGTGCGGTGCTCGGGAACGCGCTTCGTGCAGCGGGACACCAGATCACGGGGGTGGCGGCGAAGTCCGACGCTTCCCGAGAGCGCGCCGATGTTCTGCTGCCCGGCGCCCCCATCCTCAGTCCCGAAGAGATTGTCGAGCGCAGTGAACTCGTGCTGCTCGCCGTTCCCGATGACGAGCTTGCGCCCCTCGCGGCGAGCCTCGCGCAGCGCGGGGTTGTTCCGGGAGCGCAGATCATCGCGCATACCTCCGGCCGCTACGGGATTGACGTGCTTCGGCCGCTCGAGGAGGCGGGGGCGATCACGCTCGCGCTCCATCCGGCGATGACGTTCACGGGAACCTCGCTTGATCTTGGCAGGCTCGTGGGCTGCCCGTGGGCGATTACGGCCCGGCCGATGTTCGCGCCAATTGCGAAAGCGCTTGTGCTTGAACTTGACGGCATAAGCGTCGATATCGCGGAGGGTGATCGCACGGCCTACCACGCGGCACTCGCGCACGGCTCGAATCACCTCGTCGTGCTCGTGAGTCAGGTGCTTGCGATCCTCGATTCGATCGGCGTCGAAGACCCTTCCCAGCTCGTGAGTCCCCTTCTCCAGGCGAGTCTCGAGGAGGTGCTTCGTCGTGGGCCGGGAGCGCTCACGGGGCCTGTGCAGCGCGGTGATGCGGGAACCGTCGGAAACCACCTCGCAGCACTTACTGAGCTGGACCTAGGCTCCACCCTGCCCACGTACCGGGCCCTCGCGCGTGCCGCGCTCGACATCGCGCCGATCGGTGATGCGGATAGAGCGGCATTAGAATTGCTTCTTGCACGCGATAACGAGACGAGGCAGGAGACATGACCACGCTCATCCGCACAGTTAAGGAACTGCAGGCATACCGGGCTGGCATCAAGGGCAAGGGGAGCGTCGCGCTCGTACCCACGATGGGGGCGCTCCACGAGGGACACCTCAGTCTCATTCGCGAGGCACGCTCGCGCGCCGACCACGTGATCGTGTCGAACTTCGTGAACCCTCTTCAGTTCGGCCCCGGCGAGGACTATGAGCGCTACCCGCGTACGCTCGAAGCAGACCTCGAACTCGTCGGCACGCTCGCCGATGCGATGTTCGCCCCCGAGGCTAGCGACATGTACCCGTACCCGGAACCGTTCCAGGTTGATGTGGGGCCGATTGGGCGCATGCTCGAGGGCGAGATTCGCCCCGGCCACTTTAATGGCGTGGCGACCGTCGTACTTAAGCTTTTCCTTCTTGCCCAGCCTCATGTCGCGATCTTTGGCCAAAAGGACGCGCAACAGCTCGCGGTAATCCGTCGGCTCGTCCACGACTTTAATCTGGGCATCGAAATTGTAGGGGTGCCGATCGTGCGCGAAGAATCGGGTCTCGCACGCAGCTCGCGCAATAGCTATTTGAGTGAAAGCGGACGGGCGGATGCCCTCGCGCTTTCGGGTCTCCTTTCTCAGGCGCTTGAGTGCCCGACGGCGGCTGAGCTTCTCGCGCTTCTTCGCACGCATGAGGAATCCTCGCGAGTGACGTGGGATTACCGGCTCGCGGTGAACCCGGCGACTTTCGAGGAGATTGACCAGGCTTTCGTAGGCGAGGCGCTCGTCGTGCTCGCCGCGAGGGTGGAGGGTGTACGTCTGATCGACAATGCACTCGTGAACCTTGCTCCTGCCGAGGCACAGCAAACATCGAAGGAGGCGCACAGTGGGAAATATTGATTGGGCATTCGAGCTTGGAGCACTCGTGCCATCGATCGGGATTGGACTCCTTTTCTGGCTCGTTCTGCGCTCGATTGTACGCGCTGATAAGCATCAGCGTGAGGCAGAAAGGCAAGCCGAGCGCGAGTACATTGCCGCTCATCCCGAGGCGTCGCGCTTTGTAAGAACGGGGCAAACCGCCAACGCGGAAAAACGTAAAGACGCAACGACGTTGAAATAAAATCGCGCTTTCTAATCGCGCTAAAGTGGTTGCCACCTTTGTTGTGAGCGATTATCCTGCTTTTAACCGTTGACGCGCTTTGCCGCTGAATCGGTCGACCAATGTTCTAAAACTTCAAGAGGATGGCCTCGATGGCAACCAAGACTTTTACCGAACTCGTCGATGATCTTGACGGCTCTAAGGCGGATCTCACCGTCTCATTCTCCCTCGAAGGTGTCGACTACGAGATCGACCTCTCGAACGCTCACGTCGAGGAACTTCACGCAGACATGACCAAGTGGATCGTCGCCGCCCGCCGCGTGGGTGGTCGTGCGCGTCGCAGCTCGCGCACGCCTAGCAGCGCGAAGGAAACCGCGAAGATCCGCAAGTGGGCGCTCGAGAACAACTACAACGTTTCGGATCGCGGCCGCATCGCCGCTGAGGTTCGCGAGGCTTACTACGCCGCTCACGAAGGCTGAGCGCTCCCGCACCTAAAAAGCGCCGCGCCGGGAATTACTTCGGGGCGGCGCTTTTTCTCTGCCTTGAGTAGCGACTAATCGAGTGCGGTGCCGCCGATGGTCCACGACGCAGTGTGTGAGGCCCCGGGGGCAAGATGTACAAGGTTCGTGCCTGAGCGGAAAGCATCGGGAGGGCACGTCATGGGTTCGACGGCGAGGCCGGCGCGATTCTTGCTCGGGTCAGGGTGGTCGGCCGTGTGGATTTGCGTCCAGGGGAGTTCCTTCGGATCGAACTGGACCCACACTTCGCCGCTCGCGCTGCGCACGCTAATGCGTCCTTCAGAAAAGCCCGTGTAGGCGTGATCGATGGTGCGCTCGCCGATGGGGGTGCCGTCGAGGTCGAGGTCGGGGTGGTTCTCGACGGGAGAAAGGGCGACGGGAAGGAGGCGGTCGTCGACTTCGAGAACGTGGGAGGCTGGCACGAGCGTGCTCCATTCGGCCATGTCTTCGGGCCCCGGCACAACATAGGGATGCGGGCACACGCCGTACGGGGCGGTGCGCTCACCGAGATTGGTTGCCGTTACTGCAGTCGCGATTGAGCGGTCGTGAAGTGCGTAGCGTACGCGAATCTCGAGCGGGAAGGGATACCCGGGCACGGGGACGATACGGTGTGCGAATTCGACCGAGTTTTCCGTGCGGTTTTCTACGGAGAAATCGCTCCAGCATACGAGCCCGTGAAGCGCGTTTCGCCTTTCGTGTTCGTTAAGCGGAAGTTCGTATTCAAATCCGTCATACGTATAGACGCCGTCGCCGATGCGGTTTGGCCACGGCGCGATGATTCCGCCGCGATAGCCGAATTGCACCTCGTCGAGGGGGCTCGGCACGAGAAACTCCCGGCCGTTGATGCTGAAGCGATTCAGGGAGGCACCGACGCTCGTGAGCTCTGCACGTGCGTCACCGTTTGCGAGGGTAATGATCGTGCCCCTGAAAGGGGAATTGGTGATGCTCATGAGTGTCCTTTCATCGAGGTGGTTGCGTGAGGCCAAGAATGCGGCTCGTGCGGTCGAGATTGTCACGCGGGCTCTCGCCGTCGGGGAACATCACCCTCAGCCGCGGTGCCCACGCGCTGCTGTGCTCGGGGAAAGCGCGTGTAAGCAGGCCGAGCATGATGGAGGTAGCGGTCGAGGCACCGGGGGAGGCGCCAAGAAGTCCGCTCATGGTGCCATCGGCCGACGTGATGAGCTCGGTGCCGAATTGCAGCGTTCCACGCGTGCGCGATGTGGGCGCGATCACCTGCACGCGCTGACCTGCGGTGAGCAGCTCCCAATCCTGAGCTTCGGCGCGCGGCAAGTATTCCTTCAGAGCTGAAAGGCGATCCTCGAAGCTCTGCGTGAGCTGGCTCATGAGGTACGCCAAGAGGTCAAGGTTTCCTGGGGCCACGGATGCCATGGGAAGAGCGTTCGAGGGGCGAACGGAACGGAATAGATCCGTGACGGATCCAGACTTGAGGAACTTGGGACTCCAGCCGGCGTAGGGGCCGAACATGAGCTCGCGAGTCCCATTGATGATGCGCGTATCAAGATGGGGAACGCTCATCGGGGGCGCTCCGACGGCTGCCTTCCCATACACCTTCGCCTCGTGTCGCGCGGCGAGCTCGGGATTCGTGCACCGCAGCCACTGCCCCGAGATGGGAAAACCGCCGTAGCCGCGAATCTCATCGATACCGGAGCGTTGGAGGAGGGGGAGCGCCGCGCCGCCTGCGCCCACGAAGACGAATGGGGCTCGAACGACGTGCGTGCCGCTGCTCGTGCGGGCCATGACGCCCCACTCGCGCCCCATGCGCCGCAGATCCACGACATCGGCGCCGTAGTGAACGCTGGTGTGAACGCTTTCGGCTGCGGCGAGGAGAGAACGGGTGAGCTCACCAAAGTCGACGTCGGTCCCCGCAAGGGAGCGGGTCGCCGTGAGAGTCTCGCGCGTGGATCGGCCCTCCATGACGAGCGGAGCCCACTCAGCGAGCGTAGCTGGGTCTTCGGAGTAGTCGAGCGAGGCAAAGAGCGGATGCGCGGCAAGGGCTTCGTGCCGGGCCTTGAGAAACCGTCGATTCTCCTGCCCGAGGACGAGGCTCATGTGGGGGACGGTTCGGATGAACTCGTGCGGAGCCTCGAGGTGGCCGGCGTCGACGAGATGGGCCCACCACGACCTCGAGATCTGAAATTTCTCGTTGATCGCGACCGCTTTCTCAATCGCGATACGGCCGTGCGCATCCACGGGCGTGTAGTTGAGCTCGCACAGTGCGCTGTGGCCGGTGCCCGCGTTGTTCCACGCGTGCGAGGACTCGAGCGCCGCCCCGTCAAGTCGCTCTAGCACGACAATCGTCCACGACGGTTCAAGCTCGCTTAGGAGCATTGCGAGCGTCGCCGACGCGATGCCCGCGCCGACGAGCACCGCATCGGCGCGCTCGACGGTGAGGGACGCCTGATCGCGCGAAACAGTCGCGAAGTGGCTCATAAGTGGCGTTGCTCCTTCGATGTGTGAGGCGGGCACCGTACGTACGGCTCGCCGGCCGCGTCTCAGCTGTGAATGCGGCACCGGCGATGACTCGTCATTCAATCCTAGGCGCTTGTGCGCGAGCCTTTCACGCCGCTGGCGAACAACCGCCCCTCGAAAGCAGGCAGGCAGTAGGCTCGTAGGCAACGCCGAAACACCAAGGGAGATTCATGTTCGAGAGGTTTACCGATCGCGCCCGCCGAGTCATTGTGCTCGCGCAGGATGAGGCGCGTCTTCTCAACCACAACTACATCGGCACCGAGCACATCCTCCTGGGCCTCATCCACGAGGGTGAGGGCGTGGGAGCCAAGGCCCTCGAATCACTCGGAATCACACTCGAGGGCGTGCGCGAACAGGTGCGTGAAATCATCACTGAGGGCACCCAGGCCCCCACGGGGCACATCCCGTTCACGCCCCGCGCCAAGAAGGTCCTCGAGCTGAGCCTTCGCGAGGCGCTTCAGCTCGGCCACGGCTACATCGGCACCGAGCACATCCTCCTCGGCCTTCTGCGCGAGGGCGATGGCGTGGCCGTCAAGGTCCTCACGCGCATGGACGCCCAGCCCGCTGCCGTGCGCCAGGAGGTCATCGAGCGCCTCTCCGGCTACCAGGGCAAGGAAACCGTGAACGCCGGTGGCGGCAACCAAGAGGGGACACCGTCGGGCTCCCTCGTGCTCGACCAGTTCGGGCGCAACCTCACGCAGGCAGCTCGCGACCAGGAGCTCGACCCCGTCATCGGCCGCGAGCGCGAAGCCGAACGCGTCATGCAGGTGCTCAGCCGCCGCACAAAGAACAACCCCGTTCTGATCGGCGAGCCGGGCGTTGGTAAGAGCGCCGTCGTCGAGGGGCTCGCCCAATCGATCGTCGCGGGTGACGTCCCCGAAACGCTCAAGGACAAGCAGCTGTACACGCTGGATCTCGGCTCGCTCGTGGCTGGCTCGCGCTACAGGGGCGATTTCGAGGAACGCCTGAAGAAGGTGCTCAAGGAAATTAAGACTCGCGGCGACATCGTGCTGTTCATCGACGAGATCCACACGCTCGTCGGCGCCGGTGCCGCAGAAGGCGCAATCGACGCGGCGAACATCCTCAAGCCGATGCTCGCGCGCGGCGAGCTGCAAACCATCGGTGCCACGACACTCGAGGAGTACCGCAAGCACATCGAGAAGGATGCAGCGCTTGAACGCCGCTTCCAGCCGATCCAGGTCGAGGAGCCGAGCGTCGAGGAGACCATCGACATCCTCCGCGGGCTGCGCGATCGCTACGAGTCCTTCCACAAGGTCACGATTACGGATGACGCCCTCGAAGCGGCGGCGCAGCTCGCTGCCCGCTACGTGAACGATCGCTTCCTCCCGGATAAGGCGATCGACCTGATCGACGAGGCCGGTGCGCGCCTGCGCATCCGCCGCCTCTCGGCGCCGCCCGAGCTCAAGGAATACGACCAGAAGATCGAAGAGGCCAAGCGGGCGAAGGAATCCGCAATTGATGCGCAGGACTTCGAAAAGGCCGCGAGCCTCCGTGACGACGAGCAGAAGCTCACGGCCGAGCGCAAGGCCAAGGAAGACGCGTGGCGCAACGGCGAATCCGATTCGATCAGCGTCGTGAACGATGACGTCATCGCCGAGGTGCTCGCTGCTGCGACTGGCATCCCGATCGTCAAGCTCAACGAGGCCGAGTCCACGCGCCTGCTCAATATGGAAAACGAGCTGCACAAGCGCGTCGTTGGCCAGAACGAAGCGATCAAGGCGCTGTCGCAGTCGATTCGTAGGACCCGCGCGGGCCTCAAGGACCCGAAGCGTCCTGGCGGATCGTTCATCTTCGCTGGCCCCACCGGCGTTGGCAAGACCGAGCTCGCGAAGGCTCTCGCCGAGTTCCTCTTCGGTGACGAGGATGCTCTCATCACCCTCGATATGTCGGAGTTCGGTGAGAAGCACACGGCTTCGCGCCTGTTCGGTTCGCCTCCCGGCTACGTCGGCTACGACGAGGGTGGCCAGCTCACCGAAAAGGTGCGCCGCAAGCCGTTCTCGGTGGTGCTCTTCGACGAGATTGAGAAGGCGCACGTTGACATCTTCAACTCGCTCCTGCAGATCCTCGAGGATGGCCGCCTCACCGATTCGCAGGGCCGCGTCGTGGACTTCAAGAACACGGTCATCATCATGACGACCAACCTCGGCACGCGCGACATCGCGAAGGGCGTTTCGATTGGTTTCCAGGCCGGCGGCGACCTCTCGACGAGCTATGAGCGCATGAAGGCGAAGGTGAATGAGGAGCTCAAGCAGCACTTCCGCCCCGAGTTCCTCAACCGCGTCGACGACATCGTGGTGTTCCCGCAGCTGTCTCGCGAGGAGATCGCACAGATCGTCGACCTTATGGTGGGACGCCTCGATACGCGCCTTGCGGAGCGCGGTATGTCGGTGACGCTGACGCCGCAGGCCCGCACGCTTCTCGCAGAAAAGGGCTACGACCCGGTTCTCGGCGCCCGTCCTCTTCGCCGCGCCATTCAGCGCGACATCGAGGATGCGCTCAGCGAAAAGATCCTGTTCGGCCAGGTGAAGGACGGCGACGAGATCGTTATCGATGCCGAAGGCGAGGGCCCGCTCGGGGTCTTCACCTTCGCAACGAAAAACGCCGAAGGCGAGCTCGAACCGATTTCCGAGGACATTTCTGTTGAGGACATCGCTGGCTAGCCTTTGTGCGTGAGTCCTAGACATGCACGTCGTCGAAGAGATTGTCGTCCACGCGGGAGAAGCGTGGTGGGTCCACCTCGTGGTCGCCGCCTTCTCCCTCGTGGACGCTTTCTTTCCCACGGTTCCCAGCGAATCGTTGCTCGTCGCGCTCGGATCCCTGTGGGCGACCTCCGGTAAGCCGTCGCTTATTCTGCTCATCCTGGCGGGCTGGGCAGGGGCCGCGGTCGGCGACCACGTGACCTACCAGATTGGCCGTATGCTTCCGTGGCAGAAGCTTTCGTTCTTTAACGAAGGCCGTCGCGGGCATCGAGCGGTCGAGGCCGCGGAGCGTGGCCTCGAACGGCACGCCTTCACCTACCTCATGACGGCGCGGTTCATTCCCCTTGGGCGCACGGCGGTGAACCTCGTCGCCGGTGGTCTTGAGTATCCGCGTGCTCTTTTTACGCCGCGCATTATTCTCGCGACCTTCATGTGGGCCGTCTATTCAAGCCTTATCGGGGCACTTGCCGGCCAGTGGTTCGAGGCGCATCCGCTGCTTGGAATCGTCGCGGCGCTCGTATTGGCGTTCGCCTTCTCGCTTCTCGTTGAGCGCATCGTCCGAAGGTTTCACGCATTGAAGGCGAAGCAGGCGTCGGAACAGGCCTGACCCGCGCGCAACCGCTAGTTCCGCGGTGAGAATCGCGCAGGCGAACCGAGAGCGATTTTTCCCTCCGGCGTGCGCGAAATGAACCCTTCGTCAAGGAGGTCGGCCAGAAGCCGTGCGAAGCGGTCTCGGTCCGTCCCGCTTTCACCCTCGAGAGTTCCGACGGTGGCCTCACCACCCTCGCGTAGGGTCTTGAGGATTTTTCCGCGGATCTGTCGATCTGTTCCTTCATACCCCTGCGGGCGTGTCGTGCGCTCGCCGAGACCGGGGCGCCCAGCATCAAGCCACGCGCAGTGAGGCGCAAGTGGGCATGCCTCGCAAAGGGGCGTGCGGGCACGGCACACGAGCGCACCGAGCTCCATGATGCCCTCATTCCATATGCGCGCGCGTTCGGGGTCGTCCGGAACCAGCGCGTCGAAGCGATCGCGGTCGCGCTTCGTCACATGTGCTTTAACCGAGGGTTTGGCGTCGAGCACTCGCGTCAATACGCGCCTGATGTTGGTATCGAGCACGCACGCGCGCTGCCCCTGCGCGAAACATGCAACTGCCGCGGCGGTGTAGGAGCCGATTCCCGGTAGCGACGTGAGCGCGTCCACGCCCACCGGGAGTTCTCCACCGTAGTCCCGCTCGACAATGCGCGCGCAATCGAGAAGCCTGAGGGCGCGCCGGGGGTAGCCGAGAGATCCCCACGCGAGCAGGACTTCGGCCGCGTCGGCATGAGCGAGTGCGTGCGCGGTTGGCCAACGCTTCATCCACGCGCGCCAGGGCTCTGCAACGCGGGAGACGGGGGTTTGTTGGCTCATGATTTCGCTGACGAGAACGCCCCATGGGCTCGTGTGCGAATCGCGCCAGGGTAGGGGCCGACGGTGGGTCGCAAACCACGTGGCGACTGGCTCGTAGAGGTCGGGGCGTGAAGGCATAGCGCTCTATGCTACCGAGGTTCGGCAGGCGCTCGCGAGGACTGCCTATGGGGCGCGCCGTTGAGGGGATGCAGGTAGGCGCGGTTGATCTCAAGGTCCGAGATTGGGCGTCGCTGCAGGAAGAAACAAGCGGACACAAGAAAGCCCCGGGGGCGGGCGAAACCGTGGGGTTCGCGCCGTGCCGCCGGGGCGTGGTGCTCAACTCGCATATGCGAGTTAAGGCTTACTTGGTGTTCTGCGCCTTGAGAAGGTCGCGGATGTCGGTGAGAAGGTCGATGTCGGTGAGTTCCGTGACCTCCTCCGTGATGCCGCGGCGCTTCTTGTCGAGTTCACGCGCCTTGTTGACGGGCAGCACGAAGACGAAGTACACGACTGCCGCGGTGATGAGGAACGAGATGACCGCGGAGATGATCGCACCAAAGTCGAGGGTGGTCGCCTTGTTATCGGCGATGATGCGGTAGGCGAAGCCATCAACGTTTGCGCCGCCGAAAACGGCGACGACGGGCTGAATGAGGTGATCGACGAAAGCCTTGATGAGGGCGGTGAATGCACCGCCGATGACAACGCCGACCGCGAGGTCGAGAACGTTGCCCTTCATGATGAATTCCTTGAATCCGTTCACGGCCGTTCCTTTCGATAAGGGTATTCGGAGCATATCCGGCGATAGCCAGTTTAAGTTTTCGAAAGACAAACTAGCGGACAACGGCGACAAACGGGGGAGTAGCGGATGTGCAATGCGCAATAGTTGAAATGTGCGCACGATCGATTTCGACCGTGGCCGTGGGTGAGCCGGAGGCCGCGAACATCGTCTCAGAGCTATCCGCAGAGCCATGAGATTCGCGCAAAACGGCGCGGACCTCGCTGAGAGTAGCGGGGCGGTCTGCATTTATCGACGATGAGGGGAGTTCGCACACGAGCCTCAGTTGAGTTCCCGCCTCGGCCCCCTCAACGACACTTCCCGGCGCGATCGGGATCGACACGAGAGCGTGCTCGGGGTCGAGTGAGGGAGCGGCCTCGCGTAGATTCTCCCGAAGAACCAGGTCGCCCTGGTTGATGGCGCCTGCCGTGCTTTCGCCTACAAGCTCGTGTGGCTGCCGTGACGCACCGGCGGGGATGAGATCGGGCCTCACCATAACTGTCGTGAGGTCGCTGTCGTCGAGAGTCTCCCCAGCGGCGATTGCGTGGGCGGCGACAACGACCGGGGTCCCCGGAAGCACGTGCGCAGCGAGTGGCGGAGCGCTGAGGCTCACGAACCCGGCGATGGCGACGAGGGCCAGTAGCGCTCTGTTCTTTCGTATTGCGCGCCTCACGTGTGGGGCTGCCGTGGCGAGCGCGCGACGAGCCCGCTCGAGCGATGAATATTCTCCCATGTGCCCCACGCTAAGGCCGGATCTCGGCGCGTGGGGCGTCTAGATCTGAGGTGGGGAAGGCAGAGCGATGTGGAGCGCGTACCGCTGCGAGGGCAACGCTAGACCGGAGTGCTGAGGCGCTCGAGTCCGGCCTCGGTGAGAACCTCGGGGATCGGAACATCGTGTTCTTCGCGGGGCAGCGCGCCGGCATCGAGAAGCTCGGTTTCGTGGATCAGGGTGAGTACGCGGGTTTCTGGACGGGCGTACGCGAGAGCCCGGTCATAGTAGCCCTTGCCGTGCCCGAGGCGCGTGCCGGATCGGTCAACCGCGACCGCGGGCGTAATGATGAGGTCGGCGTCGGCCAGGCCCGCAGTTCCGAAGGACGTGCCCGTCGGCTCAGAACCAAACTTCGCGCCGTCGGAGGGGACGAGCGATTCCTCTCCGTCCCACGCGCGCCAGCCCAGGAGCTCTCCCTCGAACGTGGGCAGGATGACCGTGTGGCCCTCGCGCGCCTTGCGGCGAAGCCAGGCGAGGGCGCTCGCCTCGGCAGGCACGGGGCTGTAGCCGGCGATGACGAGGCAGCGGCCGCGGGCGCTGATCCACGGGTCAATGTGCTCCTCTAGTTGCGCTCGGATGCGCGCGGAGCTCTCTCGGGCTACCTCGGCTACGTAGGTTTCGCGGCGAGCGCGGAGGATCTCGCGGCGGAGCTCGCGCTTCGTTGCGGGCATAAGGGATTCGTTCATGGGCCCATCGTGTCACAAGGACCGTCGTTTTAGCTGCGCGGCTATCCGCCGGTGCGGCGAACCTGCTCCTAGGCGCTAGGCTTCGCTTCATGAGACTCCGTGATGCCCCGCTCACGCTCCGGCCTTTCGTCCGCCGTGATCGCAAAGCGTACGTGCGCGCGCGTGAGCGCAGCGCTCAATGGCTCGAGCGGTGGGAAGCGCGCGATCCTTCGTGGGGCGATGGGGGCGATGGCGAGCCCTATCCTTCCTACGGGGCACAGTTCACCGCTCTGAGGCGTCAGGGCCGCGAGATTCCGTGGTCATCGCTTGGGGTTTTTCACGAGCGTGCCTTCGTGGGGCACATCGGATTTTCGCCGATCGTGTTCGGGTCAATATCGACCGCACACGCGGGGTATTGGGTGAGTCCCGAGTGGGCGGGGCGTGGGATTGCGCCGCGTGCCCTCGCTCTCGCGCTCGAAGAAGTCCTCATTGGGGAGGGGCTTCACCGCGTTGAAATCCTCGTGCGACCCGCTAACTCTGCTTCCCTCCGAGTCGTCGAAAAACTGGGGTTGCGGGAAGAGGGCATTCGCGAGCGCAGTATCTACGTCGCGGGGGCGTGGCGTGATCATCGCGTATTTGCGATCACCAGCGAGGAGATCCCCGCCAGGGGCCTTTTGCTCGATCGGGTCCCACCCGTGCGGTGAGGTGCGCCCTACGGGCGCGACACGCGGGCGAATGTGCGAGGTGGGGGCGGGAGGAGTCCCTACGATCGAGGGGTGGACAGCTTTAATCTCGGTGCGGTGCTGATCGCCCTCCTCGTAGGCGTGTGGCTCCTGTATGCCGTCCCCAAAACCGCTGACCGGCGGTACACCCTGGGGGAGGCAGAAAAGGTCGCTCAGCAGCGTCACTCCGAGAGCGCCAGGGACGTCACCGACGCCTGCCGCACCTACTCTTCTTTTTCACATGAGGTGACCGACATGCCCGAGAACCGCAGCCTTCTCCGCCCCGCGGATCCAACATCGCGCCCGCGTTTTGGAGTTGAGGAACGCACGGATCTCGTGCACGACCGAGCACCGCGTTCGGCCCTCAATACCGCGCTCACCGTGCTTCTCGTTCTCCTCGTCGCCGCGACCCTCGTCAGCGTCGTCACGACGTCGCTTTCGCTCACCAGCATTTGGCTTCCGCTAGGGGCGGTGGCCGCGCTCGGCCTGTACCTCGTCGCGTTGCGCACCACGCGTTCACTGCGCTCGAATCACGCTCGGGCCGAGGCTAACGAGACCGAAGAAGCATCCTTTGAGGAGAGCGACGCCGAGGGCGAAAAGGGTGCCGCTTCCGACGCCGGCCACGATGACATCGCGCAAACGTCGGCCGTTGAGACCGCGCGCACGAGCGAGATGAGCCCGGCCGAGCGCCACGAAGCCTTCTTGCGTCAGGTACTCGAGGCCCGTGAAGCCGGGGCGGGCAAGGCTCTCGCCGATGAGCGCTTCGCTTCGCGCGTGAGCTTCCGCTACGGCGCGCTTTCGACCGGAAGCGCCCTCGAGGCCGCCGATGTCGAAGAGCGTGAGGCCGAGGCCGAACAGGGTGCCTACCACGCCTCTAACGCCCAGGTCATCGGGTCTGGGCTCACCGTCGACGACGTCATGCGCCGCCGCCGCGCCTAAGGCTTGCGGGCCCGAGGATCGTGAGAGGGGATTCGGCGCGACCGAGCATGGGCGACATCGCCCGTTATGAGCGTGCCCTGGCAGAAGCCGGCATAGCTCGACGCCCAGTGGTTGTCCTGGACCTCGAGCGTTTCGACGCCAATACCAGGGCGCTTGCAAAACGCGCAGGATCCACCCCCATTCGCGTCGCAACCAAGTCGTTGCGTGTGCCTTTCTTGATTGAGCGGGCCGAGCGCGCGTTCGGAGGCGGGCTCCTCGCCTTTAGCCTTGCCGAGGCCCTCGATCTCGTCGACCAGGGATTCAATGACGTTCTTGTCGCCTATCCCACCGCGGATCGCGAGGCGCTCGAGCGTCTCGTTGCGAGCGAGCGCGCTCTTGCGGCGGTCACACTCATGGTTGACTCGCTCGCCCACGCCGACCTGATCGAGGCTTCGCGCCGGTCCGCACGCGGGCCCTCTACTCCCGTGCGCGTATGCCTCGAACTCGATTGTGCCTACGCCCCGCTGCGCGGTGTCCATCTCGGGGCGCTGCGCTCACCGTTGTTCACGCCAGAACAGGTTGGCGAGTGCGCGCGCGCCCTCGCCTCCTATCCGGGTATCGCGCTCGTCGGGGTCATGGGCTACGAGTCACAAATCGCGGGAACACCCAACCGGGGGATCTCCCCGATGCGGCTGCTCACGCGCGGAATGCAGGCGCTTAGCGCGCGAGAGGTGGCGGCGCGCCGCGGCGAGGCCGTCAAGCGCGTACGTGAGGTGAGCGATCTCGAATTCGTGAACGGTGGAGGCACCGGAAGTATCGAGTCGACGTGTGCAGATCCGAGCGTGACGGAGGTAGCTGCAGGCTCGGGCCTGATCGGGCCGGCCAGTTTCGATCACTTCGTAGGGTTTCGCCCCGAACCGGCGCTTGTCGTCGGGTTCCCGGTCGTGCGGCGCCCTGCGCGCAACGTCGCGACGATCCTTGGTGGCGGCTGGGTCGCGAGTGGTCCTCCCGGAATCGATAGGTTGCCACGCGTCGTCCATCCTCGCTCACTTGGCTATGTAGGGCTCGAAGGCGCGGGCGAGGTCCAGACTCCGCTGCGGGGGCGTGCGGCCGAGCGTTTGCGGGTGGGAGACACCGTCTGGGTGCGGCATGCGAAGGCCGGCGAGGTTGCGGAGCATGTCGACACCTATGCCGTCGTGAGCGAGGATAGCGTCGTGGATATCGTCCCCACTTATCGTGGAAGCGGACGCGCGTATATTTAGGCTTCTGATCGTGAGGGGAAGGCTGGGGCATGGCAAAGGTCGCTTTGGGCTCGGCGCGCGAGATTCGCGCGAACTGGTCGAAGAACGTTGAGTTTGCGCCTACTCAGGTTGTGCATCCGCGTAGTGAGCGGGAGATCGTGCACCACATCGCGCGCGCAACCGCCCACGGAATCGGCATTCGAGCGATAGGGGCGGGGCACTCGTTTTCTGCAATCGCGAAGCCTGAGGGAGCTCTGCTCACCCTTGATCACTATCGCGGTCTCGTGCACCTCGATAGCGACACCGGGGAGGTGACGCTCCGCGCCGGTACGCGGCTGTGGGAGATTGGGCCCATGCTCGCCCGGCACGACCGTGCGCTCGAGGTGATGGGGGATGTCGACCGCCAGTCGATTGCAGGCGCGATCAGCACTGGTACCCACGGGACGGGTGGGCGCTTTACGGGGGTCTCAGGGCTCGTGACGGGCCTCAAGATCATGCTCGCCAATGGCGATTGCGTGTGGGCAGATCGCGAACACAATGTGAAGCTCTTTGAGGCCGCTCGACTCGGCCTCGGCGCGCTCGGCATCATCGTCGAGGTCAAGCTCCGCACCATCCCGCTGTACAAGCTCCATCGCCGCGAGTATTCGGCGCCGCTTGACGAGACCGTGGCAACGTTCCTCGAGACGAGCATGGTGCAAGACCATCAGGAGTTTTTCTTCGTTCCCGGGGGAGAGCGCGCAATTGTGCGCGAACTGAATCACGTTCCTGCCCAGTCGGCGAATCGTGGAATGGGCCGCGTGCGCACGTACCTTGACAGTGAAATTGTGGGCAACGGTGCGTTCGCTCTTGCCAACCGCCTCGTTCAGGCTGTGCCTTCGACAAAAGGTCCGCTCTCACGCGCGGTCTCGTCTCTCATGCCCGCTGCGGAAGCTGTCGGTCTTCCTCACCAGCTCTATGTGGCCTCTCGCCGCACCCGGTTTCGCGAGTGCGAGTTGGCGGTTCCTGCGAGCCGCTTCGAGGAGGCCTTTGAAGCGTTGACGCGGGCGCTCGAGGGGAAGACGCGCTCGCTCATTTTCCCGCTTGAGGTTCGCCGCGCCACCGCCGACGATGTGTGGCTTTCGACAGCTCATGGCCGCGATACCGTGTACATCGCGGCCCATAACCCCTTGCACGCTGCGAGCGACGACTACCTGCATCTCGTGCACGATACGCTCGTCGAGTTCGAGGGGCGCCCGCACTGGGGAAAAATGCATTGGCTTCGGGAGACTGAACTGCGCGAGCTGTACCCGAACTTTGAACACTTCGTTTCCGTGAGGAATGAACTGGACCCCGATAGACTTTTCTCCACCCCTTATCTCGATTCCCTTCTTGGAGGATGACACGATGAAGCGCCTCGTAGGCTTGGTAGCAGCAGTGACGCTGGTTGCCGCATCGCTCGCGGGATGTAGCGGCGGTAGTGTCACTGAGGGGGCCGACGCCTCCCAGGACCGCACTACGGTCACTGTTTTTGCCGCGGCTTCCCTCAAGAGCACTTTCGAGAGGCTTGAAAAGGATTTTGAGAAGGAACATCCAAACGTCGATATCGTCTTGACGTTTGCCGGATCTCAAGACCTCGTGACCCAGATGGATGCCGGCGCACCTGCGGATGTCTTCGCTTCCGCCTCGCACTCATGGATGCAGAAGGCCAAGGACAAGAAACTCGTGACGGCTTTTCCTGAAGTTTTTGCACGAAACTCGCTTGAGCTCGCCGTTGCCGAGGGAAATCCGAAACGCATTGAGGGCCTCGACGACCTTGCTGCACGTCCCGAGCTTGTCACGGTGCGGTGTGCAAGCGCTGTGCCGTGTGGAGAGCTCACGGATCGTCTTCTCAAGAACACGGGAGTCGACGCTATCGAGTTCGATACCGAGCAGAACTCTGTGACGGACACGCTCGGTTTAGTGGTCGCCGGGGAGGCCGATGCCGCGATCGTGTACGAGACCGACGTTGCCAGCGCCGAGGACACCGTTGACGGGGTCGAGCTCGCGGGTGCGGAGCGGCTCGCCAACACCTACGAAATCGCGGTCACGAAAGAAGCCGAAACGGCGAATCACAGCGAGGCTGCCCAGCAATTCGTCGACCTCGTTTTGAGCCACGAAGGCCAGATGGTTTTTGAGGATGCCGGTTTCGCCCCGGTGAAGTGAATCCCGTGAACCGTAATGGTGGAACGCGGTTTCCGGCAACCGTCGGACTCCTCGCACTCGTGGCGGGTCTGAGCATCCTGTTCCCGCTCCTGTCCCTCGTACGAGGAACGCAATGGGCGAGTCTTCCGGCGCTCGCGAGCGCTCCGGAAAACGTGACCGCGGCCCTGCTGTCGGTGACGACGGCAAGCCTCGCGTGCGCGATCTCGACCACTCTTGGTTTCGCCCTAGCTCTCGTGCTGGCGCGCGCGAGGGGGCTCCTCTCGTCGGTACTGCGTGCCTTCGTGCTCGTTCCACTCGTGCTCCCTCCCGTCGTTTCGGGGATTGCGCTCGTCCTTGCCTACGGGCGCAATAGCCTCCTCGCACCGTTTATGGAGGCAGTGGGAGTGCGGATCGTGTTCAGCACGAGCGCGGTCGTGCTCGCGCAGGTGTTCGTGTCCCTTCCCTTCGTGGTGCTCACCCTGGAGAGCGCTTTTCGCGCGCGCGGCTTCGCCGAAGAACGAGCGGCAGCGTCACTCGGGGCGCGCCCACGACGAGTTCTCACGACCGTGACCCTCCCGCGGTTTGCTCCGTCCATCCTTCTCGCTGCGACGCTTGCCTTCGCGCGGTCCCTCGGGGAGTTCGGGGCGACCCTGACGTTCGCGGGCTCGCTTGCAGGAACCACACGGACCCTACCTCTTCAGATTTACCTCGCGCGTGAATCCGATCTCGCGCATGCCGTAGGGCTGTCGGTGCTGCTCGCCGCTTTCTCGTTGCTCACGGTGTCGCTCGTGTACGCGCGAGGGCCTCTCACGACCGAGGGAGCCCAGCAGTGACTCTTCTGATCGACGTTTCGTGCCCCGAACGTGGGGTCGAGGCTTCCCTCGAGGTGGCGCGTGGCGAACACCTCGCCCTCGTGGGGCCGAACGGTGCTGGAAAATCGACCCTTCTCGAGGCAACCGCGGGCCTGCTCTCCGGCGAGAGGAAAGCTCGCGTCCGCGTCCTGGTGGACGGCGAGGATATTTCGCGCGTTCCCGTGCACCGTCGTGGCTTTGCCTCGCTCTCGCAATCCGCGCACCTCTTTGGGCACATGAGCGTTCTCGACAACATCGCCTACGGTCTTGTGAGCGGCGGCGTGAAAAAGCGTGAAGCGCGCGAGCGGGCGTGCGAGCTCGCCGCCGAAGTGGGGCTCGCAGGGTACGAACTCAGGCGCCCCTCAACGCTTTCTGGCGGCCAGGCACAAAGGTGTGCGCTTGCTCGCGCACTTGCGGTGGATCCCCGTGTTTTGCTTTTGGACGAACCTATGGCGGCGCTCGACGTCCGCGCCGCACGCGAGATACGCGGCCTTATCGCGAAGCTCACGCGCACGCGCACGCTCGTGTTTGCCACCCACGACGTTCTGGACATTCTCGCGTGGGCAGACCGCGTGTGTGCGCTCGAGGGCGGGCGCGTGGTCGAAACACGTAGCCGAGACGATGCGCTTGCTTCCCCGCACACGTCATTTCTCGCGGAGCTCGCGGGCCTTCAATGGGTCGAGGGGGAAGTGCGCGAGCGCGGCGTTTTCGTGACCCGCGGCGGGATCGTCTTGAACGCAACCGGCGAATGCAGCGTGGGGCCGGCGCGTGCCCTCGTCGATCCTCACCTCCTTAGTCTCCGCGTTACCGACGGTGCTCCGGAAGCGGGCGCGGGGAGGATCCGCGGCCTGTCCCGCATCGGGACTTTGCCCGTCGCGTTCCTCGAAGACGTCCCCGTTGAGATCCACGGGCACGACGCTGCGCGCGGGTCAATCGTGGAGGGGCGCGCGGGCAGCTGCGTGCAAATGGCGCCCGTCAGGGCCGAGTCGCTGACGTAAGGCGGCCCCGGCTCGCCCCGTGCCAGGTGCATTTCCAGACAAAGGGTTTGACACATGATGGAATAGAAGCGTGATTGAGAAACCTTCAGCCCCCGGTCTGCACGCGAGCGAGAACGCGCAGCTGACCGCCATCGCGCGCGAAGCGGCCGGCGTTGCCGCTCGCTACCTCGAAGGTGTCGGCGCCGGACCGGTAGAGCGCGAGTACAAGGCAAACGCTCATGACATCGTGACGATTCACGACCGCGCGTGCGAGGACCGCATTTGCGAGGTGCTCCTCGCGAAATGCCCGGATGCCCGAATCGTGGGTGAAGAGGGCGGAACCCACGAGGGCACGAGTGCCGTTACCTTTTACGTTGACCCTATTGATGGCACCTCGAATTTTGCGACCGGCAATCCGCTATACGCGATCTCGATCGGCGTGGCGGTTGAGAATCTGCTCGTGGGCGGTGTCGTGAATGCTCCTGCCCTCGGCATGGAGTTTTGGGCCGATGGCACTGCTGCCTATCTGGGAACGAAGCGACTTGGCCCCAATCCCGAAAGAGCGCTTGCGGATGCACTTGTTCTCACGGGATTCCCGGGGCTCCGCGATCTCGGCGAGGACCGCGCATTCGCCGAACGCGAGAGGCTCGCCTTGCTCGAAAGCGCGGGGGCAGTGCGAAACCTTGGCTCGGCGGCGCTCGAACTGTGCTTCGTGGCCGCGGGGTGGGCGGATGCCACGACCCTCACGAGCATTAATCCGTGGGATATCGCTGCTGGCTTCCATATCGTTGAGAAAGCTGGCGGGAGTATTCGCACGTGGACGTGCAGCCCGGGTGACGTCGACGGAGCGGAGGCGATCCCACCTCAGGAATGCCCGGCGTATGTCGCCTGTACGAGTGAGAAGCGCTACGAGGAGCTCGATTCCTTGCTTGAGCGCGTCCACGCTTCTCGATGTGAACGATCCCTACGTAATGAAGGAGCCCACCATGAGTGACCAACCCTCGAATCCATACGGCTTTAGCAATCCCACGTCCGGCGGCCAGGGCACTGGCGCACCTGGCTTTAGCGGCCCTACCGGCCCCGGTGGCGTGACGAGTGATGAGCGCACCTGGGCCATTCTCGCGCACCTCAGTACGCTCATTGCGACTCTGGTCTCGGCCGGCTGGCTCGGGTGGGTCGGGCCGCTCGTGATCTACCTGATCTATCGTGACAAGAGCCCCTTCGTTCGCAATGCGTCCGCGGGCGCACTGAACTTCGCGATCAACCTTTTCGTCTACAGCCTCATCGCGTGGTTCTTCTTCTTTCTGGGGACCTTCCTCTCGTTCCTTCTCGTCCCGCTCGTCTTCATCCTGATCGCTGCGATCATTGGCCTGGCGATTCTGGTAGCGACGATCGTGATACCGATTATTGCCGCGTTGAAGGCGAACAACGGCGAGGCATACACGTATCCCTTTACGGTTGCGATCATCAAGTGAAGCTCGCTGAAAGCGCGCCGCGTGCTGCGGGCGGCGCGCTTCGCGTGGGGTTTATTCCCGGGGTCGAGCCCGACGTCTTCGCGCGGCGCTGGCACAGCGATCCCAAGCGACCAGAATTGCAGCTGGTCCCGCTCGATGACCGCGCCCCAGAGGAAGCGCTCGCATGCGGGGCTGTCGACATGGTATTCGCGCGGCTTCCGTGGAACAGCGCCCCGCGCTCGGAAGGGCCCGTGCTCAAGCGCGAGGATATTCATGCAGTGCCGCTCTGGGAAGAAAAGCCCGTCGCGGTAGTCGCGAAAGACAATCCGCTGAGCCTCAGCGAGGAACTCACCGAGAGCGACCTTGAGGGTGAGCATCAGTTCAGCCTCGAAGAATGCGGCGGGGCAAAAGGTGCGGTCGCGACCGTCGCCGCAGGCAATGGCTATGCCGTCATGCCCATGTCCCTTGCTCGGTTGCATGCCCGCAAGGACGTCACCCACAGACCCCTCGCCGAGCGTGAGGGAACCCGAATCGTGCTCGCGTGGCCAAAAAGCGCCGACGATGACGTGCGCCAGGAGTTTCAGGGCGTGGTACGGGGTCGCACCGCCCGTAGCTCGCGTCGATAGGATGGCACGGAAGAGTTCGACCTCCGAAAGGAAAACGCGATGAACGAGCGTATGAACGTTGAAAGCTTTAATCTTGACCACCGCACCGTCGCGGCACCGTACATCCGCGTCGCTGATCGCAAAGATCTCGGCGGCGTCACGCTCACGAAATTCGATATTCGTTTCACCCAGCCGAACGTTGACGCCCTCGAAACTGAGACTGTCCATTCGCTCGAGCACATGATGGCGGAGTTTTCTCGCAACCACAGCGACGACATCCTCGATATTTCGCCCATGGGCTGCCGCACCGGCTTCTACTTGCTCATGCGCGGCGACCACACGCCCGAAGAGGTGGCACCACTCGTCGAGGCCACGCTCAACGACCTGCTAGAGGCACAAACCGTTCCCGCGGCGAACGAGATCCAGTGCGGATGGGGCGCCCACCATAGCCTCGAGGGTGCGAAGAGCGCGGCACAGAGCTTCCTCGAGAAGAAGAGCGAGTGGCTCCAGGTCGAGGCGGCAGCCTAAAGAACCCGGGCTAGATCCAGGAATCAAACCACATGTGGGCGCGCCACAGGTCGTAAGGAATGACCTGGGCCGTCCACAGTGGCCACCAGAACGCCGAGGCGAGCGTCATGGTCACCACGAGTGAGGCGATCGCGAAGATCGCGATGCGGCGCCGCGTGCGTGAAGCCGTGTGCGTCCCGAGCATGAGAGCGAATACGAAAACGACCGCCATGATGAGCCACGGCTCGAACACGACCGAATAGAACTGGAAGATCGTGCGGTCGAGGTACAGGAACCACGGGAGGTAGCCCGCGATAATCCCCGAGAGGATTGCCCCGGCCGTACCGCTTCGCCGTACGATCGCGACCACGAGCGTAACGAGAAGCGCCAGTGCCCCGAACCACCAAATGAACGGGTTGCCGAGATTCGTAATGGCTGCCGAGCATTTTTCGACCTCGCAGCCCGCCTCGCCGTACGTGTAGGACTCGTAGTAGAAGCTCGTCGGGCGGAGTTGGAGGAGCCAGAGCCAAGGTTTGGCGGCATACGTGTGCGTAGAGTCGAGCCCAACGTGGAACGAGTAAGCCTCCTGGTGGTAGTGCCACAGTGACGCAAGCGCCTCGCTCACGGGGTTAGATGCGTGCCCGTTCTCCGCCGCCCAATTGCGGAAGTACCCGTCCTTCGAGGCAAACCAGCCGCTCCACGAGAGCACGTATGTGGCGAGTGCGCTGCCGACGATCGCGAAGAAGGCGGGAATAGCGTCGAGAGCGAAGCCGCGCAGCTTCCACCGGGGATCGCCGTAGCGCTTCCTCGCGGCCCAATCCCACAGCACGGTCATGATGCCGAAGACCGCGACGAAGTAGAGACCCGACCACTTCACGCCGCACGCAAGGCCGAGCGAGATCCCCGCGGCAATCCGCCACCAGCGAATCCCCATGACGTGCCCGAAGCCCCGCTCTGCGCCCTCGATGCGGCTGAGAGCAGTGCGAAACTGGTCGCGATCGCGCAGGAGGAAATAGAAAGCGAGGAGGCAGAAGAACCCGAGGGTGAGGTCGAGAAGGCTCGTGCGGGAGTGGGTGAGGTGCACTCCATCAATCGAGAGCAGATACGCGGCGATGAACGCGAGCGCTGTGTTACCCAGCAAGCGTCGGACCGCAAAAAACAGCAGGACGACGCTCAACGTTCCCAGAAGAGCCACGGAAATGCGCCAACCCCACGGATTATCCGCACCGAGTGCCCATTCCCCGAGCGCGATCACCCATTTGCCAACGGGCGGGTGAACAACATACTGGGGGTCGGGCAGATATGAGTCGACATCACCGCGCTCGAACGCAGCCTTCGAGACTTCCTTCGCCCACGCGCGCTCGTTGCCCTCGCGAAGGAGCGTATAGGCATCGCGCACATAGTAGATCTCGTCAAAGATGAGGGTCTTGACGTGGCCGAGCTTATAGAGGCGCAGAGCCCCAGACCATACGACAAGGACGAGCGCGAGGATCCACGTCGTGGTGCGCTCGGTGAGTCCGAATGGCCCGCGGACCTTCCCGGTTGATGGGCGCGCCGCTCGCTTGCCCGTCATCGGGGCCACCGAAGACCCGCCGCTTCCACTCGCACGTGTATCACTCACGAGCCCATCCTAAAGGGCCGCGCGGTAGGATCGCACGGTGGAAACCGAGAACAAAACCGTGCTCACACCGGGAAATATCGCACTTGCCGGAACGCCCATCGGAAATCCCCTCGATGCGTCGTTCAGGCTCGTCGCTGCGTTGCGAGAAGCTGATCTGATCGCTGCCGAGGATACGCGCCGCGTAAAGCGGCTGGCGAGCGAGCTCGGCATCAGGCTAACGGCGCGCACACTCGCGTATCACGAACACAACGAAGTCGAGCGCACCGAGACCCTCCTTGAGGCGGCGAGAAGCGGGCAAAAGGTTTTGCTCGTCACCGATGCGGGGATGCCGGTGGTCTCCGATCCAGGTTTTCGCGCGGTCGAAGCCGCTACCCGCGAAGGCATCGCCGTCGACGTGTTCCCGGGTCCTTCCGCGCCTCTCACCGCGCTTGTGCACTCGGGGATTGCTCCCGATCGCTTTGCCTTCGAAGGTTTCCTTCCGCGCACGTCGAGTAAGCGTCTGTCCGCGCTCGAGAGCCTCTCACACGAGGCACGTACACTAATCTTCTTCGAATCTCCGCGACGCACGCGCGAATGCCTCGAGGCAATGGTCGACGTTTTCGGAGCCGAACGAGAGGCGTGCGTTGCACGCGAGCTCACGAAGACCCACGAAGAGATTATGCGGGGAACCCTTGCCGAGCTCGCCGCGTGGGCCCGTGAAGCAGAGGTACTCGGCGAGATCGCGATCGTGGTGGCGCCGGCCCCGCCTCGCGAGGAGGACCCGGCTGATCTGGCGGCACTTGTGCTCGCGCGCGCCGAGGCGGGGGAGCGGCTCAAGGACGCCGCGAAGGCCGTTGCGCGGGAACACGAGCGGGTATCCGCTCGAGAGCTCTACGACGCAGCTCTCGCGCACAAGAACAGGGCATAGCCCCCTTATAGCGGAAAGGGCGCCCCACCGTGAGGTGGGGCGCCCTTTCGCGAAGTGCTGAAATCAGCCGTCGATCTCGATGAGGCCGCGCTGGTACGCCTTTGCGAGGCGGCGCGGAACCGAAGCGGTACGACCGCGAACGGTAACCTTGACGAGATCGGTGGTCTCGGCCTTCCAGTTCGCGCGGCGCGAACGGGTGCGGGCCCGGGACATCTTAAACTTAGGCACTGCCATGATGCGCTCCTTGCTCGAACTGCGTGAAAATCGGGGTGGCGCACGGGCTAGATTCCCCGGCTGGGTCCCACGGGATCGCCAAAGGGGAGTGCTCGCGCACAACAGGAATCAATCTAAGCATATTTTTGGCTTTTCCGCGCGCGAGAAGGCTTCGCGTGTGTTGGGCTTCACGGGCGCGGGGTCCGACGCTTGCCCCGCACTAGGATGGCCCCATGAGCAACGCAGTGAACTCTCGTTCCGCAACCGCCGAAAGCGGCCACACTCGCGATCTGACGTGGCCGGAGGCCCCCGAGCCTCTCCCCGGCCCCGTGATTGATAACCATGCACACCTCGACTTTTCCGACGGTGAGGGTTCACACGGTATCGAAGAACACGTCGCGTGGGCAGAGCGTGCCGGGGTGCGCGGCATCATCACGATTGGCTGCGACCTCGTCTCAGCCCGGTGGACGACCGACGTTCTGCGCGGCGAGCACATTCCCCCCGAGCACCGAGCGTTCGTCGCAGAACGCTTGCGAGGGGGCGTGTCGATCCACCCGAATGATGCGGTCAACCACGTCGTAACCGGCAAGGGACGCAACGGCGAGGAACTCTGCTCTCTTGACGAGGCAATCGCGGAGATTTCCGACCTCCTCGACACTCCCGGCATGGTGACGATTGGCGAGACCGGGCTCGACTGGTTCCGTACCTCCCGCAAGAAGCCCGAGCGGCGAGATGCGCAGATCCAAAGCTTCCGCATGCATATCGCGCTCGCGAAAGAAAAGGGCCTTCCCATGCAAATTCACGATCGCGACGCGCATCGCGACGTTCTCGACGTTCTCGATGCCGAGGGCACCCCGGAGCGCACGGTGTTTCATTGCTTTAGCGGCGACGCGCAGTTTGCGCGCGAGGCCCTCGATCGTGGCGCGTACCTGTCCTTCTCTGGCACCTCGACCTTCAAAAACGCCGCCTATCTTCGCGAGGCGCTTACCGTTACGCCTCTCAACCGCATCATGGTGGAAACGGATGCCCCGTTCCTCACGCCTGAGCCTTTCCGCGGTCGCCCCAACTCGAGCTACCTCATTCCGCACACGATGCGCGTGATCGCTGAGGCGAAGGGCCTGAGCCTCGAGGAGGCGTGTGCGGGAGTCCTCGCGACTGAGCGAGAGGTCTACGGATTCGCGGGGGCAGAGGGGTGAGCGACACTTCGCGCGCGCTCGATGGCGGTACGCGTCTTCTGACCCCGCGCGATATTCGCGCGCTTGCCGAAGAGCGTGGGATAACCCCCACGAAGAAGCGTGGGCAAAACTTCCTGCTTGATGCCAACACCGTGCGCGCGATTGTCGAACGCGCGGGCGTGAAGCGCGACGACGTCGTGCTCGAGGTCGGGCCCGGGCTCGGTTCACTCACGCTCGGTCTTCTCGATGCGGGTGCATTTGTCGGGGCAGTCGAGCTCGATGAGGCTCTTGCCACGCTCCTACCGTCTACCGTCGCGGCGAAGCAGCTGGAGAGCTCGCGCCTCGCGCTCGTGCATGCGGATGCGCTCGCGCTCTCCGTGCTTCCGGTTCCGGAGGGTGCGCCCAGCGCTCCCACACGGCTCGTCGCGAACCTTCCCTACAACGTTGCGACTCCGATCCTCCTGACCATCCTTGAACGCTTCGAGGTCATCACCGAGGCGCTCGTCATGGTCCAGCTCGAAGTCGCCGAGCGGATCGCCGCAAAGTCCGGCTCAAAAATCTATGGCGCGCCGAGCGCGAAGGCTGCGTGGTACGGCAGTAGCGAACTTGCAGGCCGTATCTCCAGGCGCGTGTTCTGGCCGGAGCCAAACGTCGACAGTGCACTCGTGCGAGTGCGCCGCGACCGCGTGCCGGCCGAGGGGGAGGCCCCGCGCGAAATGGTGTTCGACGTCATCGATCACGCTTTTCTCCAGCGTCGCAAAACCCTGCGGGCCGCGCTCAAGCCGTGGGCAGGAAGCGGCGAGCGCGCCGGAGCGATCCTCGAGCGTGCCGGCATCGATCCTCAGCGCCGCGGTGAAACACTTGCGATCGAGGAGTTCATCGCCATCGCCAATAGCGCGCGCGCCGAAGAGGGCTAGA
>OBJZ01000140.1_pt1 | contig 40034 bp, 34 predicted proteins | sample 1481641 | NCBI WGS metagenome assembly OBJZ01 (sample SAMN02364493, study PRJEB22542) | human gut metagenome | isolation source: fecal sample | host: premature infant | place: USA: Chicago, IL | collected 2012-01
GGGCCCAACATTTATCTACTTCTCGATCTTCGTCACCGAGGCGTGCACCTCGCTGTCGGAGGAATCATTTGCGTCAAACGAAATGGCCTTTGCTAACGTTTCCGCGGCAATCATCTGCTGGTGCATGCGCACGTCTGGGATGCGTTCTTCGGGAACTGACAACACCAAATTGATGCGGTCGGCTACGTGCAATCCGTCAGCCTTTCGCTGATCCTGCACCACGCGGATAACGTCGCGAGCGTAGCCCTCCGCTTCCAGGGCGGCGTCTACGGTGGTATCTAGCACTACGAAGGTGCCGTTTGCCAACACTGTTGCTGCCTGCCCCTCTTCGGCAGTTACCTTAATTGACGTAGAAACCTGTCCCGGACCTAAAACCACTGGTTCGCCATCTACTTCAACTCCGTCAAAGCGGATCTTGCCGCCCTCGAGCTCACTCCACTGCCCCGATTTTTGGGCCTTGAACAAGTCCGAGGTGTGCTTGCGCACCTGCGGAGGGAACTCACGCGGGTTCAAAGATAGTTCCTTTGACACCTCGAGGCCAGATTCCGCAGCAGGAACTAGCGAAACGTGCTTCACGTTGACTTCGCTTTGCACCAGGGCCGTGAAATCTGCAAGGCCCGCCGAGTTTTCGGAAACCACAGTTAGCGTCTGCAGCGGCTGACGCACGCGCAGCTTATTCGCCTTGCGCAGCCCGTGTGCGGCAGACACAATATCGCGAATCTCGTCCATCGTAGCTACGAGCTCGGCATCTGCGCAGGTATCGGGCAGGCTCGGGTAATCAGTTAGATGCACGGATTCTTCGCCCGTAAGACCGCGGTAAATCTCCTCAGCCAATAGGGGCGCCAACGGAGCAATTGCCCGCATCAACAACACGAGCACCGAGTACAACGTGTCGAAAGCACGCTCGTCCTCGTCCCAGAAACGCTGGCGAGAAGTGCGCACGTACCAGTTAGTCAACACGTCGGTAAAACGCTCGACCTCATGAGCCGCCCCGGCAACGTCGTAGCCATCCTGTAAGGCGGCCACCCGCTCCAACAGATTCTTCACAGAAGCGAGCAGATACCGATCCATTACCGGCAGCGAAGCGATCTTCTGCGCGTCGGCAAAGTCAAGCAGCTTGGCGGTGTAGCCGTCTCCGCCATTGCAGGTACCCGCGTAGAGGGCGAAGAAGTAGTAGCAATTCCAAAGTGGCAGCATTACCTGGCGGACAGTGTCGCGAATCGCCTTCTCGGTAACAATGAGGTTGCCTCCGCGCACTACCGGGGACGAAAGCAAGAACCAACGCATGGCATCGGAACCGTAGGAGTCAAATACCTTCCTAACGTCCGGGTAGTTACGCAACGACTTGCTCATCTTGCGCCCGTCGTCGCCCAACACGATGCCATGCGACACACAAGAGGTAAAGGCAGGCCTATCGAATAGCGCGGTGGCAAGCACGTGTAGGGTGTAGAACCAGCCGCGGGTCTGCCCGATGTATTCGACTATGAAATCGCCCGGGTAGTGATTTTCGAACCACTCTTGATTCTCGAACGGGTAGTGCACTTGCGCATAGGGCATAGACCCTGAGTCAAACCAGCAGTCAAGCACGTCGGGAATGCGGCGCATCATAGACTTACCCGTGGGATCGTCGGGGTTCGGGCGCACTAAAGTATCGATAAAGGGGCGGTGCAGATCCTTTACTTCCACTCCGAAATCGCGTTCGAGCTCAGCTAGCGAACCATACACATCTACGCGTGGGTATTCGGGATTGTCAGACTTCCACACAGGGATCGGACTTCCCCAAAAGCGGTTGCGCGAGATAGACCAGTCGCGCGCCCCGGCTAGCCACTTGCCGAACTGGCCTTCCTTGATGTGGTCGGGCACCCAGGTGATCTGCTGATTCAGCTCTACCATGCGGTCGCGGAAAGCAGAGACCTTCACGAACCACGAAGATACCGCCTTGTAAATAAGCGGTTTGCGGCAGCGCCAGCAGTGCGGGTAAGAGTGGGCGTAAGACTGTTGGCGTACCAGCACCGCCCGTTTTTCGGCAGGAATGCGCGCCAGCGGGCCCTCGTTATCTTCGTGGCCACGGCGCAGGTCGCGAATAACTAGCTTATTCGCATCAAATACTTGCACTCCCTCGTATTCGGGCACTTGGGAGGTGAACTTGCCGGCCTCGTCCACCGGCACAACCGCTTTGATACCAGCAGCCATGCACGTAAACATATCGTCTTCACCGAAAGCGGGAGCAGTGTGCACCAGGCCGGTGCCATCCTCAGTGGAAACGTAGTCTGCACTTACGACGGTGAAGGCGTTGGGCCCTGGAGTCTGGCCCTCTTTGGCGCCGTCGGCAAAGTAATCGAAGATCGGGCTGTAGCGGCGTCCCAACAGCTCCTTGCCCTTGTAGGTGGCAACGATCTGTGGGTCTTCGCCCAATTCTTTGGCATAGTTACCTGCCAGCGCCTTGGCGATGATCACTTTCTCGCCGGCTACCGGGGAGTCGAGTTCTGGATCGACCTGGATAGTCACGTAGTCGATGTCTGCACCAACCGTTATAGCCAGGTTGGACGGCAGCGTCCACGGCGTGGTCGTCCAGATGAGGGCGAGTTCCCCCGTTTCCAGGCGCAACCCCACGGTTACCGTGTTGTCTTGCCGGGTTTGATATACGTCGTCGTCCATCTTTAGTTCGTGGTTGGATAGCGGGGTCTGATCGTGCCAACAATATGGCAATACCCTGTACCCTTCGTAGGCCAAGCACTTGTCGTAGAGCTGTTTGAAAGCCCAGATGACCGATTCCATGTAGGTGACGTCTAGAGTTTTGTAGTCGTTGTCGAAGTCTACCCAGCGTGCCTGCCGGTTGACATAATCCTGCCATTCGTCGGTGTAGCGCAGCACTGAGGAGCGGCAGGTGTCGTTGAACTTTTGGATCCCGATTCCGCCCGGCCCTTCGATTTCAGACTTGTCTTCAATGCCCAGTATGCGTTCAGCTTCCAGCTCTGCCGGCAGCCCGTGGGTGTCCCAACCGAAGCGACGTTCTACGTGCTTGCCCTTTTGGGTCTGGTACCTGGCTACCGAATCTTTTACATACCCAGTCAGAAGATGGCCGTAATGCGGTAGCCCGTTCGCAAACGGCGGCCCGTCGTAGAACACGAATTCGTTCGAGCCGCCCTCACCCGAATCGCGGTTGCGAACGGATTTGCGGAAGGTGTCATCCTCTTTCCAGTAGGCTAGGGTGTCCTCTTCCATTTTGGGAAAGTTCGGAGATGACTCGACTGCGCTATCACGGTGGCGTGGGTAGGTCCCCCGCTTTGCCTTTTGCGGATCCTTGCTCATGGTCTCCTTGTCCTCTGCTTCGAGGACGACTAGAGCCGCGGTACCACCTCGCTTGCCACCTTAACCCTGCGCCAAGGCAGCCGCTCATTGTAGCTGTGTCGGGCTTACCCGCCGGGTTCTACTAGGTTTCCCGTTCTTCCCGGTGCTCCCCGGTGATTGCCGGATCCACGCCCCTACAGTCTAGCCAGGGCTCTACTGGCTAAGAAACCAAATTCGCCCATTGGGATTGTGTTTTTCAACACCAAGTTTTTGCAAGCCACACGCGAGTCTCGAGCTGAGGCAGTCCCTAGTACTACCGAGGCTACAGCACGTGCGCCAACCTGGAACTACCTCGGTTGCCGAGCAAGCCTTTGGCCGCCTTAGTGAGGACGCCGGCAATTCTCAGTTCGGCATGAGCACGCCTCTGCTTATTGGATCATAAAGCAGGCGTGCCGCCTCCCGCCGCTTAGAGCGCAGTAGCAACCTTGGTAGATTGGAAGCGCCGCTCTAAGGAGGAATCATGTTAAAAGTTGGCATTTTAGGAACCGGTTCGATGGGGAGCGCCATTGCCAGGGGAATCGCAGCAAACGGGGCCGACAAGTTCGAGCTCCACCTGTACGCGCGCCGCACCGCCTCATCTGAGCCGCTTGCCCAGGAGCTGGGCGCCAAAGTGGCGAAAAGCGCTGACGAACTAGTAGCTAGCTGCGACGTGACCGTAGTAGCCGTAAAGCCCCACCAGATGAACGGCGTGCTCTCGAATCTTACCGATCCCTCGCAAACCGTTATTGTCTCAGTGGCCGCCGGCCGGAGCCTGCAAACTCTTAGCGAAGATCTGCCTGCCTGCCCGGCAGGGCTAGTCCGCGTGATGCCAAATGTCAACGCTTCTATAGGCAGGTCCATGTCGGGCCTTGCTGCCAGCGCTAACACTGCCAAAGCCGATCTGGAAAAGGTTATCTCGATTTTCAACTGCTGCGGCAGTTGCGAAGTAATCGACGAATCGCTCTTTCCCGCCTTCGCGGCACTAGCCGGTTGCTTGCCCGGATGGATTTTTCAACTCATCGATTCGTTCGCACGTGCGGGACTAGCTCAGGGCATTCCCAAAGCCCAGGCGGTACGGATAGTTGCCACTGCCATGGCGGGCAGCGCCGAGAACGTAGAAAAGAATGCCGCGGCCTCCGGCCTTTCCCCAGCAGCCTTAGTGGATACGGTGCTCTCGCCCGCTGGTACTACGGTAGCAGGGCTACTGGCGGCCGAAGAAGCGGGTCTTTCCCGCAGCGCTACCGCTGCCGTGCAAGCGGCTGTAGATAGGGACAACGAACTGGCTAAAGCCAAGTGAGTCCGCTCCGGAAACTAATCTGGCCGATATATGCCCCCACTATAGTTTTCGCGGTGGGCTCGGGTGCGGTAGCGCCGATGATTGTGCTGGCTGCCTTGCGAATTGGCTTTAGCTCCTCTCATGCCTCCACCGTCATGGCCTATTACGGCGTGGTAGGAGTCGTTGCCGCCCCGCTAGTAGGCCACGTCCTGCTGCGCACCACAGACAAAAGGGGCCTCGAGGGAGCCACCGCAATTGCTGCACTTTCGCTGGGAATCTCGCTGGCTGCCCTCTACAGTCCTGGCATGCTGGCGAAGGTGGGCTACGTGGCGGGCCTTACCGGAATAGCCATAGCGGCATCAGTGTGGGCAATAGCCAGGCAGTCCTACTTGGCCGACAATATTTCGGGCGAATACCGCGCGACCGCCCTCTCTATGCTCGGAGGGATGATGCGGTTAGGGGTTATGGCCGGCCCCGCCCTGGGTACCGCAATAGTGGCATTTGGAGGTATTCCTGCAGTTTTCTGGCTACACCTGCTCACGGCTTTGCTAGCCGGGGGTATGGTCGCAGTATTTTTGGTACCCGCCTCCGCGGGTACCAAGTCAGCTAAAAAAGCTAATAGGCTCAGCCGCCCTCTACGACGCAAGCCCGACCGCATTTCCACTGCGATTACGGCCTACGCCGGAATGTCTATGCAAATAGTGAGGGCGAACAGGAACGTGCTAATCCCACTGTGGGGCACCCATCTGGGCCTTTCACCCACTCTAATTTCGGCTACCTTCGCAATCTCTGCAGCCTTAGACGTTGCCATGTTCTACCCGGCCGGCCGCCTGCAGGACCGCTATGGGCGCCTAGTTGCGGTTTTGCCGGCCTATCTGATTATGGGCACCGGATTTTTGGGACTAGTGCTCTTTCCAGGAAAGGTGGCCTTTGTATTGTTTGCCTCCCTGGTGGGATTCGGCAACGGTTTCGGCTCAGGCATAGTAATGACCATGGGCGTCGACATGTCTCCAGATATCTACCGCGAGCGCTTTTTAGGGTGGTGGACGGCGATCACGCAGGCGGGCTCAGCAGCCGGCCCGCTTTTTGTCGCGGGCCTGACGGCCACTGTGGGGTTAGCTGGGGCTATGTGGGCCACCGTCGCAGTAGCGGCCGTGGCTGCTCTTTGGGCCGCTTGCCTATTCCCGAGGGCGTATCGCCGCCTAGACCTAAATACTGCCGGCGGTCCGCTATAAACCGAATTCGCGAAGGTAGTCTTTTACCACTTCGGGATCATTTTCCAGGTCTACAACCCGGCGGGGTCCTTTTTCTATATCGGCAAACCGGCCGGGTACCTTTGGCCCGTGTCCTGTTGCCTCCCGGATGGTCTGCGAGAATTTCACGGGCAGAGCGGTCTCCAATACCACTATGGGCGAGGTCAAGTCTGCTCCTTGGGTCTTTGCTACCTGTACTCCGTCGGCGGTGTGGGGGTCTATTTCGATCCCTTCACGATCTAGCAGGCGAATCTGTTCTAGGCGGTTGGCGTGGGTCGAGGATCCGCTTTGGAACCCGAAGTCGGAAATTTTTGCAAAGACTGCCTCTGGCAGCTCAAAGTAGCCGGAGTTTCGAAGCTGGTTTGCAAACAGTTCCCGGCAACGGGCCCCGTCGCGTCCCAGCAGATCGAAGATGAAGCGTTCAAAGTTTGAGGCTTTGGAAATGTCCATCGACGGGGATGAAGTGGCCAGGGTTTGCTGGGCAGAGCGCACTCGATAGCGGCCAGTAGTAAAGAATTCTTCGAGGACGTTATTTTCGTTTGTGGCAACTATAAGCCGGTCGATAGGCAATCCCATCTGCCGGGCAATGTGACCCGCGCACACGTTGCCAAAGTTGCCAGTGGGCACGCAGAAGGAGACCTTTTCTGCCCCGGTTTTTTCGCTCACTTGTAGATAGAGCCCAATGTAGTACACCACCTGGGCAAGCAGACGGGCCCAGTTGATTGAATTTACCGCCCCTATATGGTGGGCTCGCTTGAATTCTAGATCTGCCGAGATTGCCTTGACTATGTCCTGGCAGTCGTCGAAGACTCCGGCAATTGCAATATTAAAAATATTCGGATCGGTGAGCGAGAACATCTGGGCTTGTTGAAATGGGCTCATGCGCCCTCTGGGGGTGAGCATGAATACCTTTATTCCCCGACGATTAGCCATTGCGTATTCCGCAGAAGAGCCAGTGTCTCCGGAGGTAGCACCCAATATGTTGAGTACCTGCCCGCGCTGGGACAGTACCTCTTCGAAGAGCTCGCCTAGCAGCTGCATTGCCATATCTTTGAATGCGGCTGTGGGCCCGTAGGAGAGGTGCCCCAACCACATCTGCTGCCCTATTTGGGTGGCCGGAACAATGTCGGCGGCAGAAAATTTTCCGCCCCCGTAGGCGCCCTCGCAGAGTCTAGCTAGAGTGAGCTCGTCCATGTCGTCGATGTAGAGGGCGAGTACTTTGGCTGCCAGGGCAGCGTAGCCTTCCTGGGAGAGTAGTTTCGAAAAATCGCTAAGCGTGCGTTTATCCAGTTGGGGGTATTCTTCGGGTAGGTAAAGGCCTCCGTCGGGGGCGAGCCCCTCAAGCAAAATATCGGTAAAAGAGCGGGGTTTGCCGCCGCCGCGGGTAGATACGTAACGCACGGATCCAGTTTACCTTGGCCCCTGGGAAAGAAGTTTGAAGCTGGCCACGAAGGTAGCCCCTCCCAGTTCTGCTTCATCTGCAAGAGTGAGGCTGCCGCCGTGAGCTTCGACTATGGCGTGGGCTATAGATAGGCCGAGTCCCGTTGATTCGCCCGGGCGGCGCGCTGAATCGGCGCGGGCGAAACGGTCGAATATTTTTTGGCGCTCACTCGGGGGCACTCCTGGCCCGTCATCACTAACAGTCAATATCGCCCTGTGCCCATCCCCGCGCAGGCTGACGCGCACATGAGTGCCAGGCGGGGTGTGCTGGTAAGCATTTGCAGTCAGGTTGGCAAAAACCTGGCGTAGTCCCGCCTCGTGGCCTTTGATTTCGATATCTTCGGCGCCCTCGGCAAGATTCAAATCCCACTCATGATCTGGAGCGGCGACGGCGGCGTCAGCTACCGCGTCTACGGCGAGCCCGGCCAGAGGAATATTTTTCACTTCTACCTTCCGCCCCGAATCTATGCGGGCAAGCAACAGCAGGTCCTCTACAAGGGCTCGCATGCGTTCTGCCTCGGAAGCAATCCTAGAGACCGCCTGTCCCGTTTGCCCTTCTAACCCTTGAGCGGACAAAAGCTGGGCATATCCCCCCACTGTCGCCAGCGGAGTGCGCAGCTCATGGGAGGCGTCTGCTACGAATTGACGCAACTTGTCCTCGCTTTTTGCACGCGCAGCCAGAGACTTCTCGACATGTTCGAGGGCGACGTTCAAGGCTTTGGCCATTTCACCGGCTTCAGTTTGGGAGGATGCAAGCTCCGTTGGGGCTCGCGTCGAGAGTACGGCCCCGGACAGATCCTGAGTGGTGACTTGCCTGGCAACTTTTGTCACCGTGCGGATGCCCGCCAGCTCACGGCGCACGAGCACTCGTGCCAGCAACCATGCCAACACTAGCCCCCCGATGCCGTACAGGGCGGAAAGACCCCCGAAAAACACCAGTACGTTGTCAGCCTTCTCTAAAGGTTCTCCGGCTACCACCGCAACGGCGCTCCCGTCCGGAGCAATCATTTTTGCCTTCAGCACGCGGTAGTGTCCCATTCCGCTAATCCAAGTAGAAGTGGGCCCGGGGCGGGCGGCACTAGTAAATTCGTCCGCCTGACTTTTCGAGATCTCGACTATTGTCAGATCCGCGTTCACTTTCCCAGCTAGAACTAACTCCCCTTTGCGGATGATGTGCACCGACCCTCGGGACATACCGGGATTTAGCAGAGAGTGAGACAGGGAACCCTCCGAACCGGTGGGGTCGGCCTTAGTCTCGGCCTGCCCCAACGAGGAGCGCAAAGTGTCGTCTACCTGGCCGTAGAGCACCTGCCGAAGTGTCAACCCGGCTAATCCTCCAACAAATAGCAGCAGGCAAATTCCCACTACCAATACGAGGGCGGGAAGACGTACTCCCAGTGACTGGTAGTTACGCCCTGCCATCGCCGCCCGCCGGTTTCATTACGTAGCCCACTCCGCGCACAGTGTGAATCATAGGCTCCCTGCCGGCATCAATTTTCTTGCGCAGATAGGAAATGTAAAGCTCCACCACATTAGCTTTTCCGCCGAAGTCAAAATGCCACACGGCATCTAAGATTTGGGCTTTTGAAAGGACTTTCGAGGCATTTTGCATCAGATACTCGCACAGGTCGAACTCTGTCTTAGTGAGTTCTATTCCCTCTCCGGCCCGGCGCAATTCATGTCGGTCAACATTCATGACCAAGTCGCCAACTTCTAAAATAGTCTCTGCCTCCTGGGTGGCCAACCCCCCGGAACGGCGCACCAAAGCCTCGAGGCGAGCTTCCACCTCGTCAAGGTTGAAAGGCTTCACCACGTAGTCGTCGGCCCCCGAGCGAAGTCCCGCAACTCGATCCTCGACCGCATCGAGGGCGGTCAACAGCAAGATAGGCAAGTGAGGATCTTCGCGCCGGATACGCTCCATAGCTTCGAGCCCATCCATTCCGGGCATCATGATGTCCAGCACCGCCGCATCCGGGCCTATTTTGCGTGCCGCCTGCACCGCCGCGAAACCATCCGTAACAGCGTGGGTACGCCACCCCCGCGATTGCAGCGCCTGCGACAAAAGATCAGCCAGCATAGGCTCGTCGTCAGCAATCAGCACCAGTGGGGAGCTCCCGTCCTCGTGAAGAGGTAAATGTGACATGCCTTCCTCCCTTTCCCCCTAACTCTATCTGGACTCACTTAGGTCTTACTTGGTCGGCCCTGTGGATGAACTATGAACGATTAATCCCACAGTCACCACCGTGAGGATTTAGCTGAATTTTTCTACCCCCGCGATACACTAGACCGGAAAACGCCGAAGCGCGGAACACCCCCGCGCCCTATTCACGGAGTGTATTTTGACAACTGAACTGAAGATGCTGGCAAATCCTGCGGTACCCGGCAAAGTGAGCCCCGATGGGCTCGAAGAAAAATGGGCAAAAGTTTGGGACGAAAACGGCACCTATGCTTTTGACAACAACGCCGACCGCACCAAGGTGTATTCGATCGATACTCCCCCACCCACGGTATCGGGCTCACTTCACGTGGGGCACGTCTTCAGCTACACCCACACTGACTTGATCGCTCGCTACAAGCGCATGCGCGGATACTCCGTGTTTTACCCGATGGGCTGGGACGACAACGGCCTACCTACAGAGCGGCGCGTACAAAACTACTTTGGGGTGCGCTGTGACCCGTCGTTGCCTTACGACCCCAACTTCGTGCCGCCGCACAACGGTACCGGGAAATCCATCAAAATGCGCGACCAGGTGCCAATCTCCAGGCGCAATTTCATCGAGCTGTGCTGGAAGCTAACTCAAGAGGACGAAAAACAGTTCGAAGCTCTCTGGAGGCAGCTAGGCCTTTCCGTCGACTGGTCGCACACTTATCAGACTATAGGCAAGAAGGCACAGAAAGTTGCTCAGGCAGCGTTCCTTCGCAACCTCAAACGCGGGGAGGCCTACCAGTCTGAAGCGCCCGGGCTTTGGGACGTTACCTTCCAGACCGCAGTTGCCCAGGCCGAACTCGAGGCCCGCGACTACCCTGGCAACTACCACGCGCTGGCCTTCCACCGCACAGATGCGGACGAGGACGTAGTTATCGAAACTACCCGGCCAGAACTTCTAGCCGCCTGCTGCGCGTTGATTGCCCATCCCAACGACGAACGCTACCAGCACCTGTTCGGCAAGACCGTAACTTCTCCCGGTTTTGGGGTCGAGGTTCCGGTGCTAGCGCACCCGGCCGCTGAGATCGACAAGGGTGCGGGCATTGCCATGTGCTGCACCTTCGGCGATCTGACCGACGTGCAGTGGTGGCGCGAACTAGACTTGCCCACGCGCAATATTTTGCGCAAGGACGGGCGCATCATAGCCGAAGTTCCCGAATGGATCACTACCGCTTCTGGGCGCGAACTGTACAAGGAAATGGCGGGCAAGACTACCTTCAGTGCTCGCAAGGCAGTGGTTGAGGCGCTGGCAGCTTCCGGCGAGATGATTGGCGATCCTAAACCCACCCAGCGCATGACTAACTTTTTCGAAAAGGGCGACAAGCCCCTAGAAATTGTGATGAGCCGGCAGTGGTACATCCGCAACGGCGGACGCGACTACACTCGTGAGGGGAAGAAGCAGACTCTAAACGAAGAACTCATCGGCCGTGGCAACGAACTGGATTTTCATCCGGAGTTTATGCATGTGCGCTACGACAACTGGGTGCGTGGGCTAAACACCGACTGGCTTGTTTCTCGGCAGCGTTTCTTCGGAGTACCCATTCCCCTTTGGTACAAGGTCAAGGAAAACGGCGATGTAGACTACGACGCGGTGATCACCCCGTCGGAAGAAAACCTCCCTATAGATCCTTCTACAGATGTTCCCGAAGGCTACAGTGCCGACCAGCGCGGGCAAGCCGGAGGATTTGTCGGTGAGGTAGACATTTTGGACACGTGGGCAACTTCCTCCTTGTCCCCACAAATTTCTGCCGGTTGGCTGTCGGATCCCAAATTGTTTGCAAGTGTCTATCCCATGGATCTGCGCCCTCAGGGGCAGGACATTATTCGTACCTGGCTGTTCTCTACGGTTGCCCGCGCGCACCTGGAATTTGATGCTCTGCCGTTTAGGCATGCCGCGATTTCCGGCTGGATTTTGGACCCTGACCACAAGAAGATGTCCAAGTCTAAGGGAAACGTTGTAACTCCTGCTGGTCTGCTAGACAAGCATGGTTCCGACGCGGTCCGCTACTGGGCTTCTTCGGCGCGTCTTGGTACCGATGCGGCTTTTGAAGAGGCCGAAATGAAGGTTGGGCGGCGTTTGGCCATGAAGCTGCTCAATGCTTCAAAGTTTGCCCTGTCTATGGCTGGCGACCACATCGATTTAGATCCGGCCAAAGTCACCCTGCCCGCCGATCGGGCAATCTTGGCAAGGCTAGTTCAGGTTATCGACAAGGCAACCGAGGCTTTCGAGGCCTACGACCACACGCGAGCCTTGGAACAGGCGGAGACCTTCTTCTGGTCTTTCTGCGACAACTACCTGGAACTTGTGAAGGATAGGGCGAACAATTTCGAGGGCAACTACTCCGAGGCCGACGTTGCTTCTGCCCGGTGCGCCCTCGCCATAGTGGTGGACAACGTGTGCCGCCTGCTTGCGCCCTTCATTCCTTTTGCCGCCGAAGAGGTGTGGTCGTGGTACCGCGAAGGTTCAGTGCACAATTCTCCGTGGCCCGTAACTTCTGCGCTAGAGGGAATCGGCGGTGACGTGACCTTGCTTGAGGCTGCCGGCCAGGCTATGGCCGCCCTGCGCAAGGTCAAATCTGAATCGAAGGTCTCTCAGCGCACCCCGTACCTGCGGGTAAGCCTGGAAGTACCTGCAGATATGATGTCCGCACTCGAAGAAGTACGCACAGATATCGTGGCCTCCGCTAAGATTGAGGGCGAACTAAAGCTTGCGCCCTCGCAGAACGAGTCCGTAACTACAGGCGACTTTGAGCTTGGCGAACCTCCTGCCAAGCGGAACAGGAAGTAACTGCATGAGTCAGTTCCAGTCCGACGAAGAGGCACCCGGCACTAAACCACTTACCGAAGTGGTCGAGTGGACCGGACCCACTTTAGTAAAAGTAGAACCGGATCAGACCGTACCCTGGCTGCTGCGAGACCGTGCTGAGAGAGCTCCTCACCAGGTGCTAATCGACCGCAAATCGCAACTTGGCGGCTCTTGGATCCACTTGTCAGCAGCGGAATTCCTTGCCGAGGTCAACTCGGTGGCTGCGGGTCTGATTGGGATGGGGCTCCAGCCCGGCGACCGCATGGCTATTATGGCGCATACCAGTTATGAGTGGACTCTGCTGGATTTTGCTTCCCAGAGCGCCGGGCTCGTGTTGGTGCCGATTTACGAGACCGATTCGGCCGAGCAAATTGCCTGGATTTTAGAGGACGCAGATCCCGCTTTGGTAGTTACCGAAACTACCGTGCTCAAGCGACTGGTTTTATCCGTGAAAGACAAGGGAAAGTCTCTGAAGAAGATACTTTCTTTTGACGATTCGGCGATCATCCAGATTCTGGAAGTGGGACGCAAGGTGCTTCCTGAAGAGGTCGACCAGCGGGTTGCCGAGCTCACTTGCGACGATCTTTCATCTATTGTCTATACTTCTGGTACTTCGGGGCGTCCCAAAGGCGTCGAGCTGACCCACGGCAATTTTTCGTACTTGGCCTTAAACGGCATGAAGTGGATGTCCGAGATCGCGGCTCCCAAATCCTCCAGGCTGTTGCTCTTCTTGCCCTTGGCACACGTTTACGCACGTTTTCTGCAGATGTTCCAGGTTGCCGGCAATGGGGTGCTCGGGCACACTCCCAACACAGCTAACTTGCTTGGGGATTTGGCATCGTTCCGCCCTAGCTACATTCTGGCGGTTCCCCGAGTTCTCGAGAAGATTTACAATGCTGCGGAGGCCAAAGCTGATGCACATACAATTACTAGGCGCATGTTTGCCGGGGCGGTCAAGACCGCTATTGAATATTCGGAGGCTTTAGATACCGAAGAGGGCCCTTCCCGCGGCCTTAAGGCGCGACGGGAATTCTACGATAAGTTGGTCTTCCACAAGATCACTAAACTATTGGGGCCCAACGCCAAATACGTGATTTCGGGTGGAGCTCCCTTGGGCCGCCGCCTCGGCCATTTCTTCCGCGGCATTGGGGTAACCATCTTGGAAGGCTACGGCCTCACCGAGACTAACGCTCCTCTTGCGGTAAATACTCCCCGGCTAACTAAGATCGGCACTGTCGGCCCGCCTATTGCCACCGTCAAGGTCCGTATCGCAGACGATGGCGAAGTGCTTGTTAAGGGCCCGTCTGTCTTTAGGGGCTACCACAACGCTCCTGAGCTGACGCGCCAGTCTTTCACCGAGGACGGGTATTTCCGCAGCGGTGACATTGGTTCTTTGGACATGGACGGTTACCTATCGATTACCGGCCGCGCCAAGGAAATTATTGTTACTGCCGGTGGCAAGAATGTGGTTCCTTCCACGTTGGAGGATTCGCTGCGCGGGCACCCGCTAATTAGCCAAATCATGGTGGTAGGCGACCAAAAGCCGTTTATCTCGGCACTGGTTACCTTAGATACCGAGATGCTGCCCAAGTGGCTCAAAAACAGGTCACTGCCGCCTATGGACGTTACCGACGCGGCCCGCCACCCCGAAGTGCTCGCCGCGCTCGACCGGGCCATTGCCCGAGCAAACAAACAGGTTTCGCGGGCAGAGTCGATTCGGAAAATAAAGGTACTGTTAACCGACTTTACTGTGGAAAACGGGCTGCTAACCCCGTCCTTGAAGGTAAAGCGAAACGAGGTCCTGAAACGCTACGCAGACGAGGTCGCCGAAATCTACGCCTCGAAGAAATAAACAGAGTTCTTGGGGGGAGCCAGCACTGGCTCCCCCCAAAAAAACTATTTCTTAGCTACCTCGTCGCGAATACGCACGTGGTGGTGGATGACCTCGTCCACTATGAAACGCAAAAATTTCTTCTCAAACTCGGGATCTAAGCCGGACTCAGCAGCTAACTCCTGCAACCGAGCCACCTGCCGTTGTTCGCGGTCCGGGTCAGCCGGGGGCAGATCTAGCCTAGCCTTTAAAACTCCCACTTTTTCGGTGCACCGGAAACGCTCTGCCAATATGTGCACCAGGGCAGCATCAATATTGTCGATTGTGGCTCTCAATTGCACCAGCTCTGGGGGAATATCCTCAGGCTCTTTCAGAGTCCTATCGGCACTCACTACGCGCTCCGTTCTTCCCGCCTGACCGAAGGATCCTCCCTCACAAGTCTTGCGGTTTCTCCGTTGGTGATTACCTCGGGGGTAATAACCACTTCAGTTACTGTGGGATCTGACGGTACTTCAAACATGGTAGTTTTCAAAACTGATTCCATAATCGAAGAAAGACCGCGCGCACCAGTGCCCTGCGCCGACGCCAACTTAGCTATCTCCCTGAGTGCCTCGGTAGTGAACGTAAGTTTTACGTCATCTAGCGCAAACAGCGACACGTACTGTTTAACCAGCGCATTTTTTGGCTCCGTGAGTACCCGCATAAGGGCTGCCTCGTCGAGCGCGCTCACGGTTGTGAGCACGGGCAGGCGCCCCACAAACTCGGGAATCATACCGAACTTGTGCAAATCTTCGGTGGTCACTTGCGCGTACAGATCCCCGTGTTCAGCCTTGGACTTTAGATCCGAACCAAATCCGGTCCGGCGTTTACCTAGACGCTCCTGCACTATATCCTCAATGCCCGCGAATGCTCCCGCAGCAATAAACAAGATTCCCGACGTGTCGATTTCCAAGAATTCCTGGTGCGGGTGTTTGCGTCCGCCCTGCGGAGGCACAGAAGCCACTGTGCCCTCTATAATCTTCAGCAGTGCCTGCTGCACGCCCTCACCCGAGACATCGCGAGTAATGGAAGCATTTTCACCCTTGCGGCCGATCTTGTCGATTTCGTCTATGTAGATTATGCCGCGCTCGGCACGCTTGATATCGCCATCTGCGGCTTGAATCAGTTTCAACAAAATATTTTCGACGTCTTCGCCAACGTAGCCCGCCTCGGTCAAAGCCGTAGCGTCAACAATAACGAAAGGTACCCGCATCATGCGGGCCAGCGATCTAGCTAGGTGGGTTTTCCCTGTTCCAGTTGGTCCGAGCATCAAAATGTTCGACTTGGTCATATCCAGATCGATGTCTTTTCCGCCGTCGCGTGCACGCACCCGCTTGTAGTGGTTGTATACGGCAACTGCAAGAGAACGCTTGGCACTGTCTTGGCCAATAACGTACTGGTTCAAAAAATCGTAGATTTCGCGCGGTTTAGGGATGCGGTTTAAATCCTGTGGTTCGCTGTGGCTAAGCTCTTCCTCGATAATTTCGACACACAGCTGAATACACTCGTTGCAAATATAGACCCCCGGCCCCGCAATGAGCTTGCGAACCTGCTTCTGAGATTTGCCGCAAAACGAGCATTTCAGAAGATCAACGCTTTCAGCGGACGTGGCCACCTTTTCCCCTCCCTATCGTCAAGATCTACACTACGCAGAAAGCGGGTGAAGTGCGAGATGCCACGCACTTCACCCGCCAATCAGCGCAATGTTTTAATCCTGCAGGCGCTTCACTTTGCGCGAGGCCAAAACCTGGTCGATCAAACCATAATCCTTAGCCTGCTCGGCGGTGAGAATCTTGTCGCGTTGAGTATCAGCATGAATCTGTTCGGCGGTGCGATTCGAGTGCCGCGCCAAAGTTTGATCCATCCATTCGCGCATACGATCTATCTCGTTAGCCTGCACCTCGATATCGGAAGCTTGTGCATACCCTCCCTGGCCGGCAAGAGCCGGTTGGTGGATCAAAACTCGAGCATTAGGCAGCGCCAGACGACGTCCAGGGCTGCCAGCAGCCAGCAGTACCGAAGCCGCCGAGGCAGCCTGACCGAGGCACACAGTCTGAATCTCGGGTTTGATGTACTGCATCGTGTCGTAGATAGCCGTCATAGCAGTAAAAGATCCGCCGGGGCTGTTGATGTACATAGTGATCATCGAATCGGGATCTTGCGATTCGAGTACGAGCAACTGTGCCATCACATCGTCGGCAGAGGCATCGTCGACCTGCACTCCAAGGAAAATGATGCGATCTTCAAACAGCTTCGTGTAAGGATCCGAGCGCTTAAAACCGTAGGCTGTGCGCTCCTCAAACTGCGGCATCACATAGCGGGCCTGCGGCAACGAAGCTGCAAATTCCATATTGTTCATTTTTGCCCCCTACTTGGTAGTACCAGCGTTGATGGCAGAGGCGTGCTCCACCACGTGATCTACGAACCCATACTCAAGTGCCTCTTGGGCAGTAAACCACTTGTCACGATCAGAATCGAGCTCAATCTGCTCGAGCGACTTGCCAGTGCGGTCAGCGGTAATTTGAGCCAGAGTGCGCTTCATCTGCAAGATCAGATCGGCGTTGATGCGGATGTCCGCTGCTGTACCGCCGATTCCGCCCGAAGGCTGGTGCATCATAACTCTAGCGTGAGGAGTAATGTAACGCTTTCCGGGCGCTCCCGCAGTTAGCAGCAACTGCCCCATGGAGGCCGCCAGCCCCACTGCCACAGTAGCCACATCGGGCTGCACCAACTGCATGGTGTCGTAAATAGCCATACCACCTGTAACAGAACCACCCGGACTGTTGATGTACAAGAAAATATCCGCCTCGGGATCCTCGGCAGCTAGAAGCAACATCTTGGCACAAATCTCGTTTGCATTCTCGTCTTCGACAGCAGAACCGAGCCAGATAATGCGTTCTTTTAGTAAACGCTCAAAAACAGCGCTCCCAGGCGCCCCCGGAGCCGGTTGATCGGCAGCTACTGGATTACTCACGTGCATCCTCCATAGGTCTATTTCATCGCTAGGTAATACGGTACCTACATCAGAGCCCTTTTCATGAACCAGAGCCCCGCTTTTCGCTATTGGCACAGGCCAGGGTTCAGGCACAAAGAAGGTGGGGGTTAAACCCCCACCTTCTATCGAAAGCCTACTTTTCCTCTTCGGTCTCTTCGTCTTCCGCAGCCTCTTCGGCAGCTGCGGCGGCAGCTGCCTCAGCAGTCGCCTTGGCCTCTTCCTCGGCCGGGTCCTTAGTGAACTCAGACAGGTCCACCTCGTTGCCGTCCTCGTCCTCGACCTTTACTTCGCGCAGCACCGCAACCAGTGCCTTGTTGCGAGCCATGTCGCCTGCCATCGCAGACATCTGCTGCTGAGCGTTGTCGCCGGACAGCAGCTGGGAGGGATCCACCCCGTAAGCCTGCGCAGTCTGGAAAACGAATTGAAGCAGCTCCTGCTGGGAAACCTGAACGTTCTTCTGAGCAACCAACTTGTCGAGTAGCAGCTGATCCTTCAAAGAAGCCTCAATAGCCTTCTTGGCCTCTTCCTTTTCCTCGTCAGTGGAAGAATCCTTCACACGAGCCTCGAGCTCAGCCTTCAAAATATCCTCGGGCAGCGGCACCTCAGTATTGTCGCGCAGGTGCTCCAGAACCTTGTCGCGGGCCTGCACGGCCTGCTCGCCAGCCTTGCCCTTCTCGACGTTCTTGCGCAAATCCGCACGCAGCTCGCCGATGGTGTCAAACTCGGAAGCCAGCTGGGCAAAATCGTCGTCCGCCTCGGGCAGCTCGCGCACCTTGACAGAACGCAGCTTCAGGTGAACCTTGCCAGCCTCGCCCTCGTGCTCGCCACCACGCATGGTGGTGTCGAAATCGGTTTCCTCGTCGGCAGACATGCCCTCTAGGGCATCGTCCATACCCTCCATCATGGAGCCAGAGCCAACCTCGTACGAGACGCCAGAAACCGAATCGATTTCCTCACCGTCGACAGAAGCGTTCATATCGATAGAAACAAAGTCGCCCTTCTGCGCCGGCCGGTCAACACCCTTCAGCGTACCGAAGCGGGCGCGTAGGCGATCGAGCTCTTCCTCGACATCGTCGTCGCTAACCGAGATCGAGTCAACCTTGATCGAAAGATCTTTAGTCGAAGCAATCTCAAACTCGGGCATGATCTCGACTTCAGCGGTAAATACCAGCTGTTGGTCTTCACCCTCGCCAGTAGGAATGTCGGTTACCTCGATGGCTGGTTGTGCCAGCGGCTGCACTTCAGCCTCGGAAAGAGCCTGGCCGTAGAAATCCGACAACTTCGAGTTGATAGCCTGCTCCACCACGTAGGCGCGACCAATGCGCCGGTCGATGATCTGTGGAGGCACATGCCCCTTGCGGAAGCCAGGAACATTGACCTGCTGGCCAATCTCCTTATATGCCTTATCCATTGCGGGCTTTAGCTCTTCAGCTGGAACCTCGACGGTCAGCTTGACCTTGGTCTTCGCAAGGTTTTCAACAGTGGTCTTCACAGTTTCGAACTCCAAATGTGTTTACGTTATTCCGGCTAAACTGCCAATCCCTCTGATACTAAAGCAAAACCACCCCTATGCGAAAACGAGAACTAGCAGTGTGATCTGTTACGCCTTTTTCTAGCCCCTTAATTAATAGCAGTATGCCGGCCTGGTCCGCGTCCTTTTATCGAGACAGACGGTTGCACGAGCAATTTTGCGTCGCTAACATTGTCCGCATGGCTAAGAACACCTTCGCACAGCAGTTTGCCGGCTCGGCTATGAACTCCTGCATGTGCATGTGTATGTGTCAGTGCCGAATGTGCCGCTAGTTGATTTTTCCTAGCTCTTACAGGCGATAAGCCTAACTTTTCTCCCCCAGCCGCCGGACTAGTGTATCCGCGCGCTTCCCCCTACCAAGACTGGACTACAACCATGCCTATACCCGATACTCCCCTGTCCTTCGCTACCCGCGTCGTCAACGACTACTCCGCAAGCCGCCCCTCCGAAGAATACGGGGCAGTCATTCCCCCGATTTACCTGGCCTCTACCTTTGCTCAGCCTACCGACGGCACCAGCCCCGTCTACGGTTACCAGCGCAGCGGAAACCCTACCCGCGGAGCAGTAGAATCCGCCCTCGCCTACGTAGAAGGCGCCCGGCACTGCCTAGCTTTTGCCACTGGAATGGCTGCGAGCGCAACTATTTTCTCTTCGTTACACACCAATCAGCGAGTGCTGCTAACCTCTTCCGTCTACGGCGGCACCTTCCTATTTGCCCAACAATTTTTCGCAGCCCGCGGGATTAGCGCTGATTTTGTGGAAGACTTCAACTCTCTGCAAACGATTCCGGAAGACACTGGCCTGATCTTCCTAGAGACGCCAACAAACCCCACGTTGCGTGTCACCGACATCGCTCACGTTGTCCAGCTGGCCAAACAAGCGGGCGCCAAAGTGGTTGTCGACAATACGTTTTCCACTTCCTACATTCAAGACCCCCTAAAAGAGGGCGTTGACGCGGTCGTCTACTCGGGAACTAAGTATCTGGCAGGGCATTCAGATGCGCTCGCCGGATTCATTTTGACCAACGACCACACTTGGTACGAATCCCTCAAAATAGCTTCAAAAGCCCTGGGAAATCCCCTCTCACCGTTCGATTCATATTCAGTAATTCGAGGATTAAAAACACTGGCAATACGCCTCGATAGAGCCCAGCAAAACGCTCTCGAACTGCGCAAATTTTTAGCAAACCACCCCGCGGTAGAACGGGTCTTAGCACCCGGATGGTTCTCGGAACAAGAAAAGGAAATTCACCGGCGGCAATCCCGCGGCGACGGTGCCCTCTTTTCGTTCGAGCTCAAAAAGGGGATCAACTTTTTCGACTTCGCTGCTCACCTGAAACTTATTCGTTTTGCCGTTTCATTGGGATCGGTAGAAACCCTTATCTGCCATCCCGCCACTATGATCCATGAAAACCTGACTCCCGCCGAACGGGCCAAGGCAGGGATCTCGGATCAGCTGTTGCGACTCGCCGTAGGAATCGAGGACGTAGCAGATTTGCGCGCCGATTTAGCCGGAGCGCTGTCTTTTGTAACCCCAGAAAAATAAATGAGGAAAAATGAAAAAAATACTACGATTTTTTGCCGCTGGAGCAGTAGCTGCCATAGCGCTGAGCGGGTGCTCTTCCAACGCCTCGGATCCAGTCAAAAAGATTGAATCAGAAGGAAAAATAAGGGTGGGCATCGAAGGTACTTTCGTGCCATATGGCTACCACGATAATTCCGGCAAACTAGTTGGCTTCGAGGTTGAAATCGCCGAGCTCATAGCCAAAGATCTAAAGGTAAAGCCCGATTTTGTAGAAACAAAATGGGATTCCCTGATCGCCGGCTTAGACACCAACAAGTACGACCTTGTTATCAACAACATCAACCCTACTGAAGAGCGCAAGCAAAAGTACGATTTCACCACTCCGTACGCCATTTCGCGCCCACAGATCCTGGTGAAGAAGGGCTCTGGAATCACAAAGCTCGCCGATCTGAAATCGAAGAAGTGCGCACAGACTCCGTCCTCCGACTACGGCCAGACCGCTAAAAAGGCAGGCGCTGAAATTGTTCCTTCGCAGGGCTTTTCCGAATCCACGCAGTTACTTGTAAATGGCCAGGCTGACTGCACAGTAAACGACGTGGTGACCATTGCCGACTATCTGAAGAAGAACAAAGACAAGCCCCTAGAGGCTGTATCCGTCCCCGAGGCCGAACCGGTAAAAATCTCGATCATGCTCGCTAAGAAGCAGGACTCGCTAAAGAAGAAGCTTAACGAGTCCATCACCAAGGGCCTGCAAAACGGCTCCTACGCCAAGATATTCGACAAATACATCGGCGAAGATATTTCGCCCAAGTAAGGTTCACCATGCATACAATCTCGCTTTGGATTGAGTCATTCCCTCAGCTGCTGGCAGCAACTGTAAAAGTGACTATTCCTCTTTCACTTATTTGTTTCGCGATTGCCTTAGTGCTGGGGATAGCTACCGCTCAGCTACGACTGTCAAGGTTTGCGGTGGGGCGAACCATAGCGCGATTTTATGTATGGATTTTCAGGGGCACCCCCGTGCTCGTCCAGTTATTCATCGCATTTTTCGGCCTCCCCAAGATAGGAATTTCTCTTACTGCATGGGCGGCGGCAATAATAACTTTTTCGTTGAATTCTGGCGCCTATATTGCCGAGGGCGTGCGCGGGGCCCAACTTTCTCTTCCCAAAGGCCAGTGGGAGGCTGCTTCTACGCTGCGGCTGAGCCACTGGCAAACGCTGCGCTACGTTATTGGACCCCAAATTTGGCGCATTGCGCTGCCGCCTCTGGGCAACGAGTTCGTGAATTTAGTCAAATCCACTTCCCTAGCATCTGTAATTACTCTGTCAGACGTGCTCCAAATCGGCCAGCAGATAACGGCCCGCACCTACGAGCCACTAATCCTTTACACCGAAGTGGCACTTATCTACCTGCTCATTTGTACGGCTCTTAGCTGGGGACAGGCATATTTAGAAAAGAGAACCTCGAGGTATGTGATAACCAATGATTAAACTGGAAAACTTGTCAAAAACTTTTGGCGGAAAAATACGTGCCCTCGACAAAGTCTCGGCTAACTTTGAGCCCGGGAAAACTACGGTCATAGTGGGTCCTTCAGGTTCAGGCAAATCTACCCTTCTTAGAACGCTAAATCTACTCGAGACACCCGACGAGGGCGAGCTAACTGTCGAAGGCACTACGCTACGTTTTCCCCACAAAGTAACGCGGGCAGAAAAAGCCGAAATTCGCAAGCATTCTGCAACCGTTTTCCAGGGTTTTCACCTCTTCCCCCACCTCACTGTGCGGCAAAACGTGGAACTCGCTCCCCGCCTGCACGGCACTGAGCTGACCACTCAAACCCTGTCCTTACTGGAGGACGTGGGCATGGCAGGGAAAGCAGACGCCTACCCGGCCTCGCTTTCGGGAGGGCAGGCCCAGCGCGCCGCTATTGCTCGAGCCATGGCTTTAGAGCCGAAATATTTATTTTGCGACGAGCCCACCTCGGCGCTAGATCCAGAATTGGCCGCCGAAGTCTCCAAGGTACTCACCAAGCTATCCGGCCGCGGGCAGGGGCTAGTGGTAGTGACTCACGACATGTCATTCGCTCGTCGAGTCAGCGACCACATCCTGTTTCTGATCGACGGATCGCTATATTTTTCAGGCACAGCTGATCAGTTCTTTACCTCAACCGACGAACGCATCGTGCAATTTCTGTCAGTATTCGACATATAGATTCGATACTTAGTGTTCGTCCCGAACCCCAAACCAGCCCCGCGCGGCGCGGCGAGCCTCCTCAGTTAGTTTTGAAAATGGGTAAGGTTCGCCGCCGCCCTCTTTAACAGCTGTTTCTAGCTTGTCTCGCAAAAGCCACACATAAGCCGGATTACACCCCGGTTCGAGCCTGAGAGTATCCCGGGTAGTGCGCAGATCTAGCCCCGCCCGGGCTGCCAATTCCTCAACACTCAGGCCGGAAAGTTCCAGATTCTTCGCCAACTCGGCAACGGTATTTGCTTTCTCGAGACGGTTTAGCAAGAAGCCTCTATTCACAGGGGTCAGTTTTTGACAGTCTACCTCTATCAATCTTGTATATCGAACGGGCCCACTGCAATGCCTCCAAGTCGTGGGTGACCATCAAAACCGCGCTGGCTCTCTTGGCTTGCTTAGCAAGCAGGTCCATCACCAGCCCAGTAGATTCTGCATCCAGGTCGCCGGTCGGCTCATCGGCAATGATCAGCTTCGGCTCATTCACAAGCGCTCTAGCAATAGACACGCGCCGAAGTTCCCCGCCCGACAGCTCGTTGGGCCTAGCGAGTGTAAGCTCTTCCACTTTCAAGGCTTTTAACAGTTCGAGGGCGTGATCTAGCACTTCCCCCTCACTTCGGCCGGCAATAGCAGCCGGCAAGAGCACATTTTGCAGTATGGTGAGCGATCCCAACAGACTAGACTGCTGAGTTACATATCCGACTGCGCAGTTGCGCAAATGCGATATCTCCCGATCGGTTAGGCCGGATAGCTCTTGGCCGCAAATACGTACGGTGCCTGCAGTCGGTTCCAATATTCCAGTCAGCAGGTTGAGTAAGGTGGTTTTCCCATTGCCGGACCTGCCCACGACAGCTACAAAATCGCCCTCGTCTATTTGCAAATCTACAGAATCTACCGCCGCGAAAGTCTTCCCGCGCCTTTCGAACTCACGGCTGAGCCCACGCGCCTGTAAAATCATCCTAGTCTCCTGCCCTCAAAGTCAGATACGTTTCTTTAGAAAGCATCTTCGCGCCGGCAAGCGCTGCCGCAATCACGGATGTCAACATTGCAAACAGTAGGCAGGCGGCACCTAAACCAATGCCTTCTGCCCAGCCTGTGGGCAAATAGGGCAGCTGCATATTTGCCTGTATGAGGGTGGCAAACGGATACATCAGGAGGGCTCCCAAGAAGACTCCGATTAGCCCTCCTGCCAAACCGAGTATTGCCGATTCACTCATGAGCAGCTTCACCAATTCTAGGCGCCGGGCTCCCAGAATGCGAAGGGTGGCGAGTTCTTTCGCACGCTCGTTGGTCATCGCCGAAAACACGGCAACGAGCACGATCGTTCCGGTGAGCCAAAACAGGCCAAGAAAAGCAAATAGGTAGTTGGTGGTGCTGGCCAGTGAAGCCTTCATCTTCGAAGTCATTCCCGCCGGAGTTACAGCCCCTACCTCGCGCATGTCTCCCATAGCGTTGATGTAAGCCGCAACGTCCTCGGCCTGGTAGCCTTTTTCGACCTCAACCAGCACATTAGATACGGCATGGTCGACATTTTGCACTGCCGGATGGCCCACCAACGCCGAGTAGGACACCACCATAGCGGTAGTGGCTTTATTCACAAACACCGAATTGTCGAAGCTGGTGCCAGTGGGTGCTAGGTGAGCCGCGACCGGAAATTCATGGTTGAAAAGCTTTATACTCCCCCGCTCTGATGGAACCACGTTCGCTCCTGCAATAACCTGGCCGTCTTCGAGCGTCTTCGAATACTGCGAGCGAATCCAAGGGGCTATTACGAAATCGGTCTTGGGGTCGAACCCAATGATCTGCAGCTGGCTGGCACAGCAACTAGCCTTGAGCGAGGAAATGTATGTCTGCGTGGTAACGGATTTGACCCCGGCCACCTTCTTCACTGAAGAGGTAGGATCCTTCTTGAAGTAGAAGGTACCCGGATTTCCCTTCGTGAAGATTCCCGCAGCTTCCTTTTCAGCCCCCTTGGGCACCACCATGATGTCGGCGCCCATGCGTTCTTGAACGCTAGTAAGCCCTGCCTTCAAGCTGAGCGCAGCTAGCGAGCCTCCAAAAAAGACGAAGGAAAGGACAGCCACCACAATTAACAAGCCGGCAGTGCGCGCAGGCTTGGCAGATAGATTCTTTTGCGGCAGCTTACCTAAGGTGACCAGGTTGTTTGACATATCTACTTCGTTTCAGACCCAGCGCGCAGGTCGAAGTAGGCAACTACAGCGCTGATGACAATCGCGAGCACGGAAAGCACCAGCAAAGTCGGCCGTGTAACTGAATGACAATGCATCATTGCCATCCCGCACACCCCGATCAGCTTCGTAACGATTGCGATCTCGAGGGCGCCGACCAGTACCACCGCAAGGGAAAGTCCAGCGCGGACCTTCGTCGAAACGAAGAAGGCCAGGAGGCCGAGTAGCGCAATCACGATGCCGATTCCCAATGATGCCTGGGCGGTCCAGTGGCATGCCATATAGTTGCCCGGTTCTCCCTGGCACACGGGGGCAAAGGTGCGAGGTGCAATTGCAATCAAGATTCCCAGAACTATTGGGGAAATAGCTCCGATGAGTTTAGTTTTCATTTTTTCTCTTTCGCAGTCTGGCATAGACAAAAAGATTGTGGCCCACTCCCAAGCAAAAAAGCAAGGTAAGCCTTACCTTTTTCTGTTTTTCGTTGGAAAGGTCACAATCGCTTTCGTTTTACACTTGACCAGCAGAAACATATCTTGCCACGGCACCTTAGAGTTCGCCCGCAAGTTCTCCGCCGGCAGACTTCTTCAAGCAGACCAGCATGCTGTGCAGATTTTGCGGCATTTGTAGTTCATTTGCCAGATTGCGGTATGCCGCTGATTCACACAAATGGGTTGATGGGCTAGGCTCTTGCCCTTGGAGCGAGTGACGGGAATCGAACCCGCGTCATCAGCTTGGAAGGCTGAGGTTTTACCATTAAACTACACTCGCGTGTTCGCTCTTTAGCGACTGGATCAGTGTAGCGTACTGCTTCCGATTTTGCTAATTGGCTTGGATTTTTTAGTTTCAGCCTATCTGGGGTATATTGTACGGGCCGCGGGGTGTGGCGCAGCTTGGTAGCGCGCTTGCTTTGGGAGCAAGATGTCGCAGGTTCAAATCCTGTCACCCCGACGAGTGAGGTCAAAAAGGCGGGAGCGGGAGCTTCCGTCTTTTTTGCGCCGAGGGAGGATGGGGTCGTAGTGAGTAAGACGAGCGAATACCCCGACGAGTGAGGTCAAAAAGGCGGGAGCGGAAGCTTCCGTCTTTTTTGCGCCGAGGGAGGATGGGGGGCACCCTATGGCTATTGGAGTTGTTTTTCGGCACTAACTTGCGGGGCTGTGGCCAAGTTGGAGGCTTTCCCCATTTGCACGCCTTCCGTTGCAGCTCCCCAGGTCGGGGGCCTGCCCGATTCCCAACTGGGCTGGTTTTAAAGCAAGAAATCCCCGCACCGTAGTGCGGGGACCTGCAGATAAGAAATCGACTAGCCGTCGATTTCGTTAGCCGGCTCAAAAAGGCCGAGCTTTGCTGCTTTGGCTAGACGACGAGGCATTACAACGTCGCGGCCACCTGCACGAACAGACTGCAGGTCAGTCAGCTTAGCCTTCCAAGTCGACCGGCGCGTACGAGTATTTGCGCGGGACATCTTCCGCTTTGGTACTGCCATTTGGCCGCTCCTTCCAGGGCTCGTGCAGCAACTGCACGATTGAACTTTTCGAGGGGTAGCCTGCGGCCACCACTTAGACAACTCATATAGACTAACATCGATGCCGGTCAAACCAGAACAGAGGGCCTTTTGCAATAGCTCACACTTGCCCAGCTTCAGAACGGTATTTCTACAACCTGCCTGCGTTCGTAACTAATTTTGCCTGCACCCCGAGTTAGTTCTTCGACCTCGTTTTTGAGCTGGCGGACCTGGTCGTCTTTGAGCTGCAAATGCAAGTTGGCTAGACGAGGCCCGTAGGTAACTTCAGAGATTTTCCAGTTAGCTCCCCGCAGGGCTGCCTCCACTTTGCCAGCAAAGGCATGTTCTACCCCAACTTGCCACAGCTGGCGTTCCTCTAGACGCACTAACGTGGCAGCTTCCACAGCCCCTACTACCGAATCCGTATACGCCCGCACCAGGCCACCGGTCCCCAGTTTTATCCCCCCGAAATACCTGGTTACGATGGCAACAATGTCGGTTAGCTCGCGCCCTTTTAGTGCCTCGAGCATTGGAATACCAGCGGTGCCGGAAGGTTCGCCGTCGTCACTGGAGCGCTCTATCGGCTGGGCTCCCCGGGCCCGCACGATGAAGGCCGTGCAGTGGTGCCGCGCGTCGGGGAATTGCTTACGCACTTGCTCAATTTGAGCACGCGCTTCATTTTCGCTTCCCACTCGCGTCAAGGTAGTCAAAAAACGTGAACGCTTGATTTCAATCTCGGTACGTACAGGGAAATGCTGCAAAGTCTTCACTGGCCCATCTTCGCAAGAGGACGGAAATATTTCCATAAGCTGAAACGGTTTGCCTACGGGCGGTAAAAACGTTAGCTTTTATTTTGAACCTTGTAACTTCAATCAGCAGGAGGGGCCGTGCACATCCGCGTTGCTGTCGCCGTTGCCATCTGCTGCTGCCAGTGTATTTAGGGTGCCCGAATAAGGCTTACCTATTTCGGTCCACCCATATTTTTACCCAAATTACATCTGACTTCATTATTTACAAGGATTTTTCATGACTATTGCAGCAAATGTTACTGAACTCGTAGGTAAGACTCCCCTAGTACGTCTGAATAAGATTGGCGCTGACGCGGGTGCCGAAATTGTCGCCAAGGTCGAATCGTTCAACCCGGCCTCGTCCGTAAAGGACCGCATTGCGGTAGCGATCGTGGATGCGGCCGAGGCCTCTGGGCAGCTACCTGCAGGGGGCACAATTGTGGAATCGACCTCGGGTAACACGGGCGTCGCTCTAGCAATGGTTGGTGCCGCACGCGGCTACAACGTGGTTGTCACCATGCCGGAGTCTATGTCTAAGGAACGACGCATCCTGATGCGGGCTTTCGGAGCTGAGCTTGTCCTTACTCCCGCTAGCGAGGGGATGCAGGGCACCGTAGATGCGGCCAACAAGATTGTTTCTGAACGCCGCGGCGCCGTACTCGCCTCCCAGTTCACAAACGAGGCCAACCCGGCCATTCACCGCAAGACTACTGGCGAGGAGATTTGGGCCGATACAGACGGCAAGGTCGACGCATTCGTAGCTGGCGTGGGTACTGGGGGCACTGTTTCCGGCGTTGCCGAAACTCTGAAGAAGCATAATCCTGAAATTAAGGTATTCGCTGTGGAGCCGAAAGAATCCCCTCTGCTAAGCGAAGGGAAGGCCGGCCCGCACAAGATCCAGGGTATCGGCGCCAATTTTGTCCCCAAGAACTACAATGCTGACGTGGTAGACGAGATCATAACTGTCAGCGGAGACGACGCTATAGCCACATCGCAGAAGCTGGCCCGCGACGAGGGCCTGCTAGTGGGTATTTCTTCCGGAGCAGCTGCTTGGGCTGCGGCGCAAGTGGCCAAGCGACCTGAATTTGCTGGCAAACGTGTAGTTGCGCTACTACCGGATACCGGGGAAAGGTATCTGTCTACTCCACTTTTTGCCCAGTTTGCTGAATAAATACGAAGAGGCTGCTAGCAACGCCAGGAAGGGATCACCGCAATGAAAAGAAAGTTTGGGGGTTCCCTCCTGGCGCTGTTGCGCGAGGACGTAGCTACTGCCCAAAGGCGTGACCCGGCGGCCCGCTCGAAGGTGGAGGTCGCCCTCACCTACCCTGGAGTACATGCCCTTTGGGGATACCGCACCGCACACGCCCTCTGGAATAGGAATCATCCGCTCTCGGCGCGAATCATATCGGCCGCGGCACGCGTGTTTACCGGGGTAGACATACATCCTGGCGCCCAGATCGGCCGCCGCCTTTTCATAGACCACGCCGTGGGAACTGTGATTGGCGAAACTGCCAAAATAGGTGAAGATTGCGTGCTGTTCCACCAGGTGACCCTGGGTGGGGTGTCGATGACCCCCGGCAAGCGCCACCCTACCCTCGGTGATCGAGTAATGGTCGGATCCGGGGTCAAAATATTAGGGCCCATCGAGATCGGCTCCGATTCGAAGATTGGGGCCAATGCAGTAGTGACAAAACCAGTCCCGGCAGCGAGCGTCGCGATCGGCATACCCGCGAAAAATACGCCAATGACAAGACAAGAAGAGGACGAGGACCTGATAATAGACCCAACGCTATATATTTAGGACGGCTATGGGCGATTTCAACGAATTCTTGACCTTCATCGTAGATGGGCAGCCGCGGGCTTGGGACAGGGCCACTGATATGCTCACCCGCCGCGTTGGGCCGACTTCTCTTTCCGGGGCTTTCTTCCTGCTACGCCAAGTGGGCCAGCCAAGCGGGGTGGGGGTGGCAGACATTTGTGCGCTAGATTGTGCGGGCATTCCACTTAGCAGCAAGCAGGTGGAGGCGCTAACTGCAGACTCGAGCGGGCACATTGCAGACGCATTGTCAGCCCTAGATCCTGCGGCACAGTTAGCTAATCTTTCCCCGGAAGCACTGGCTTCTGGCGGAGCAATCTTGAATCTTATAGACGCACTCGCTAGCACCGGCGATTTACATTCCAGGCAAGCTCGCGCACTGGCAGCGCGGCTGCGCCCGGAAGCAATCCCTGCCATCCCCAAACAGATGCGTAAAGTTATGGGACTCGAGGGCGACTATAAGAACCAGTTGCAACAGGTACGCGAGCTAGTAACTGATGCCACGTTGCGCCACCAGTTCCACTATCTGCGCCTAGCAGCGGGAGTACCCACCGAATTGGGGGATCTATTCACCCTGCAGATTTTGGCCGAGGAAACTTGGAAGGACGAGAAGATAGCTAGGGCCGCCCAAAAAGCTGCTAGAAAAGCCGAGAAAGCAGCCCAGCAAGCTTTAGCTAGGGGCGAAGAGCGGGCCCGAATGCTGCTTAGCGACCAGGAAAAGCAGCGCCAAAAAGCCGAGCAGAAGGCCGACAAGGAGAAGAAGAAACGCGCGAAAGCGGCCCAGCGCAAGGAATTGAAGGCCAAAGAGGAAGCTGCTTTCCGGGCGGAACGCGACCGCCTTAAGAAAGAGCTGGCCGCCTCCCCTTTTTCTAATATTTCTAAGCTGTAGCGCAAGGTCGGTTCCCTTTTCGATACCCTGAACCTATGAGTTCAAAGTTGATTGCCGGAGTAATAGATCCAGCAGGCGAGGACAAATCGGTTCGTCCGCAAGACGATTTTTACAGGCACGCTAACGGCGCCTGGATCGATAACCACGTTATTCCTGCTGATCAAGCCGCAGATGGCGAGTTTCACCAGTTGCGCCAGAATGCCCTGAAACAGTGCAGAGAGATAATTGAGGCTTGTAGCGAAGGCGAAGAAGAACGCAAAATAGCTATCCTCTACAAGGCCTACACTGATTTGGAGGCTCTCGAGCGGGCGGGGTTATCCCCGCTTCAAGACCATTTCACCCGTATCGAGGAGGCAGATTCACAGCAGCTAGAGGCACTTCTGGGCCAATTCGGGCGCGAGGGTATAGGCGGCTGGTTAGATCTGTTTGTCGATGCCAGCCCCGACGATCCCGAACTAAATATTCTAAAAGCCTACCAGGGCGGGCTAGGTCTTCCAGACAAGGCCTACTACGAAGAGGATTCCTACCGGGAAATTCGGTCCCAATACCGCGACTATATTGCCAAACTTTTCGAGCTGACCGGTTTTTCCAATCCCACTGAGCGGGCCCAATCAGTTTTCGATTTTGAATTGGCCCTAGCCCACTGCCACTGGCCCATTGCGCAGTGTCGGCAGGTCGACAAGACTCACAATCTGCTTTCCGCCAACGAGATAGAGCAATTGGCGCCTACCTTCAATTGGGCTGAGTTTTGGCGGGCGAGCGGCATTGCCCCGACTACAGTCCACGTCTACCAGCCCTCTTTCATCGAGGGCGCCGGGAAGGTGTGGCACGATGCCTCCGCCGAAACAATTAAGAACTGGTTGCGCTTTCACCTGGTCTCCGGCGAGGCCCCGCGTCTGCCCAAGTCCCTGCGCGAAGCTAGATTCGATTTTTACGGTCGCAAGCTCGCCGGCCAGGAAGAGATGCCTCCGCGTTGGAAAGGGGGCGTTAGCTTTGTCGATTCGGCGCTGGGGTTCGCCCTCGGCAAACTATATGTAAAAAAGCATTTCCCCCCGCAGGCAAAAAAGCTAATCGACGATCTGGTGGCAGATCTTCTAGCCGCATACAAAGACGCAATTTCAACACTAGATTGGATGAGCCCGCAAACCCGCGAACGCGCGTTAGAGAAGCTGTCGCTGTTTACCCCAAAGATTGCTTACCCTGAAAAATGGCGCGATTATTCGAAGCTAGACCTAAGTGAGGACGACTCCCTGCCGCTACTAGCGCAAAAGGTTGCAGAATTTTATTTCAACCGTGAACTAGCGAAGATCGATAAGCCAGTAGATCATTCCGAATGGTATATGACTCCGCAAACGGTCAATGCTTACTACAGCCCTTCCTCTAATGAAATTGCTTTTCCCGCTGCAATTTTACAAGCCCCATTTTTTGATCCCGAGGTCGACGCGGCAGTAAATTATGGCGCTATTGGCGCAGTTATTGGGCACGAAATAGGCCATGGGTTTGATGACCAGGGAGCCAAGTACGATGGTCACGGGGCATTGCATAATTGGTGGAATCCCGAAGACGAGGCGGCTTTTAGCGAGCGCACAGCCTCCCTGATCGACCAATATTCTGCCTATTCTCCTGCCGCTCTAGAAGATACTTACAAGGTAGATGGCGAACTCACCATTGGGGAAAATATTGGTGATTTGGGAGGACTAGGCATTGCCCTGCGCGCCTACAAACATCACCTGCAAAAGCAGGGACTAACTCTGAAAGAGGCTCCCGAAATCGATGGTCTCACTGCCCTAGAACGCTTTTTCTATTCGTGGGCACGGATTTGGCGTTCTAAAAAACACAAGGAACTCGCGATCCAATTATTGGCAACTGACCCGCACGCCCCAGATGAATTTAGGTGCAACGGAGTCCTTTCCAATCTTGACGCCTTCGCCGAGTGTTTTAACGTCCAACCAGGAGATGGAATGTGGATAGCTCCGCAAGAACGCATCAAGATCTGGTCTTAACACCCTGTGCGAAAAAAGTGCAACAATATAACTAACCCATTTCTATTAAAACCTAGAGGGAGGCTCAATGCCCGGGCAAAATCTAACCCGCGCTGAGGCAATATCACGGAAGAACGTTGTCGACGTCCACTCTTACGATGTTGCCCTTGATCTTACGCAAGGGGATGAAATCTTCAGGTCCCACACGGTAGTAAAATTCTCTGCTACCGAAGGTGAAAGCACTTTCATCGACCTGATTTCCCCCTTCGTTCACCGCATCGTATTGAATGGCACCGAACTCGACACGGGATTGCACCAGGATTCGCGTATCGCGCTTGAAAACCTGGCCGCTTCCAACACTCTCGAGGTCGAGGCCGATTGTGCTTACATGCACACTGGTGAGGGCATGCACCGTTTCGTTGATCCTGCAGACGGGCAAGCCTACGTCTACACCCAGTTTGAGGTGCCAGACTCCAGGCGAGTATTCACTGTGTTTGAACAGCCCGATTTGAAGGCCACTTTTAAGTTCAAGGTTACTGTGCCACCGAAATGGGTAGTTTTCTCCAACTCGCCAACACCTGAACCAGAAAAGGCCGAGGGCGCTTGGACATACGACTTCGCCCCTTCCGAGAAGATCTCTTCGTACATCACCGCAATTATTGCGGGGCCTTACCAGGGTGTAAAGGACCAGTTGACCTCGGCAGATGGCCGTACTATCCCACTTGGGGTTTATTGCCGGTCCTCTTTGCTAGAGCATTTGGACGCTGACCGTATTATCGAAATAACCAAGCAGGGCTTCGGTTTCTACGAAAAGATGTACGATCGCCCCTACCCGTTTAGTAAGTACGATCAGATTTTCGTTCCCGAATACAACGCAGGGGCAATGGAGAACGCCGGTTGCATTACTTTCCGCGATCAGTACTTGTTCCGCACTCCCCCTACCCGCGCTCAGCTGGGCACCCGCGCAAACACCATTTTGCACGAACTCGCCCACATGTGGTTCGGCGATCTAGTGACCATGAAGTGGTGGAATGATCTGTGGCTGAACGAGTCCTTTGCAGAGTTCATGTCCCACCAGTGTTCTGCCGAGGCTACTGAATATTCAGATGCCTGGACTGCGTTCGGTTCCCGGAAGGCTTGGGGCACTACCCAAGACCAGCTTCCGTCTACGCATCCGATTGCTGCTCAGATCAACGACCTCAACGATATTGAAGTCAACTTCGACGGGATCACCTACGCAAAGGGCGCAGCTGTGCTCCGCCAGCTAGTTGCCTACGTTGGGCGCGAGAACTTCGAGAAGGGCCTGCACGCTTACTTCGATGAGCACGCTTGGGGCAACACAGAACTTTCCGATCTGCTCTCTAAACTTGAAGAGGCTTCCGGCCGCGACTTGCACCAGTGGGCCAAGGTGTGGCTACAGGAAGCAGGCATTACGCTCCTGCGTTCTAGCGTTAGCGTAGATGAAAACGGAAAGATTTCTGACCTGTCAATTCTGCAGGAATTGCCCATGGAGGGCACTTCGCTGCGTCCTCACCGCTTGAGCGTTGGCGCCTACAACCTGAAAGATGGCAAGTTGGTGCGCACTGCTCGATGGGAACTCGATGTAGACGGCGAACGTACTCCCGTAGCCGAGGCAGTAGGCGTCGAACGTCCCGACGTCATTGTTCTCAACGACGAGGATCTGGCTTACGCCAAGATTCGTCTCGATCCTGAATCCTTCAAATTTGCGCTTGCGCACATTGGCGAATTCGAAGAACCGCTGCCCCGTTCCGTAATCATGCAGTCGCTTTGGGATCAGTGCCGCGACGGGCAAATTAGCGCCCGCGCCTACATAGATGCGGCGTTGCCTTCCATTGCTGGAGAGACCGATTCGGCGCAGCGCTCGCTGGTTGCTTCTCACGTAATTGCTGCAGGCACAGTCTATTCAAACCCGGCTACGCGCGAGCAGACTATTGCCGATCTTTCGCGCAGATTACACCTCATGGCTGTCGCACAGCCGGCAGGATCTGACGCGCAGAAGCAGCTGTTGCTGGCAGCGGCCCACGTTGCTGTCGGCGAGGAATTGGATTGGCTAAAGGCGCTGCTCGATGGCTCTCAGACTATGACCGGCATCGAGATTAAATCCGAAGTTCGCTGGGCTCTGGTAAAGGAACTAGCTGCTGCGGGTGCTATCGATGAGGCCTTCATCGACAACGAACTTTCTGAGGACGATACGCTTTCGGGGCGCGAGGAGGCTGCGGCCGCAAAGGCTTCGTTGCCCACCCACCGCCAGAGTGCGCACGAGCGCATGCTATCTGACACTTCCATTCCGAATGGAACGCTTTCAGCAATGCTATCGGCCTACTCCTCTACCGGTTGGCGTAATCCTGCTGACACAGCTCATATCGATCACTTCTTCGAGCAGATTAACTCGGTTTGGGAGGCCTTCACCTTCCACATGGCCGAGGACATAGTGACCGTGTTGTTCCCAGATCAGCTGGTTGGTCTTCCGGGCGAAGATGTGGAGTCTAAGGCCACCGAATGGTTGCAGCAGAACGGACAGGCCACTCCCGCGCTGCGCAGGTGCATTATTGAATCGCTTGACTTCGCCAGGCGTGCCGCTAAAGCACAGGCTGCAGACAAGTAATTAGTAGCCAATATTAAGGGGGGACGCTCATGAGCGTCCCCCCTTAATATTGGCTTGGGTTTTACATGTAGGCCTGGGCTCCAGCCCTTTCGGAGCGTTTCGTAGGCCTACCGGGCGTAGCGATGTTGAAGTACTTTATTGCCCCGGTAAAGAGCAGATAGTAAATGACGAAGTAGATCGCTGCTAGTACCAGCATGAGTAGTGTTCCGGTAGCTCCGGAGGTAGATAGTTGTGCCGACCTCGTAAAATTGAGCAGGTAGTCGACCCCTCCTGCGCTGAAGCTGTAGCCACCACGTATTCCTAACCCAGCACAGATCATCATGGAGGAAGAAACCAGTAGAGCGTGGATGAAGTACAGCGGTACTGCAGCATATGCGAAAGCGAATTCTATCGGTTCGGTAATTCCCGTCAGAAACGAGGCGATAGCACCAGACGCCATGAGCGCACCGACGCGTTTGCGCTGGCCAGAGCGAGCACAGCGGTACATGGCAAGTGCCGCCCCCGGCAGGCCTCCCATCATTATGGGGAACTGGCCTGCCATGTATGTACCTGGCACGTACCCTTCTGGTCTGAAACTACCTGCCTGCCCAGCGAAGAAACACGAGAAGTCTCCGTGCAGGATCTCGCCTGTTGGAGAAGTGCAGGTACCTAAAGTGAAGTAGGGGACGGTGTTGGCTATGTGGTGCAGCCCAAAAGGTAGGAGCAAACGCTGCACCAATCCGAATATTCCGGCAGCCAGCACTGAATTATTCGATTCGGTCATCAGCGCCCCTAACCCATCGGTGAATATCGCCTTGAACAGGGGGTAAATCACCGCCATAGCTACCCCTAACAACAGGCAGGCGGTTGTGGCCAAAATGGGTACGAAACGACGCCCGGAAAAGAAGGCGAGGGCGGCGGGTAGTTTCGTCTTGTAAAAACGGGCCCACAGGTACGCCGTTAGGAGGCCTACCACGATCCCCCCAAATACCCCGTAGGTAATAAGTTCCTGCCCATGGATGCCGCAGAGGCCTAGCGAGTCTTTTGCCTCGTAATCTATAGAGATATATTTGGAAGCATTTCGCAAGCAAGTGACTTGTTCGTTAGTGAGCGGACCCGGTTTCCCCAATATTAATGGTGATAGGGAACGTTCCACGCCAGCAAAGGTAAAGTAGCCAATGATCGCCGCGAGCGCGGTGGTTCCGTCTGCCTTCCGAGCAAAACCAATTGCCACCCCGACCGCAAATAGCAGGGGGATATTTTCCATTACCGCGTTTCCGGCCGCTGCCAACACTCTAGCTACCGGGACGAGGGCGGTTACTGAGGCACCTAGGCCGTTTTGCCCTAACATGTCTGACTGTCCGAAGCGGACAAAGATTGCCGCAATTGGCAACACCGCTATAGGCAGCATTAATGAACGCCCCAATCGTTGGGCTAAGGAAAAGGCTCGTCCGCGAAGGCGGTGCGGCCTCTGGTTTCTTCGCATTCATGCTCCTAGCGGCGTGGGGATGCCGGCTTGGACAAGTATATCTTGTTGTTTTTCGGTTACTGCGCTGGCAGTTTGCATCTATTCAGGTAGAGAGCAATTTTGGAGCTCGGATCCCAGTTCACTTCACTGCTCTAATGGTAGTCTTTTTAACAGTTGGATTTGCGTAGTGACGCTGATCGTCATGGAGGGACTGAAAATGCAGCAGGCGAAGAAGATTCTTGAAGCTCTTGGTGGGGATTCCAACATTGTAGATATGGAATCTTGCATTACCCGCCTTCGCGTCGAGGTCGCTGACCCTACCAAGGTTGACCAGGATGCGCTAACCGAATCCGGCGCTTTTGGGGTTGTTGCCGTAGGCAGCGCAATTCAGGTAGTGGTAGGCCCAACCGCTGATCAGGTGGCTGACCAGATCGACGAGCTGCGCAACCACTAGTGCGCCAACTATTGTGCGCGCCCTTTGAGGGGCGCGTGGTGGCACAGCCCGACATCCCAGATCCGGTTTTTTCACGGGGTTTAGTGGGTCCCGCTCTTGCGATACTTCCCCGCTCCCAATCGAGGCCCATCGACGTGGTTAGCCCTGTTTCGGGCACTTTGGCGCGGGTTATGCCGCATGCTTTCGTCGTACAAGTTACTTCCAAGGTAGGGCTCTTAGTTCACCTAGGAATTGACACGGTCGGTGCCCCGCCTGGTACGTTTTCTGCTATCTTGTCCCAGGGTGAACAAGTGGAATCGGGCCAGCCGGTATGTACCATGATTCCCGCACAGCTGGACAAGGTGGGCAGCTCTGCGGTGTGCCCCGTGGTAGCTTTGGAAGCTGAATTCGAAGATTTAGCAACCGGCAATGTCTGCTCAGGCCAACGACTCGCTATCTTGAGCTACTGATTTTTCCACGATCTTTGTCAGCGACAGGAAGCGTTTATTGTTTGCTAATTCCTCGACCCGCACCGGGGCACCTGTCCCATCGGCAAGTGGCACTCTCCAGTTTGGGTATTCTTGGTCGGTACCCGGCTGATTTTGTAGGCGCCGCTCACCTACCGCATCGGCAATCGAAACGCACACAAGTTGGGCAGGGCCCGAACAGGCGTAACGGTTCAGCGCCTCGACTACCTCTTGTTCGTCCTCGCGCCCGCTGGCAGAAAGGAAACCCTCTTGTTCAAGGGCAGCAAGCATCGCCTCACGTTTTTTCCTCGCGTCGCACCGGGCCTGCTCCGGGCTTATCTCGAGTAGATGCAACGCCTCCGCAAGATCGAGGTGGACCTCGTTTAGATACCCGGCAGTAGGGGCCATATCGTGTGTGTGAACAGAGGCCAGCTGATTCGCCTTCCTTTGGGCGGCTGGTATCGGCTTTCCCTCAGCGTCTACGTCGAACCAAAGCACCGAGGTACCCAAAATCCCGCATTCCGACAGATACTCCCGTACCCACGGTTCGACCGTACCCAGATCTTCGCCCACAATAACCGCGCCTGCCCGATAAGCCTCGAGCAATACCACCCCCACCATTGCTTCGTGGTTATAGCGCACGTACGTACCCTGGGCGGGCGAAGCGGCCGTATCGGGAATCCACCACAGGCGGAACAACCCCATAATATGGTCTATGCGAACAGCTCCCCCCAACGAGCAAACGTTGGAGATCATCTCGCGCAGCGGCTCGTAAGCCCGTTCTTCAAGTTTGTCGGGACGCCACGGGGGCTGCGACCAGTTCTGCCCCAGCTGGTTGTACATGTCCGCTGGGGCTCCCACATACATGTGCTCGGCAAAAACTTCCGGATCGAACCAGCGATCGGCAGCACAGGGGTGTACCCCCACTGCCAGATCGTGCATGATTCCAATTTCCATGCCTGCTTCCTTAGCGCGGCGCTGAGCAGCATTTAGCTGATCGAAGACAATCCACTGCGCCCACATGTGGAAGTCAACCCTTTCGCCCAAGCGTTCCAGAGCCCGGCTCATGCGGGAACTTCCTTTTGGATCTATTCCTTCGATACCAAATTCTTCAACCAGCGCACTCCATTCGGCAAATGCCCTCAAGGCCTTTCCATTTACCCGACAAAAACGCTCAAAAGCGGCCTGCCTATAAGGCTCGCGGGGGGCTCTGTAGACAACCTGCAAAGCTTTAGACTTCGCACCCCAGCTACTGTCGCGATCGATCAGCCCCTGTGCATCAAACGTAGCCTGCCGTTTGAGTTTGGTGATTTGCTCGCGGTCTTGCTCGCCCAGCCAGGCATATTCGGGGATAGTCTCGACATTTATGTAAAGAGGCGAAACAAACCGACGAGAAACAGGCAGATACGGGCTGGGGGCTATAGGAGAGGCCGGAGAGGCAGCGTGGACGGGATTGATCAGTAAGAAATCTGCTCCCCGCTCCGCCCCAATTGCTCCCAGATTAGACAGGTCGTTCGAATCGCCGAAAGCCCACGAGCGCTTCCCGACAATGGAGTAGAGCTGCCCCGTCAACCCCCATGCCTTAGCTTTCGCAAACCTAGGTAGAGACCTGGGCGTAATAGCCAAGGGAGCCTCGTGGTCGCCGTCCTCGAGATGAGCTACCAGTGTGTGCCACCCCAGCGGCAGATCCTCTGGCACTAGAAAGGATGCCTCGCCTATGAGGTTCCCCTCCACTTCACGAGGAGGAACGTAGCGGTCGAGCTGGGCCAACTGACGTGTGCCCCCGCCCTCAAGATAGACCTCCACCCACACCTTAGAACCGTGCGGAACATGGACTGGGAGAAAGCCACCGACTCCGGCCTTCTGCACTCTGCACTTGGGCAAGACATCTTTCCACGGTGCCTCGTCTACACACAAATGTTCCCTGTAAAGATCTTCGTCACTTTCAACTCGGTGGCCTAAACTCGCCAACACCGCGGTCAAAGTATCTACCGAAACCTGAACGTGAGAACCAGAATAGTCCCAGTACTCGGTAGCAATGCCACATTTTTGCGCAAGCGAGCAGAGCGAGTCTATGTCCGTAATGCTCATTGTGCCCCCTACAAAAGCTTCTGAAGAATGCGCGCAAGCTCGTCGGCATTGGGGCCAACCACAACTTGGACTACCTTGCCGGAACGGACCACTCCTACCACGCCGTCACAGCGCAAGCCAGAATCTGAGACGCGGGCGGGATCGACCACCTCGATGCGAACTCGCGTAATACATCCGACTATGCTGACAATGTTACTTTTGCCCCCAACAGCCTGCACAATTGCGCGCGAATCCGGCATTTGCATATATCCCCCTTGGTCCAACCTAACTAATCATAGCCGAAGTGACGCATATTACTAATTCACTCTGTTGCGCTCATTTTTCGCATCTTCTGGCGCATGCTGGTTTGATAGAGGCATGACTGACCCAATCCAAATTCCGGCCGTACACGAAGAACCAGTCTCGTCGGTGCTGCGGGCACTCCAGCTACGCCCCCTTGGTATAGACAGTTTCGAAGCCGACTCGCTACCACAGATGGCAAACCGCATCTACGGCGGACAAGTCTTAGCACAAGCATTACTTGCGGCGTGCGCCACTATTGAAGATAGTCAAGACTCCCCGCGCCTGCCAAACTCATTTCATGCCTACTTCATGCGCGTCGGAGACAACACAATACCCGTTTCACTGAGCGTTGACCGCCTGCGCGATGGCCGTTCCTTCTCAACCCGCCGCGTAGACGTAGTTCAACGCGACAAAGTCATTTTGACTATGAATTCTTCCTTCCAGAAGGTGCAACCCGATCTTTCCACTCAAATCCAGATGCCCGAGGTCCCAGAGCCGGAAGACGTACCTAACTCTTTAGAGTTGTTCCGCGACCAGGGAAACCCCGTTTCAAAATACCTGGGTAAAACAGCGGCCTTCGAGATGCGCCACGTCAGCGGAAGTCTCTACTTCACGGAACGCACTGAGCCCAAGGCCAGCGGTGCCACTTGGATACGCCCGCGCGGAGCCGTACTGCCTGAGTGGACGCCCCAAAGTGTGCACCGCGCCCTACTGGCCTACGTATCCGACCAATTCATGCTGGAGCCTGTTATCCGTTCCAATGGCCTCACCTGGCGCACCCCGGGAATGGCGGTCGCCTCCCTGGACCATTCGATGTGGTTCTATCGGCATGTCGACGTCAACGACTGGCATCTCTTCGTTCAAGAATCTCCCACAACCTGGGGCTCACGTGGGCTAGGCATTACAAAGGTGTTTAACTCGACGGGCAGGCTTGTCGCGGTCGCCACCCAAGAAGGCATGATCCGTTCTAATGTGCCTTCCGGCGATTGGGTGCTTCCCGAGCCCCCGGTTCACTAAACAGTACGCGCAGATAGTTTTGAGGGCTTGGAATTTTCC
>OBJZ01000146.1_pt1 | contig 38930 bp, 34 predicted proteins | sample 1481641 | NCBI WGS metagenome assembly OBJZ01 (sample SAMN02364493, study PRJEB22542) | human gut metagenome | isolation source: fecal sample | host: premature infant | place: USA: Chicago, IL | collected 2012-01
ACCACTTCACTAAGGACGTGACAGTTGGGGTAAGCTTCCTCCTCACCTACGAGATGGGGGCAATATTCACCCTATCAGCACTAATAACCTACTGAGCCCCACCCACCCGGAGGTATCAGTAGAAGCCCGCTCTTGCGTTATGCACCAGTGCTCGCCCTGGACTAGATGCCGCGAAGTTGGCGGCGCACGTCCTCGGGAAGAGCTGCTAATGCCTTTTCAGGCATTACCGCGGTGAAAGGGTGTTGCATCCGGTAGGCGCACATGCGGCAGTACTTACCTTCGGCGGCCGGGTGCGGATTCTTGCACTTTGCGCAGGCAACAAGGTCCTCAGTGTCTGCTTGTTTACCCTCGAAAGGTGCGAGCATGGCAGCAGAGGTGAAATCCTGTTTGCTGCGGGCGGGACAGTAGTGCACGGCCACCTGGCAGGCGGGGCACAGTGCAGTGAAGTTTGCGGCTGCCTCCCGGGCGGTAAACTCCCGTGCCTCATTAGCGGGGCAGGCCCCAATGAGGCTGTTGCAACTGGTGCAGCGGACGGCATGTAAGGCGTCGGCGGCAGAAAAATCGGTGGGCCTAAAGATAGCGTGGGCTTCGGCCAGATTGTGGAAGGCCTCGAAGGTGCGCCAAGCATTAGAGGCAGAAACCGTGAGGGCTGAATCTGACGGCGTTGGCAATAGCGACCTACGCGGCAATTGCACAGTTGCCATATCTATGGTCTGGGCCTTTCGCGCCGGCCTAGCAGGAGCATTATACGGGCTGGCCAGATCGCCAAGCACGGCCCGCAAGCGCTGGAGTGGAGACCCGTGCTCACAAGAAAGGATTTGTAAATAGGAGGCCCCCTGCACTAGTAGCTGCGCCGCACTCGCCGCATCTAAATCGCGCACGCACCCCTGCCAACGGAGCCTAACATCGGCTTTCCCAACGGGAGGAGCCGGCACATGATCGCAGTAAACCACCAGGTTTTCTACCGGATCGGTCGCAGCCAACCACCGCAGTACTCCGCGCAGCGACATCTATATCTCTGTCTCGGAAGGCCCAGCCGTAGCTGGATCTAAGCTGAGGGCTTCCTGGGCGAGGGCAGCTGCCTCTTTCACCAGGGCAGCCACCAGTTCGCCGGCGGCCCGGTAAGTGGGCGAGGCCGATTCGGCGCGCACGCCACCAACAACATGTACCGCCAAGGGGCCAGTATGCGAATCCAAAAAATCGTTCAATGCGTGGGCAACCTTACGCGCACCCTGCGTGTCGCCCTCCCGCCAAAGGCCTGCCAGAAACGTAGCAAGGTGGCCTACGAATGCCAGCTGGGTGGCAAAATGGCCCGCAGGCAGCTGAGGCGTAGGCGCAGTAAAACCAAACTTCGAGTACAGGGCGGGTAAGGACGCGCCCACATCCTGGCCCAGCAAAGACACGCGCCCCAAAGGCCCAAACAGGCGGGCGTACTCGTTTGAAAGGTCGCGCCCGTGCTCGTGGCCGGCCTCGAGGGTAGCTGCCGCCTGGACAGACTGTTCGTCCCGCAGCGGCCACATGCGCAGCAAGGCGGGGTTGGAAATATTTTCGAGCAAGCCCCGATCCGGCATTGCCGCGAACATCTTGTGAAGCACAGAAGCGGCAGTGCCGACGCGTACGCCACGGGAAGTAATGTCGTCTGCAGGTGGGGCAGTAAACGGGTCGAATGCCACTACAACTGATCCTTCCACGAAACAGGTTTCTGCTGGATTTCTACAGGAGCGGAGGAATCGGTTCCACCGCAGCTGCAATCGCCGCCACAACCGCACTCGGCCGAATACCCGGCCTCTTCGAGGGCTGTCTGCCACTGGGTGAGCGTTCCCACCGCAAGCAGCTGGATCCCACGCACCCAATGCGTGTTGGCGCCCTCGGCGGCCTCGCGCAGCATCTGGGGAGCCCACTGCAGCACGTGCGTAAACGTAAAAGAGGCCGCCAGCGAAATGGCAGCTTCTGCCCGCCCAGGCTCGCCTTGGTCGAGTTCGTCGAGGGCAGCCAGGGCGGCCTTTGACAAAAAGTCCAGTTCCAACCCCACGTGGTCGTCCGGGTCGTGCCCCAATCGGGGAGCCTGGTACCCGAGCGCCTCGTAAAAAGCCCTGACCTGCATGGTCTCATCGTCAAAAACCAGCCCATCGGTGCCGCGATGCACGGACTCATAAGGGGGGACTTTTGCACTCGCAGTGATCCCATACAACTGGTTTTGATCCGCCCAGCGGGTGTACTCGTCCTCGCCCGCGCTGTGCGAAATTTCGCGGGCACCATCCTTAGTGTGCCCCTCTAGTGGGAGCGGCCACTGCCCGATCAGGTCGCGCATAGAAGCGGCCGTTTGGTCGCTAGCGGGGCTCAGGTGCAAAGAGGCGAGCACGGCAAAAGCCGCGCTGAAGGAATCAAGTTTATCTGCGTCAACCATAGGATCCTATCGTTACAAAGTATCGCCAACGAGCGCCAGCAACTGGCAGGCCCGGGGTGAAAACTGCATAAATACCATGATAAAGCCTGTTCACGGCCCGGCCTGCCTTCGGGCCTCACTTTCGTCCGAGAGCGATGCTTATATCAATAATTCCAGTGGGTGACAGCTAAATTGCCTGCTAGATTTCTAGCTACTGATTTGGGGAGCAGAAAGCCTACGTTGATATCGGGGCAAACCGACCGATTAGGCTTTTAGGTTACTTGGCAGGCTAGTTATTTTCAGCATCCTTGAACATGTCGCTGGCGAAGACACGCATCGATTCCTGGTCGTTGGAGTCGGTATCGGAGCCTGACTTGAAATGTTCGCGTGTCACAACCTTAGTCTCTTCCCACTTATCCCGCAGTTCTGCGCGCGTCATTACTGCGCCCCAGGGCTTACTCCACAATGCTTCTACTAGCAGTATGGTGGGATACGTGGCAGCGACACATCCGGTGGTAATTAGGTCGTGGCTTGCAACCCAGGCGAGCACACTCCCGACCGCCAATGAGAAAACTACTCCTATGAAATAGTTCCATTTGGTACCGGGCTGGACGTTGTTATGTTTCCGCTGAAGGTAGTAGAAGAGCGCAGAGCTGAAAAGCTCCGAGGTGAGCATGATGCCTGCTAACACTGGTACTAACAGGTGAAGGTTCAGCTTATGCTCACCTAAGAATAGATTTCCAAGACCAAAAACGAGTAAAGCGATTAAGAACTTCAGGAATCCAAGGAAGAGGTTTCCAGCAAAAACGTGCTGGAATTCAGGTAAGGCTTCCGGGGTAGAATTCTTGGTATTTGTGTTGTCAGCCGAAGCACGCATTTATGACGCCGTCCACCCCTAATATTTGCTCCAATATTTTAGTAGCCTCAGGGCCTAGTTCTACCACCGCCTGTCCGGTATGTATCACGCGTAGGATTCCCTTTACGCCCCCGTAAAGTTTTCTAGCCTTCTTTATCCATGAAATAATCTTTGCAACAGGCACTAGGTTCGTCAAAATTGCTGAAGCAACCTGCGACGCGCAAAGGGCCCAGTTGGTAGCCGTAACTGCTCGGGAGATGCCAACGGTATTTACTCCTTTAAGCGCATTTTTAATGGCTGCAGCGACCTCAGGGTTAGAGGGGCTCCCGTCCTTTATGTCTTCAGGAAGCGAATCGATGATTTCATATCCCTTCTCCGTCGAAGTATGAAAGTGCGCTTCGCCGCACACGATACGCATCGTAGAGTAGCCGCGCAAGTGGAGTATGACTTGCTAGCGCTCCGCCTGCCGTGAGCCTCGCCGCCCTCTGCTTGGGCACGTAAAAACCCGGGTCGGTTGCGACTGCAACTAACCCGGGTATTTATTGTAAGTGGCCTGCTACCCCATCGTGGTGTTGATGCCAGCACGGATTAGGCCTTCGTAATGGAGGCCGCGTCCCAAAAGCTCGGTGGCAATAGCCAAAATGAAGGCGATCGCAAGCAAAACTACTAGCAGGGTGGAAGGGCTAGTAGCCTTTTCCAGTTGTTTGCGCAAAACAAGCGCAATCAGTAGCACAGCTAGGGCGAGGGTGATTAGGCGGATCGCTAAATATCCGTGTGCCATCATGGCGTGCGCAACCTGGCGTTCCACCTGGCTTCCGAGGCCCAAACCGGTCATGTGGAACGGATAGGCAACCAGCATGATTGCCCCCGCGATCGCCGCAATAGTGGTTGCCATGCGCATAGAACGCTGGGCGAGCGAAACCATTTCGATGGTAAGGCGGCCTTCGGGGAACAGGCCACGTGAAATCAGGCCGGTGGCCTTGCGGAAAGCAGAAACGGAATCGCCCTCGCCGCCAGCTTTGCCGGTGGACTTGTACTCGCGCCACTGCTGTGCGGTGATCTTGCCCTTGGCTACGTCCTCTTCTTGGAGCTGCGCCCCGGACACCAGTGGAGTGGGTTTGCCGTCGTGCCCGTTTTGTACGCTCCAGGCGGTGTACAACGCCACTGCCACAGCCAGCGAGCCTGTGAAAAATGCCGAGCAGAAGAACGACACCCAGGTGAACCAGGAATGCCAAGCAGGAACGGTTTCGGTGAAGTAGTAGACCCCGCACATCGACACCAGCAGTGCGAGCCCGGCGAGTGCGGTCAGCACGGCCAGCACGTCCCGGAGTTTACGCGAAAAGAGTTCGAACCACTGGGTGATAGCAAACAGTGCACCAAAGCCCGCATACAGCACGCCGGAGATGAGTTCGCGTGACAACCACGACGATCCTAGGTGAAGCAGGGTGAAAGGCGAGTGCAACGGGTCGTTCAGGTGGAAGAATGCGGCAAAGAAGCCCAGCACCAGCAGTGGCCCCGCTGCATACATGCCGGCGTTGGTGATCCGGTCAATAGTTACGTGGCGCATGCCCGACCAGCGGCCGATGAATTGGATGAGGCCAAGAATCCAAAATGCCCCCACGGACATTTGCGCCACAACAGTAAAGATGATCATTGGCAGTTCGCCGATGTGCATGATGCTCCTTTTAGGAAGACCTAAATCTCTTCAGGGTTCTGAATTATGCCGGTGCCTTCGTCCCACTTCTGGGCATCACGGTGCGGTTTCACTACCAGGTGTGGCTTGGTAATGGACGGATCGGGAAGCGGGGCGATGCCTGCCTCCGAACCGAATTCCTTGCGAAGCGCTTCAATGGGCCCCCAGCCGAGAGCACGCGTGGGGCAAGCATCGACACAAGCCGGATTTTGCCCCTGCTCTCGGTAGTCGTAGCACAAATCGCACTTTGACATGTGTCCGGTGCGTGAGTCAAGCTGTGGCGCCCCATATGGGCACGCCCACTGGCAGTAGCGGCAGCCCACGCATTTACTTTGGTCGACGTAAACCGTGCCGTCTTCGCGTCGGCTCATTGCGGTGGTTGGGCAAACCCGCATGCAGATGGGGTTTTCGCAGTGGTTACACGAGATCGAGGTGTAGTAGCTGAATACCGATGGGGTGAAGGTGCCTTCTTGTTTGTTGGTGTGCCAAGATCCGCCTGTGTATTCGATCACGCGGCGCCAGTTCATGCCCACCGGTAGGTCGTGTTTGTCTTTGCATGCGATTTGGCAGGCTTTGCAGCCGTTGCACAGATTTTGGTCGAAAACGAATCCGTAGCCGGCGTCCTTTTGGGTCAGCGGCTCATCTAACGTGTCATGCCTGCCGGGCTTTGGGATCACGTCCTTGGCCATCGGTGCCTCCTCGATTCAAGTTTCGGTGACAAGTGTCGCTTATATCTGCCTCTTACTATAGTGAGCAGCCTTTTTGGCCCTCAAAACAGCTGAAAACGCCGCTACTTTAGGGCACCTGGGTGTTGTTTTATTAGTAGTAGCTTTTCCCGAGGCCGTTGCCCGCCTTAGCTTGGTTGCGATTAGCCCCCATGGGGTCACTCAAGCCGTTAGTTGGTGAATACCTCGGCTATTTCTTTCACGTTTGCGTAAGAGGGCTGAGCTCCTAATGTGCACGTCGACTGTGCGGACACAGCGGAGGCAACTTTTGCGCCCTCGGCAATGTCTAGACCTGCAGCGGTGGTGGCTAAAAGGGTTGCGAAGAACGAATCTCCGGCCCCGGTAGTGTCGATCGCCTGTACCTTGTAGGGGGCAATTCGCGTAGCGGTGCCGCCGCTCAGCACTAGCGAACCATCCCCGCCTAAAGTAACCACGGACTCTTGGACACCTAAAGACGCCAGGTGGGTGGAGGCCTGCTCCCAATTCGTGAAATCCAGGCGGTAGTGACCGAGCATGTCGCATAGCTCGTGTTCGTTGACAATTAGAACGTCGATATTTTCTATCAGCTCAGCGGGAAGATCGGGCTGGAATGGCGAATTGTTGAAAAAGACACGGGTGTGGGCGCGACGGGCGATTTGTGCCGCGGCCACTACTGCATCCATACCCACCTCGAGACAAATGCCCAAGGCGTTGGCGTCTTCGATTAGGTCTGCGTGTTCGGCAACGCTTGCCGCGGTTACCGTGCCATTTGCTCCCGGCGAGACTACTATGGTGTTTTCGCCTTGCGCGTTTACTGTGATTACGGCCGTGCCCGTAGCGCCTTCCAGGCGACGGACGGCCCTGGTGTCCACGCCGGCCCGGGTGAGTGAATCAAGCAGCAGCTGCCCGTTCGCGTCGGTCCCTACAGCTCCGATCATGGCTACCTTTGCGCCCAGCAGGCCTGCCTGGACTGCTTGGTTTGCGCTCTTGCCGCCGGGAAGAATTGCCAGGTCGGAGCCCTTCACGGTTTCGCCTGGGCGTGGAAAGTTGCGAGTTTGTACGGTCAGGTCGGCATTTAGCGAGCCCACCACGGCTACTTTGCCGGGGGTAGTTGCTAACGTGTGTAGCGAATTAGCTAAGGACATTTTTACTCCTTTTCACTTAGAGGGCGGGTGCTAGGTTTGGGGGCGCCTGCAGGGCGCGTGGGCTGGGAACTTGGTTTCGAATTGCTGGCCGGCCGCCCGCGGTGGGTGCCCCACGCGAGGGTATCTGCCGGGCGAGCGGGGCCCAGCTGGTGGCACGGGGTGGTGGATTCGCGCGGATATAGGGTGGCCTGCTGCCACAGGGTGAGGGCCGGCGCATCTGGCGAGTCCATTCGCCGTTTTAGCAGGTCGATCGCATTTTCGGCCAACTGTTGCACGTCAGTTCCGATTGCCGTAAGCGAGGGGCGCACCGCACTAAACCAGGGGAGGTCGTCGAAAGTGGCCAGGCCTATGTGCAGGCTGCAGCGGTTCAATATTTTTAGGGCGCCGAGGGCAATCATGTTGCCCCCGGCAATAATTACGTCAGTTGGGGTGTTGCGGATTAGGTCGCGGCAGGCTGTTGCGGCGCGGTCGGGCGAATGCGGTATGTGGGCTGTAGGCAGAGCGGTGTCGGGAAAAACTTTCCGCAATTCTGTGCGCACGAGCTGAGCCCGGTCTCGGCCCGTAGAAGTATCGTTCGGCCCGCATAAGATGGCTGGGTGGCGGTATCCGGCTTGGGCGATGTGGGAGGCCAGTTGCCTTACGGCTACGGTGGCGTCAACTAGGGCTGCGTCCAGCCCCGCCCCAGCAAGATTCCTGTCGACCGTAACGGTGGGCACCTGTCCCACCAGCTTGCGGGTGCCTGCGGTGGGGGATCCGGTGGGTACTAGAAGTAGCCCGTCCACTCGCTGTTCCACCATCGAGATGACGATTTTTTCCTGTGCGGCTGCGTCCTCTTGCCCGTTGGCAATTAGCAGCGACATGCCTAGGTGCTGGGCAGCGCGCTCAACGTGGTGGGCGAGGGAGGCGAAGAACGGATTGTCGATGTCGCCGACCGCCAGGCCCAGCACGCCAGTTTTTTGGGTGCGCAGAGCGGAGGCGGGCCCGTAGCGCCGATACCCCATTTTTTCGGCGAGGGCGCGCACCCGCTTCACCGTGTCGGCGGGGATTTGAGGGGACCCGGCTAGGGCGCGGGAGACCGTAGAAACGGACATCCCGAGCCGGCTAGCCAGGTCCTTTTGAGTGATCATTTTTTGGCTGCGGTCTTGGGGATAAGCAGCGAGAACGCGAATGCTGCCACCAGCAGAATGGCGCCAGCAACGACGGTGGTGGTGTAACCGCCCTGCCCGCCGCCAGCTGCAGTGTTGATGGCGTAGAGCACGGCGAAGGACATGCCGGCCCCCAGGTTAAAGGCACCCGCATTCAGCCCGGGCAGGTAGCCGGGGTTGTCGGCGGGAGACAATTCGATGCCCAAACCGTTTAGCATAATGTTGCCGATGCCAGCGTAGGTAATACCCACGAAAATGGAGATGAACAGTAAGAACAGCTTGCTGGGATGGTAGACGCCAAATACGGTTAGCGCCAGCCCCACCACGGTGCCGAGCAGACCGATGTGCAGCACTTTGTGGTAGCCGATGCGCCCGGCCAGCGTGCCTGCAAGGGGACCCATAACCAGCCCTGCCAGGGCATACGGGGTTAGGGTGTAGAGCGAAACCACGTCTGCGCCTAGGCCCGCACCCACCTGCTGGTCCTGTGCCAGGGCGGGAATAATTCCATTCATGATCGCGAACACGCCCGTCATGGTTAGTAGGGTGGTGGTTAGCAGTGCCCAAGTGGAACGGGATTTCAAATAGGCGGTACTTACCAGGGGGTGCCTGGCCGCGTCCTCGCGCTTCCAAAAACCCCAGGCACTTCCGGCGCACACGAGGGCGAGCACGATTACCAGCACCCAGTTGGCGCCAGCGAGTTTGGCGGCCTCATTGATTGCGACGAGGGCGGCGCCCACGGCCACAACCAGCAGTAGCGTTCCCAGCCAGTCCATGGGGGTGGGTTGGTCGACGCGGGATTCGTCGGTTAGGAATAACACGCAAGGGACTGCGATAAGGGCGATCACGGCCATGGTCCAAAAGACTGACGAGAACCCGAAGTTACCGGCCAAGTAGCCCCCGGCGAGGGCGTCGAGGCCGGCGATTCCGCCGTTGACTGCGGTGATTATGCCAAGCAGCGTGCCATAGAGCTTGTTGTCGGTTACGGCTTGCCGCAGGATGATTAGGCAGACGGGGACCGTAGGGCCGGCCACGCCTTGGATTAGGCGCCCAAGCATAAGTAGGGGTACTGAAGTGAAGGGGCCCGAGAGTGCCGAGAGCGCGCATCCTAGGGCCGTTAGTGCCATCATGGACGCGAGCAGTTTGCGTCGGCCAATCATGTCCCCCAGGCGGGGCAGGAAGAGCGAGAACAGGGCCGCGGCGGTGAAGAATACCGTCTGAGTTAGGCCGATGGTGTTGGCGTCGGTGTGCAGTTCTTTCTGCATGGTGACCAGTGCAGGCGAAAGCATGGAGGCGTTCAGCTGGAACGCGAAACAGGCGATTAGGAGGGCGGCCGTAACCGCCAGTACGGATCGATTCTTAGTGGTGTTCATAGTGCTGGCCCTTTAACCCCTTTTGTTGGTTGTTTCTGCTTAGTTTTGTTTTTGGAGGCGGTCGATGGCGTCAATTACGGTGTCCCAGAATTTGTCGAAGTCGAGCTTAGTTGCGGCCCACGTGTGGCAGTCGGCAGGAGCTGGGGATCGGAAGTCGGCCACGGTCATGCCCAGGGTGAGGGTGCCGGTCAGCTCCACATCAATGGGCACTTTCACGGTTTGCACGATTGACGGGTCGATGAGGTAGGCGACTGTGCACGGATCGTGAACTGGAGGGAAGTCGAATCCCTGGGCGTCTTTGTAGGCTTTGCGGAAGAAGGTGAACAGGCCCAAGGTGAAGTCGCTTATAGGGCCTGGGTGGTGGGCAATCTTCTGAGCCACCTGGTCGGTGGCTAGGGCCTGGTGGGTAAGATCTAGCCCCACCATTACTACGGGCCAGTTTTCGTTGAAGACGATGTGGGCGGCCTCGGGATCAACCTTGATGTTGAACTCGGCAACGGGAGACCAGTTGCCCGTGTGGTAGCCGCCGCCCATCAACACAACTTCGCGAACGCGTTCGACGATGCGTGGCTCTTTGCGCACGGCCATAGCTATGTTGGTCAGTGGACCGGTGGGGACCAGGGTGATTTCGCCGGGGGCGGAGCTCATAATTGTGTCGATAATCAGGTCTACCCCGTGGCGCGGGTCCAGTTGCATAGTCGGTTCTGGCAGCTCTACTCCGTCGAGGCCGGTGTCCCCGTGTACGTCAGGGGCAATTTCCACCGGGCGGACCAGTGGATTTTTGCACCCGGCCGCAATGGGCACATCCTGCATGCCGATTACTGTGGCCACGCTGAGGGCGTTACGGGTTACTTTTTCGAGTGTTTGGTTTCCCCCTACCGTGGTTACTGCCGCTAGCTCGATGTTTGGGTTTCCCCAAGCGAGCATCATAGCGACGGCATCGTCGTGGCCGGGATCGCAGTCGAGAATAATCTTTCGTGGCATCATTGCCTCCCTTAGGAACTACTGTTAGGAGCCGACTGTTTACGCAATCGTTTGCACAAATCAGTATATCAGCCCTGTAAAGCCTGCGGTAGTGCCGAAAACTGGGGACGCGCCCCAAGGTTGTGCACAAAACTGGCGGGGCGCAACCATACGAAAAGTCGCGCCCCGCCCAAACTTGCTTTTATCTAGCTGGCCCGCCGGATTAGGCCTTTTTTACCTGCGCCAGGTTTGTGTGCTGGCCGTTGCCCTTAGATAGCGGTGTGGTATGCAGCGAGGTCAACACGTTCACCGCACCGCCGTGGTCAACTCCGTCCTCGTCCCATTCGACCCAGGCCCCCTGAGGTACGGAAACGACGCCGGGAGCGATGCGCGGGGAAACGAAGGCCTGCGTTTGGATCTTGCCGCGGTCGTTGAAAATTAGCACCTGGTCGCCGTTCTGGATCCCTCGCTCCTTGGCGTCGGAGCTGTTGATCCAAGCCTTCTGCGGATGTGCTTCGCGGTTCTTGGACAAGTTGCCGTACGTGGAGTGCGTGCGCGACTTGTAGTGGTGGCCAATTACCTGGAGCGGATATTTTTTGTTGGTGCGGGCTTCTTCGACGCCCTCGCGCGTGGGCACGTAGGCGGGGATCGGCGTAATTTCGTCGCCCGGAAGGGGGTTGGGGAACTGCCACTTCTTAGCAAGCTCTGCCAACTGCGCCGAATATAGTTCGATCTTTCCCGAGGGCGTCTCGAGTGGGTTAGCCACCGGATCGGCGCGGAATTCCTTCAGCGGTACCACGTGCTCCTTGGCGGGGTAGCGGTACACGCGCATCTTGCGCAGCTCGTCGAAGGTGGGGAACTCCGGGTTGTCCTTGCGGGTCATGTCCTGGATTTCGCGTGCCCAATCCTCAGTGTTCTTCTTGCCGCCCGAGAACTTGTCGCCGATGCCCATTCGCCGCGCAATTTCGGCAGTCACCTCGATTGCGGACTTGCATTCGTAAAGCGGCTCAATGGCTTTTTCAGCCATTATTTCGTAAGCCAATTCCCCCGTGTATTCGCTGGGAATCAGGTCCCACCTCTCCGAGGTCGTAGTGTCGGGCAGAACCAGGTCGCACAGTTTCATGGAGGCGGTCATCTGATTGTCCATGCCAAGGATGAACTCGCACTTGGAATCGTCGTCCAAAATCTGGCGAGTGCGGTTGATGTCGCCGTGCTGTGAAGACAGCATGTTGGAACCGTAGACCACCATGAACTTGATGCCCACATCCAACTTGTCCTTGCCTCGTACCCCATCTTTGAGGGCGGTCATTTCGGGCCCGTGGTCGATGGCGTCGGTCCACTTGTAACAGCTGATGGTAGTTTCGACGGGGTTTTCGCCGTCGTCCATCCACACGGACTTGGGCCAGTAGTAGCCGTCGCGCCCGCCGGTGCCGCCTCCGGGAATGCCGACGTTTCCGGTTACGCAGGCCAGTAGGTAGATCGAGTTGGCCTGGTTTTCGCCGTTGGCGTGCCGCTGCGGCCCCCACCCCTGGTTGATGTTGACTGGGCCGGAAGTGGCGACCTCGCGCGCAAACTTGCGAATGGTGTCGGCCGGAATGCCCGTAATAGAGGCAGCCCATTCGGGAGTTTTTTCCACCCCGTCCTTGCCTTTGCCCTCGACGTAGGAACGGTACGAAGCGTTCTTGGGGGCGCCTGCGGGCATGTGTGCCTCGTCGAAGCCAATGCAGTATTTGTCGAGGAAGGCCTGGTCGTGCAGGTTTTCCTTGAGCATGACGTGGACCATTGCCGCGACGAGGGCGGCGTCTGTGCCCGGGCGGATCGGAATCCACTGGTCGGCCACCGTTGCGGCAGTGTCTGAATAGCGCGGGTCTACGACTATGATCTTGACGCCGGCTTCGTGGGCCTTAGTCGCGGTAAAGGCAATGCCGCCCCCGGACATGCGCGTTTCGAGCGGGTTGTTGCCCCAGAAAACGATCAGTTTCGAATTGGCGATGGAATCTTCTAGCGAGTTGGACATCTGCTCGTCTGCAGCCCCGTACACGTACTTGGTGCACTGGGAGATCTGCAGGTAGGAGTAGTTCCCGTAGTAACCCAGGTGCCCGCCAAGCAAGTTGAACAGTCGATGCCAGCCTCCCGAGTAGGCCACGTGCGCGTTCCACACGCCCGAACCGTAGTTTTTGTAGACCGATTCGGGCCCGTACTTGTCGTAGGTGTAGCGCAGCTGCTTGGTAATTATGTCGAAGGCTTCGTCCCAGCTGATCGCTTTGAACTTGCCTTCGGAGCGTTTTTTGCCAATCCGCTTCATTGGGGTTTTGATGCGGTCGGGATTGTAGATGCGCTCGCGCATGTTGCGTCCACGCACGCAGGCCAAAATATTGCGGTTCATCAGCGTGTTGTCGCCGGTGTTGTCCGGCAGCACTCGCACTACGCGCCCGTCTTTGACTTGGAGGCGCAGCGGGCAGCGGGAGCCGCAGTTGACCACGCAGGCTGAAGACACTGTGCGGTCGACATCTGTGCGCCCGGTGCCGTTGGCTACCAGCTTGCCCTGGCCCGGGTGGGAGTACTTCACTTTCCCATTCGAGCAGGCGACTAGCCCGGCGCTGGCTCCGGCAATGGCAGACCACTTCAAGAACGAACGACGGGTGGGGCCCGAGGTCGATTTCAAATCTTTCACCGCTACCTCATCAATTTTGTTGACAGCTGTCCATTAGAGTACTTCTAATTATGCAGCTAGCCTGGTAAAAACCCCAGAAATGGCCCTAGAGAGCGAGCGAGTTTGTGGGCGGTGGCCTTTCGTAAATACTCGCCCTCGCCACCGCACTGCCGAGCGAAACTAAAAAGGGAGCGCCCTGCCCGTCAGGGCTACGCAAGAGCGGCTAATACCACCCCGCAGGCCGCAGGTGAGTGGTATAAACTGGCGGTTGCTCTGTATCCGGAAAAAGGAGGTTGTGTGGTGCGGCCCGATTGTGCCCCTACCAGGCGCAGCCCCCAAGACGATCCGCGATACAAGCGGGTGCGAGCCGCACTCGTGTCTGCTCTGCTCGAGCTTTCAAAAAAGCAGATGGTGGACAACATTTCGGTATCTGAGCTTACGGGGGCTGCCGGGGTAGCACGGCAGACTTTTTACAAGCATGCGCCCTCGCCCGCCCACCTGTTGGCCGATTACTTGACGGGCCAGCTGCAGCCGCACTTTTCTTCACTGGCGAAGCTGATGGCCGCTCCGGCTGCCGATTCGCGGCGGCGACTCACCGACATCTACGTGGCAATAATGCAGGTAATTGGGCAAGAGCCTGAAATCTACAGTCAGGTATTCGTGAAAAATTCGTCCTCGGCGGTGCGGGCGTTGTTTGCCGCGAAGCTCGAGGGCGTATTCCGCACCTACGTTTCTGACTTCGCTGCCCGCCTGGAGTGGGAAGCCACCGACCTTTGGGTGGAAATGGCGGTCTCCCAGCAGTTGCACAACATGATCGCCATTATTACCGCCTGGTTGCGCACCGGCATGAAGGCTTCGGCTCGCGAGGTGGTTGCTACCTACCTGACTTTGGCACCGCCGTGGCAGCTAGTTCACCTGACCGATTCGGGGAGGGCCCCCATGCCGCGCCGCGGCTTTGTCGAAGGGCAATAGCTAAGGCAGCTGCGGCAAGTGCTGGGCTTTGCAAAAACTGCGAGCCAGAGTAAAAATAGGCCGAAACCGCAGCGGTTTCAGCCTATTTTAGGTAGTTTCTGCCAGCCGGACAGTTGGCAGCAGTTAGTTTTGCCAGTTTTGAGCGAGTTCGCCTATTTCGCGAGCTGCCTGCGCGGGATCAGTACCGGCCTTGCCGGCGGCGTAGCCGATCAGGAAAGCAGTTAGGGGCCCGCCCGGGCGCGAAGGCCCATGGGCAACTTTTCCTACCATGTCGAGCAGAGCTTCTTGGGCCTGCGGCAGGGGATTGTCCTGGAGTTGCAGGTGCTTGGCAACATCTTCAAGCCAGGCTGCCATTTGGGGGCTTTTTGCTGGATCGGCCATGGATACTGATACTCCTCCGTGTAGATTCTTCCCCCATTATGCACACACCACCGCGGTGCGCACGTTGTGGCGAGGGCGAAGCGTGGGCCCAGGAGCGGGAAAGCTGGGATCTTCCCGGCAAAGCTTGCCGCGAAGACTAATCGACTCGTTTACGTGGGATATTTCGGCGGGAAGTTCGTTTTGGTGCAAGTCCTACTGCCTGTGCGCCAGCTTTGGGACGCAGCCGCCACCCGTAGGCCAGGTAACGTTCGTGTACCCAGCAAATCAGCACCGCCACCAGGTAGAGGGCAATTAACACTAGGGCCTGCACCGTCATAGGCCAGGGACTAGGTAGGGGGTTGGCGATGGCGGCAAATACGAAGCAAATAATTACTACCCAGCGCCACGCCCTCAGCATTTTCTTTGCCGACAAAATCCCTAAAAAGTTGGCCAATACCAGTACCTCTGGCAGCAGGTAGGAGGCTCCAAAGAGGATCACTAGCCGCATGTAGAAACTAATGTAGCTGGAGGCTTGCAGTAGTGAAATCCCGCCCACGGGTACGAAGGATTGCAGAATGTGGACAGCTTTGGGAGCCACCCACACACCTGTCGCTGCCCCCGTGATAAACAGTGCGGCGCCAACCAGCCCAAAGGCGCAGATGTAGAGTTTTTCTTTTCGCCGCAGCCCCGGGGCAATAAACGCGCCTATCTGGTAGATCCACCACGGACAGGTCAAAATGACGCCAAGCCATATGGAAACTTGCAGCTTCAGATCGAAAGCAGCCCCAATGGTTTGGAAGTTTATGCGAGTGCCCGAGGCGCGCAGGCTTGTGAGTGGTTCGGTCATAAACGCCATTACCGGCTCGTAAAGGTACCAGCCTGCCACGGCCCCGACAAGTACCCCCACGAGGGCGAAAATGAGCCGTTTGCGCAGCTCAGCCAGGTGGGCTGAGATGGGCATGCGCCCTTGAGGGTTCTTCTTCATATCCTACTTAGCTCTGCTATTTGCCGGCTTGAGATTCCGGTTCGAGGGCGAAGCCCGGCTTGCCACTTCGCCCTGGGGGCCTAGTTGCCCTGAGCGGGGGAGTTCGGGTCGGAAGGCTGCGGCCCGCGTCCCTGGTCAAAGTGCTGGGGTGGAATGGGCTGCTGGGTAAGCGGCACCTGCGGGGGCTGGGCGGGCTGGGGAGGCTGCCCCTGAAGCGGCGGTTGGCCTTGAACCGGCTGCTGGTACTGTGCGGGTTGGCTGGGCTGCTGAACGGGCTGCTGGCCTTGAACCGGCTGCTGGTACTGTGCGGGTTGGCCGGGCTGGGCCTGAACCTGGCTCTGCTGAATCTGCCCGGCCTGTGAAGTGGACCCGTCGTCCTCGGAAAGTTCGCGCATTTCTTTCTTCAGCACCTTGGCGGACTGGCCTAGGGAGCGGGCAATGTCGGGAAGCTTTGATGCCCCAAACACCACCAGCAAAACGATCAGAATGATTACGAAATGGCTGGGCTTCATTGGTTACCTCCGCAGGTTCCGGTTTCTTTGGGAGCGGGCTGTGCCGCCCCGGTTTTTGTGGTAGCGGGCGTTTGTTCCGCCCCGGGGTTGTTGGTGGGCTTCGTGGGCTGGGCGGGCTTGCGGGCCTGCTTCATCCACTCGTTTAGTTCTTCCTGGACCGCTTCGCGCACCATCTGTTTCGGATTGTATTTAGACAGGTCGAAATCGCGCAGCATTTGCAGGTTTTTAATATCTTGCTCGGTGAGGCCAGCCGAATCGGCCAGGGTTTCGGCACGTAGCCGGGCCGACCATTTCCTGAAGGAGGCTAGGGCAGAGCGCAACCCGTGCAGAGCCTGGGCCACAGATTTGGGGCCCAGCAGCAGAGCCGCCAAAACCAGAATAATAAGGAATTCGGCTCCATCTATTCCGAACATGGCACCTCCCTTGCCGTACTTATCGCGCTAGTTGCCTAGCTGCTCCATAGTCTACCCGCAGCGGTATTTGCCTCCGCCTGGCCTCCTCGGCGCGTACTTAGGCTTTTACTGCCTGCGCCAAGATTGTGTGCACGCCCATGCCCTTGGCGATTGGGGTGGGGTGCAAAGACGAGAGGGTGTTGACCGACCCCGCCACGTCTACAGGCTTTTTGGGGTTGGCACCTGCCGGGGGCTTTACTTCCGAGGCCGGGCGCGGGTCATACCAGGCCCCCTGCGGCACAGACATGGTCCCCGGAGCGATGCGGGTGGTCACCTTGGCGGGCAGGCGGATGGTGCCGCGGTCGTTGTAAACGAATACTAGGTCGCCGTTTTCGATGCCGCGTTCCTTCGCGTCTGCCGGGTTGATCCACACGGTTTGAATGTGTGCTTCTTTTAGCCAGGGTACGTTCCCGTACGAGGAGTGCGTGCGTGCCTTGAAGTGGTGGCCAATAACCTGGAGCGGATATTTTTTGTTGGTGGCTGCGTCCTCGGCGCCTTCCCACGTGTTCACATGTTCGGGCAGGGCCGTAATAGTGTCGCCGGCCAGCTTGGGGCGGAAGTTGCCAAAGGTCCACTTTTGGGCCATCTTTTGAAGGCGTTCAGAATAGATCTCTATTTTTCCCGAGGGCGTAGACAGCGGGTTTGCGTCCGGATCTTTGCGGAAGTCTTCCATCGAGATGGTGGCGCCCATGTTTTTGCGGAATATGCCCATCTTTTTCCACTCTTCGTAGGTGGGTAAATCTGGGTCTTCGGCATGCCCGGTGTCGACGGTTTCCTTCAGCCACTGTTCGCGGGTCTTCCCGCCGGTGAACTGATCTTTGATGCCGAGTTTTTCGGCTAGGGCAGTGCAAATGTCGAAGATGGATTTGCATTCGTACAGCGGCTCGATGGCCTGCTCGGAGACGATGCCGTAGGCCATGGGGGTGGCGTTTTCGCCGGGATGGTAGTCGGATTCTTCGGCGGTGGACGTGCCCGGCAGCAGGTAGTCCGAATAGCGTGCTGTAACTGTTTGCATGATGTCGCACGTTACGATCAGTTCGCACTTGGATTCGTCGCGCAGGATTTCTACCGAATGGTTGTTGTCGCCGGTCTGATTTACCAGCGAGTTCGACCCGTAGTTGAACACCGCTTTGATGGGCGTGGCAAGGCGGGTGTTGGTGGGGTTGCCGCCCTCGTCAACTGGTACCTTCAGGGAGCGCACCCCAAGCTCCGGTTTTAGCCCAACCCCGGAATTGAAGGTGTCCATTTGTGGCCCGTGTTCAATGGCATCTAACCAGCTGAAAACCGAAATGATCTTCATGGACGGGTTCTTGACGTCCTCGTAAAAAGTCTTTGTCACGGGCAGGGACACCCCGCCCTCGCGCGCGCCCGGCCCGCCCCCGGCAATACCCACGTTCCCGGTTACGCAAGCCAACAGGAAGATAGCTCGGGCCACATTTTCGCCGTTGGCGTGCCGCTGCGGGCCCCACCCCTGGGTGATGGCGCACGGTTTAGCCCCCGCAATGTCGCGTGCCAACTGGCGAATCCGCCCGGCGGGCACCCCCGTAATCTTCGCGGCCCACTGCGGAGTTTTCTCGATCCCGTCTTTGCCCTTCCCTTCCAGGTAGGAGCGGTAGGAGGCGTTCTTGGGAGCGCCTGCGGGCATGTGAGCTTCGTCGAAGCCAACGCAATACTTGTCTAAGAAGGCCTGGTCGTGCAGGTTTTCTTGCAGCATTACGTAAATCATTCCGGCCACCAAAGCTGCGTCCGTGCCCGGGCGCAGGGGCACCCACTCGTCGCCAAGTGCCACCGACGTTTCTGAATAGCGCGGGTCGATAACAATGGTCTTGACCCCACTTTTACGCTTGGTTGCCTGCGTGACGAAGGTCTGCCCGCCGCCGGACATGCGGGTCTCGAGCGGGTTGTTGCCGAACATGACCTGCAATTTTGCGTTCGCGGCGTCGTCAAAGCTGTTGGCAGCCTGCCAGTCGCCGTAAAAATACGGGTAGGCCTGAGTGATGTTAGTAGTCGAATAGTCAGAGTAGTGGTCCAAGTATCCGCCGAAAGCGCTGAGTAGGCGAGCCATGGGCGTCTGCTCCGGCGGCCACGAGCAAGCCATCGTGGAGCCCAAGACGCCGGTGCCGTATTGGATGTAGAAGCATTCGTTGCCCCAGTTGGCCTTCAGCTGTTTCATCTTGTCTGCGATTTCGGTTAGGGCCTGCTCCCAGCTGATTGGCACCCACTTCCCGTCGCCGCGCTTCGTGCCGGGTTTGCGCTTCATAGGGCGCTTTAGCCGTTGCGGGTTGTAGATGCGTTGGCGCATCGAACGCCCACGAGGGCAGGCACGCACCTGTTGTGAACCGAGCGTGTCGTTTCCGGTGTTGTCTGGCAACACTCGGATGACCCGCCCGTCTTTGACCTGCAGGCGCAGCGGGCAGCGGGACCCGCAGTTGACGGTGCAGGCGCTCCAGACAGTCTTGTCGGCGCTAGTGGCGCCCGTGCCGTTGGCAACTAGCTTCTTTGGAGCGGGCCCCGGCTTGGACGAGCAAGCCACGAGCGCCCCCGTGCTCCCAGCTAGTGCGGACCACTTCAGAAATTGCCTCCTGGAGGGATTAGCCATGACTGCTCCTTTCTACATGGGCTGGCCACCTGGTGAAATACGAGACTAAGTGACAGGTGACGTATACGTCTGGGACGTTTGGGAACCGTCGTTAAAAGTCCAGGTCACAGCAGGTTTGAAGAGGGGTGTGCCACTCGCTGGACCCGGCGAAAATACCAGAATTAGGTAACAGGAGCCTTCCCAATCGCAGCTGTCTGCGCCGTTTGACCTGGGGAAAGCGGCATACGCGCGCCGCGCGTCGGGCAAGTCGGCCAAACCTGCCAGCACCAATGTGGCAGGCAAGCACCAGGGTGGGGCTCTATAGTCGAGGCGTGAAGAAAAAATCTGCAGGCAGGTACGCGCCCTCGCCCTCGGGGGATCTACATGTGGGCAACTTGCGCACGGCACTGCTGGCGTGGGTGGGCGCTCGCGGCAGCGGACGGCGCTTTGTAATGCGAGTCGAAGATATTGACGCGGAACGTTCTTCGCGCGCCGCCGGAAAACGCCAGCTCGAAGACCTGGCCGCCCTGGGCCTGGATTGGGACGAGCTGTACTGGCAAAGTGAGGCGGCCTCCCGCCACCAGCGGGCGTTAGAACAGTTGCTTGCAGGTGGGCACGTGTTTGAGTGCTATTGTTCGCGCCGCGAAATTCGGGAGGCGGCTTCAGCCCCCCATGTGCCGCCAGGATTCTACCCGGGCACCTGTTTGCACCTTACCGAGGGCGAACGGCAGGGGGCGCGGAAGCGTTTGGCTGCGGCGGGGCGCGCCCCTGCACTGCGACTGCGCGGGGGAAAAACTTGGCGCGTACACGATCTGTATGCCGGGGATGTGGAAGGCAAGGTTGACCACCTGGTGTTGCGGCGTGGGGACGGGCAGCTGGCTTACAACCTGGTGTGCGTAGTAGACGACGGCGATGAGGGTGTAGATCAGGTAGTGCGCGGGGTCGACCTGCTTGGGGCCGCGCCCGCCCAGGCCTACCTGGCGCACCTGCTCGGTTTGCCGAAGGTGGTTGAATATGCGCATGTGCCTCTGGTGCTGGGCCCATCCGGGGCGCGGCTGGCCAAACGGGACGGGGCGGTCACCCTGCGACAGCTGCGCGAAGGGGGCATGTCCGTTGGGGGCATAATCTCTATGATTGCAGCTTCCTTGGGGTTCGAGGGCGTAGATTCAGCCTCCGGGCTGCTGGAAGAAATGGCAGCGCGCCCGGGCAAGCACCCACTAGCTGGTATTAGCGAGCGCGAATGGACTTTCCGCCCTCGGCAATAGGGTGCGAAACCGCAGCGGCAACCGGGGTGCTAAATAGAAAGGGCCGGGTAGCTACCTAGCCGGCGTTGGCAGCCGCCCGGTGTTTGCTCAGCTATTTTGCGGCCGTGTCGGACTCGGCGTCAGTATAGGTCAGAATGTCCGTGACCTGGCAATTTAGTGCTTCACACAGGGAATTGAGGGTGGTGAAGCGGATGGCTCGCGCCTTCCCGGTTTTCAGGTTGGACAGGTTAGCCATAGTGAGGCCAACCTTTTTGGACAGCTCGGTTAGGGACATCTGCCGTTCGAGCAGGATTCGATCCAAAGTTACTTTGATGGCCATGGCTATACCGTCAGTTCGTTTTCGACCCAGGCCTCGGTGGCAGCCTGGAAAATTGTGCCCGTAACTAAGAAAAACACCCACCCCGCAGCTGCCAGCGCAAGGGCCAGAATCTCTAAAGCCAGCAGCGAGATGTGGTTTAGAGGGCTGATCGCGTTGAACAGTATGGAGGCCGCAAGGTAGTAGATGGCGGCGGCCAGGCAAATGTGGCGGGCGTAACCGATCAGCTGCAGAGCGCGCGGCGAAAATACTTTCTTTTGTTCCACCAGTAGCAGCATCTTGTAGGCCAGCGCCAGGATGGCTAAGCCTGGAAGAGTGGCGATAATTGCCCCCACGAGCACAGGGTATTGCAGGTGAGCCATTTCGGGCCAGGCCTGCGCGCTAGTCATGCTCTCTAACCACAAAGCCGGCCAAGACAGGACTATGGCGCCCGCAAGCACTGCCAAGAGAATGCGAGCTAGGAGCGTGTGTGGTCTGATACGTGAACTCATGGTTTACCTCTCTGGCGGTTGCGGGTGGCAGCCGCCGCAATTGTTATCGTTTATCAATAACAATATATCGAATACCGATAAACATTTGCAAGAGGGCGCGGGCAAGGGCAGCCGGCGGGGGCCGGGTCGCTCTGGGAGCGTGGCCAAGAAAGGGGGCTGCTAGGCGCCAGGCCGCGGCAGAAGGCGCGCCCGGGAAGGTGCCAGCAGCTACCTGGCCGCAGCAGCTTTTTCGTGCTGGCCAACAAGCCGTTCAGCTAAGCCGGTCAGCGCTTCGGAAGCGCCGCCCTCGATACGCACATCCGCGAAGGGATCACCCTGGCAACGGCCGCGATTGACAATGGCAACCTTTGCCCCGTGTAGAGCGCCTTCGCGCAACACCATCATCCCGGTCATCACCATGAGCGAAGAACCGACCGTGAGCACTACGTCAGCCACCGAGGCTGCCGCAAAAGAATTCTCCATGGCTTCTACGGGCAATTGCTCGCCAAAGAAGATCACATCCGGTTTCAGCAGCCCACCGCAAATAGTGCAGGGGGCCAACACGAAATCTTTGGCCTCGCGCTCGGCGGCCGGGCGGTCGGCCTCAGCAAGAATGGCCACGTGCTGGGGATCCAAATCGGGTTTTAGATCCGGGTTGAGGCGCCGCAATTCCTTGTCTACGACCTCGCGCGAAAAGTACTGGCCGCACTTTAGGCAGCGGACGCGGTTGAAGGAACCGTGCAGCTCATAGAGGTTTTTTATGCCCGCACGCGCGTCCAAGCCGTCCACGTTCTGGGTGGCAACGGCGCTCACCAGCCCTGCCTGTTCCAGCTGTGCCAAAGCCCTGTGGCCGGGGGTGGGCGAGAGAGTCTCCATAGTGCGCCAGGTTTGCTGATTGCGCATCCACACCCACCGCTGCCACACCGGATCGGATACGAAATCGTCAAATTCTACGGACGGGCGATCCCCCGAACCCGTACCCCGGTAGTCCGGAATGCCCGCGTCAGTGGACAGGCCCGCCCCCGCAATTACAACTGTTTTCCTCCCCCGCATGAGCGAGGCAAGTTCGTCTAACTGTGCTTCCATGTCACTTTGCGCCATGCCTTCACCATATCGCCACCGCTCCTTTCGAGGGGCGCCGGAGGGCAAAGTGGGTGCAAGGAGCCGAGGGGTAGGGGAATGGCCGCAAGCCAAGAAGGCCGCGGGCCCGGTTGGAGCGGCACTAGCCCTGCCATGTTAGACCGCGCACGTGGGCACCAAATAGCTTTCATCTGGGCGGGAAAAACAGTTAGGCTGATATTCCGGTCGGTGCATTATCTGGCACCTAAATGATCGGAGATCCCCAAAATGGCTATTCTTGGTCACTGGCGCCTACACGGCGACGGTAAATCAATTGCACCTGGCGAAGTAGTAATGCCGCAGGAGCGCCTATCCTGGCCCCGCACCGCCGGCATTGGCGCCCAGCACGTAGTGGCAATGTTTGGAGCCACCTTCCTAGTGCCACTGCTCACCGGTTTCCCGCCCTCGACAACCCTATTCTTCACCGGTATGGGCACCCTGTTGTTTATCCTGATCACCTCGGGAAGGCTGCCCTCCTACCTGGGATCGTCATTCGCGCTGATCGCTCCCATCGGAGCCGTGACCGGTTACGTTGCCGGCGGGGGCGCCCCCATCGATGCTTCCAAGATGGCCCTAGCCCAAGGCGGCGTCATCAGTGCCGGACTGGCCCTGTTCGTGGTGGGCGTTATCGTACACTTCGCTGGCGCCCACTGGGTTGACCGCGTGATGCCCCCGATCGTAACGGGCGCGATCGTGGCACTAATTGGATTCAACCTGGCCCCCGCAGCCTGGAACAACGTAAAACAGGCCCCCGTAACCGCCCTCGTAACCATCATTTCCATCCTGGCAATCACCGTGCTGTTCAAAGGAATCATTGGGCGTCTGTCCATCCTGTTCGGGGTACTAATCGGTTACGCCTGCGCCGTGATCCGCCACGAAGTCAACTTCGACGCCATCGACAAGGCCGCCTGGATTGGTCTGCCCACCTTCCACGCCCCCTCCTTCGACCCCTCGCTGCTGGGACTGTTCGTGCCCGTGGTGTTAGTGCTGATCGCCGAAAACGTTGGCCACGTCAAATCCGTGTCGGCAATGACAGGCCAACAGCTAGACGACGTTACTGGCCGTGCGCTGATGGCCGACGGATTCTCGACAATGCTCGCCGGCTCCGGCGGTGGCTCCGGTACCACCACCTACGCCGAAAACATTGGGGTTATGGCTGCCACCCGCGTCTACTCGACCGCAGCTTACATTATTGCCGCGGTGGTCGCCCTCGCCCTGTCCCTGCTGCCCAAGTTTGGGGAAATCATTGCTACCATCCCACCCGGGGTTCTAGGTGGGGCTTCCACAGTTCTGTACGGCATGATTGGCATGCTGGGCGTTCGCATCTGGGTGCAAAATCAGGTCGACTTTGCTGATCCAGTAAACCTGAATACCGCGGCCGTGTCCATGGTTGTGGCTATAGCCAACTACACCTGGCACTGGGGCGACATGGTGTTCGAGGGCATCGCCCTTGGTTCAGCTGCAGCCATTTTGGTCTACCACATCATGCGGTGGATCTCGAAGGTTCGCGGCACTAACCTGGAGCAGGCTTCGCCCGCCTCCGCACCCGCAGGGGTGGAGTTGGATTCGCCCTCTTACGCTAAACGGCACCGGGCCGCTCAGCTTCACGCAGAGGCCGAACAGCTCGAACACGAGGCAGAAGAGATTGAAGCTGACCGCGGATTTGAGCCCCCGCTCATGAAGTAGCTTGCCTGCTGCGGCGCCGGGCCGGTTGGTGCGGCCTCGCATGCAGTGAAGATGCCGCCAGCCCCTAAGCGCTTGCTCGTGCGAAAGCTTAGGGGCTGGCGGCAAAGGTTTACCTAGGCTGGCCCGCTAGGGGCAATGCCGCCAGGCAGAGCCGGGCAGGCGGGGGTGGGGCGCGCAGGTGCAATTGGCGCCCAAACCTAGCGGCTGTGGGCGGGCTTTTACCTCTCGGCTGACTTCAGCCCAAGTGGCAGGCAGTTGCGCGGGGATTTTAGGCCCTCTTTTTTCAGAGACTGGGCGACGTGGGTGGCATCTTCGAGTTTGGTGAACTCGTTGCCGAGTGTCAGCTCCAGCTGGCTGCCGCGCGAGCCGTCGAGCACTACGGTGGCTCCGGGTACGCCCACGGCCAGCGTGTACGCAGCTGCGACGCCGGCGGTACCGGTGCGAATGCGGGCACCCCCGGTGAATTCGCCGGTGGGGGCGTTGCCAGTTTCGCCTACTTTGTAACCGCGCTTTTTCAGGTTGTCGGCCACCTCGGTTGCAAGCCCGGCTTTGTCAGTGCCGTTGAGCACCGTAACCGTGGAATCTTTCGGGTCAGTTGGTTTGGCATTTTCTGGCACGCACGGCACCTGGCTTATGCGCGCGACGGGTTTCTTTTCCGAGAACGTGTTGCCAAACGGGAGCGGAATAATGCCAAGCGCCATCAACATGCCTACGATCAGCGAAATTACCATCAATGCGGCGCACAGGGTGAATACGACGGTTTCCCGTTGCTGCCGTTTGCGCCTATAGAGTTGGCGACCTGTTAGTCCTTCGGAAGTGCTCACCCAACAAAGTTTAGTTGAAATTTTTCTGTTTCGGCATTTTGCCGCGCTCTGGGCGGATTCGAAGTGGTTCGCCCCGCCAAGTAGCCCCGGCAAACTGCCCGCCCTTCTTTCTCGTGCTTTTCGCGGGTTGGGATATAATCGACCGGACGACAGGGGAGCTTTTGCTGAGAGTGCGGATGGTCCGCAGACCCTCGAACCTGATCCGGGTAATGCTGGCGTAGGTGGTCGAGCTCTGCCACGTGTGTGGCCCCCTCCGAGTGGAGGATATTTTGAAGAAAAACTATTCCGCAATAGCCGTTTTGGCCCTAACTGCACTGGCTGTTTCCGCTTGTGGGGCGGGCAATGACCAGAAGGCGTCTGCTAACAAATCGGCGTCTGAACAAAAGGCCGACAAGTCGGTTACGCTTATCGCCTACGACTCGTTTCCAACTAAAGACATCAAACCTGCTTTCGAAAAGAAGACTGGCTACAAACTGAAAGTGGTTGACGGCGGTGACGGCGCTGAGCTCACCAACAAGCTGGTGGTATCCAAGGGCGCCCCGGTGGCCGACGTCGCCCTCGGCATGGATAATAACGTGGCCCTGACGGCAGCCGATAAGGACGTGTTCGAAAAGACGGACGTGAAACTTCCTAAGGGCGCAGACAAATATCAGGTGAAGGGCCAGGACGCGCTGGTGCCATTCGATCGCTCCCAGTACTGCCTGAACTTAGACCAGAAGTGGTTCAAAGACAAAGGCAAGGCCGAACCTACCTCCTTCGAAGACCTAACTAAGCCCGAATACAAGAACCTAGTTGTGGTCGAGGACCCGCGTAAATCCACCCCCGGAATGGGCCTGCTCACCGCGACTATCGCCGATCGGGGCGAAAATGCGTTCGCGGACTACTGGAAGAAACTGAAGGACAACGGCGTCGAGGTGACGGGCGGCTGGACCGACGCCTTCGCTAAGTTCTCTACCTCCGAGGGCGGCACCAAACCCGTCATGGCCGGGTATGCTTCCTCGCCCGCTTACCCAACCGGCAAAGACGACGCCGGCAAAGACGTGTTCAACATGAAGAACGTGGATTCAACCTGCTACGCGGCGGTGGAATACATGTCGGCGCTGAAGGGCGCCAAGAATACCGAGGGTGCCAAGGTCCTCATGGACTACCTGCTGTCTAAAGACGCGCAGGAACTCGTCTCGAAGGTCAACTATATGTACCCGGTGAACTCCCAAGCGCAGCTACCCAAGGATCTAGCCGAGCACGGTGCCGAGGTCAAAGACGCGCTGAACATCGATCCAAAGAAGGTTGCGGACAATCGCACTGCGTGGCTGAAGACATGGGCCGACGCAATGGGAATGTAGGCAAAACCAGTTAGAAGGGTTTCCCCTTGACGAAGTTGCGGTGGGCGGCACGCTACACGGCTTTAGCTGTGGGCGTGGCCGCCCCGCTCGCTTTTATGGCGGTGTTTTTCCTGTGGCCCGTGCTGACCATGGTCTCGATGGGGCTTTTTGGCGAGGGCGGCGGCTCAGGTTTTTCTGAGGCGCTTGGACGCCGGCGTGTTTGGGACGTGGTGGCGATGACCGTGGGCATGGCTGCTGGAGGAACCGCTGGTTCGGTGCTGTTGGGCTTGCCCGGAGCCTACGTCTTGTACAAGCTGAAGATCCCGTTCCGCGGTGCCTTGCGCGCGTTCGTGTCGATCCCCTTCGTGCTCCCGGTGATGGCGGTAGCCGTTGGTTTTGGTGCCCTCTTCGGCCCCGGCGGGCCGTTGGCATCCTGGCACCTGATGGGCACGAAAACCCTGGTGGTAGCCGCAATGGTGTTCTTTAACTATTCGCTGGTAGTGCGCATCGTGGGGCCCATGTGGGCGGGGTTAGATCCGCGTGCGGAAGAGGCTGCCGCCTCCCTGGGCGCCTCGCCTGCGCGCGTATTTTTCACCGTCGTGCTGCCCCGCCTGGTGCCCGCCATCGCGTCAGCCGCCTCAATGGTGTTCCTTTTCTGTGCCTCTGCCTACGCCCTGGTGCAGGTGTTGGGCGGGCCGGGTGCTACCACGCTCGAGGCAGAAATCTACAACGAAACAGTTGCCTACATGGACTATCAGGCCGCCGCCGTCCTCTCGATATTGCAACTGGTAATAGTGGTTGCCGCCCTCGCCGTATCTGAAATTTTGCGAGGGCGGGTCGAACGCGGCCAGAAGATGACGCGGACGGCGGCCCGTCGCCCTCGCAAGGGGGATCTTCCCGCTCTGGTAGTAACCGGCCTGACTATCGTATTTTTGCTGGCCGCGCCCATGGTGGGATTGCTGGCCAGGTCGCTGCGTCGAGGCGGGGCGTGGACCCTGCAAAACTACACCGACATGGCCAATGCGGACGCGTCGGCCGCCATCCAAACCTCCGTGCTTTCCTCCCTGGGCACTTCCTTCGCCACGGCGCTGGTGGCGGCGGTGCTGGCGCTCGCGGTGGGGGTGTCGCTGTCAGTAATTCTGTCGCGCAGGCCCCGCAAGAGGGCGGCTAAGGGGGCATTGAAAGCGTTGGACATCCTGTTTATGCTGCCGCTCGGGGTGTCTGCGGTTACTGTCGGTTTCGGCTTCCTTGTAACCATGTCCGGCCCGCCCCTAAATTTGGCTACGTCGTGGTGGCTGGTGCCTATCGCCCAGTCCATCGTGGCGATTCCCATGGTGGCGCGCACGGTCTTGCCCACGATGAGGGCGATCGACCCCCGCCAGCGCGAGGCCGCCGCGTCCCTGGGGGCTTCCCCCGAACACGTACTGGCCACCATCGATGGGCCCTACCTGTGGCGCACGGGCGTGGTGGCAGCCGGGTTCGCGCTGGCGATTTCGATGGGCGAGTTCGGGGCGACCTCGTTCCTGGCACGCCCGCAGACGGCCACGTTGCCCGTCGCTATTTACTCGTTGGCGTCCCGCCCTGGGGCAACCGAGCAGGGCATGGCCATGGCAGCTTCCGTACTGCTAGCGGTGGTGACGGCAACCTTGATGGTTATTGTTGAACGGCTGCGCCCAAACGACGCGACCCCAATGATGTGAGGCAAATATGCTGCAAGTAAAAGACCTGACTGTAAAGTACGGCAGCACCGTGGCCGTCGATTCGGTGTCTATGGACGTTGCCGAGGGCGAAATTGTGGCTCTGCTGGGCCCGTCCGGTTCGGGCAAATCCTCGCTGCTGCGCGCGGTACTGGGGTTGGAGCCAGTGGCCCAGGGAAAGATTGTTTGGGACGGGCACGACCTGTCCGGGGTGCCCACCTATCAGCGTGGTTTTGGGCTGATGTTCCAAGATGGGCAGCTGTTTGCGCACAGGGACGTGGCCGGCAATATTGCTTACGGTTTGAAGGGCTCTGGGGCGCAAAAACAGGAGCGGGTACGCGAATTGTTGGACCTGGTTGGCCTGAAAGACTACGCTCCGCGCCAGGTCAGTGAGCTCTCGGGCGGGGAAGCCCAGCGGGTGGCGCTTGCCCGTTCTCTTGCCCCCCGCCCTAAGCTACTGGGGCTGGACGAGCCGCTGTCCGCCCTAGACCGCAAATTGCGCGAAGGCTTGGCGGTGCAGCTGCGGCAGATTTTGACCGCGGAGGGTACAGCGGGCATCTACGTCACCCACGACCAGGATGAGGCGTTTACAGTTGCCGACAAGATCGGGGTGCTGATTGCGGGCAGGCTGGCGGCGTTTGGTACGCCGGCGCAGGTGTGGACGCAGCCGGGAACGCGATCGGTCGCAGAATTCTTGGGCTACGGGCCGTTTGTCAGCCCCGAGTTGGCTGCCAAGTTGGGAGCCCGGGTACCGCGGGGGGCGGCACTCGTGGGGTTGGCTCCGGGGGCGCTAAGGGTGTGCTTTGAGGGCGAGGGCGCGCACCTGCGCGTCGATTCTGTACACGTGCGCCGCGGCAGCGTGAACGTGCAGGTGATCCTCCCGGATGGCCAGTTGGCCGGGGCGAGCGCGCCTTTGACCCACGAGGCGGAGGCTATTAGCGAGGGCGAGCAGGTTGGCGTACGGGTCGACCAGACCCGCCTAGCGGCCATAGAGAAATCCCAAGAGCGGCAATAAGTTTCAGTACCGCCGAAACGTGCCGTGCGCCCTTGCCGGGAGCGTCCCGGATTGGCTAAACGGCCTGACTTAGTTGGGTCACGTCCTCGGCGGGAATTGCTTGGTAGGCTTTCGCAATCTTATTAGCCCAAGCCAAGCCTTCCTGGCTGCAGCGTAGGCGTGGAGCAATTGTGGTTATGGGGCGAACCCCGCTAGTTGCGTTAGTGGCAATCGCCCCCACAAAATTGCCGATCTCGCCCACGCATACAGGTCGGTTCTCGCAGTCCCACACGCCCTCGAGCTGTTTCCAGGTTGTGCCGGCCAACACGGGCCCTTCCGGCCACACCAAACGTCCGTCGGCCCGAATGAAGCCGACGTTGAACATGGTACCTTCCAAAACCAGGTCGTCTTTATCGAGCCCCGTGCAACAGATGGCATCGTCGGCTGCGACTGCCCGCCGCGCGTGCCACTGCGGGGCCAACCCGAAGTGTTTCACGTGAGACAGGCTGCGCTGCAGTGGAAACAGCTCGCAGCTGATCGGCCCTGCCGAGGGGACGCGGCGGGTGGTGATAAGGTGGTCGGCTTCGAACACGCTCACTCGGGCAACGAAGCTACTGGGCTGCGCAGCTAGTTCTTCCAGTTCGGCTGCGATGGGCGCCAAATCCAGATCGGTGCCAAAGAGAGTGCGGTGGTCGCGCTGCAACCTTTTAGCGTGCAGGTGGGGCCCGCGCACTTTGCCGCCCTCGATGAGCATCGTGGTGAAGTGCCCGTCTCCCTTGAGCGCCTGGGCTAAGAACGCATCACTGACCACAAGGTCACCTCCCCTACCTAAAAGCCGACTCTAGTTTATTCTTTTGCGGGGCCGGTTCGATCCTCGAGAGCCATGATTTTATAATCTTTGCCTGTGGGCGTCTTGTTGATTGATAATCATGATTCTTTTACGTACAACCTGGCACACCTTGTTTTTGCTGCCTGCGGGCAGATGCCTCAGGTAATTCTTGCCGAGGACGTAACAGATACCCACCTGGCCGGCGCCGACCGCATTATTGTTTCCGCAGGGCCGGGGCGTCCGGCAGAATATCCTTGGTTTCCGAACATTTTCTTGGACCCTCCAGCCCCCACGTTGGGGATTTGTTTGGGCTTTCAGGGCCTGTGTGAGGCCTACGGGGCGAAGCTGGGCACCGGCCGCTACCCGCGCCACGGCGAGGTAACCGGGGGGCGGATGCGCTATCACTCTTTGGAAATAACGGACTTGCCGGCCTCCCTGACCGCCACCGAGAGGGACGAGGACGGTACGTTGCTGGGCGTGGCACACGAGTCTTTGCCACTTTGGGGTGTGCAGTATCATCCTGAATCGGTAGGTTCTACCGGTGGGGTGGAGCTCATGCGAAACTTCCTTAGCGCGCCTGCGCAACAAATCGGGGTTGGCCTTCAGAGCGAAGCGCAAACCGGCCACGCACCCGGCGAGCCGGCCCCCTACTTCGCATCGTCTGTAGCGCCGGCTTCGCCGCGCCCGCCGGCCCACCCGTCCGCCAAACCGATCCCGCCCTCGTCGGCGCCGGTGAAAGTGTGGTGCGAAAAGATTGACACTGATTTGCCGCCGGAAGCGCTGTTTGCCGCCAACTTCCTTGGTCAAAGCTACGCAGCATGGCTCGATTCTTCTGACGGTTCCGGCTGGCACTACCAGTGTTCGGGCACCCCGGCGGCTTCCCTGGAACGGGTGCTTCTGCCCGAGGCGGACACAACCGGTGTGCCATGCGATTTCGCCCTCGGGCTGGTGGGATACCTAACCTACGAGGGGAAAGCCCACTTCATAAACGTAGATAAATGCCTTGCGATCAGCCCAAATGGTGAGGTGTGGGCGCTGGGGTATCGGCCGTGGCAGGTGAATACTGCCGCCAGCCCGGTCAGCGCGTTGGCCCTGCCGGATACGCCGCGCACGTTCCGTTTTAATCGCGAACAATACCTGGCCAAGATCGCTCAGGCGCAAGAGGAAATTGCCAAAGGGAATGCCTACGAGCTGTGCCTTACCAACTCAATTCGTTTCCCCGCCCCCGGTAACCCGTACCGTTACTACTTGCATTTGCGTTCTAAGTATCCGGCGCCTTTTGCCAGCTTCTTGCGCTTTGGCGGGCGCGCGGTGCTTTCGACCTCGCCGGAGCGCTTCCTTTCCCTTAGCTCCGGCGGCCTGCTGGAAGCAAAACCTATCAAAGGGACGTGCCCGCGCGGGCACACCCGGGCCGAGGACGAAGCCCTGCGCGCCGACTTGGCCACCTCCGTCAAAGATAGGGCCGAGAACCTGATGATCTGCGACCTGCTGCGCAACGACCTGGGCCGGGTGGCCGTGCCGGGCAGCGTTGAAGTGCCCGTGGTCTGCGGTATCGAGAGCTTCAGCTACGTGCATCAGATGGTGTCGACAATCAGGGCTCGCAAGAGAGACGACGCGTCCGCCCTGGATTGCATTCGGGCGGCCTTCCCGGGCGGTTCCATGACAGGGGCCCCAAAAGAGCGCTCCATGCGGATCCTGGAGCGGCTGGAAAAAGGCCACCCTCGCGGGGTCTATTCGGGGGCAATTGGCTACATTTCGCTCAGCGGGGCGATGGACCTGTCCATTACGATCCGCACGGCCCTCATCGAGGGCGGGCACGCCACCTACGGTTGCGGCGGAGCGATCACCCGCCTGTCCAACCCGCAAGAAGAGTGGGAAGAAATCCTAACTAAGGCCCGGCCCATCTTGGGTGGAATCTAGCCGGCGGGACGCGCATGCGCGGCATCAGGTCGCGCGTGTGCCTTTGGGGCCTGAGCTTTGCGCCAGCCAGTACGCTTACACCCCTAGGCCGGCAGGCGGGGGATAGAAGCTAACAGCTGGCGGGTGTAGTCCTGGCTGGGCGCACCTAACACCTGTTGGGTGGTGCCGGCCTCGACAAGTCTTCCGCTCTGTAGCACCAGAATGCGTTCACATGTTGAGGCAACGGTAGCCAGGTCGTGTGACACCAGCAGCAGGGCGGTGCCGCGGCTGCGCGTAATCTGTTCGATCATTTCCATTACGGAGGCACGTGTGGCCATGTCGAGGGCGCTCACCGGCTCGTCCGCTACCAGCACTTTTGGTTGGCTCACCAGGGCGCGAGCAATGGCGATGCGCTGGCGTTGGCCGCCCGAGAAGGTGCGCGGATATTCGTCAGCCCGGTCCGGATCAACGTCCACGAGTGCCAAAGCCTCCCGAACGCGCTCGCGGGCTGCCTGGCCGCTGGCCAGATGTAGTGCGCGTAGTGGCTCGGCTACTGTTTCGCCTACGCGCATGCGCGGATCTAGGGACGAATACGGGTCTTGGAAGACTGCGGAAACTTGTCCGCGGAACTTCCGGCGTCCGCGGCGCCCGCGGCCGGGTATTTCCGTGCCTGCGAAGCTGACGCGGCCGGCTTTGGGGTGCAACAAGCCCAGCCCCAGACGGGCGACGGTGGATTTGCCGGAGCCGGATTCGCCCACTAGTGCTATGCGTTCGCCCTCGGCAAGGGAAAGGTTAAAGCCGGCGATGCCGCGCTCTGATTTGGGGTAGGTGTAGGTGACGTTGTCGAATTGGAGTATGGTCTCGCTCATGGGCGGTCTCCTTGCTGTGCGGCAGCAAGGGCGTCTTCCAGGTTCCTTGCGGCCTGCACGATTGCGCGGGCGCGCGGGCTTACTCCGGCCCCGGCGAGCAGCGTTGGTACGGGTACGTCGTCGGTTACCTGGCCTTGGTTGAGCACCAGCGTGCGCCCCACGAGTTGGGTGACCACGGGCAGGTCGTGCGATATGAAAATGAGGGTGGTTTTTCGGGCGGCGGTAACTTCTTTTAGCAGCTGGAGGATTTGCTGTTGCACGGTTACGTCTAGGGCGGTGGTGGGTTCGTCCGCCAGCAGGATTTGGGGTTGGCACGCGAGGGCGAGGGCGATGGCGACGCGTTGGCGTTGGCCTCCAGAGAGCTCGTGCGGGTAGGCGTGGGCGATGCGATCTGCGTCTGCCAGGTGTACTTCGGTGAGGGCGGCACGGACGGCTTCACGCAGCTTTTTACCTTTTCCTACACCTTGGTGGTGGCGAATTGGCCAGGATAGTTGGCGGCCGATGCGTTGAAGTGGGTCGAGGGCGGTGAGTGGGTCTTGGAAGATCATGGCGGCTAGGGCGCCGCGCACCTCGCCCATTTCTTTTTCGGGGGCGCCTACTATTTGCTTGCCGGCTACTTGGAGGGAGCCGCTCACGTTGGCGCGGGCGGGCAGCAGGCCCATGACAGTGCGGGCGAACATGGATTTTCCGGATCCGGAGGGGCCGATTAGCCCTAGGTGTTCGCCTGCTTGAACGGTGAACGTGAGCGAGTCCAAAAGGGTTTTCTTTCCTATGCGGACCGAAAGGTTTTGTGCGCTTAGGGTGGGGGCCATTATGCCTCCTCTAAGGTGGGGTCTATGGCGCGGAGCCCGTCAGATAGTAGGTTGGCGCCTATTACGAGGGCGAGAATCGCCACCCCCGGGATTATTGCGCCGAGCGGTTGCACGGTGAAGGTGGCTTGGGCATCTAGCAGGAGGCGCCCCCAGGAGGCGTTTGGTGGGGGTGTGCCGAGCCCGAGGTATGAGAGGCCGGCCTCTGCAAGTACTGCGGAGCCGAATAGTAGGGCCACGTTTACTACCAGGAATTGCCAGATGTTGGGGAGCACATGCCGGGCGATGATGCCGAGGGTGCCCACTCCGGCGGTGCGGGCTGCGGTGACGTATTGTTCGCGCAGCACGCGGGAGGCCAGTATGCGGGTTAGCCTTGCGATTACTGCCGAGGCCGAAATGCCAATTGCGCAGGTTACGGTCACTAGTGAGGCCCCGCCTACGGCCACCATGAGCATTGCTAGCAGTAGGGTGGGGAAGGCGATTAGCACGTCGAGTGTGGCTGAGGCGATGTCGTCTAGGTAGCCGTGGGCTAGGGCTGCGGCTAGGCCAAAACTTACCCCGATGGCGGCGGCTATTATTGAGGCGCCAATTCCCACTCCCAGGGCTATGCGCGCTCCTAGTAGCATGCGGGTGAGTAGGTCGTGCCCGAGCCGGTCGGTACCTAGCAGGTGCTGGGCGCCGGGCCCTTCGAGGCGCCCTCCGGAGGTATCGGAAACGGGGTAGGGCAGCCAGAAAAACGAGACGGCGGCGGCCAGCGCTATCAGTGACAGTAGGGTGATTCCTACCCACAGGTTGGTTCGTTTCATTGGTGTCCTCCGCTCAGGGAGTTGCGCAGGCGTGGGTCTATGAGTCGCTGTAGCACGTCGGCTGCGAAGCCTATCAGCAGCACTAGGGCGGTAGATACCACTAGAACTCCCTGGATTGAGGGGAAGTCGTGCTGGGTGATGGCGAGCGTGAGCATCGAGCCGAGCCCGGGCAGGGCGAAGACTTGTTCTACTACTACGGCGCCTATGAAGGTGGTGGCCAGTTCTATGCTGGCTACGGATATTACGGGTACGCAGGCGTTTCTGATCCCGTGGGTGAGCATTGCCTGGGTTTTGCTCTGTCCGAGGGCGCGCGCCTGGGCCAGGTAGTCGGCCTGCAGTACGTCTAGGGTTGCCGCTCGGGTGTAGCGGGTTAGGGAGGCGCAGGAAACGAACGCGATGGTGGCTGCTGGGAGGATGAGTGCGGTCCAGGCGAGGAGGGGGCTGTTCCATCCTTCGGGTGGGAAGCCGGAGGCGGGGACCCATTTGAGGTGTACGCCGAAGACTAGGGCGCCCATCATTGCGATCCAGAACACGGGGATTGCGATCCCGATTTGCAGGAAGGCTGAAATGGCTGCGCCAATTGTGCCTTTCCGCCACCGGGCGGCTGCGTAGCCTAGGGGAATGGCGGCCGCCAGGGCGAAGGTGAAGGCAATGAGGGTGAGCGGCAGGGTGACGGTGAGCCGGGAGGAAATTTCGGTGGCCACGTCCCTCCCCGAGGTGAACGAGGTGCCTAGATCCCCGTGGGCTAGCCCGCCTACCCAGTTGGTGAATTGGGTCAGTACGGGCTGGTCGGAGCCGACTTGTGCCCTCGCTGCCGCGATTTGGGCGGGGGTGGCGGTAGCTGACAGGAGTGCGTTGGCCGGATCGCCGGGCAGTAGGCGCAGCAGAACAAATATTAGGATTAGTCCTGCTGCGCCTGTGCCAACTAGCAATGCGCTGCGGCGAATTAGGTAGGAAAGCATTTAGGCTTTCTTAGAAATTGGCGCCAGGAAGAACTGCGAGTTCAGCCCGTTCACGCCGTAGCCGGAAACGCCTGCCTTCGATACCACTACTTGCGGGTGCAGGTACAGCCAGGCGCTAGCAGCGTCGGTGGCTATGATCCGGTTTGCCTTGCGCAGCAGTTCGGTTTGTTCCTTAACGTTCGCGGCCTTTTGCGACTTGGCTACTAGGTCAGTGACCTGGGGGTTGTTGTAGCCCCAGTAGAAGTCGGGGTTGCCGTACCAGACTACGTCGCGGGTGTTGACGTGCTCTTGCAAGGTGGCGGTGAAGTTGTGGTCTTTGAACACCTTGGAGTACCACTCGTCGGCGCTTATCGAATTGATCTTTACTTCTACGCCTATCTTTGCCAGCTCGGATTTTACGAATTCGGCTACTAGCGGGTGCGGGTCGTAGGTGGGAGCGTCCAGGGTGAAGGATAGTCCTTCCTTACCAGCTTCCTTCAGTAGTTTCTGCGACCTGGCTGGGTCGTAGGGGTTTAGCGAGTTCAGATCTTCGTACCACGGGTCCGAGGGCGGAACCATGGATCCGATTACTTGGCCCTTGTCGTTCCAAATGGAGTGCAACAGTTTTTTGCGGTCTATTGCCGAGTAGATTGCCTGGCGCACGCGGGCATCGTCGAAGGGGGCCACGCGGTCGTTGAAGGCCAGCAGTTCCTTGGTAGTGGAGTTGCCGGAGGCGACCTTGTACTTGGCGTCCTTTTCTAGTTCCGGTAGTGCGTCTGGCGATTGTACGTTGGTTACCACGTCGACGTCTCCAGCTTTCAGCGCATTGGTGAGGGCGGTGGCGTCAGTGTAGTAGTGGAATACGGCCGCCGAGTTGGCGGGTTTTTCGCCCCAGTAGTCTTTGCGGGCTTTTAGTGACAGGGTGGAGCCTTTGGTCCATTTGTCCAGCGTGTAGGGGCCGGTTCCTTCGGTCTTTTTCTTTGTGTCTAGCCCTTCGGGAACGATCCATAGCCCGGACAGGTTGTATTGCAAAGATACGGACGGTTCGGACAGGGTGAGTTTTACCGCATCCTCGCCCTGGGCGGTGACGTCTTTGATTACGGAGAGCTCTTTTTTGCTGGCAGCTTGGGACTGTTCTGACAGAACAGTTTTGATGGAGGCTGCCACGTCTTTCGCGGAGAGGGCTTTGCCGGAGGAGAATGTGACGCCTTTACGCAGAGACAGGGTGTGGGTTAAACCGTCTGGGGAGGCTTCGTCTTTCGTGGCCAACCAGGGTTTTACTTTGCCGTTGTCTTCTAGGCGGAAGAGGGTTTCGTACACGTTTCCGGTTAGGGCCTCGGTTACGCCTTGGCCGCCCCCGCCCGTGTTGGACAGGTTGGTGGGCTCGTATAGGGAGCCCACGTTGATGGTGGCCGCCTTGGAGTCTTTGCCTTTGGCTCCTTCTGCCGCGTTGGGTCCCGCGCAGGCGCACATGCACATCATGGCCATAGCTAGTGTTGCGGCTGTGGGGATGAGACGTGATCGCTTCATGCGGAACTCCTTTTCTTTGTGTTCGCAGTTTTAGTAGTACGAACGCTTTGTTCGTTGGGGAAAACGCTAGACCTTCGACCTAGTCATGTGCTGGTGGCTTTCGAGTGCTGAAACGTATTCCACTTGCGCCGCCGAGGGCGCCAAACTTGTAGTTTTGGGGATTTTTGGCCCCTGCCACTCGTATGCGGGCATTTTTGGGCGGTAGGCCGTGTTTTAGATCCGCGGGTAGTTGTGACCTTAAAAATAAGATTAAAAGCAATTTAAGCGAGCGCAGAAAGTGTGAATTTGTGGGACCGATGGAAAAACGTTGCCAAATCTGTGTGAGCTAGTTTTCCGGGGTGTGGCCGAGGTGATTGTGGCGTTCGAACGTAAAAAAGTTGGCTTCGAAGGCGCAGGTAAGGGCATTTTGTGCGGATTCGTCGGCGACTGCCCGCCTGGGGGTGCATTTTAGGGCAGGGGTAGGAGCTAGCAACTGTTTATTCAATCCTATTTCTTAGAGATTGATTAAATATACTTAATAGTAGTTTAATGAAGGGTATTTTCTGACACCGTGTTAAAAATACGCTCATGAATATTAAATGAAGGAAAGTGGCGATTCTTTTGGCACTATCAAGATAATTTGCGCGAGGAATGGGCGTTGTGGCCTTGCTTGCGCTTACGGTACCGTCTTCGCTGTCAGCGCTGGCAGCACCTGAAGGCGACAAGGTGGGGGACCTGATTCCGGCCCCGACCCAGCGTTGGGGTACCCCGGACGGCCAGAAACCGCAGGTTACCACCACGCTCAAGTATGACGGAGGCGCTGTTCAGCCGGGGCAGAAAGTGAATGTTAAGGCTGACATACGTTTTGACGTTCACCAGGGCAAGCACCCGGAGGTTTTCAGGCCGTATGTGCGAGTAGCTGTGCCGAAGATCTTCGACGTAAATATTGACGACGTGAAGGTCCCCGGCCCGGTAAAGACCAAGGTTGTGGATGCGGGTACGGATAAGGACGGCAATAAGCTGTTCGACATCTACTTCAACTACAACGAATGGGCCGGGGATTTCGATGCTGAGATGCCTAAGCTAGCCGAGGCTATTGGCGCTATTCCCGAGAGCGGCAACGTGCTCGGTGATGGCCCGGTTGCAAAGAGCGGGCAAACCTACACTGCGATTATTCCCGTGAAGGTGAAGCCGGACGTAACTGCTGCCCAGTTGCAGGATTTGCGTGAGGGCAAGTCTGGCGCGAAGCTAGCAATCCAGGGGCGCGCTTCTGTGAGTCTCGAGGGCGAGACCGGCGACTACAAGTCGAATATTGGCGATTTTGGGGATTTCCCGGAGGATAAGATTCTGCAGGGGGATCATTGCTTGGTCCGTTCCGATTTTGAAACCGGGTTTACCCCCGAGGACGATTATGGGGTTTGGTTGCGCGGGCTGGCACTGTCCACCCGTGGCGTTGACTACCACGGCGAGGGTACGGTCGTTCGTTCGCTTTCTGGCCTGAAGCTGCGCCAATTGGTTCCTGCTAAGGGCTTGGATGCGAACCAGATTATTACTATTACGCCGCGTACTGGCGCCGAACCGATCGTGCTGAAGTCCAACATTGGTGCTAATGCCGACGTGCGGGAACAGAATAATCTGAAGGTCTACCACCACCCGAACAAGAACCGTGAGGCTCGCGAGTTGATGGGTATGGCTGACATTATTCGGGTTCGTCCTTCCGGGTCAGCTAGCGAACTGTACGGGTACACCTGGGATACTCCTGAGTACCACCCGGATTGGGGCAATGTTCCTAAGTATGGTAAGGAATCGCAGCCGGCTAGAACTTTTGTTGCGGCCGACTTTGATCCGAGCGAGAAGATTTTTGGTGAAACTGCACAGGGCAAGGGCACTTGGCTGAATAAGGGTGCGACTTTCAAGGCCACCTCTTACTTCCGCATGCCTGACTGCCAGCTTGGCGCGGATGGACGTTCGCCGTATCCTCCGATTGGTGCTGCAATCCAGGTTTCTACTGCCGACTATGCCCGTAGCGCCAGGAATGTGGCCACCGACCTGCCTATCGAGGTGAAGTTCCCGACTGCCTCCCTGGGTGATCGGGTTTGGTTTGATGCTGATCGTGATGGGCTTCAGTCTGAGGGCGAGTCTGGTGTTGCTGGTGTGAAGGTTACTTTGCTTGGTGAGGATGGGTCTCCGGTTGAGGGGGTTTCTCCGGTTACTACCGATAAGGATGGTAATTACCTGTTTGAGAATCTGAAGGCTGGTAAGTACAAGGTCAAGTTTGATTTGCCTGCTGGCTATGAGGGTTTCACTAAGGCTGAGGCTGGCGATAGTGAGAAGGATTCGAATGTGGATTCTTCTGGTGTGACTAAAGTGGTTGAGTTGGCTGCTGGTCAAAACGAGCGTTCTGTTGATGCCGGGTTGGTAAAGGCTGAGCCGAAGCCGGAACCGAAGCTTGCCTCCCTGGGTGATCGGGTTTGGTTTGATGCTGATCGTGATGGGCTTCAGTCTGAGGGCGAGTCTGGTGTTGCTGGTGTGAAGGTTACTTTGCTTGGTGAGGATGGGTCTCCGGTTGAGGGGGTTTCTCCGGTTACTACCGATAAGGATGGTAATTACCTGTTTGAGAATCTGAAGGCTGGTAAGTACAAGGTCAAGTTTGATTTGCCTGCTGGCTATGAGGGTTTCACTAAGGCTGAGGCTGGCGATAGTGAGAAGGATTCGAATGTGGATTCTTCTGGTGTGACTAAAGTGGTTGAGTTGGCTGCTGGTCAAAACGAGCGTTCTGTTGATGCCGGGTTGGTAAAGGC
>OBJZ01000151.1_pt1 | contig 37636 bp, 32 predicted proteins | sample 1481641 | NCBI WGS metagenome assembly OBJZ01 (sample SAMN02364493, study PRJEB22542) | human gut metagenome | isolation source: fecal sample | host: premature infant | place: USA: Chicago, IL | collected 2012-01
ACCCTCGACGCATACAGGCGCGTGTTAGGCCTTACCAGCCTGGACGAAAACCTGGCCCAAGGCGGGGCGGGAGCCCAAATAAACTTCTGGGTATACATGCGTAACTCGGCCATAGTATCGACCGTGGTGGCCGTAGGGCAGACCCTATTTTCCGCCATGGCAGCCTACGCCTTCTCGCGCCTAAAATGGCCCGGCCGCAACGTAGTATTCACGTTCTTCCTATCGGCACTAATGATCCCCTCAATATTTACGGCCATCCCCAACTTCGTACTCATAAAAGAAATGGGGCTCCTAAACACCTACGCCGGAATCGTACTGCCCACCCTCTTGATGACCCCGTTCGCCATCTTCTTTTTGCGCCAATTCTTCCTTGGCATTCCACGCGAAATAGAAGAGGCCGCACTGTTAGACGGCGCCTCGCGCATAGGCACCTTCTTCCGCGTGATCATCCCCATGGCAAAGGCACCAATCACCACACTATTCGTGCTGACCTTCATCACCCAGTGGAACGACTACCTGTGGCCACTACTAGTGGGACAAAACGAAAAAGTGCGCGTACTGACCGTAGCCCTAGGCATCTTCCGCTCCCAAACCCCGCAAGGAGCCCCCGACTGGTCTGCCCTCATGGCAGCCACCCTACTCGCGGCGGTACCAATCATGATTCTCTTCGCCCTCCTAGGGAAACGAATAGTCAATTCCATCGGATTTTCAGGCCTGAAGTAACAAGGAACGCAAAATGAACAAACAACGCAAAGGGGTCCTCGCCCTCGCCCTTGGGACTATAAGCGCCCTTCTGCTTGCTGGGTGTGCCGGCGCCAACGTGGGCGAACGCGGAAAGACCACCATCAACTACTGGCTTTGGGACAGTGCCCAACTGCCCGGCTACACCGCCTGCGAAAAGGCCTTCGAAAAAGAAAACCCGACCATAGACGTGCGCATCAACCAATACGGATGGGACGATTACTGGACTCAAATAACCGCCTCTATGGTGGCAGAAACCGCCCCCGACGTGTTCGTAAACCACACCCAACAAATGCCCAAATACCAGCAGCTAGGGCAAATATTGGACGTATCCGAACGCGTCAAAAAAGACGGCGTAAACCTGAGCGCCTACCAAAATGGGCTAGTCGACCTCTTCAAAGGCAAAGAAGGCAAAGGCCTCTACGGCCTGCCCAAAGACTGGGACACCGAAGGCCTCTTCTACAACGAAACCTACCTAAAAGACGCCGGTTACACCCCCGCCGACCTGTGGAACCTGACCTGGAACCCCAAAGACGGGGGTACCTTTGAAAAATTCCTGGCCCACATGAGCGTAGACAAAAATGGCGTCCGCGGAGACGAAGAAGGCTTCGACCCCAAACACGTAGACGTCTACGGGCTCGGCTACAACGAATCCGGGGCAGGCTACGGGCAGGTGCAATGGTCTACCTTCGCCCTGGCAAACGGGTGGCGTTACAACGCCGACGAGGCAGAGGCCGGCAAGTGGATCACCAAATGGAACTACGACTCGCCCCAATTGGCCGAAACCATCAACTGGTGGAAAGGACTAATCGCCAAGGGGTACATGCCTCCTCTAGCAGCCGCCACCTCCGGGGTAGGCACCATCGAATCGCTGTCTGGAGGCAAATACGCCACCCTGATCGAAGGGGCCTGGCAAAACGCCAACATCAAACCCAAGATGGAAAAATGGGGCGTAAACGTAGCCCCCGCCCCAATCGGGCCGCACGGCTACCGCGCCTCCGTAATGAATGGCGTAGGCGACTCCATATTCGCCGGCACCAAACACCCCAACGAAGCCTGGCAATGGGTCAAATTCATGGGCACCCCCAAATGCCAAAACCTAGTAGCCAAACAAGCAGTCGTCTTCCCCTCCCTCAAAGAATCCAGCCAAAAAGCAATCGAAGCGGTCTCAAAGTTGGGCTACGACGCAAACGCCTACTCCACCTACCTGAAGGACAATGGACGCGCGGTCCCTTCCCCCGTAACCGCCCGGTGGGATCAACTCCAAACCATCATGCAACCGGCAATGGATGCGGTAGTAGGCGGGTCCAAACCCACCGAATCCCTAAAGGAGGCAAACAAGCAAGTAAACGCCCTCTTCAACAAGTAAACGCCCCCCTTCACATAGTTGGCGTGCAAAAGGCGAGCCTGCCGGAGCACCGCGGCCGGTGGGCTCGCTCTACACAAACAATTGTGTTAGTCATAAAGAGTGAATTTTAGCGCTCATCACCCCCGTTTCCACGTTCGCCCCGAAAAAGGTTGGCTGTCGAACCCGGCAGGGTTATACCGTTCTGCCGGCGTAACCCACATTTTCTTCCAGCACAACCCCAACTCGACAATCCGCGAGCAGGTGCACTGGGGGCACGCCGCCTCCAAAGACATGCTGAACTGGACCAACCTTCCCGAAGCCCTGCGGCCCGAGCTAGAAGGCGTCGACGACAACGGTTGCTGGGGTGGCACCGCCCTCGCCGAGGGCGACACCGTCAAGCTGGTGTACGCGGGCGTCAGCGGCGTATCAAACGGGGTATGCCAACCCATTGTGGCTACGGGCAGCCCCGACACCAAAGTGTTCACAGACAAATCCCCCGTCCAGGTCGAGGGCCGGCAGGCCGAAGCCGCCAAACTGGGTGCGCCCTGCGTGTTCGTACACGACGGCTTCCGCTATGCCATCCAGGGTGGGCAAGTTGGCGACGAGGGCGGCGTAGTAATCTACGATGCCAACGACCTAGAATCCTGGCACGAACTAGGGGTGTTCTTTAGGGCCAGCGAAGCCCCCGGAGCCCTCTCGGCCCCCAACTGGGAATTCCCTCAACTGGTGAACCAGGGTGGGCGCTGGCTATTCATCGCCTCACTGCGCCAACGCGACACATTCAAAGATAGTGTCGGCTGGTCTTTAGGCACCATCAATTTCGAGGGCGAAGTCCCCCACTTCCACGCCACTAAGGCAGGGCGCGTAGACGACGGCCCAGACTTCTTCGCCCCCAAGATCGCCACGTTGGACGGCACCCCCACCATGTTTGCGTGGGCCCCCGAATCGAAGGTCCGCCCTCTTGGCGAGGTCGCCAAAGACGGCCAAGCCGGAGCCCTGACTTTCCCAAGAACAATTAGCATCGCCGAGGGCCCGAACGGAGCTGCCCCCTACTTCGCCCCCTTCGAAGGCCTGAAGAAACTGCGCCAAGAGGAAGTAAGCCTAGAGCAGGTGCAGGCTTTGCCCGCCTGGGAGGCCGAGTTCACGTCCGGGGGCAGCATAACCGTGGGCAAACGAATCGAACTAGACGTCGAGGCGGGCGACCGAATCCTAGTTGACGCCTCCCTGGTAGAGTTCTACCCGGCGCGGGTCGGCAGGGTTCCGCACACGCAGCGCCTAGACCCCACCGCGGGCATCAGCCTGGAGGTGCAGGGCGCCACGGCGAAATATTGGAAGTTGAGCAATGGGACGGAAACGACGGACTAACAAGTGGGCAGCGCCGGCTCGCCCTCTGCAAATGCGTCGCCTGGCATCAATGCCGCGCACCCAGGTGCGCGCCGGCAACACCTACCAAGTCCAACGCCTGCCCGCAGCCGAAAAGGAATACGTCTGCCCGGGTTGCAACAACACTATTGCAATCGGAAGCCCCCACGTTGTGGCCTGGATTACCGAGGGCGCATTCGGCCTCGACCAGGGGGTAGATTCGCGCCGGCATTGGCACCCCTACTGCTGGAACGCAGGCACCGTAGGACGCTAGGGGTGGCCTGGCCAGGCCTAGGACGGGCGAAAACATGCGGCAAAAAATAAAATAATTTCGATTATCACAGTGAATCTGATAATTTCTTAATGTACTTGAGATTCTCTCATCTCCCGTTACACCCGCACGGATGCGGGAAGGGAACTGGGTGCTCGTGTGCAAAGACAGCGCAGAGCCAACTGTGCAAGCCGTGTTGAGCTTTGCCCTGGGCAAATAGAGCCATTGCCCGGGGCGAGGCTCACCCATATGCCCCCAAAAGTAAACCTCTAGAAGCGGCCCCCAGGCATTTTGCCGCCCTCACACCTTTCCAAAAGAAATGGGTATTTCTAGACGTTTTAGCAGGTAAGGGGCATATTGACTGCGTTCTAATCTTTGGGGGCTAGGGTGAGGGGCGTATAAGAGTGCCCCGGATCGGAGATTGGAAGATGTCAGTTTTTGATTTCACCGTAAAAGCCGCCAACGGAAGTGACTACGACCTTTCTCAGCACCAGGGAAAAGTCTTGCTGATTGTAAATACTGCTTCTAAGTGTGGTTTCACCCCGCAGCTGGAAGAGCTGCAGCGCCTGCACGAAAAATATGCCGACAAGGGCCTGGTCATTCTCGGTTTTCCCTGCAACCAGTTCGCAAATCAGGATCCCGGATCTAACGACGAAATTCAGAGCTTTTGCAAACTCAACTACGGCGTCACCTTCCCCGTGCTAGCAAAAATAGAGGTAAATGGGCGCAACACCGAGCCACTATTCGAATATTTGAAGTCTGAAACGGGTGGAATATTTGCCGCAATAAAGTGGAATTTCACCAAATTCTTAGTTGGGCGCGACGGGCGGGTAATTCACCGGTACGCTCCCACCACTAAGCCCGCTTCTTTCGAGGGCGCAATCGAGCAGGCGCTGCAAAGCCAGGCATAATTTCCCCCGGTTTTGGCCCCACGGACTTTAGGGGCCTTCAGCGGGCGAGGCCAGGGGACGAAGCCAAGGGACGGGCGCTCAGAGGTAGGGGCTGCGCTGCCGGCGCTTCGGCAAGGCGCCCATCGCCCATTCTTGATAAGTTTTTCTTATGGGAAAAACCACCGTCGAACCTTCTACTTCCACCTCTATTTTGCAGCCAATTCAACCGGTCCAGGACGCGGTGATAAAAGCCAGCGACCTAACTAAGGTTTATGGGCGAGGTTCCAACCAGGTGGTGGCCCTAGACCATGTCGATGTGCAGATTGAGCGGGGGCGCTTTACCGCCATAATGGGCCCATCCGGTTCAGGTAAGTCCACGTTGATGCACTGCCTCGCCGGCCTCGACCGTGCTTCAGGCGGCAAAATAATGCTCGACGATATTGAGGTAACTCGCTTGACCCAAGCTAGGCTCACCAAGCTTCGGCGCGACCGCATTGGCTTCATTTTCCAGTCTTTCAACCTAATTCCCACGCTGAGCGCCGCCGAAAATATTACGCTGCCGGCCGATGTCGCCCACCGCAAACTCGACCCGGAGCGTTTCAACACGGTGGTCGACCAGATGGGCCTGCGCGAGCGCCTCTCCCACCGTCCCGCCGAGCTTTCTGGCGGGCAGCAACAAAGGGTTGCTTGCGCTCGCGCCCTGGTTGGCGATCCTGCCGTTGTTTTTGCCGACGAACCTACCGGGAACTTGGATTCGACCTCGACTCGGCAGGTGTTAGACCGCCTGCGCGGAGCCGTCGATTCGTTCGGCCAGACCGTGGTTATGGTTACCCACGAACCCGATGCAGCCGCCTACGCCGACCGCGTCCTGTTTTTGGTAGATGGCAAGGTGGTCGCCCAGCTAGAGGATCCGAATCCGGATTCGGTTTTAGATGCCTTGCGCGAACTCAATTCTGCCGAGGCCGCGGCCCAGCCGCCCACCACCGACACCGAGCTGCCTGCCACCGACACCGAGCTGCCTGGCACAGACTCCCAGCCTCCCAGCACCAAAGCGCAGCCAGAGCAAAACCACGGGGGCGAGGGCGCCCAGGGAACTGACGAGCCGGTTACGCGCGGCGGCTCCCACGTTGCCACTAGGGAAGTAGACGCTCCGCCGCACCCAACCCCGCCCACGGGCGAAATTCCATTGGCCTTCCCCCCACGTGCGCAGCGGAAGAACAAGTGATGCTGAAAGTTACTCTTCGCGGAATTCGCGCTCACCTGGGGCGTTTCCTGCTGACTATGATCGCGGTGGCCCTAGGCATTGCCTTCCTCTCGGGCACCCTGTCACTGCGGCAGGTACTGGACGACAATTTCAAGTCTCTTACCGCTTCGGCTCGTACCGCCGACGTGTACGTGGTGGGCCCGAAGATTTCCAATTCGTCCTCGCCCCTTACTATGCGCGACCAGGTGTCTATCGATTTGCAGAATAAGGTCAGCCAGGTCGACGGGGTGTCGAAGGTGCTGCCCTACTACGTGGCCACTTCCGTGCTCATGAAATCCGACGGCACGCCTTTGCGCTCTGCGGCAACGGCCATATCGCAGGTGGTCGAACCCGGCGAGGGCGGCCCCAAGCTAACCCAGGGCAAGCCGCCCCAGCAAAACCAGTTAGCCCTGCCGGTTCAAGATGGCAAGAAGTTTGGGCTACATCCGGGCGACAAGGTGAAGCTGGTTGCGGAAGGCACCCCCATGGACTTCACCGTGAGCGGCTTTTACAAGCTGCCTCAAGAGGTGAAGGCCTACCAGATCATCTACTTGAACCCAGAGCAGGCCCAAGAATTAATCGGTGCCTCCGGCAAGGCCATGTACCTTTCGGTTGCAACGGACAAGGGCGCTTCGGCCTCGCAGGTGGCAAAGAATATTGACAAGGTTTTAGAGGGCGGGAACCAGGCTCTAACTGCCAGCCAGCTAGCTGACGAGGACAATAAGACCATCGACCAGGTCCTGGGGTTTGTGAACACTTTCTTACTGGTGTTTGTACTGTTAGCCCTGTTCATTGGCACTTTCATTATTGCTAACACGTTCCAGATGTCGGTGAAGGCCCGCACCAAGGAGTTCGCTTTGATGCGCGCCGTTGGGGTCTCGTCGGGGCAAATCTTCACCTCTGTTGCCCTCGAATCCTTTGTGATAGGTCTTATCGGCTCTGTGGTAGGGGTGGCCGTTGGGACGGGGCTGCTATCGCTAATGGCCGCCCTCGTCACCCACCTCGGATTGCCTTTAGAGATCAAGCACGCGATGCCTTTGTCCGTGGCGGGGATCGCGCTGATAGTGGGCATTTTAGTGACCGTGTTAGGGGCGCTCCTGCCGGCGCGCGAAGCGGCCTCCACCGCACCCGTCGAAGCCATGCGCACCGCCCAGGGGGCGAACGAAAAGCCGCTCACCGTGCGCAACATTATTGGTGGCGTACTCGTCGCAGCCGGCTTATTCCTCACGTTTGCGGTAGCCACCAAAACCGTCCGTTTTTCCTCTCCGGGGTTGCTGCTGGGAATCGGGGCGGCCGCCCTCCTATTTGGCCTTATTGCGCTGCTTCCCACCCTAGCTAAACCAATCGCGTGGCTGCTTGCCTGGCCACTGCGAATCTTTAGGCCGCAGGGGCGAATCGGGCTGCGCAACGTGCTGCGTTCCCCACGCCGCATCGGTTCCACCGCCGGCGCCCTCCTTATCGGGATGGCGCTCGTTTCTGCAGGCTCCACCCTGGCTGCTTCGGTGCGCGAATCCACTGCGGACCAGATGAAGAACGAGCTGAAAGCTCCCCTGGTGATCAACACTATTCAGGGCACTAAGCCAACGCCGCTGTCGAAGCCGCTAAAGGATAAAATCTTGGCAGTTGACGGCGTCACTTCTATCAACGATTCGTTGCAGGTAGGCGTTGCCGCCGCCTACGGCGCTTCGGCTAGCCCGCGCCAGGCAAAACCCATTTTGGTGGGCCGCTTTTCCCCCGACCAAATGGCGAAGGATTTGAAACTGCAGGTAGAAGCCGGCAAGATCGCCGATTTGGGATCGCAAAAGATCGCTGTTTCCGAAGGTGCCAGCGAGGATTTGAAGGTGGGTTCCAAGGTCAACGTAATTGGCAGTTCGGGCACGCCCGTCCCCTTCACCGTCGTTGCCCGGTATAAGTCTGCTGTAATTCAGGCTACGGCTTTAGTTTTGCCGGACGAGGCCGACCGCGTGGGCCTTTCCCAGACAGTTTCCGGTGGGGCATTCTTGCGTTTGGCGAATCCCACCGACCACCAGCAGGTGGAAAAAGTGCAAAAACGGGTGCAAAACATTTTGAAGGACACCTACACGTTCGAAGTGCTTACGCCCTCTGAGTTGGATAGTTCTGTACAAACTGGGATCAACCAGGTTATGGGCATCCTTTATGGCCTGTTGGGGCTGTCGATAATCATTGCTATTTTGGGCATTGTAAATACGCTGTCGCTTTCCGTATCCGAGCGGACACGCGAGATCGGTTTGATGAGGGCGGTGGGCATGTCCCGTTTGGGAATTGCCGGAACCATCACTGTCGAATCGGTGTTGATCACAATTTTTGGCGCCCTGGCTGGCATTTTGACAGGCTGCTATTTAGGATGGGCGCTGCTTAAGTACCTGGGGTCCTCGGGAATAAACACTGTTTCTATCCCGTGGAATGTGATTATTGTTTTGGCGATTGGCTCTGTCGCTGTTGGGATTATTGCGGCAATCATCCCGGCCTTCAATGCTTCGCGCAAACCCATTTTGGAGGCGATTTCTGACGAGTGAGACCCCGCGGAGGCCGTTTGGCTCGAGGGAAATTTAACGCAAAAGGCGAGAAGTTTTCGAAATAGTGGCAAAATAAGGCCAGTACGTACCGTAAGCCCAGGAGGCCAATGTGACTAGTCCTTCCGTAGATCCAAAGGCGCATGCAGGCAGCACCGCCGCCGCCCCCATATCGAGCCCAACACCTGTCCGCACTCAGAGCGGATCTTCCCTGGGGGAATTGTTTTCGAAGTTATCTGACCAGGTACACACCCTAGTTCAAGGCGAGATTGATCTGGCTAAAGCCAAGGCCGGCCAGATGGCCAAGAAGTGTGGCACCGGTGGTGCGTTGCTGGCTGTGGCAGGGGTGTTGGCCCTGTACATGTTGGGGCTGCTGCTGTGGGCGGCCGTTTATGGCATTGCCGTGGCATTGCCCATGTGGGCCTCTTGCTTGATCGTTGCCGGCGTACTGCTGTTGATCATTTTGATCTTGGCGTTGATCGGTTCCTCTATGCTGAAGAAGGGCACAAAAGATAAGCCCGAACCACAAAAAGGTTTCAAAGAATCTATCGAAGCAGCTAAGACTGGCGCACAGAAGGGATTGGGCAAGTGAGCGAAAACCGCACTCCCGAACAAATTGAAGAGGAACTCCGGCGCGCGCGCAGGGAAATGCAGGACACCGTGGATCAGCTGGCAGCCCAGCTCGATCCCAAGGTGAAGGTCCAAGAATTTAAAGACACGGCCAAGGTTAAAGCTGAAGAGACGAAAGTGAAAGCTCAATCACTTTTCGCTCAGGTTCAAGCTGGCGACAAGAAGGCCATTGGCACGGTTGCTGGCGCAGCTGGGGCGCTAATTACTGCCCTTGGCATTGCCTACTTCGCTAAGCGAAACTAACTATTTCTTTACGGCGACATGGGTTCGCCAAAAGCTTATGGTTAGCGAAAGGGCGCAACGAAGTTGTACCCTATAGACACGAAACATTTAAGTTGAACATCCGGGACGCACCTTTGTGCCTTCCCGACGAGAAGAATAGAGGGGGTCGACCCCATGGGGCGCGGCCGTCAGAAGGCGAAACAGCGTAAGGTTGCACGCAAGCTCAAGTACTTCAGCGCCGATACCGATTACGCGGCATTGCAGCGCGAACTTGCGGCTCAACGAGGCGAGACGGTTGACTCGGACGACCAGGCGTCGTACGACGACGATCCGTATGCAAAGTACGCAGATAAATACGCGGACATGTATGCTGACGACGATGCTGATGACTGGGAAGACTGGGCATCAGCACACCGCTGACTAGTATTTTTTGGCGGCCTGGGCACTAACCAGGCCGCCAAAATGTTTAACCCTTACAGGCGAATATCTTTTGTGGCCTGTTCGAAGTAGGGGCCTAGCGTTCCCGAATAGTCTTTCGACAGGTGTTCGTGGTCTTGGTAGACGTAGATGTTGCCCACTATCGGGGGGCACTTCCCGTTTGGGCAGATCTGTTCGCTCAGGTCCACGAAGTGGTAGTTTTTCGATTCTGTGAGGCCGGGCAGGTCGGTGGCGTACACGCGTCGGTACGGTTCTGCACATTGCTCGTTTGGATCGGTGGCTGTTACCGCACACTCGTACTTGTTTGTCGCAAAGATCGGGTTGTCGCGCATCCCAATAACTTTGATGCCATGGTCTAAGAAGGCGCGCACTACCTCAGAGTGCCCTGGCACTACTTCGTCGGGGTGCTTCGGGCTCGCCAGGGTAGACACTACGATCACCGCATCAGGGCGCACCTTGTTCACCGTCCACCGCACGCCAGCTTCCACCCACTTTTTACACGTGTCGTCATTGCCCTGGTAGGTGAGGGAAAGCTTGCACCCGCCCATTAGGAGTGCGGCCAGGTTCCACTTTCGCTTTTTCGCAGCATATTCGATTGCGGGCAGGTACTGTTCCGCGTGTGAATCACCAAAAACTAACACGTTGGGGCCGGAGCCCCCGCCCTCGCGCATCTGCCTGCACGAGTTGGCGTGCTTGGCCACCTGCCCGAAATCTGGCGCCCCGGCAAAGGCGCCCACGCACGGGTTGGGAAATCCTGCCCACTGTTTCGGCAAATCCGCTGGCCCTGGGATTGGCTTTGCAGCATAGGCTGGCTCCTGGTTCATGGCCAGTACAGCGGCACCGGGGAATTTGTTCGTGCCGGCTGTGCCAACGCGCACTAGCTGCGAATCGGCTCCTGCCACATGAATGCCGCCCGCTCCCACGGCAAAACAGGTGAGCACCAAGATGGCTTGGGCCCACCACCGGTTGTTCGCCCACCGCCACTTGCGCACCGGATCGTCTACGGCCGCGGTGAGCAGCAGGGCCAACCCCAGAGACAAAATTAGCAGGATTACGCCCTCGACAATGGAGAAATTAGCCTGCTTACGCACGCCTAAGTACACGGCAAACAGCGGCCAGTGCACCAGGTATAGCGCGTAGGAATTGTTGCCAAGAAACACCAGTGGTTTGAGCGCCAAAAATTTCCCTGAATACACGTCAGTGCGTACCAGTAGCAAAAGTACCGCGGTTGCCGCGATGGGCAGCAAACAAATCGGCCCCGGGTACACGCCCACTTTCACCAGTCCGAACGTCACGACTACAACTAGTGCTCCCCACCCCAGCAGGTCTCGGAGCCAGTGGGGAAGAACTTTTTTGGGGCGCACGAGGGCGGCGATGGCTCCGATGGCGAACTCCCACATGCGGATGCGGGTGTCGAAGTAGAAGTTTTGGCTGCTGCCTTGGAAGTATTTGAGGCTGAGCCAGGCGAAGGAGGCGACTGCTATAAGCGCAAATACGGCTATGCCTACTTTTTCCACCTGCCAGCCAAGCCGTCGCGACACTGCTGCTACGAGGGCGAGTACCACCGGGAAGAGTAAGAACACCTGACTGCGATGCACCACATGTGCATTAGCGGCGAGGACAGGGAATGGTCTGCTGCAAAGTAGTCGACGAGTTCAGTTTGTAAATACCAGTTCTGGTAGTAGAACAAGCTCGCCCACGACTGGTTGATGATTTCGCCCCACCTGGTCTTGGGCAGGTATTTCAACGTCAAGACCACCGCAAAAAGTATGGTTACCACCAGCGGCGGAAGTAGGCGCCGGAAGGTGCGCACCCACCGTTTCAGCACCGACGGAATCTTCCCGCTTGCGCACCCGCGCACATATGATTCAGTCAGCAGGTAGGCCGAAATCATTATGAACACGTCGACGCCAATGGGCGAGCCAACCTGCCAGGCATGAAAAACAATTATCAGCAGTGCGCAAATAGCCCGAAGCCCCTGAATCTCTGTGCGGAAGGGACGCTTTTGCCTGAGTGGATCGCTTGCGTGCATGGCTTTTATCTTTCAGCTTTGCCCATTTTTCTAAGAGGTATCGTAAACCTACAGCTCCCACCTGCAAAAACGGCTAAATGCTGGGCCAGGTATCAAAAATAAGGTGAGGGCGGGCATCGCTGTCACGCTTGGGTTAGTAGGGTGCGCTGGGGTGAGTAGGGTGCGCTCTGGGCGCGGACGGGCATTTGCGCGAAGCGCAAGGGCAGGAGCGCACCCTACTCACCCAAGCGTGCGCGGAAGGGCATTTGCGCGAAGCGCAAGGGCGGGAGCGCACCCTACTCACCTAAGCGTGCGCGGAACAAGCCGTTGCGTAAAGCGCGGGTTAGGTTGCGGCCCGTTGAACGGGGGCTTTTAGGCGAGGGTGTAGTTGCCGGTCAGCACTACCTTGCCACCCTTTACGCCTTTGGCTTCCGAGACGACGCGCCCAGTGGCGGTGGGATCTGCCTCGACTTGCCCTAGGATTGCCGATTCGCACCCGGCCTGTTTGGCGCTCTCGCGTACGGCGTCGACGCTGTTTTCGGCGCAGACGGCTACCATGCCTATGCCCAGGTTCAAGGTCATTTCCAGGTCGTCCCACGAAACGTTGCCTTGGGTGCGCACCCAGTCGAAGACGGCGGGCACCTGCCAGGAGCCACGGTCGATGACAGCGCCTAGTTCTACGGGCAGAACGCGGGCCAGGTTTGCTGCCAGGCCGCCGCCGGTTACGTGTGAGAGGGCGTGTAGTCCTTCAACGCCAACTTTGTCTTTGATTTGTAGGCACATGCGCGAATACAGCCGGGTTGGTTCTAGGAGTTCTTCGCCTAGCGTGCGCCCAAATTCCGCTACCTGAGCATTCAGATCGGCCTTGGATACCTCCAAAACGCGCCGAACCAGTGAATATCCGTTGGAGTGCAGTCCGGAGGCGGCTAGGCCCACTAGCACGTCACCCTCGCGCACACGGTCTGCCCCGAGCATTTGGTCGGCCTCGACTACGCCGGTGGCTGCCCCGGCTATGTCGTAGTCGTTAGCACCCATCAGGCCGGGGTGCTCTGCGGTTTCCCCACCTAACAGGGGGGTGTCTACGGCTGCACAGGCTTCTGCTACTCCGCGCACAATGTTGGCGATGCGCTGTGGTTCGACGTGCCCGCAGGCAATGTAGTCGGTCATTAGCAGAGGGCGGGCCCCCACTACCGCAATGTCGTCGACTACCATGCCCACTAGGTCTTGGCCGATGGTGTGGTGGATGTCTAGCGCCTGCGCGATGGCAATTTTGGTGCCAACCCCGTCCGTGGAGGTGGTCAGGTATGGCTTTTTCATGCCGGCAAGCGCGGAGGCGTCTACCATCCCCGCGAAACCGCCGATGCCTCCCACCACCTGCGGGGTGAAGGTGCGCGAGACGGCCTCTTTCATGAGTTCTACGGCCTGGTCCCCGGCAGCGGTGTCGACGCCAGCGGAGGCGTAGGTTATTTCGTTAGACATGTGTGCCCTTTCGTGAGCTAGTCGGCACTAACAGTTTGGCTGGTTACCGCACCTTTGCCGCCAGGTACGGGGGTGCCTGCGGGAATGGAAATTGGGTAGTCCCCATTGAAGCAGGCCATGCACAGGGTGGATGGGTTTTGCCCGGAGGCGGCCACCATCCCGTCGATGCTCAGGTAGCCTAGCGAGTCGGCGTGGATGGATTGGCAGATTTCGTCCGTGTCCATGGAGGCGGCGATTAGTTCGGCGCGCGTAGCAAAGTCGATGCCGAAGAAGCAGGGCCACAGTACGGGAGGGGAGGAAATGCGCACGTGTACTTCGGCTGCTCCTGCCTCGCGGAGCATGGCTACGACTTGGCGTTGCGTATTGCCGCGCACAATGGAATCGTCTACTACAATCAGCCGTTTGCCCTGGATAATTTCGCGGATCGGATTTAGTTTCAGTCTGATGCCGCGCTGGCGCATTATTTGGGTGGGCTGAATGAATGTGCGGCCCACGTAGGCGTTCTTGACTAGGCCCTGTTGGAAGGGGATCCCGCTTTCTTCGGCGTAGCCTATGGCGGCGGGGGTTCCGGAGTCCGGGGTGGCCATGACTAGGTCCGCTTCCACTGGGTGTTCCCTGGCCAGGGCGGCACCCATTTCGCGGCGGGACTGGATTATTGATCTGCCGCCGATGCGCGTGTCTGGGCGGGCCAGGTAGACGTATTCGAACGCGCACACGTTGGGGGTTGCGGGGGCGAACCTGTATGAGCGTATCCCCGAGTGGTCGATGGAAAGTAGTTCGCCGGGCTCAATTTCGCGTACCACCGTAGCGCCCACAATGTCGAGGGCGGCGGTTTCAGAAGCGAGTGCCCACCCTTGGGGTAGGCGGCCCAGCACGAAGGGGCGTACCCCGTGGGGGTCGCGGGCCGCGTACAGGTGCTGTTCGTCCATGTACACCAGCGAGAAGGCGCCTTTTAGGTGGGGTAACACGCGTAGTGACGCTTCGATTAGGGGGGCTGGCGGTTCGTTGTCGAGGGCGTCTGCCGGGCCTTTATTGCGGGCTGCCTCGATGCCGCCCTCGGGCAGATCCCAACCAATTTCGGCAAGTTTTTCGCCTGAGCCTAGCAGGGCGTTAATCAGGGCGGTGTCGGTGGAAGCACCCCGGGCGACCTCGCCGCGCGAACCCAATTTTTGGGTGACTACCTGCCGCAGCTGTTTGGTGTTAGTTAGATTCCCGTTGTGGGCGAGCGCCAACGTGCCCGTGCCGGATGGGCCAAGTGTGGGCTGGGCGTTTTCCCATACGTCGGCCCCCGTGGTGGCGTAGCGGGCATGGCCAATTGCCGCGTGCCCCTTTAGCCCTTCCAGTGCCTGATCGTTGAACACTTGGCTGACTAGCCCCAAGTCTTTGTAAACCAGGATCTTCTCGCCATTCGAGGTGGCGATGCCGGCGGACTGTTGGCCGCGGTGTTGGAGAGCGTAGATGCCAAAGTAGGTTAGTCGGGAAACGTCTTCATCGGGGGCCCAAACGCCAAAAACACCGCACTGATCTTGCGGTGCAGGGTCGTCGTTTAGATCCAAAGTGTGGCTCAGTTGGCCGTCGCCGCGTATCACGGCCCCATTGTTTCATGGTTCAGCGCAAAGATGCCAAATGCCCCCGCAGCCAGTTCCCCATTGTGAAACGCGTCAGCTAATAGCTGCTCCCCGGCGCCCGCCAAGGCGCTGTGGCTGGTAGGAAGCGGTTTTTCGGAGTTGTTCAACACAACTAGCAGCTGCCCGTCCCCCTCGCGCGCGAAGGCCCTGTAGGCGATTACTTCGTTTTCGAGGTGAGTTATTTCTACGTTAGCGTGGGCCAGCCACGAGTGGCGGCGGCGCAGAGCTATTAGGGAAGCATAGTAGTGCCAAAATTGTTTTTCGCCCCGGTTTTGGGGGCCTTGGAAGGCAGGCAGAGGGGGCCGTATCGCATCGTCGCCGCCTAGGCGTTCCTCTTTTACACCGCGCGCCCCACATTCGTCGCCGTAGTAGATGGAGGGGATGCCGGGAAGCGTGAACAAGATGGCTGCGGCCTGGCCCACTTGGGCGGGGCTGAGCCGGGAGGCAATGCGCGTTACGTCGTGGTTACCCAGGAAGGTTTGGGGCCAAAAATGTTCACAAAATTCCAGGTGCCGACGCAGGTTCCACTGCAGTTCGTAAAAGTTTTTCTGTTCTAGGGAAGACCAGATGGATTTCCACAGTTCGTATTGGGTTAGGCTATCCCAGCCTGCCGCCTCTAGGAGCTGCGTGTAGTTGCCGTGGATGACCTCACCGCTTACCCACAGGTGCGGATATTTTTTGCGTAGCGGCGGCAGCACTTGCGCCCACAGGGCCGGGTCGATCGCGTAGGCCGCGTCCAGGCGCCACCCGTCCAGCCCTTTGCCTAACCAGTAGTCCATTACGTTTTTGACGAGGGCGAGGACCGTGGGGTCTGAATGGTTCAACGCCGCTAGGCCGGCGTGCCCTTCGAACGTTTTGTAGTTGGGTAGGTGGCCGGGCTGCCAGCCGCGCCAATCTATGCGGAACGCGTTGGCGTAGGCGGATTGTTGGCCCCGCTTGGCCAAGTCCTGCATCTGCGGGCAGGCGGGCGAGACGTGGTTGAACACGCCGTCGCCTATAACGGAAAATCCGCGCTGGTGGGCGGCGTCTATAAGGGTGTGAAAGTCATCGATGTCACCCAGGCGCGGGTCTATTTTGAAGTAGTTGAGGGTGTCGTAGCCGTGCGAGTACGCCTCGAATATAGGCCCTAGCTGTAAAACATTTGCGCCCAGTTTGCGCGCGTGGTCGAGCCACGGTACCAGGTCGGCCAAGGTGCGGCCGGGGGTGGTGTCGCCCTCGCCGGAGAAGGCCGGATTTACTTTGGGCGCACCGAGTGCCCCGAGCGGGTAGAGGTGCCAAATTATTGCGTGCTCGCTGAAGTCGCCCATGGGTTCATTCTGCCGCACGCGCCCACTTTTCACCACCCATTCACTAGCCATACACATTTTATTCATCCGCTGAATAATGCGCTTTGTAGACCTTTTCTGGATTGATTCCAGATTATGTGCTAGGCTTAGTTATGTCTTTGGCGCTGCCCACTGTGGCGGGCAAGCAGTTAGGCCCTTTGGGCCAGAAAGGAATCAACATGGTCAAGGTTGAAGGAATTGTTGGCGACACTCTGCAGCAGACGCTGGTCGATCTGATCGCTCTTGAACTGCAGGCTAAGCAGGCCCACTGGAACATTAAGGGCCCCAACTTCCGCGCCCTCCACCTGGCACTTGATGAGGTCGTCTCTCTAGTACGTAACGATCTTGACGAAGTTGCGGAGCGTCTAGCCACTATCGGTGGCAACCCCGACGGCCGCGAGGCCACCGTTGCGAAGACTTCCAGCCTCGATGAGCTCGAGAGCGGGGATCTGCCGGTTGACAAGACTTACGAAGTAATGGCTCAGAAGGTCCAGGCAGTTTGCGACAAGATTCGCGAAAACCTGTCGGAGGCTGACGATGCCGATCCGATTACTGGGGACTTGCTGATCACCGTAGTTTCCGGGTTGGAGCAGCAGGCTTGGTTCCTGCGTTCAGCCACCAAGTAAGGTTGGCATAATCCCTTTCAAGAAGGCCCACCAATTGGTGGGCCTTCTTGCTGCATGAGGGCGCGTTCACCGCTTAGCGCGGGGTGGCAGTTAGTACACGTACGTAGTACGCTCACGGGCGCGACCCGGCATTATTGTCGTGCTTGGGTAGGTAGGGTGTGTTCCGGGTGCGGACGGGCATTATTGGTCAAGAGCTTGGTGAATGGGGTGCGCTCTGGGCGCGGACGGGCATTTGCGCGAAGCGCAAGGGCGGGAGCGCACCCCATTCACCAAGCTCAACGGATACGACATTTGCGCGAAGCGCAATGGCAGGAGAGCACCCTGCTTACCCAAGTGCGCAGGCGGCCATATGCGCGAAGCGCAAGGGCGGGAGCGCACCCTACTCACTAAGCTCAACGGATACGACATTTGCGCGAAGCGCAAAGGTGGGGTCGCCGCTTCGCGCCGAAGTTTACTTTTCCCTTCAAGCAGCCTTAGCCAGGGCAAACACCACTTTGCGCTGTTCTAGATCGGCCTTGGTAAGGTCGACTTCTACACGCTCGCCCACGGGCAGATCCTCGCCCTCGACGGGAGCCATAATTGCTGGGTCGGAAAGCATAATGTGCCCGCTGTGTTCTTTGGCATCCAATATGACGCCCGAGTAGGTTTCACCTTCGTGGCCCGAAAGCGTGAGTGCTTCCATTGCCGCAATGACTTCTTTTTCGTTTTTTGCTCCGGCCTGGCGTGCCCGCCCCATTTCGGAGGGCAACTCGGGCAGGGCCTCTAGCACCCACGCGGGAACAAACTCACCTACCTGGCCGCCGCCTGCGTCTTCGCGTTTAGTGTCGGCCCAGGCTAGCTCCAAGGAAAACCTGTCGACTAGGCGCCGCAGCGGTGCCGTGGAGTGGGCGTACTCGGCGGCGATGGCCGAGTGAACCACCCTGCGGTCGCCTGGCGGGTGCATCTGCCCAATTTCTTCGCGCCCCTCGATAGCAGGGCCGTAGACCAGGTAGCCTGAACCGCGGAACAGCGAGGCCGCTCTGTCCATGAAGGCACTATGGGCCGGGTCTGATTCGTCCAGTGTGGGGACGAGCTGCGGGTATGACATTTGCAGCGGCCATTTGACTCCCAACGCGCGGGCAGCCCTGCGCAGGCGAGCGACGTCCTCGTTTGACGCGGGCGGCAGGGTGCGCACTACTCCAACTCCTAGACGTCGCATTCCAGCTGCTGCGCACATGCCGGTGAGCAGTGACATGTGTGCGTTCCAATTTTCTACGGGCAGGGAGGCCCTGAAACGAAGCTTGTAACCGCCGTTTTCTTTTTCGACCTCTTGTTCGGGGAGAGGCAGTGACACTCCGCCGCGGTCTTGTTCGCGTTCGATGCGCAGCTGGCCTAGTTCGCGCAGCAGCGAGGGCAGTTGTTGGTCGGCCTGGGCGGGGAGTGTACCCTTTCCGTCTACTACTGCTTGGACTTGCTCGTAGTCGAGTTGGGCGCGCGATCTTACGACGGCTAAGTCTACGCGCCAGGAGACTACATACCCGTCCTCGTCTAGGCAGATGCGCCACAAGAACGAGGGCGTGGCCTGCCCTGGCAGCAAAGAGGCCGCCCCCGCAGACAGTTCGCGCGGGTGTAGCGGCACGGATCCGTCGGGAAAATAGAGTGTGTTTCCGCGCGCGTGTACTTCGCGATCTAAAGCGGAGCCGGCCGTTACGAAGCAGGATAGTGCCGCGATCGAGTACGCAAGTAGGTATTTGGCTGGCTTAGGTGAGGGGCCTGGGCGGGTCTGCAGCACGTGTTCTGGGACTCGGATCTGCCCTGACAGAGCCTGGGCAGGCAAATCGGCTACTTTGGCGATTGCAATAGCCTGGTCCAGGTCTTTTGATTCGGGTGGATCGATCGTTACCAACGGAATTGCGGTGGCATCTAAACGCGGATAGTTGGGTGGGTAGCCTTCCCCGCCCACCTCGAAGCCCAGCTCCTCTACTAGCCAGGGCTGGCCGCCGGAGCGGTCCGCTAGTTTCAGCTTGTCCGCCCACTTTTGCCAGTTGGCTGCCGCCTGTTTAGCTTCTGTTTTCGCCCGTTCCGGAAAATCGGTGGGCACGTGGTTGTTTTTCCGAATTAGTTCGAGCACCGGCACTAACACACCCGGTGCTACGGGGTAGATTTGCCTCCTACGCGTCATGTAATCAGGGTCTCATGTAATACCCGTGGGCGCGCGGGAAAAGGCTAGCAAAATGCCGCCTGAACCACAGTTAGGCGGCAAAATCGGCCTAGCACCCTACAGCCGGAGGCTCTGGGTGGGCGTTTGGGGATAGTGCTATACGTCTAGGTCTTTGCCTAGCACGTAGGATACGGCGCGCACTGCGTCCTCGTTTTCGGATTCCACGATCAGGGTGTCGCCTTGCCCTGCCGCCAAGGTCATTAGCAACATTACAGAGGAGGCGTCTACTGGTTCGCCCTTTTCAGAGCGAATAGTTACCGGCTCGGCAAAATCTGCAGCAGCCTGCGCTACTTTGGCAGCCGGGCGAGCGTGTAGTCCTACAGAGGAACCAACTTTGACGGTCTTACTGAACAAGCTATCTCCTTACTGCTAGCCAGAATTTCTGGCGCCGTAAATAGGGTACACACTGACCACGGTTGGGGAAATCTTTGTGTCCAATGTCGCGGCCAAAATAGCATATTTTGGGACTTTTGCCGTTATTTCGGGATTTTTTACGAATTTCTGCCCTGTTTAGTGCAATTGGTGGGACGCGTCACAGCTATTTTTCCCCTAGGGAGCGAATTTACGCGGCATTATGGGGTTATCCAGAGGCCTAGGAGGACACATGGATGGCCGTCTTAACGCGCGCGGCATCCCCGTTGTTACGGGCGCTGCTTTCGCTCCCGTCCGGTGGGTTGTGCGCCCTAAAACCGTCTCGTTAGATTCTGCTGCTGTCCCTGAATCCAAGCGTGAGCGCGAGGTCGAGCGCTTCACCGCCGCGGCAGACACTGTAGCCTCCCGCCTACTTTCGAGGGCCGAAAAGTCTATCGGTTCCTCCTCAGATCTTTTGCGGGTGGCCGCGGCCATGGCCACCGATCCGGCTTGGCGCGAGGCAACCCACAAACTGATCAGGGCTGGCACCCCCGCCGACGCGGCGGCCACCCAAACTATTGCCGACATTGCCCGCCGTTTCGTGGCGGCTGGCGACGCGCTTGCCGAGCGGGTGACCGACCTGATCGACGTGCGCGACCGGGTGGTTGCACAAATCCACGGCATGCCCGAGGGCGCTCTCCCGCAGCTTAGCGAACCGGCCATATTGTTCTGTGACGATCTGGCTCCTGCCGATGCCGGCGCGCTAGACCCGAAGTACGTGAAGGCTCTGGTTTGCCGCGGGGGCGGACCCACCTCGCACTTTGTTATAGTCGCCCGCCAACTCGGCATCCCCTGCATCATTTCGGCCAAGGGCATAGACCAGGTTGAAGACGGTTCGTTGGCGCTGGTGGATGGCGCCAAAGGCAATATCACTATCAACCCGGATGCCGGGCACGCCAGGTCGATAATCGCCCTCGACGAAGCCCGCCACCAGGCCGAAGACACGTGGGAGGGGCCGGCTTGCACTAAAGATGGGATCCGAATCTACCTGTACGGCAACGTGCAAGATCGCATGCAAGCATTGCAGGCCCGCAAGGTCGGCGCCGACGGGGTGGGGTTACTGCGCACCGAGCTGACCTTTTTGGGCACGCACAACGAGCCCACCCTGGATGCACAGATCCGCGCCTACAAATCGGTCATCGACGTGTTTCCGGACAAACGTTTTATTGCCCGCACGCTCGACGCAGGCTCAGACAAGCCGGTGGTGTGGGCGGGCACCCAGCCCGAGGAAAACCCCGCCCTCGGCGTGCGCGGACTGCGCACTATTTTACGGCGCAAAGACGTCCTCGAACACCAGCTGGATGCCCTAGCGGCGGTATCGCAAGACCGCAAGGAGCCCCTGCGCGTAATGGCTCCCATGGTTTCCACACTGGACGAGGCGCAAATGTTTTCCGAGCTGGTGCGCGAACGCGGCATGAGCCCCGGCATCATGATCGAGGTGCCCGCCCTGGCGTTCTTAGCTGACCCGCTCTACGAAATCGTGGATTTCACCTCCCTCGGCACCAACGACCTAACCCAATATTTGATGGCCGCCGACCGCACGAACCCGTATTTAGCTAGCTACCTGGACGCGTGGCAGCCGGCAATCTTGACCCTAATCGCACACGTTGCCCGGGCCGCCGCCCGCCATTCCAAGCAAGCCTGCGTGTGCGGGGAGGCCGCGGCCGATCCGGTCCTGGCCTCAGTGCTAACCGGCATGGGCGTACACGGATTGTCTATGGCGCCCTCGGCAATAAAAACTGTCGGTTCTTACATTTCGCAACTAAACTTGGACACTTGCAAGAGGGCAGCCATCGCGGTGATCGGGAAAGATCCCGGCGACATGTACGGCCCCTACACCGGAGCTTTCAGCGCGGTAGACGCACGCGAGAGGGCTCTAGCTATTTTTAACGAGGCATTAGGTGCAACGCAGAATCAGTGACGAAGAGGGCCTAGGGGCGCTACGGCAGTGGTGGAAGGTTACCGCCACAGCCCGCGCCTCAGGCCAAAGCACGGAACTAGTTGCAGCCACCAAAACCCTTGACCGCAAGGTGCGCAGGGCGGCGGTGCGCTGGTCGCTAGAAGAATTCGCGGAAGTGTACCCGGGGCGCTCCGTAGAGATTCGGGTTCCCCCCGCTGCCGCCGTACAGGCCATAGCAGGCACCGTGCACAGGCGCGGCACCCCACCGGCTGTGGTCGAATGCGACGAGACCACCTGGCTAGCCCTGGCCACCGGAATCACAAGCTTCGAGCAGGCTGTACGCCAGGGGGCGGTTACCGCCTCAGGAATACGTACGGACCTGGGCCCGCGTCTGCCACTTTCGTTGCCAAAGCTCAGCTAACCCACTTTGGCGCCCTCAAGCCACCCCCCTAGGCACCACCCTTTGGTGCAAAGGCAGAAATTTTAGAGGGCGCGAATCTTTACCGCGCCGCGGTCGGTGCGCACCCAAATGTGGGTGGCCATGCCAATGGCGTCGCCGTCGACCTCGACGTAGCGTGGCTCTTGCACGCGCAACTCGGCCTGGCGTGCCCGGCGGGCGTCCAAATCGGCATTCAGGGAGGGAAGCTTGGGGCGAATTCCCAGCCCCTGCAACAGCAATCGCCACCCCAGCTCAAGCCAGCCCAGCGGGCCCATGCGCGCATCCAAACGCGCCACATCCAGCCACCCGTCATCCGGGCGCGCATCGGGCAACAACACCACGTTAGCGGTGAGCACCCCACAGTTGGCAAACAACACCGTTGTGGCTGAAACCTGTTTCGCCCGCCCGTGCTTTCCCAGGGTTAATTCCACCTTCATCGTGGGCTTGGCAGCGTGGCGCAAACCCGAAAGGACGTAGGCGAACCAGCCAATCTTCTCTTTCATCTCGGACTTGGTGGTAGCCATGACGTCCGCGTCGAAGCCCACCCCAGCCATAACCAAGAAAGCATACTCATCTTGCCCGGGCGCCCACTTTTGCTGGCCCAAAGGAGCAAGCACCTGACCCTCGGGATCCGGCACCTCGGCCGCCGCGGTAGGCACGCGCTTGTTCTTTACCCCTCCGGTAACAGGAGTGGGATGGTGTTCGGTACGCAGCCAGCCCAGATCTATCGAGTGAGTGCGGCCCGTAAACCCTATCGAGGCTGCCTCCCGCAGCGAATCTAAGGGCACTTCCATATTGCGAGCCATCAAGTTGCCCGTACCCGCCGGCAAAATCGCCATGGGCACGTCCGTGTGAGCCAACCCGGCCGCCACTGCCCTAACCGTGCCGTCGCCGCCAGCAACCAACACCACCCCGGCCCCAGCTTCGACCCCCTGGCGGGCTTGCACCGCCGGAGAGGTTTCGACCTCGGTATACACGAAGTGGGGCGCCTCCCAGCCGGCATCGAAGGCGCAGCCCTCGATCACCTCTTTGAACTCGCCCATGTTCTCGACCCGGGCAGGATTCACGATCACCCACGGCTTCTTAGAAAGTGCCCGTCCGCTCGTGCCTCGGGCCCGGGAGGCGGCGCTCAGACGGGTTTCAAGCTGGGTGGCCCTAGTGTGCGCGGCGGACGCCAAAAACAGGGCCAAGCCGGCAAGCAGCAACGCCACCACAGCAAGTACAAGAGCTAAAACAGCCATGAGTGAATGATATCTAACCTTCCGTCGCTCTCCGTGCCTTCTGCTGAATTTCGCAAGCCTGCAAGCGTTCTGCACGCAGCCGGTCTACGCCCTCGACCTGAAGTGGTTCCAAATCGCCCAATACGCCAGCTAACAGATAGTCAGCCAACTGGGGGTTGCGAGCCAACACCGGCCCGTGCATGTAGGTGGCAACTATAGAACCGCAAACTGCGCCCTCGACAGCCTTCCCGTCAATGCGAGCGCGATAGCCGTCAGGAACCTCGGTATCGAGAACCACCCCTGCCTTGGCGCCCGCCTCCTGGGAAATGCCCTGGTCAATCTTAGGCGCCACCCCGGGAAGCCCGTTGCCGATGCCCGCCTGCACATACCCCAGAGGGCGAACCTGCTGGCCCAGCATGGTGGCTCCCCCGTGATTTTCAAAACCCAAAAGCACCTCGGTGAGCCCGTCCAAGGCGGGAGTGGTGGCGAGCTCGCCAATAGCCCGAGCTCCTTGCGGCATGGTGACCACGTCTAACAGCCCAGCACCCGGAGTTCGGTTGCCCTGAGCATCCGAATACCAGTTGCCCAACACCTGCAGGGCAGCGCACACCCCTAGAACGGGTTTGCCGGCCTCGACTGCCCGCTTCAGCCCAGTGTCGCCAGCCAGGTGCCTGGAAGCTATCGTCTGGGCAATATCTTCGCCGCCTCCAAGAGTGTATATGTCCAACTCGGCAGGGATAGCCTCGGATACCCCAACGTGAACGATCTGCGCTTCATAACCGCGCCAGCGCGCCCTTTGAGCCAAAATTACCGCATTGCCGGAATCGCCGTAGGTGCCCAGCACCTCGGGCATTAGCACTCCGATTCGAAGCGCATCGGTCATTTTAACAGCCCCTTCCTGAGCAATTCTGCACGCGTATCGCGGAACGAAGTGTAGTTCAGCAGCATATCCACACGCCCAGCGGGCACCTGTTGCAGGCCCTGCAAAGGCGTGCTTGCATACCGGGCGTCCACGCCCGCATAGCGCAGCCGCACCTGCAAGTCGGCGCCTCGCTCGCCGGTTGCCCAAACGCGCGCCCGAGCCAGCTTGTCAAAGTCCACGTCCCACAGCCAAGACAGGTCCGTACCGTCGGCACGTTGGCCATTTACTCCTACGATCAGAGCGGCTTTTGGATCGAGCATCGTCAGCGATTCCTGCCACCCAGCCGGGTTTTTTGCCAGCAGCAACCGCACCGACTTTCCGCCCACGTCAAAGCGGGCGTAACGGCCCGCCACAGCCTCTACTCGAGCTATCCCCAAGGCCCCCTTGCGCGGATCCACCCCGAGGGCGACCGCCCCCGCGAGCGCCTGGGTGGCGTTGCCCCGGTTAGCCCGCCCGGGCAGGTTTATTTGCACGTCGAGGGTGCCCGTGGGGCTGGATACGCGCATGGTTTGCCCTGGGGTGTAATCGCTGCCCTGCCAGGTCCACGTAGGTTCGGGGCGGTAAAAATCTTGGGGGTTTGCCGCATCGAGTCCGGCTACGGCCTCGCCAGCCTCGTTGGGGGCGGCTGTGGTAGTTCCCCCCGCGAGTTTTAGTTCGTCTAGGGGCACCGAATGCCAGTAGACCTTAGTATCGTTTCCGGAATGGGCAGCCTGTTTGGAGGTGTAGAGGATTGCGCCCCCGGTGCGGGGAGCGGTGAGTGAATCGCCCGACCAGCCTTTGCCGGCTGCCACCCACACCGGTTTGGCACTGTCCCAGGCTGCGGAAGTCATCAGTGGGTCGTCTACGTTTGCCACCACGTAGGCCTGCGGCTGTTCTTTGACGGTTGCGCGCAATCGCCGCTCTATGGTGGCAATTTCTCCGACACGATCGAGCTGGTCGCGCGAAAGATTCAAGAACACCAACACATCGGGGCGCACCTGGCGGGCCACTGCCCGCACGTGCATCTCGTCAACTTCCAACACTGCCACGTCAGCGGTGGGCGTTTCCATCAAAGCTGCCAGCACGCCCTCGGACATGTTGTCCCCGCCGCGATTGGTGGCCACCTCTAAACCGGCAGCCGCGCAGGCTTCAGAAAGCATGCGGGTGGTGGTGGATTTGCCGTTGGTGCCAGTGACGATCACCGTGCGCATCGGCCTAGCCAAGTCTGCTAAAAGATGTGGGCTCATGCGCGCCGCCACAGTGCCGCCTATCATGCCGCCGCTGCCGCGCCCCAAAGTGCGCGACGCCCACGAAGCCCCTTGCCCGGCGGCTATAGCTAGCAAATCCCTAGGGTGGAAACCACTGCGGCGAGCGGTTTTTGGCACACTACCTAAAGAGGCGGACAAATCCCTGGCTGCCGCCCCAACTTTTGCCACCGCCACTTTCACGTAGCGTTTCGGAAACTGACTCATAGCTCCGATTGTATGTGGCAGCGCCGCCGACTCGCACAGCGCTATACGCCACGCCCCAACAGCACGTCTTCGACCCAGGCACGCGCAGCCACAAAGTCTTGATCGCGCGATCCTTCCGGAACCTGCACCACCTGGTGGTCCGCCCTCGGGTAGGAGCCAATAAAACGCACCTGCGAACAGTGCCTGTGCAAACCGTTTAGGACGGCCTGCACTCGCTCTTCGCGCACGTGCCCTTCAATGTCAATAGAAAACGAGTAGCTGCCGGGCCTGGCCGCCACCGGACGCGATTCAATGCGAGAGAGGTTCACCCCCCTGGCCTTCATCTGCTCCAGCATAGACAACAGCGCGCCGGCCTCATTCGAGCGAAGCTCTATCTGCAACGTAGTCTTGTCCGCTCCCGTGGGCTGGCCTGGCACCTCCGGCAGCGAAACTACTACAAAGCGGGTGCGCCCTCCCTTGTTGTCGGCCACGTTTTCCTCTACCACTTTTAGCCCATAGCGGGTGGCTGATACGGCACTGCAGAGGGCGGCGTCGTAGCCTGCTTCGCCCTCGGCAAGCAGTTTCGCCCCGGCCGCAGTGGAAGTAGCGGGAACGTGGCGCACGCCCTCAAAGTGGGTGGTGAGCCAATTGCGGCATTGGGCCCAGGCGTGGGGGTGGGTGCCGACTCGTTTGATTTGCGTAGGCGCAGTGCCCGGGCGCACGCACAACGTGAAACCTACTGGCACGTAGATTTCGCCCACAATCACCAGGGCAGAGCCGTGCCCCAGGGCGTCAATAGTGGCGTTTACCCCACCCTCGACAGAATTTTCGATGGGTACTACCGCGCGCTTGGCCACCCCCTCGCGCACCGCATCCAGAGCGGCCTTCTCGCCCGTGCAGGGCAACGCCGTGGCCCCTTCAGGAAGTACCTGGCTGAGTGCCTGCTCACAAAAAGTGCCAAACGGCCCCAGGAATGCCCAGGTAGTTTCAGCAGCTGTGGAAGCCAGGTTAGCCATGGTTACTCCTTTTCGTATAAGTGCCCTACAAAGATACTCGACTAAAGTTAAACCATGATTTCTTGCCCGCCTGTAGAAACCAGGACCAAACGCGTGCTGCTAGTAGTTATCGCGGCACTGTTGGTTTTGCTTCCCCTGCGCGCGTTCGCAGATAGTTCCCCCTTGCAACGGCAGAGCGGGCACCTGGTAGTGATCGGCACTTCCGGGTTGCGCTGGCAGGACGTAGATTTTTCTGACCCGCGCGCAGCCCGGTTCGCTAAATTCGCTGAAGAGGGCACACTCGCCAACCTGGTTGCGCGTTCTACAGCAGCAGTGTCGTGCCCGGCGGACGGGTGGCTTTCGCTTGGGGCGGGCCAGCGGGCCACGCTTTCGCGGGCGGGGGGAAAATGTTATTTTCCGCGGCTTAGCTCGAAGACGGTGGCTGGGTGGGGCCCCCTAACGGACGGGGTAATTCCGGCCGGGCAGGTAGGTTTGGGGTTTTTGCGCTCGTCTCTAAAGCAGGCGGGCAAGTCGGTGGCGGCAGTGGGCCCAGGGGCGGGACTTGCTCTGGCCGACAAGCGAGGGCATTTGGATGCGCCCCCCTTAGACAACGGGGGTGATTTGGCGGCCACCGTGGCCTCTGCCGCAAGTGAAAACGAAGTGACCATTGTGGATGCGGGGGCTGTGGATCCGGCTCACGCCCCGCAGGTGGGTTACGGACTCAACCCCACACCGCAAAACGGATACCCCACCTTGGATTCGGAGCCTTCTAAGACGAAACTTGCCCAGGCGAAAGTCCGCCAAATTTCGCAGATTTTGGAAGCCCTGCCGAAGAACACCCAAGTTTTGCTCGCTTCCTTTGGGGAGGGCAACGCGGTACCCCACCTGCAGCTGTTCGCCATGCAAACGGACGCCTCCTCTGTGGGCCTCGCCAAATCCGGTTCGCTGCGCCGGGACGGGCTGGTGCAAACCGCCGACATAACCCAAACCATTTTGCAGACAGTGGGCTTGGAACCAGCCGAGAATGCCCCCGGGGCACAGGTGTGGACAGCTGGGCGCACGGGCAAAATGTCTTTTACAGACCGGCTCGATTCGCTACTTGACCGCTCCGCTAAAACCGACCGGGCACGAGTGTGCCAGCCGGCCTTCTTCATCTTGTGGTTCACCCTTTGCGGAGTGACCATCGTGGCGGGGATGCTACTTTCAGTACGCGGGCGCAAGGGAACCGCCATAGAAAAGGTGCCCAAAGTTTTAGCCCAGTTGGCAGGGGCAATGCCGTTGGCCGCGCTGCTGGCCAATTTGATTCCCACCTGGCGTTTTTCCACCGCCTCTACCCCTACAGCTGTGCTGGTATTCCTAACCGCGATACTTGCCACAGCCGGATTCTTAGTACTCACCGCACACGGGATAGCCCACTGGCTACGCCCGCACGTGCCAGCCAGTTTCACCCGCCCTCTTAATGCCCCCATTGTGCTAGCGGCCCTCACCCTAACGGTTTTTGCCTGGGTGATCGCCGTACGCGCCCCGTTGCAACTGGACTCACCAACCGGCACCACCACCATCGCCGGCAACCGTTTCTTCGGTTCCGGGAACACCGAATTCACGCTTATGGCGGTCTGCTTTGTTGTGCTCGCAGCCTGGAGCGCAAACGCCTGGGTCACCACCATTATGGGGCTGGCGCTGGCTGTCATCGACGGCTTCCCCACCATGGGTGCAGACTTCGGGGGCCCGCCCGCCATTTTGTTCACGACGGTGCTCCTTGCTACATGGGTGCGCGGTAAAAAGGTGCGACTGCGGCACGTGGCAGCGGCGCTTTTCGCCGCCGCTATTGGCACTGCTTTCTTCGGGGTGGTCGACTACCTGCAGGCTCCCCAAGCCCGCACCCACCTGGGCCGCTTTGTAGCCTCCCTCGTCGAGGGCAACGCCTGGCCCATAATTGCCCGCAAAGCCGAGGCAGCCTGGTTGACCGTCGGGGGATCTGCCGGAACCCTAGTCGCCGCCGCAGTCTTCTTGGTGGCTATAGGCGCGATCGCCTACGTGCTCTATTCGCCCAGGTACAAGACGCGGGTGCTGCCCTTCCACCGAAATGTTTTGCTCTCAACAATAATCTTGCTGGTGAGCGCCTCTTTGATAAACGACTCAGGGATGCTCATCTTGACCATAGGATTGCTGCTGGAAGGCAGCCTGATCTGTGGTGGGCTATTCCATAAATCCGCCTGGTCGCCCTCGGGAAAAATAGCTCTAAGCCGGGCCCCCGCCCGCCGCCAGTGGCCCACATATTTTGCCGCCGCCACCGCCTGCACCATTCTTGCTGGCATAGCTCTAGCTGCCACTACTACGAGTCCCACCGACTCTAAAACCCACCACATCCAAGCAGCCAAGACCCCTGTGGTGGCCATCTTCACCGAGGGAATCCGTTGGGAAAAGGTCACCCCCCAAAATGCCCCCACCCTGTACCGGAGGGCAAGCCAAGGCGCAGCCGCCAACCTGGTACCCCTCTCCCTCTCAGGCCCCACCTGCCCCATAGATTCGTGGCTCGCAATAAATGCCGGCCAGAGGGCGTGGCGCAATTCCCTGGGCGGATACGAAATCTGTACGTCCTTACAGAAAATGCCAGAAGTGTCCCAAGGCCAGCCCCGCCCCGCTCTAAAACGGTGGGACTACTATTCGAAGGCTATGGCCCAAATGACTAACCACCCCACCCTCGGGGCTCTAGGAGAAGCCGTAGAGCGAAACAAAGTGCGCGTGCGTGCCATAGGGCCCGGGGCTGCCGCCGCCCTCGCCAACGCCCGGGGCATCCCCCAGGGAACCTTGCAAAAGGCCCCTTCTAATAATGGCGAACTGGCCCGCAAGCTGGCCACAGACCTGCACAAATACGATCTGACTTTGGTGGACGCCAACGCGATCAGCACTGTTCAAAATCCCGACCGGGCCGCCGCGGCTACGCGCAGGGCAATCCGCGACGCCACCGACAAAACCGGCAACCCCCCGACGGAAGTACAGGTTCGCCCCCAGCTGCGCTCGCTAGCCAACCCCGAAGTAAAGGCAAACCTGAACGCAGACTCCGAAGACGCCCCCGACCTGCCAGAGGCTTCCTTCTCCATAAAAACAAACCAGGAATCGGCAACCAATACCCAACGCGCCCAACTGGTTGCCAGCCAGAGCGAACGTCAACTGGCACGCCTCGAAGCAGCCGTGCGAGCGGTACCCCCCAACGCGCGCCTACTGGTGGTATCCTCGGCCGACTTTGGGGTGCGCTCCTACATGCAGACCGCGCTAGCTGCAGGCCCTGGAGTTGGTACGGCAGGCCTCGCCCGCTCATCCTCGGTGCGCCAAGACGGCATAATTCAGCTTCCCGACGTGGCCGCAACCTTAGGGCAGTGGCTGGGCTTCGACATGCCCGGCTCGGGCAGTGCCATAACCAACCAGATTGGTTTACACCACTCCTCCCTTGCCGACCGCCACGATTACCTGACCGACCAGGCCGACCGGGCCTTCGCTATGCGAGACGTGCGCGCAGGGTTCTACGCCATGGTGGTCACCTACGCGGTAGCCGTCATTTTAATTTTGGCCGCCCTGTCGGTGGCAATGGCCTACGGGGTACACATAGCCCCTTCCGCCCGTTTGCTGGCCCGTTTTTGCGCCCTCACACTGGCTTCTATCCCCCTTGCCACCTTGGCCCTGCCGGCCTTCAAGTGGTGGCACTTTCAAGACACGCACGGCGCCCTAAATGGGGGCACTATGGCCCTAGCTGGCCTACTCGCTGCAGCCTGCCTGGCGGGCCCCTGGCGCGAGGGCGGGCGCCCGGCTTTGTCCATAGCCGTCGCTACCGCCGTTGCCATTGCGGCAGACGTAGCCACCGGCACCAACGCACTTATAGATTCGCCCTTCGGGTTCAATTCCCTAGCCGCCGCTCGCTTCTATGGGGTGGGCAACGAAACGTTTTCGCTGCTAAGCGTTGGGGCGCTCCTGCTCTCCGGTTGGGTGGGCACGCTGTTTACCCGCCGCTGGGCCAAGGCCTTAGCTGTGGTTGCCACGTCTCTTCCGTTCCTGCTAATTGATGCGGCGCCCTCGTTGGGAGCGGATTTTGGCGGCATCTTAGCTTTTATTCCTGGCATCTGCGTGCTCGTTATTTTGCTGGCCGGCTACCAGCTAAAGTTGCGTTGGATTTTGCCCATAGGGTTTGTTATGGCGTTTGGGGCAAGCTTCGTGGCACTACTGGACTGGCTGCGTCCCCCCAGTTCGCGTACGCATCTTGGGCGCTTCGTCCAATCTGCTCTTGATGGCGATCTGATGCCGATCGTCGTGGGCAAATTGCAAACTAACCTGCGGCTGCTGGGAATTTCTACGCTTAGGTGGGTAGTGTTAGCCGCACTCGTGGCTTTGGTGGTGTGGTTCTGCCTGTCGTATCCGCGTTTGCGGGGCAGGGCACCTGCCCTCCCCGCTCCGTTGCTGCGAATGCTAAGGCCCGCCTATAAAAAGTTCCGCAACTGGTTGGGCAAGCACCCCAAAGTAACTGGTGGGAAAGTCCATCTTTTGCCTCTGCCCGCCTGGTTCCGCCCCTGTGCCTGGGCACTGCTGGTTACCCAGATACTGGCATTCGGCCTGAACGATTCGGGAATTGTGCTACCCGGAGTGGCTGCCATAATGGCATTGCCGCTGGCGGCAGACACCATAATTGATTCGCTGCGGAGCCGCCCCTAACGCGAGTAGACGTGGTAGGGCTGAAAATCGCGTTGATTGCGCTGGGAGGCAGCGTACATTTCGGGCTTCAGAAAATGCCCTTCTAAACGCAGCCGCACCGTAGCGATGCGCACGTCCTTGTACTGGTGGATGCGGTGCATTTGGCCCCGCAAGTCGTTGCCGGTTGGGCGGTGGGCAATGTCGCAGGGAACCTCGAGGGCGGTGTAACCGGCTCCTAGTACTGCAATAGTGAGCGCGGTTTCCACGCCCCATCCCGAGGCCAAAGGTTGGGCGGCGTCGAACGCTTCGCGGGTAATACACCGCTGCCCTGATAGCGGTTGGGTGGGCCGCCACCCCACCGCGCATTCAATAGAATTGCGGGCCAGACCCGTTACGAAACCGCGCCCGCCCGCGCCCGGCTGCGGCGGCAAAGCGGCAATGGCCATGTCCGCCCTGCCCGCCGAAACGGCCTCGACAAGAGGAGTAGTTTCGGCAGCCGATTCGCCCAGGTCAGCATCCAAGAAAAGCAAAAGGTGGGGGCTTGCGCCCTCGGCGTCGTGCATAGCCACAATATTCGCGCCGGTTTCCATGGCCGACGCCTTTCCCCGATTGACGGTGTGCCGCACGGTAGCTGCCCCGGCGTGGCGGGCAGCGCGCTGAGTTCCGTCGGTAGAACCGTCGTCAACCACCACGATCAAGTCCACCCCCGGGATGGCCTTACATGCTCGCACGGTGCCAGCTATACGGTCCTGTTCATCTTTAGCTGGGATTACAACCGCAACCTTGCGAGTTTGTGAGTCTGACACTCGATCTCCTGGCCTTTTTATCTGCGCGAATGGGCGTTTTTAAGTGTAGACCCACAGCCGAAGGAGTGCCCAAACGGCATAAAATCTACGTAGATATTTTACATAAAAATTGCAAAGAAACCACAGCTTAGCCAGGACAAAGATAGGGAATATCGCCACAGCCAGGTACTGTAATGACCATGAGTAAAAAGTCACGCCGCAAGGCCAAGTATGCAGCCCGCAGGGCACAGATCGACGCCCTGGTAGCAGAAAACGAAAAGAAGGCCCCCAAGAAGGAAACTTTCACGGTCGAATTCAACGAACGTCCCTTTGCAGGCTTTGCCCGCGAGATTGAACTCGTGGCGATGCGCGAGATCCTGCCAGCGGCAACGCTGCAAGTAACCGTCTCCGGCAAGCCCGTCACCTTGTGCACTATGCTGCCACGCAACGCCCAGGCCCTCATCCACGACGACGGCACCATAAAGGTTGCCCTCAACACGCGCAATCGCTCTGGCGACCCTGCCCACGACCTCGCCCTAGTGCTGGATAGGGCCCTAAAGGCCAAACCGGGAACTACCATCGAAGGTCTAGACCCGCGTACCGAGGCGCCAGCCCTTACCGAACTTTTAGATCCCGCCGAAATGGGCACCTTTACCTTGCACAACAATTTCGAATTTTGGCTGGACGAAGCCACCGAGCGCACCCCCGAGGTGGAACGCGCCATCGAAGAATCTGCCGACTCGATTGTGCAGATGGGCGAAGTTGCTGGCCACCGTGGCGCCTATTGGGCCGACATGACCCACCCGTTCTTGCGGTGGGTCCTCTCTGAAGACGAAGAGGACGTACTAAATGCCCTGGCCCGCCTGCGCGCAGCCGGCAAATTGAACGTGGGCGAGGGCAGCGACTTTATTGGGGCGTTCCGCGCCTGTGGCCTGGTTGCCCCCGTCTTCCAACTTTCCGACGAGGCCGAAATCGAGCATCTGAGCGCAGATCTTGCTGAACCACTTGCCCAACTGACCGAGGGGCTGCAAGCTGCACTGAAAGAGACCACCCCCCTGACCGATGCTGAGCGGCGAGCCAAAGCCGGGATCGTTTCCAGGCAGGTTTCGTTGCGCTAACAAAATCCCCAAAATACAGGGGAAATATTAGGAGGCGGGTCCACTGGGCCCGCCTCTAACTTTTGAGACGCCCATTCCGGTTAATGAAATGCACAGTTGCAGCGCAGGCTTTTGCCGGCTTTGGCGTGCACAATAGAAGTATGCACGAAAGAGCTGGAATCAAAGCAACATCCGCAGACCTCATCAACGTCGACGAAGTCCTATCCGCCTACTACGACATAGAACCCGATCCAACCAACCCGAACCAGCAGGTTGTTTTCGGCACCTCGGGCCACCGTGGGTCCTCCCTTGACGGCGCTTTCAACGAAGCCCACATCGTTGCCACCACCGCAGCCATTGTGGAATACCGAAAAGACCGCGGCATCGACGGCCCCCTATTTATCGGCCGCGACACACATGCTCTCTCCGAGCCGGCCTGGCGCACGGCAATTCAAGTATTGGCAGCCGCAGGCGTAACCGTGCGCATCGACTCGCGCGATTCCTACACTCCCACCCCCGCTGTTTCTCACGCAATATTGCGGGCCAACGGGGCCAACACCCACCACGGGGTGCGGCAAGAGGGCGAGGGACTGGCAGACGGAATTGTGGTTACGCCCTCGCACAATCCCCCACGCGACGGCGGTTTCAAGTACAACCCGCCCACCGGAGGGCCGGCCGACACGAACGCTACCGAACCCATTGCGGCTAGGGCAAACGAACTGCTGAAGGATTGGCAGTCCATCCCGCGGATTCCCGCAGACCAAATCCATTCCGACAAGCATGTAGAACGCTACGACTATTTGGGCTCCTACGTCGACGATTTGGCTTCGGTAATCGACATGGACGCGATCCGCGACGCCGGGGTGCGCATTGGGGCCGATCCCCTGGGCGGCGCCTCCGTCGACTACTGGGCGGCAATTGCCGAAAAATATGCCCTCGACCTTACAGTCGTGAACCCTACTGTCGACCCCACCTGGTCTTTCATGACCCTGGATTGGGACGGCAAGATCCGCATGGATTGTTCTTCGCCCTCGGCAATGGCTTCCCTACTAGAAAAAATGACCCCGGATTCGGATGGCAACACCCCCTACGACATTGCCACCGGCAACGATGCCGATTCCGACAGGCACGGCATTGTTACTGCCGACGGGCTGATGAACCCCAACCACTACCTGGCTGTGGCCATCGAATACTTGTACACGCACCGGCCCCAATGGGATTCCAAGTGTGCGGTGGGCAAGACCTTGGTGTCCTCGAGGTTGATCGACGCTGTTGCTGCCGACTTGGGGCGCGAACTGGTAGAGGTTCCGGTCGGGTTCAAGTATTTTGTTCCGGGCCTCCTAAACGGTTCGATCGGTTTTGGCGGCGAAGAATCGGCGGGGGCTTCGTTCCTGCGCCGCAACGGACAGGTATGGTCCACCGACAAAGATGGCATCATCCTTGCTCTGCTCGCATCTGAAATATTGGCTGTTACAGGCAAGACGCCCTCGCAACTGCACGAAGAGCAGGTGTCTCGCTTCGGCAAGCCCGCCTACGCCCGCATTGACGCCCCGGCCACCAAGGAAGAGAAGGCCAAGCTAAAGGCCCTGTCGCCCGACGCTGTAACGGCCTCAGAACTTGCGGGCGAGGCAATCACTGGCAAACTAGTTAACGCCCCTGGAAATAACGAACCGATTGGCGGGCTCAAAGTCAGTACCAAGAACGCCTGGTTTGCGGCTCGTCCGTCGGGTACCGAGGACGTGTACAAGATTTACGCGGAATCTTTCGTTGGTGAAGATCACCTAAAGCAAGTGCAGCAGGCCGCTCAAGAAGTGGTTTCTGCAGCTCTGAAATAGGGGCGGCGGCCGCCCGGCTGCTCCCAAATCTTTGCCCTCTACTTTAAGGACAGACATGGCAACCCAAGAACTAACCGTCCAGAATTTCCCGCAGGTAGTCGAGAAGGGAATTGTCTTCATCGACTTTTGGGCCAGCTGGTGCGGCCCGTGCAAACAGTTTTCGCCAATTTACGAGAAGGTTTCCGAAAATCACCCGGACATCGTTTTTGGAAAGGTGGATACTGACGCGCAGCAGGAGCTGGCGGGGATGGCGCAGGTACAGTCCATTCCAACCATCATGGCCTTCCGCGATGGCATTGGGGTTTTCCGTACGGCCGGCGTAATTTCCGCTACGGAGCTCGAGTCTGTGGTACAGCAGATTCGCGACTTGGACATGGAAAAGGTGCGCGCCGAGGCCGAGGCTGCTGCCTCCGAATAAAGGGTTCGGGCCGGGGGAGCCTAGAGCGGGTGCCACCCCGGCCTTGCCTGACTCGCGTGGGGCGATTGTTTGCCTGCGTTTAGAGCAGGGTGACTCCAGCGGGGCCAATCTTGAAGCCGCTCCCCGTTTTGGCGCTCCAGCATCGCACCGATTCGCCAATGTTGGTGCATGCCAGGGAGCCTGAGGCGGCCGTTTGCCCGGCCTCTAACACCTGATAGTGGGGCCTTTCCTCTTGCGCGCCGGCGTTTGTCACGCTCAGCACTTGGCCGGAGGCATCCATTACCCCGCGCAGAGGCTGGTCTTGTTCGCCGCCAAATTCTTCATGTTTGTACACTAAACAGGTGACGCCCTCGGAACTGATTTGGCACGACACATTGCCATTGCCGGTGGTGAAGCCCGGAAGATTTTCCAGTGCGTCGTGCGGTATGGGGCTGACGTCGGGGGTTGGTTCTTCACTTTCGGGCTTTTTGGTGTGCTTTTCCGGCGTGGAGGTGTCTTTGGGCTTGTGGCTTTCCCGTTCGGTTTCGACACCCTGCCCGTCAGGGATCCACGTTTCTTCCCTGTATGTTTTTTCGGTTACACGTGGTTCTGCCGAGGTCGTGGGGGTTGGGCGGGCGGATTTAGTTTCTTTTTGCTGTGTGTTTTTGCTGGTGGGGTTAGAGGGCGTGGGGTGGCTTCGCGGCGGTGTAGTTCCGTGCGTGGGGGTTTCAGTTTTTGATACCGAGTGCGGCAGGGTGCGGTGGGAGTCGATCATTGCTAGGGCGGCCCCGCCCACGCCCAGCCCTGCCACTAGTAGTATTACGGCGGTTACGGCCGTAATTTTGGGGCTCTTTGGGGGCTTTTTGGTTTCAGTATGCCCGTGGGCGGGCTGCGGATTTTTGGCGAGGGCGCCGCTGATTGCGGAGGCTCCACCGGCTACTATCCCATCTTTGGTTCGGGTGACTGTGGCAAAGAAACCGTCGTTTCCGGACCTGGATTTGTTTACCCCGGAGCTACCTGCAGATGAATTAGGGCTCGGTGAGTTGTGGGCGCGGGAGGTAAAACCGGCACCTTCTAGCCGGTTATTTTCTTTTGGTTCTGGTTCACCCACAGTATGGAGCGTACAGCCATTTATGTATGAAAGCTAGTGAAAGCACCCAATTGCCCTAAGAAACAGCGCTATTGCCAAGCTTTTGCCGGCACTGTTGGCGCACCTACTAATGGTGGACGGGGCAGGCGCTGGCCCCGAACTCGTCGACTACGTGTTCAAGCGAACCGGACTTGCGCAGTTGTTCAAATACCGCCATGCCGGGGACGTTGATGAATTCTGCTGTGACGCCTACCGCCCGCAGAATGAACGATTGTACCGACAGGATCAAGTATTCGCGTGCCATGGGCTCTTTGGGGAGTGTGCGCCCAGCCAGGGTCGCATTGATTAGGGACACTAGAATGGGGATGTCTTGTTCTGGGATCTGTTCGCTGTCCATGAGCTGGCGGAGCAGCCGTTCCAATATTGCGGCAACTTTGTCGCCGTGATTGTGCAGTTTTTGTTCCGTTTCGCGCGACACTACGCGCCGCAAGTCACGGCCGGGGGCCAGCGAATATGCGGCGCCGAGTTCGAGCTGGCTGCGAATGTACACGCGCAGCCCGTGTACTGGATCGACCACATGGGTTAGGGAGGTTTCCAGTTTTTTGGAATATTCTTCGGTTTCGTGCGCGATGAAGGCTAACAGTAGCGCTTCTTTATCTGGAAAGTGGTTGTATACGGCTGTGCGCCCCACCCCAGCGGTTTTCGCGATTTCGGCCATAGTGACGGTTTCGAAGGCTCGTTCTGAGAGTAGTTCGGCGAGGGCTTCGAAGAGTCGGTTGCGTGTGCGCTGGCGGTGTTCTGCCAGGGTAGATCCGATAATTTTGGGCACTTTTACATTGTGCCATTTTTAGACGTAAATGACACCTGATTCAGAAAAATTTGTTGGGAGAAGTCGCCCACGTCTCAATTTTTTGCCATACGGCTTTGGCGATTGGAAGGTCTGGTTCTAACCAGTCGAGGGCGAAGGTTTGAGCCTTGTTCACCCAGTTCAGAGCCTTGTGGGAGCCGGTTGGGGCGGGCACTTGCCCGGATGGGGCGAGGGCGGCGAGGAAGACCCGCATTTGCATGTTTGCCAGTATTGGCCAGTACTGTTCCCGGCTCGCATGTTGGTCAGTTTGTGGGCGGATTTCGGGGCCTATTTTTACGTCTATTTGAAGTTCTTCTTGTAGTTCACGCGTCAGGGCTTGCTGGGCCGATTCGCCGGGTTCGATTTTTCCGCCGGGGAATTCGTATTTTCCGGCTAGTTGGGGCGGGTATGCTCGGGCGGCGGCGAGTATTTTGGTTGGGTTTTGCGGGTCGTTGACGATTGCTGCGGCGACGACTGTGCGAGTGGGGGTTTTGTGTTTCTGGTTATTCATTTTGTTTCCGTTTTGGTGAGTGGGCTTCTGTTTTGCTATGCTACAAGTCGGCGCTAGCCGATGCGGGTGTAGTTCATCGGTAGAACGACAGCTTCCCAAGCTGTAAAGGCGGGTTCGATTCCCGTC
>OBJZ01000157.1_pt1 | contig 35566 bp, 31 predicted proteins | sample 1481641 | NCBI WGS metagenome assembly OBJZ01 (sample SAMN02364493, study PRJEB22542) | human gut metagenome | isolation source: fecal sample | host: premature infant | place: USA: Chicago, IL | collected 2012-01
CCCGATAGAAAGTTTCCATTCCTCGCTAAAGTCTGAAACTTTTTACATCAATAATGAGCTTAATCGCTCTAATCATATTGTAATAGATATTGTCGAAAAGTACATTAAAAACTATAATAATAATCGAATTCAACAAAAACTAGGCTACTTAGCCCCTGTAAAATACAGAGAATTAATAGCCTAGAACATGGTGTTTTTATTAAGTTCCCGTTTTAAGGGTTCAGTGCCCTAGGATTATAGGCTCTTTTGTTTATAAAGGTAATTGAACTAAAGTATTATAATTTCAATTCTTAATTAATGTTCCTATTTTACCGTCTAAAGCGTCCCCTAATCCTGCTAGAGATGTAATCAAAACACTGCCTTTAGTATTTTTTTCAAGAAATTGAAGTGCAGCTTCAACTTTTGGAAGCATACTTCCTTTAGCAAATTGACCATCAGAGATATGTTTTTTCATTTCATCCACAGACACTTCATCGAGACCTCTTTGGTTTTCTTTTCCATAGTTAATGTAAACATGGTCCACAGCAGTTAATATGATTAATTGATCAGATTGTAAATGTGCTGCTAATAAAGCACTCGTTTTATCTTTATCAATAACTGCATCAACACCTGTATAAACTTCATTTTCCTTAATTACTGGAATTCCACCACCGCCGGCAGCGATAACTAGTGTTCCATGAGTGATTAATGTTTCTATACTATCTAACTCAACTATACTTATAGGTTGTGGGGAAGGGACAACGCGACGATAGCCGCGTCCAGAATCTTCTACAAAAGTATAACCTTTTTCTTTCGTAAATTTATCAGCCTGCTCTTTTGTATAAAATAATCCAATTGGTTTAGTAGGGTTATTGAAAGCAGAATCATCGCTTGCAACTTGAACTTGTGTTACTAGCGTAACAACTTGTTTATCTATGCCCATTGAATGAAGTTCGTTTTGTAAACTTTCTTGCATCTGATAGCCAATATAAGCTTGACTCATAGCACCACATTCAGGGAAAGGAAAAGGAGGACCTTGTTTGTGTTCCGCCGCATAATTTAAACCTAAGTTAATACTTCCAACTTGTGGACCATTACCATGACTAATTACAATTTCGTATCCTTTATCGATTAAACTTACTAGAGATTTAGATGTACTTTTTAATAAATCTAATTGTTCTTTAGGCGATTGTCCTAAAGCGTTACCACCCAAAGCTACGACGATTTTAGACATATTTATATCCTCCTTTCATTTACTCTCCTAATGTTGCTACCATGACTGCTTTTATTGTATGTGCTCTATTTTCTGCTTCTTGGAAAACAACTGATTGTTCACTTTCAAATACTTCATTTGTTACTTCCATTTCAGTTAGACCATATTTTTCTTGAATTTGTTTACCGATTATTGTTTCAGTATCATGGAATGATGGTAAGCAATGTTCAAAAATTGTATGTGGATTACCTGTTTTTTTCATTAATTCTTTAGTTACACGGTATGGTTCTAATAATTTGATACGTTTTTCCCAAACTTCATCAGGTTCACCCATAGATACCCAAACATCTGTGTAAATTACATCAGATCCTTTGACACCTTCATCAATATCGTCAGTTATAAGGATTTCACCACCGTTTTTGTCAGCTATATCATTACAACGATTTAATAATTCATCAGTTGGATTTAGTTCTTTAGGACATACAAGATGGAAAGTCATGCCCATGATTGCTGCTCCTTGCATTAAGGCATTTGCAACGTTATTACGTCCATCTCCAACATATGTGAAGTTAATTTCATTATATGGTTTTTTCAATACTTCTTTAGCTGTTAAAAAATCAGCAAGTACTTGTGTAGGATGATCTTCATCTGTTAAACCATTCCATACGGGAACGCCAGAATATTTTGCCAAATCCTCAACTACTCTTTGTGAGAATCCACGATATTCTATGCCATCATACATTCCACCTAAAACACGAGCAGTATCTTTGGTAGACTCTTTTTTACCCATTTGAGAACCTGTTGGCCCAAGGTATGTTACATGCGCACCTTGATCATAAGCCGCTGTTTCAAATGCACATCGAGTGCGTGTTGAATCTTTTTCAAAAAGTAGAGCGATATTTTTACCTTTCATTTTTTGTTGTTCTATTCCTGCATATTTTGCGCGTTTAAGATCTTCAGATAAATTAAGTAAAAATTCCATTTCTTTTTGTGTGAAGTCTAACAAAGTTAAAAAGTTTCTATTTCTTAAATTTTTCATTTTGAATATCTCCTTTTCAATTAATATTTTATTCATGTTATTTTTTTATAATCCAATTTCTTTTATCTTGATATATAATATTTTCTATTTTTAATTCTCTGATTATTTCACCAGTAGTTTTTCTGTTAAGTCCAGATAAATTACTTATTAATTGAACAGTCATAATTTGTTTTAATTCATAGAATTCTCCATTATCATCCCCAATTGAAAGGCATAAAATTTGTAGTATTCTTTCAATTCTTTCTTTAGCTGAATTAGCTCTTAACGCCATAATATATTCTACTTGAAATTGAATAGTCTCATTAAGTTTCTTGAAGAGACTTTCAAATATTTCATTATGTTTTCTACATAAATACTCAAGTAAATCTTTCGGTAAAGTTAATATTTTACAATCTGTCAAAGCTGTACATATTTCATATGGTGCAGGGGTTTCATTAAATATGAAGTTCATTGGAAATATATTTTCGTCTTTACTTAATCTTAAATAATTGTCACCAGTAATATTAGAAGATTCATGTAAAATACAACCATTTACTAAAAAGTATACAAATTTTATTTGATCAGTTGAATGATATATGACTTGTCCTTTTTTATATTGATAAAGTGTTAAATCCTCTTTATAAGGTCTAACAATACTAACAGGAATATTTAAGTATGATGCTAATTGTTTAAGATTATTATCAAATTCATATTCTGAATTTTTAATATAAATATTTTCTTCATACATAACTATAAACCCCTTAAAAATTACTTAGTTTAAATCATAACTTAAAATACAGAAATATTACCTGTAATCAAACGAACTATTCCTATTATTGCAAGTACAATGATGAATATGAATAACGTATAATCCAATTTTGTCAAATGTTTGTTATTATCCCTTTGTACGTAGCTGTATACGAGTAATCCAGGTATATATAACAACATCGTTAATAGTAAATAATCTAATCCAGCTGCATAAACCAACCAAATTGTGTAAATAGATGCAATAATTCCTATTATCCATTGTTTTAAATTAGCTTTAGATTTATTTTGAATAGTATATTTAACCTGGTAAAAAGCACTGAGTGTATATGGAATTAAGATTGCACTTGATGCAAGTGAAAACGCAAACTGATAGGCACTATCTGTAAACAACATACTAATTAAAAATAACTGAACTAATATATTAGTAATAATTAAAGCGTTGACCGGAGCTTTATTCTTATTTTCTTTAGCAAACCATTTCGGGAAAAGTCCATCTTTAGCTACAATGAATGGTAATTCACCAGCTAGTAATGTCCATCCTAACCAAGCTCCTAAAACAGAGATAATTAAGCCTATATTAACTAACACTGAACCCCAATGACCTACAATATGTTCTAATACTTGTGCCATTGATGGATTAGCAAGTTTTGAAATTTGGTTCTGCTGAATGACACCTTGGGCTAGTACAGTCATTAAGAAATAAATGACTAGCACAGAAATCAAACCAATAACGGTAGCAGTTCCTACATCCTTTTTAGACTTTGCACGTCCAGAAAAGACAACGGCTCCTTCAATCCCTGTGAATACCCATACAGTTACTAACATAGTACTTTTTACTTGTGCCATTGTATCTCCCCAACTAAAAACGCCAACACTTCCACTAGTCATACCATAAAAACCGGATTTAAAAGTACTGAAGTTGAATACAACTATCATGCATATAATAACTAGAAATATAGGTATTAATTTAGCTACTGTAACAATACTATTTATAAACGCTGCAGTTTCTACACCTCTAAGTATTAAAAAATGTACACCCCATAATAAAATTGATGCTATGATAATACTTGGAAGTGTGTTACCTCCTTTAAATATAGGGAAAAAGTTACCCACAGCTGACATTAATAGGGTTGCATAAGCCACATTACCTAGAAATGCTGCAAACCAATATCCCCAAGCACTTGAAAAACCAATAAAATCTCCAAACCCTGTTTGAGCATAACTATAAATTCCTCCATCAAGATCTGGTCGCTCATTTGTTAAATTTTGAAATACGAAAGCAAGAGAAATCATACCAATAGCAGTTATTATCCAACCGATAATTATTGCAAGTCCACCAGCTTGGCCACCCATATCTGAGATGATATTGAATGCACCACCGCCTATCATAGAGCCTATGACTAAACCAATTAAGGAAGTTTTACCTAATTTATTTTCATCCATATTAATCTCCCCTAATAAAGGTGGTAAAAATCTTGTTATTTGATTTAATGAATGAATTACTTGTGACTTTTACCACCTTTCAAATTTAAATATCTTCTCTAAATAACGGCTGACTCATACATCTTGGGCCTCCGCGTCCACGTACAAGTTCACTACCAGTAATTTCAATCACTTTAATTCCTTTGTCGCGTAAAAGTTGGTTTGATACATAGTTGCGATCGTATGTCACCACAACCCCTGGTCGAATACATAATGTGTTTGAGCCATCATTCCATTGTTCACGTGCACCATCAATAACGTCGCCATTACCTGTTGGAATAAAGTCCACTTTTTCTACTTCTAAAACTTCAGCAAGTGTTTCACGTAACTTGCTAGAACGAGTAATTTTTATATCGTCCTTACCATCATTTTGTTCTATGGTAAATATATTCATATTATTTTCTTCTTTAAATATTGCTGCATGTACTGTAAACTTATCGTAGTCAATCATAGTTAGTACTGTATCTAGGTGCATAAATGTACGTGTATTAGGTATTTCAATAGCTACGATTTTTTTAAAACTTGTGTTTGCATCTTTGAAAATATTACGTGCTAACTTTTCTATTGCTTGAGCTGATGTACGTTCTGATATACCAATAGCTAAAACATCTTTCGATAATACTAATTCATCTCCACCTTCAATATTAAATGGTGAGTTACGATCTAACCATACTGGTACATCTTTATCTTTAAATCTTGGATGATGTTTCAGTATATATGTCATAAAAATAGATTCTCTACGTCGTGCTCTCCAATACATTCTGTTAATTGTCATTCCTCTACCAATTGAAGCTTGGGGATCTCTTGTAAAATAAAGGTTGGGCATTGGATCTAAGTAAAATGGATATCTATCATCCATATATTCTACTAAATGAGTTGTTTCAAGTTGAATTTCTTCTTTACGTACGCCAGCCATGATTTTATTTACAAGTTCTTGGTCAGATAACTTTGAAAAGAATTCTTTAATTTCAGTTTCATGACCTAATATTGTCTTTTTAGATTCTGTTAATATATCGTTTATGAAGTTCTCGCGTACTTCTGGCTCAGTAATAGATTCTGCTGCAAGTTTTTCTAAATAAACTACTTCGATTCCTTCATCTCTCAAAGTTTGAGCAAATTTGTCATGCTCTTCTTGTGCAACTTTTAAGTAGGGAATATCATCGAATAATAAACCACTTAAATGATCAGGTACTAAATTTTCTAATTCTTTTCCTGGTCTTTTTAACAACACAGTTTTCAATTTGCCTATTTCACTATTTACTTGAATGGGTCCTTGTACCATTTCAAATTCCTCCTTTACTTTATTACATTCACATTATAAAACGCTTTCAAAAAACATCGTGTGATTTAATTCACAATTGTTTAGGGAGGGTTTTCACATATATAGATTTATTCAATGCAAAATTTTGTATGAATATGTATTTTGTACTATATAATAGTGAATAATTTGAAAAATCTCATTGTTAAAACCTTATCTTATTCAAGCAAAAAGATTTTTTACTCATTTTTTTGTATTAGTAATCATTCCTATTAATATAATCATTTAATTTTTAAGGGAATAATTGATAACAAACAAATTCTGCTATTTCATTTGAAGAAGTCAAAATCATCAAAGTATCGTTACCTCCAATAATTCCTAATATTTCTTTCATTTGTAATTGATCTATGTAATAACTTATACTTTGAGCAAAGCCAGGAGATGTTTTTATTAAGACATAGTTATTTAGCGTTATAAATTCAATAATCTCATCACTAAATATTTCTAATTGTTTTTTTGCACTTAATTGATTTGTTTGATTTATTTTCTTGTAAATATACTTTTTATTTTCAACAGGGATTTTGTAAATTTCTAATTCTTGTAAGTCACGAGAAATAGTTGTCAAGCTATAGTAAACTCCAAAATGTCTTGCCATGTAATCCACTATTTGTTGTTTTTTATTAAACTGATTCTGTTGTATAACAGTTAAGATAAGATTTAAACGTTTTTCTTTTTTCATTTTTATTACCCCTTTATTATTTTTGATTATGAAATAGATTTTAAATAACTGTATAAAAATCACTTATAAATATCAATTTACAAATAATTTTGAAATAGTGGATGCTTTAATTATAAGTAGATTATTTTACGCCTAAAAGGAGAGATTGATTAGAATAGATTATAGTCATCATAATTATAAAATCAAAACTTTAAGTAACATTAATGAAATATAATAAAAATAATTTGCGTAATAATAGCGAAATGTGTAAATTGTAAATGTCAGGTAATAACAAAACATGTTAGGTGAGAATGTCTTACAGTTACATTTACTATGTATAAATAAAATAATAACATTAATAGTGAGAGTTAGGTAATAACCACAATATCTCATAAAAGAAGTTTGGAAAAAGGCATTGAAATAAAAAGTAGTTTATAAGTTGAAGATATTTAGGTATGTATTAGAGCGCTTTATAAATAAATAGGTTTATACATAGAATTACAAAAATAATATAAAAAATAGAATCTAATACATGATAAAGAAAGGATTAAAATAATTTAGAAAATGTATTTAGAGTGATATTGTTATAGAGATTGGTTAACTTGTCACATAAATTGGAATGAGGAAGAGAATTAAATAATAAGAAATTAAAATAATCTAATTCAACTTTTGGATTAGTGCTTGTATTTTAACTTGATACAGACTATTCTATTTTTTCTAAATGATGTGATTCAAGATATGCTATATCATTTTGATTAATCTAAATTTAATTCAGAGAAAAAGTCTGAACGTTATTATAATTATACGATTTCAAATACGATGGATTATGTGATTAGTTTAGGTGAAGATGAACGTCAACGTTTTATTAAAACGGTCACAGAATTAGGAAAAGCCTTTGCGTTTTGTGATACAGAACCGAAAGCGCAAAAGCTCAATGATGAAATTGCCTTCTTTAAAGCCGTTAAAGCAGGACTTGTTAAATTGTTACAACCATCAAAAGAAGGAAAAATATATAAGACACTTGCTGAAGTTGAAGCAGAGATTAATCAGCTTGTGTCACAATCTGTGGTTACGGAAGATGTAATTGATATTTATCAAACTCTAGGTCTTAAACAACCCGATTTATCAATCCTATCAGATGATTTCTTAAAAGACGTAGAAGGATTGAAACAAAAATTGTGGCGGTAGAACTCTTAAATCGATTACTTAAAGGACAAGTTAAATCATTAATGAAAACGAATGCATTGTTTCGAAACGCTTCTCTGAAATGTTTTGAAATTCTATTAATAAATATAATAGTCGATCTAGTGAAGCGTCAAAATTGATTGAAGAACTCATTCAACTTGCAAAAGATTTAAATGAAGAACATCGAAGAGGTAAAGAATTAGGGTTAAATTCTGACAAAATTGATTTTTACGATGCTTTAACCTCACATGAAACAGAAAAAGAAGTTATAGGTAATAAAAATCTTAGAGCAATTGCCCATGAATTAACAAAAATTGTGAAAGAAAATATGACTGTAGATTGTGATAAGAAATCAAGTAGTAGAGTTAATAAGAGGAGATCAGTAAAAAGATTAATGAAGAAATACGGATATCCACCTGACTTAGAAACAATAGCAATCAATCAAGTGGTTGAACAAGCAGAGATGATGGCTAATAATCAGTAAGAAAAACTAATAAAGGAGCCTAGGATATAAATCAATGTCTCGCGACCACTGCTTAATTTTTGGTGTTCATTCATGACTTTAAAAAAATCCTTATTGCGTAAATGTACATAGTGTAGTACTATTCAAAACGTAATTATTACGATTTGAATTAAGCGAGGAGAATGAAATGACTAAAACTTATGACGTTTGGTGGCAAAAAGGTCAAGAATCAGATGATGATATGGCACGAGACCATCAAGAAGCTTGGGAGAGAACAATAGAAATGCTTGATACATCTGACATCGAAGGGAAAACGATTTTAGATGTGGGATGTAATCAAGGCGGATTTTTACGACGATTATATGATACAACACCGTTTAAAGAAGGTGTTGGCATAGATTTAGCACGTTTATCTTTGGAAAAGGCAGAGACATTAAAAGGGCAACGACCACTCACATACTATTTAACAGATAAACCACAAGAAACGAAGCACATGTTTGATACAGCTGTAAGTACGTCTGTCTTGTACTTAATAGAGGATATTCCGCAACATGTGAAAGATTTAAAAGAGGTATTGAAACCAGGCGGTGTTTATTACGCTTCATTCGCGGATTTAACTAATAACCCAAGTCGTCAGTTTATGGATGACACGATTAATCAATATGGTGCAACACCTTCTCAGAATCACTCTCTAAAACATATCGTTGATAGCTTTGTGGATGCAGGATTTGAAGTTGCAGTAATGAAAGAGCCTGTACCTGATGTAATTGATTTAACACATTATAGCGATTTTTATTTATCACCGAATGATTATTTACAAACACTGTATGAAGAATCATTTTTAATCAAAGCAAGTGTGAAAGATGGTACTGAGAAATGAAAAAACGTGTATTAATGACGGTAGCAGCAAGTGCTACGCTCTTATTGGCAGGTTGTGGCAATGGTCAAAAAGAAGATAAAGATGTTACGGTATCGTTACCTACTGAAGCAAAGGCAGATAAACTTGACGCGCAAGGCTATGATGCAACGATGCCCGTTTATAGTGCAGTGTATGATGCATTAGTTAAATATGATAAAGATAAGGGTATTAAAGCAGGTTTAGCAGATAAATGGAGCGTTGATGAATCAGGGAAAGTTTATGAATTCCATTTAAAAAAGAATGTTAAATTCTCAGATGGTTCAGCATTAGATGCTAAGGACGTGAAATTCTCGATTGATCGTGCGAAAGCGATGAACAAAAATACGACTGTAGAAACGTTAAAAAAATTAGATAAGGTCGTTGTTAAAAATGAGCACGTGGTCCAAATTAGATTGAAATCTCCTTCAAATCAAGTGTTAAATGAATTAACACAAGTGAGACCGTTGCGTATTATGAGTCCACATTCAGTAGAAGATGGTAAAGTAAACGGTAAATTTGAAAAAGCGATTGGAACAGGTGCATTTGTTGTTGATAAAACTGGTAAAGAAAAAACGACAATGAAGCCAAATAAATATTTCGACAACGGTCACCCAGTCAATTATCATCTTGCATTCCAAACGATTGAAGATGGGGACTCAAGAAATTCTGCAGTACAAAGTGGTTCTGTAGATATTTCTGGTGGTGCTTTAGGTATGCTCTCAGACGAACAAATCAAACAAGATAAGAAAAATAAGAACTTAACGATTGAAGATAGACCTAGTACAGTAAGTCACTTTATGGCATTTAATCCTAAAAATGATGTATTAAATCAACGCACAATTCGTGAAGCGATAAGTAAGAGCATCGATGCGAAAGACATTGCGGGCAAATCTGTAAATGGTCTGTTCCAGAAGAACGTACAATTTGTGACTAAAAATAATCAACAGCCACACGATTATGATATGAAAGCGGCTGAAAGGTTACTTAAATCAGAAAGATATCATAAAAACGATGACGGCATCTTTGAAAAGAATGGCAAACCTTTATCATTTAATTTAGTCATTCAAACTGCAGAGTTCCCAAATTGGAAAGATAAAGCTGAAAAAGTGCAACGTCAGCTTAAACAAGCCGGTATTAAGTTAAATGTGAAAACGTTAGATTCACAATCATACTATGATACATTATGGACGAAAAAAGACTATGATTTGATTTTCTATAGAACGTATTCAGATGCATTAATGCCATACAACTTTATGAGTTCAGTGTTTAAAAATAATGATGGTCAACCAGGCGTGTTAGCTGATGATGAAACATTGACGAAACAGCTAGACAATTTCCCATCAACCGTATCAAAAGAAGGCCAAAAGCGTTCGTTTGATGACATATTTAAACACTTCAATCAACAATACTATGGTGTGCCAATTGCGTATCCAAATGAAACGTTTGTAGTGAGTGATAAAGTAAAACAATTCAAATTCTCTGGACTTACGGACGCGCCAATTGATTATAAAGCGTTGAAAGTTAATGAATAATAATGCTCAAACGTACAATTAAATTTATACTTTATTTAATCGTAAGTTCGTTTATTATCTTCATTTTAGTTGAGAAGACATCAGGTAATCCAGCGATTCTGTATCTACAACGTCATGGTTATACGTCGATTACGCAAGACAATATTGAAGCGGCACAACATAAACTTGGCTTAGGACAACATGTGTTATTAAGATATATCGATTGGGTTGGACATGCACTTACGGGCAACTTAGGATACAGTTTTAGTACCAACGAAACGGTTACCGCTATGATAATGGAAGCCATCATGCCGACGCTTGTGCTAATCATTGTCTCTAGTTGTATCATGTTGCCATTTGGCTATATTGTTGGTTACTTCGTTGGGACGCGTCCGCATACACGTTACGCTAATGGAATTCGTGGATTCGCCCAAGTGATGACCTCAATGCCAGAATACTGGTTAGCTATTTTATTCATTTATTATTTAGGCGTACGTTGGCAATTGTTACCATTTGTAGGTAGTGATTCATGGCAACACTTTGTACTGCCAATCTTCACAATTGTTATTATAGAAGGGTGTCACATCTTATTGATGACAGCACATCTGATTGCGCAAACGTTAGATCAAGATGCGTATCAACTGGCGCAGTTAAGACATTTTTCGTTAAAAGCGCGTATCATCGTACAAATTAAAGAGATATTTGCACCACTAATGACCATTTCAATTAACAGTATCATTCATTTAATCGGAAAAGCCGTAATACTAGAAGTCATCTTCAGCATGTCTGGTATAGGTAAATTGTTGATTAATGCTATTAACCAACGAGATTATCCACTAATTCAGGGCATTGTCATCTTTATCATAGTCTTTATTATGCTAATGAATTATTTAGGCGATGTGATTATTTTGAAGAATGAACCTAGACTTCGACGACGTCATACCCAGCAGTCAGGCAATGAGAAAAGAGGTGCGATGTGATGAAAAAATATCAAACGTACATCGCAATAGGTTCACTATTGAGTTTGATGGTTGTATTAATAACGTATGGTTTAATGCAAGACACGCAACATTTGAACCCACTTGAGTCACTTAATGGACAACATTGGTTGGGTACCGATCAATTAGGCAGAGACTTCTTAGTAAGACTGATTGTCGGTAGTCTTGTCACATTGAGTTTAACAGGTATAGAGATTCTATTAAGTGTATGTATGGGACTTATCTTTGGCTTAATTGCAGGCATAGAAAGACGATGGTTAGATCAAATCATCATGTTTGTTGCCGATATGTTGCTGGCTATTCCGTCATTTATTATCGCATTAGTCATCTTAAGTTTAGTAAGTAACTCCATGATAGGTTTGATACTTGCTTTAACGATTGGATGGATAGGACGTTATTTACGTTACTTCAGAAATTTAACGCGAGATATTCAAAAACGTCCATTTGTTCAATATGCACGATTGAGTGGGAACTCAACATTCAAAACGACACTAACACATGTGATTCCACATCTATTAAGTAATATATTTGCTTTGGTAACGGCTGACTTTGGCAAAATGATGCTCAGCATATCTGGCCTTGCATTTCTAGGACTAGGTATTAAACCGCCGACGCCTGAGTTAGGAACAATTCTTTTTGATGGGAAAAGTTATTTCAACGGCGCACCGTGGCTCTTCTTCTTCCCTGGTGTATTGTTAGGAGGTTTCGCCTTATTATGTCAAATCATCAACAAAAAAATAACGCAGTAAATACGGTGGTCAACGTCAATAAATTATCGATTTTAGATCAAGAAAAAGTATTGTTAAAAGATGTTGATTTGACAGTAACTAAAGGTTCATTTCATTGCATTATAGGTGAAAGTGGCAGTGGGAAATCACTGTTAACAAGAACGATACTTGGAATGAAACGACCACAGTTATGTTATCAAGGAGATATTGACATCGATTTAACTAAAACAGATGCAGTGTTTCAAGATGTTCAAAGTAATATGTTTCAAAATATAACATTAGTTAAACATTTCCAATACATTTATGAAGCCAATCGCACACATCTGACTAAACAGTGTATTAAGGAAGACGTCTTACAGATGATGCAATTACTTGGTTTAAGACAAGGAGAACATTTACTTGAGCGTTATCCCTTTGAACTTAGTGGAGGTATGGCACAACGTGTCGCCTTTATAATGTCATTAATTAGACGTCCGGACTACTTATTTTTAGATGAACCGACGAGTGCACTTGATCAAGGAAATGTTAAAAGGTTTATGCATTACCTTCTTAAGGCACAAGAACGCTACCAAATGACCATCGTTTTTATCACACACGATATTAACTTAGTGAAAGATTTTGCCACGCATATTAGCATTATGCAGCAAGGTCAATTGATAGAAAGTGGTGAGGCAGCGTCAATCTTAACTAAGCCGATACATAGTTACACGAAAAAATTAATTACGATTGCACATCGGAGACAACTTTATGCTTAAAATAGAGAGATTAACCAAATATATAGACACGCAACTGATATTTAAAGAGATATCATGTACACTTAACGACCAGCACTTACTCATAAGTGGTGAGAGTGGTTGTGGTAAATCTACATTAGCCAAGATTATCGCTGGCTTAGATACGGATTATCAGGGCGAATTATATCTTAATGGGCGCTTACGTGAATCTTATACGTCTAAAGAGTGGATGAAGCACATCCAATATGTACCTCAATATCAACGTGATACCCTAAATCAGCGTAAAACAGTATTAGCTACATTATTAGAACCACTTAAGAATTACAAGTTAAATAAACAGCGTTATACATCAAGCATTGAAGCAGTGCTTGATCAGTGTAACTTACCACACGATATACTTAATCAGAAAGTTTCGACGTTAAGTGGTGGTCAATTTCAACGCGTCTGGATAGCTAAAGCTTTAATATTAGAACCAGAGATTCTCATATTGGATGAAGCTACAACCAACTTAGATGTCATTAATGAAGAAGCTATACTTCAAATGTTGATTTCCTTAAAGATGACACAATTAATCATTATTTCACATGATACATACATCTTAAGCCAATTTGAAGGAATTCAGTTACAGCTAAATAAATTGAATAATTAAGATCACAAATCTTAATATGGTGTATATTTAATGGTACCTAAAAAATAAAATTTGAACTACAATGTCTAAATCTAAATTCATATGTTGTTCCATTAGGCTATTTAAAAATGATTATAAAATTAAAAGATTCCAAATTATTATTTTTATTTATACTTATATATTTTTATAAAATATATAAGTATTAAACTTTCAACTAAAAGGTCGGAAGCGTATCACAAATAAAACTAAAAAATAAGTTATAATAATAAGTTTAATATTACCTCGTGGTTCTGAGCTTGAACTTATCTCTAAATCATTTTGAGCTACTTATCTATCAATTCATATATTCTATAACAATATTTGTGATATCACGTGCTATTTCATGAAGTAATTTTACGATATCACCTTCTTTAAAAAAATATATTTCAGTAGGCACCGACGTATACAGAATCATTTGAGTATTAAAAATAAAAAACTAGAAAGAAACCGCATCACTATCTGATACGCAGAAGCATATCATAAGTGATGCGGTTTTTTCTTGTAAAATTTAATCAGATATTAGAGTCTTTTAATTTATTTTAAAATCAGAAGTGAGTAACAATGGCAAGTGAAATAATTAGTGCAGTAATTGAAGCTATACGGAATTATATTATTAATAAAATTTCATATAATAAAAAAATTAAAGATTATCGAAATGCTTTTGTATCGCCTAATAAAATAGAATTATTAAAATTATCTACTTATTTGGAAAGAGCAACTTATATAGTGGATTACTATGGAGAAATATCAATGGATGAGAAACTATAGGTATACTTGTCGTAGTTGTTAGAAAGATCAGAAAATTAAGAAGAAGTAAATATTAAAAAACATATCGTATGAAAGTGAACTTAGGATGAGAGACTATAGCTAAATTAAAAATTTAGTAAAAACTAACTTAAAGAATGTTCGCAATCTTTAAGTTAGTTTAAAAATAATTAATTTAAGCAAAATTATCTGCTTTTTGTGATCGTAGCCATCTGTAATAATCTTTTGCTAGTAGTTGATAAACGGTGTCATAAAAGTCTTTATTATTGCTAAACATTTTAGAGTATGCAGCTTCTCCTTGATTATACTGATCAATCAAGAAGTCTTGGAATTGTTGTTGGAATAAACTATTCGCAAACATTTCTTCGCTGTTGTTTTGAGCCATGTTTACAAGTTTCGCATCTGTATTGTTTATCAATGTTTCTCGCATATTTTTAACGAGTACTCTATCGCCTTGAGTAAAATCATCTGGGAAACGTTCATTGATTTTGTGTATAATTTCATTTAAAGAATCGTACTCTTCTTCAGATTTAACAGTTGCACTCACTTCTGAAGGGTGAGCCAATTGCCCACTTTCCATATCTTCATTGACGAGTTCTATATTTCCTCTGAAATCTTCTTGCAATTTATAGTATTCTAACTTTACTTTGTCTTCTATATCGATATAATTGCGTTGTTTTTTAGGAATGAATTTTAATAAAAAACCAGTAAAAATACTTTCTTCTAGTAACTCTTTGTCAAAAGTACGATCAATTTGAGCGATATAATTATACCATTTGTTGAAATTTCTTAGTGTAACTCTGAAATCGTATTGAACATCTTCTGGAAGATCATTGTATCTACTAATAACGGGACGTAACACGCTACTCAATCGACCAAGTAATTGATCATTTTGTTTTTGTTTTGCTTGACGATTTAATTTCATGACTGTTTGAATGTCATCATCATTGTATATGTGGAATTTACGGAGTTTACTCTGTGTATCATAAATTAAGTTAATATTAATTTCTTCTTTTAGAGAAGTTGCTTCGTAAAAAGGTTGAAATGCTTCATATATTTCTTCTTCTGTATTTACAAAATCAAGAACAAAAGTATCTGTTTTTCCAGGCATAGTACGATTGAGGCGAGATAATGTTTGGACTGCCTTTACTCCGCGTAATCTCTTATCGACAAACATTGTATGAAGTAAAGGTTCGTCAAATCCCGTTTGGTATTTTTCTGCGACAATTAATAAATTAAAGTCTTCACTATGAAATGCTTCTTTCAATTGATTTTCTTGGATACGTTCTCCAGAATGCGTTAAGTTCATCTTTGGCTCTGTATATTCAATTCCATCATCTTCTACTGTACCTGAAAAAGCGATTAACACATCCATATCTGTGTATCCTTTTTCTTTGATGTATTTTTTAAATTCTTGCATATACCGTACGGCGTGGAGTCGAGAAGCTGTCACAATCATTGCCTTTCCTCTACCTTGAATTGCTTTTTGTGTCACTGATCTAAATTGTTCAATCATAATCTCGGCTTTTTGTCTAAGAACCCAAGGATGAAGAGATTGATATTTAGCGATAGCTCGAACAGCTTCTGTCTTTGGCAATTCCGGGTCTTCTTCAATCGACTTCGCAATTTTATAGGAAGTACTATATGTCATGTAATTTTGTAAAACATTTAGAATAAATCCTTCTTCTATGGCTTGTCTCATGCTATAAATATGGAATGGATGATAGGAACCATCTCCTTGTTTTGTTCCAAACATTTCAATGGTTTTTTCTTTTGGTGTAGCTGTAAAAGCAAAAAAACTTAAGTTATCATGTTGACCTTGAGACAGTAGCGTTTGAACAATTTGATCTTGATCATCTAGCGATTGATTTTCAACGCTTTCTTCAAATTCTTGGTATTCCTTTAAAGAAGCTTCTTTGTCTGCTAACGCATGTTTTAATTTTTGCGCACTACTTCCTGTTTGAGAAGAATGCGCTTCATCGACCAAAATCGCAAAACTTCTACCTGCTGTATTATCTATTTCATCATAAATTACTGGGAACTTCTGTAATGTAGTAATAATAATTTTCTTTTGGTCATTTATAGCTGTTTTTAAATCTTGAGAAGTTTTATTATCTCCAATAGTTTCGACTTGCCCAGTGGTATGCTCGAAACTCATTAATGTATTTTGAAGTTGGCGATCTAAAACAGTACGATCTGTAACAATAATGACTGATGAATAGATCGGTTGATTCTTATCATTATGCAAGGAAGCGAGATGGTATGCCAACCAAGCAATACTATTAGACTTACCCGAACCAGCAGAATGTTGAATGAGATAATTCTTTCCAGGACCATGATGATGAGTATCTGATATTAATTTTTTCACAACATCCAGTTGATGATAACGCGGGAAAATAAGTAGTTTCTTCTTCTCTTCTAACTTCATAAACCGTTCAATAATATCCAATAACTGATGACTTGTGAGTACTTTCTCCCATAAATAAGAAGTCGGATATCCATTAGGGTTTGATGGGTTTCCTGCACCGCCAACATGACCAGGACCGTTAGATCCTTGGTCAAATGGGAGAAAGTAAGTTTTACTTTTTGCGAGTTTTGTTGTCATTAACACATTAAAGTGATCTACCGCGAAATATACTAGAAAACGAGTGTTAAATTGAAAAATCAATTCTCGTGGGTCTCTATCTTGTTCAAACTGTAATCTTGCATGTTCTACATTTTGACCTGTGTATTGGTTCTTAAGTTCTAACGCAACAAGAGGAATCCCATTAATCATTAACACCATATCAATAGTGTTTCTATGCTGGTTACTATACTGAAATTGACGCACACATTGGAAACGATTGGCTTTATATTTTTTAATGTTTTCTGTATTCAAAGATGATGCAGGTTGGAAGTAAACAACTTTAAAAGAGACTCCTCGATCTCTGATTCCTTTGCGGAGGACATGTAATATTCCGTGTGTTGTGATTTCTTCATTTAAGCGTTTTAGAAACTTCTGTTCTGCATCTGTACGGTAGACAGAAATATATCGTTTCCAGTTTTTAGGTTGAGTTTCTTTTACAAATTCTAATAATACTACTGAGTCAAGTGCGACACTTGCGTCGTAATGAGTATCTTGAAACCGTACAGATTCCCATCCTCCGTACTGAACTAGACTTGCTTCTATATCTTGTTCAAAGTTAATTTCTCTATTTGCAATCACTGATACTCCTCCTTATACTTCTTTCTTACCTGTGACATATTCATAAATTAATGATTTTTTATAATTCTCTAACTCTTCAATAACTTTTGTTTTATCTTCAATGAGTCTATCGATAGTAGAAATTTTATTATCTAAATATTGGACGATTTGTTGTTGTTCTTGTAGTTTTGGTATTAATAAGAAAGTATTAGCAAAAGTGTGATACTTAAAGTCTGATGATCTTACTCTTATACCTTTAGCCATTGATTCAATATAACCTAGATAAGCATACACTCTCATTAAATAAGAGAAATAAGGATTATAAATATTAGAATTAAAACTATTTAAAACAATGCACACTGGAGAACATTTACCATTATCTTGAGAGATTCCGATTGCTCCAGCAAAAGCATCCATAGAATGTATCACTAAATCTCCTTTTTCAACTCCTTGATAACCAATTTCTTTTAACGAGTTAGTAAAACCTTCAGTTCTTCTTTTACTTCTTTGCATCACCTGTCCATCTCTAAAAGCTGTTACGATTTCATCGCATCTAATAGGACGTTGTAATTTTTTATAAATATATTTACCTTTTATAAATTTCCAATGTTTTGGGATATTTTCAATCCATCCAACACCACTATCTTTCATCTCAACATTTGGATCGAGACCTTTTGTCACAGATTCTGTGATGAGTGATTGTTTGTATTTCTTTAGTTCTTTGATGGATTGTTTGGTCTGATTTATTAATTTATTTATAACTTTTATGTCTTTTGCTAAACTCTTGACAATTAAGTCTTGAACTCTCCTAGGAGGTAGGGGAAGAAATAAACCAGCTAATTTATCCATAGGTATTCTCATTCTAATTGTATTCAATTTACCTGTAGATGACTCTCTCATCATTATTCCGTTGCCTAAACCTAAAAGACTTCGTTGGAACTCTCTTGTTCGAAATAAATAATAGTAATAAGTTATATTAATTTCTTCCGAGGTTGTGTATAACGTATAATAAACGGGACTAACAGCACCTGTGTATCGAGATAGTCCTACTGCACCCGCTAATATATTCATACTGTTAAGCACAATATCATTTGGATGAGTTACTTTATAGGCTGTTAGATTCGACTTGGAATTATTTCCGCCACCAGTCTTTTCTTCATAAGGAAAGATTCCTCTTTCGACTGATAATGATAAAATATTATCAGTAACTATTGGATTATTTTTTTCTTTTCTTTCTTCAAGTATATATTTTAGCTTTCTAATTTCCCAATCCTCTGGTATTTCCCCAATCCACTTAATTCCGCTGTTCTTCATTTTCCTAGTCAACATTTTCCACATCCTTCCCTGATAGTGCTTGGAAGTTTTCGACAATTGATTCCTCTAATTTTTTGATGCGTTCAGCAATGACTTCTGATGGCTCTGGTGCTGTGTACTTATAGAAAAGTCGTGTAAAGGGAATTTCATAGCCAACCTTATCTTTTTTACGATCTATCCATGCATCTTGACTAAACGGCAATACTTCACGTTCAAAATATTCATTAATATTTTCTGTTAATGGAATATCTTCCGTATCTCTAAGGTTCGTGTCTACACTTATGTTTCCATTCTTCTTATAAACGATATCTCCATTTTCATTTCGTTCAGGTCGTTCAATCGTGACTCGAGTAAATCCGAATGACTCATTACTAAGTATTTTTGATTCCACTGTTCTATCGTCAAAGTGGTATTCTTTATTATCGAATTCTCCATAAGCTTGCACAATCTTTTCTCGACATGCTTCGGAAATATCTACTCGTTTTTCACCGATATTCTTACGGCGCTTTTCATACATATTAGATGCGTCGACGAGTTGTACTTTTCCTTGACGTTTTAGTGATTTGTCTTTAGTAATAATCCAAATATATGTCGCAATTCCTGTATTATAGAATAAATCGTTAGGCAGTTGAATGATACCTTCTAACCAGTCATTCTCAATCACGTACTGACGAATTGAACTCTCTCCTCCACCAGGATTTCCAGAAAATAAAGCAGAACCATTGTGAATGATTGCCATACGTCCTGTTTCCTTTAACTTTGAAATACCATTGAGTAGAAACAACAACTGTCCGTCACTAGCTCGGGGTAATCCAACGCCAAAACGACCGAGTTCGCCGAGTTCGTGCTCTGTTTTTACTGCTTTTTGGTCCTTTTTCCAATCAACGCCAAATGGAGGGTTGGAGATACAGTAATCGAACGTAAATTCTTCAAACTGGTCGTTCGTTAATGTACTTCCAAGCGCCATATTTTCAGGCTCTCCACCACGAATCATTGTATCTGCTTTCGCAATTGCATAAGTTTCAGGATTTAGCTCTTGACCAAATGTGGCTACCTCTGCAGTATCATTCATATCGTGAATACGTTCTGTCATTGCTGAAAGCATTTGAGAAGTTCCCATTGTTTGGTCGTAAACAGTTTTGAAAACATGTTCTTTAAACAAAGTATCTTTATCTTCGATGAGCAATAAATCAGTCATAAGATAAATAATATCTCTACTTGTAAAGTGCGCTCCTGCTTCCTCGTTATAGCTTTCCGAAAATTTTCGTACAAGTTCCTCGAACACGTATCCCATATCTGTGCTTGTCATCTTGTCTGGACCTAGATATGCATCTGCTTTGTTAAATTCTTGAATCACATAAAATAGCGCGTCATTATCTGCCATTGTTGTAATTTCAACGTCGAACTTAAAGTTATCGAGAATATCTTGCATGTTTTCAGAGAAACCATTGAGATAAGCTCTAAAGTTTGATTCAATATTTGCTGGGTCTGCGAGTAATGTTTCAAAAGTATATAAGCTTGTATTATAAAATGAATACCCTGAAGCGTTCTTCAAAAGGCGTTCTCGCATCACGTTATTTATTGATTGAGTATTTTCTGCGGTCTTAAGAACTTCGTCTCGCGTTTTTAATAACGTATCATGAAGACGTTTAATGACTGTCATTGGTAAGATGACCTTCCCATATTCATGAGGTTTATACAATCCTCTTAAAATGTCTGCAACGTTCCAAATAAGGTTTGCTTGTTTTTGAACATTAATTGATGTTTGCTGATGTCTTTTGTGTTCGTTCATTATGTATATCTCCTTTAATAGACAAAAAAGTTAAAATTCTCTACTTCTATATTATCAGAGATTGAAAATAGAAAAAAATAGTAATAAGAGCATCCCTCACCGTAAAAGTGAAGGATGCTCTAGTTTTATTAGAATATAGTTTTCATTTTGATAGATAATGATTAATAATTGTTTGTAAATCATTGTTAAGTACCGTTGTAATAGAGTCATCATTTATAAACTCTTCATAGATTTTATCAAGTATTTCCTCGTCATCGATGGCTGTGAAATGATGCACCAGACTTTTTACTATTGAAATGTAATTTTGTGATGCTAAACAATTAGCAACTGTTCGCCAGTCTGAGTGTGTGGTTTCATGGTTCATAGATAATCCTCCTTTTATTTTAATGTCCATTTTTGACGTGCCTTAGGGTTAAGTGGATGCATAATTTCATTTGTGGCTGGATTAATGAGCTTTTTTACTTTCTTTTTATGAGGTTTTAACATTTCCATCACTTGTTCGACACGGTCGATAACAACTGGTCGCTTCGCATAGGCACCATAAGCAAGAATCACTGTGTCACTTTCACTAATCGCTTTCATCAAATGAATATCAGTGTGCTCATCGTATGGATTTTTGATATGTTTGAGGTTTTCGGGTGTTCTAATATTAGAGAATAGATTTACAAGATATACAGCACCGTATCGTTCTGAATTGGCTAATTGGTTGAGGATAAGAACAGTTGTGAGATCGAGTGATAATACACCGTCTAAATGAGGATACATCGTTATCACTGTGCATGCAGCTTTCTTTTCATCCCATGTTTTCTTGAGTAAATAGCGGTGCTGTTCATCATCGCTAAATATGGCTTCTGTGTGTATCGTACTTTTGATTGTATTCATCATCGTCACTTCCTTTAGTATTCTTCTGGTAAAAGCATCACATAATAAAAAGCGTCCACGTCATCTTCACGAATGACGTAGACTTTTTAGGTAATGTATTTTTATTTTTTACATAGTTTGCATAGTGATATTCCAATTTGTATGTGGGCTATTCTTGTTAGCTTATTTTTAGAATTTTATTGTACTACAGATGTTGCAATGTCTCGATTTAACTATTTATTGTAAATATTTAAAAACTTTAAATTTATATAGTGTTTTAAGGTGAAATAAATTATAATATTTGTATTAATAATAATTAAAAATAAGGAGCACAATTTAATGGAAGGTTTAGCTTGTGGGGGTAATGTAAAATGAAATCTGTATTTAATCAAGTAAACCAAATTCAAAATGATTATTTAGAAATGGAAGGAAGATAGTGTTAAATGAAATACTGTGCAAATTGTGGATATAAAATCAATAACAATCAATCATTTTGTAATAACTGTGGAGCTAAGCTGCATGATTTTCAAAGCAACCAACAAAGTAATCACAATAAAATTGATAAAGTTAGAGGAGTAAATAATCGATACACATATCGTTATCGAGATAATAACCAACATAAACGTTCTGGTTTTGGAAAAGTGTTAATAGCAATACTTGCAGTTGTTATTTTAGGTTTACTCGTATCTGGTCTTTATTTTGCTTATCATCAATTTAAAAGTCATAACAGTTCTAATGGCACGACACAAAGTCAAAGTTCAAATACGTCAGATGATAATGCTCACGGCGCTCAAATTGATATTTTTAGTGATACATTTGACCAATCATATATTAAAGCACCTTCTAAAGATGGCTATGCAGAAATATATAACGGTATGAGTCGCTCAGATGTTGAAACGAAATACGGGAAATCCAATGGTACAATCTATTTACAAGGCAGTACATATGAAAAGTATGGTGATTTAGCTGTGATGTACGATGAATATGATGATGTAAGCCAAGTCATTGTAACACCAAGTAATATAACGGAAGACGACTATATTGAACATTACGGTGAACCTGACGATAGAGAAGGTAACATCTTTATTTATGATGCATACAAAGATAATGATTTTAGTGTTTTAGTAACAATTAAAGATGGAATGGTATTAGCTATAGAAAATGTTGATCAATTACCAAGCAATTCTTCAGACGATAGCGATAGTAATGAAGTATCAAGTAAAAGTGAAGCAAGAGCCATTGCGAATGATGTGTTAGATAGCAGTGATTGGATACACTCAGTTGATGAAGGTGAATTCAGTTATAGAGTTAATTATGGTAGAGAAAATGAAGATAGAGCACATCGTGCAATTATAGTAGAAAAAAATGATAGCAGCACCTCAGAATGGGATGGCGATGAGTGGGACTATTAATACAGTCATTGCTTGCTAAAGAATGATTGCAATAGGTGTACTTTCACATAATCTAGGTGACAATCAATAGAATCCTTTTGTAGTTGAAAGTAAAATAAACAATCAACAAGCGATGCCAAAACAAACAGTTCAACAAATCAATTGAATAGTAAAGTTCAAAATAATATTTATAAGACTACTGAGAGTCTAAATACTGTTGAAAATAACAAAAATAGAGAAAGTAAAAAGCTTTAAAGGAACTTTAGTATTGTTTATAAGGACGAACTACATAAATAGCAAAGTAATTTACAATGGTAAATACGCTTTGCTATTTTAAATTTTTTAAATGTCAAAATTTAATTCTGGAAGTCGTTTTGTTTTAATATGTGGAATGGATAATTAAAAAATCGCATCATTACCTGATACGCAGAAGGGTATCGTAAGTGATGCGGTTTCATTTATTAATTATAAAGTGAAAGATTAAATTTGAATAACATCTTAAGTATTTATGTTTGGTAATATAAAAGAGTAATATGTAGAAGTTTAAGAATTTGATTTATAGAGTGTATACAAATATACGATAAATAGAAAGATGTGAAAATGTGAAACATTCGAAAAAGTTACTTTTATGCGTAAGTTTTTTATTAATAACGGTTTTTATTGGCGGATGTGGATTTATGAATAAAGACGATAATAAAGAAACGGAAATCAAAAAAAGTTTTAATAAGACGTTAAGTATGTATCCTATTAAAAACTTAGAAGATTTATACGATAAAGAAGGTTATCGAGATGAAGAATTTGATAAGGATGATAAAGGAACATGGTTACTACACTCGGAAATGGCTATACAACGTAAAGGAGAAGATTTAGAAACTAGAGGTATGGTGTTGAAAATAAATAGAAATACACAAACATCTAAAGGTGATTATATAACCAATAAAATTACATACGATAATAAAGGAAGACCTCAAAATAATAAGAAAAAATATCCAGTCAAAATGGAAAACAATAAAATAATCCCTATTAAAAAAATTGAAGATAGTAAGATAAAGAGAGAAATAGATGAATTTAAATTCTTCGCTCAATATGCAAATTTTAAAGATTTAAAAGAATATAAGAATGGAAATATAGCAACCAATCCGAAAGTTCCTAGCTATTCAGCAGAGTATGATTTAAAAAATAGCGATTATAATGTAAAACAATTAAGAAAGCGATATGATATTCCAACGAAACAAGCACCAAAGTTATTATTGAAAGGTACAGGTAACTTAAAAGGTTCTTCAATTGGTACGAAAGATGTAGAATTTACCTTTATTGAAGACAAGAAGGAGAACATTTATTTTTCTGATAGTATGAACTTTATGCCAAGCGAGGATGATTAGATATGTAATTAATATAAATAAAACAAGGGATGTTTTTTAAATATTTATTGTATAACAATTAAATACAATATTTCTATATATTTAAATAAATAGTAATCAAGGAAGTGTTATTAATGGCAACTATAGGTTTTGAAGAAAAGTTATAGCAAGCTGACGATAAATTAAGAGGAAATATGGATGCTGCTGAGTATAAAAATATAGCATTGGGTTTAATCTTTTAAAATATATGTCAGATTCTTTCGAAGAAAAGTATGAAGAATTGAAGCAAGATCTTTGTGATATTTAAGGGTTGACTCTATTTTTAGGTTTCTTAGTTTTAGTTGTTATTTTGGTAGTATCAATTAATTATAATAATTGAGGGTTGATAAATCTAAAAGTAGTCTCACTATCAAATTCAGTTACAAATGTATGTATTGCAAAAATGGATTTTCGTTTCTTATGATATGCAATTAATCCTCCAAAAAATTAAGCATAATGAAAATTGTAAGTTTCATGCGGTTCCTCATCTTAATTTCTATGAAATGAGGTACGACCTGAGGAGTAGGTTTACTGAGAAATAATGTATTTACGCTGGGGCTTCAAGTCCAATTTAGTTTTTACATTTCATACTTGCACATTATCAAACAAAATCAATTATTAAAATAGATGTTTAAGTATTTTTCTTCTTGTAGTGAGGGAACGTCTAATTTTTATTCGAAATATAAAAAGAAATGAAAGGTTAAATTAATATTAATTTTATTAAATGAATAGGCTAAACCATCTTAAATGTAGTATACTATTAATATAAATGTAATTATTATAAAATTTGTCAAAAAAAGTGACATATCCTATAATCTTGTACTAGTGATTGTCATATTTTTTGACAGCAAAAATGATGCTTGAAATATAGTTGTGATGGCATTTGTTAAAGTATCTGATCGATAACCACCCCGAAGAAAAGGGGACGAGAACCATCGCATTCATCTGTATTATTTCCCCATTGCTTAGATCGATAACCACCCCGAAGAAAAGGGGACGAGAACCATTGAGTTTTTTATAACCAACTACATAAAAATCAGGATCGATAACCACCCCGAAGAAAAGGGGACGAGAACCCTTTATATTTTTGCATTGCTTCTAATAATCCCATGGATCGATAACCACCCCGAAGAAAAGGGGACGAGAACAATATAAGCGTAAAAAGTATTGTCTTTATATTGACTGATCGATAACCACCCCGAAGAAAAGGGGACGAGAACTTCTGAAAGCCAACAATTATTTTAAATTCTTTTCGCGATCGATAACCACCCCGAAGAAAAGGGGACGAGAACCTTTAAGGTAACTGAAATTGATAACACTCTTCCAGATGATCGATAACCACCCCGAAGAAAAGGGGACGAGAACGGTGCCAACCTGTGCCCCCTAAATCATTTCTGTAGATCGATAACCACCCCGAAGAAAAGGGGACGAGAACTGTTCGTCTATGCCGTCATAATGTAAATCACTTACTAGATCGATAACCACCCCGAAGAAAAGGGGACGAGAATACATCGTCAGCCATGTGGTTTGGTAAGTTTACAAGGATCGATAACTACCCCGAAGAAAAGGGGGCAGAGTGTAAATCTAACAACACTCTAAAAAATTGTAGATTTTGAATAAAATACGCATTGATTAATTTCTAGGGGATGGAAAAATGAAAGATGTTATTTATGTAGAAAATCATTACTTTGTTACTGCGAAGGAAAATAGCATTAAATTTAGAAATGTCATAGATAAAAGTGAAAAATTTTATTTGTTTGAAGAAATTGAAGCTATTATTTTTGATCATTATAAAAGCTATTTTTCACATAAATTGGTAATTAAATGTATAGAAAATGATATTGCGATTATATTTTGTGACAAAAAGCATTCTCCAGTTACACAGCTCATTTCTTCATATGGCATGGTTAATCGTCTTAAAAGAATTCAAAGTCAATTTCAGTTATCGGGAAGAACAAAAGATAGAATTTGGAAAAAGATTGTTGTAAATAAAATTTTTAACCAAACACGATGTCTTGAAAATAATTTACATAATGAAAATGTTAAGCTGATGTTAGGTTTTGCAAAAGAAGTGAGTTCAGGAGACAAAAGTAATAAAGAAGCACATGCTGCTCGTATTTATTTTAAAGATTTATTTGGCAAACAATTTAAACGTGGACGCTATAATGATGTTATCAATTCAGGATTGAATTATGGTTATTCAATTCTCAGATCTTTTATCAACAAAGAGTTAGCTATTCATGGATTTGAAATGAGCCTAGGTATTAAACATCAGTCAAAAGAAAATCCATTTAATTTAGCAGATGATATCATTGAAGTTTTTCGTCCTTTTGTAGATAATATAGTGTACGAGATAGTTTTTAAGAAAAATATTGATACATTTGATATAAACGAAAAGAAATTATTATTAAATGTTTTGTATGAAAGGTGCATTATAGATAAAAAAGTAGTGCGATTACTTGATAGTGTGAAGATAGTTATTCAATCGCTAATTAGATGTTATGAAGAAAATACACCTACTTATTTATTACTACCTAAGATGATAGAGGTGGGAAACTAATGTATTTGTTAGTTAGTTTTGATTTACCTCGAGATACTAAACTAGAACGTCGAATTGCTAGTAAATATCGTCTTAGATTAATAGAACTTGGATTTAGTATGAAGCAATTTAGTTTATACGAGAGATATGTCAGTAATGTTCAAAAGAAAGATAAAATCTTAGAAATATTAAAGCAGGAAATACCTGATACTGGAAGTATTACTTTATACATATTGCCTGATGAAGTGAATAGTAATCAGATTACTATATTAGGAAAAGAAGTAAAGCTTGCTGTCAACAAAGAACCAAAACTAATCTTTATATAAATGGAGGTTAAAATGAATAAAAAAAATATATTAATGTATGGCTCTTTATTACATGATATAGGGAAAATTATATATCGAAGTGGTGATCATACATTTTCAAGAGGTACGCATTCAAAATTAGGTCATCAATTTTTGTCTCAATTTTCAGAATTTAAAGACAACGAAGTGCTTGATAACGTTGCTTATCATCATTACAAAGAACTCTCAAAAGCTAATTTAGATAATGATAATACAGCTTATATTACTTATATTGCGGATAATATTGCGAGTGGTATTGATAGAAGAGATATTATAGAAGAAGGCGATGAAGAATACGAAAAACAACTATTTAATTTTGATAAATATACACCGCTATATAGTGTGTTTAATATTGTGAATTCTGAAAAATTGAAACAAACAAACGGGAAGTTTAAATTTTCTAATGAAAGTAATATCGAATATCCTAAAACTGAAAACATTCAATATTCAAGTGGAAATTATACAACATTAATGAAAGATATGAGTCATGATTTAGAGCACAAATTAAGTATTAAAGAAGGTACATTTCCTTCATTATTACAATGGACGGAAAGTCTATGGCAATATGTACCTAGTTCGACAAATAAAAACCAATTAATTGATATTTCTCTTTATGATCATAGTCGTATTACATGTGCCATCGCCAGTTGTATATTTGATTATTTAAATGAAAATAACATACATAATTACAAAGATGAATTGTTCTCAAAGTATGAAAATACCAAATCATTTTATCAAAAAGAAGCTTTTTTACTACTTAGTATGGATATGAGTGGTATTCAAGATTTTATTTACAATATAAGCGGTTCTAAAGCATTAAAGAGTCTAAGATCTCGTAGTTTTTATTTAGAACTCATGCTTGAAGTAATCGTTGATCAATTATTAGAAAGATTAGAATTAACACGAGCAAATCTTCTGTATACAGGTGGTGGCCATGCTTATTTATTAGTGTCTAATACTGATAAATTGAAGAAAAAAATAACTCAATTTAATAATGAATTAAAAAAATGGTTTATGTCAGAATTTACTACAGATCTTTCATTATCAATGGCTTTTGAAAAATGTAGTGGCGATGATTTAATGAATACAAGTGGTAATTATAGAACTATTTGGCGTAATGTCAGCAGTAAACTTTCTGATATTAAAGCGCATAAATATTCCGCGGAAGACATATTAAAATTAAATCATTTTCATTCGTATGGAGATCGAGAATGTAAAGAATGTTTAAGAAGTGACATAGATATTAATGATGATGGACTATGTAGTATATGTGAAGGAATTATTAATATATCAAATGATTTAAGAGATAAATCCTTCTTTGTACTGTCAGAAACTGGAAAATTAAAAATGCCATTCAATAAATTTATATCGGTTATTGATTATGAAGAGGCAGAAATGTTAGTACAAAATAATAATCAAGTTCGTATTTACAGTAAAAATAAACCTTATATTGGCATAGGAATATCAACAAATTTATGGATGTGTGATTACGACTATGCTAGTCAAAATCAAGATATGAGAGAAAAAGGTATTGGAAGTTATGTAGATAGAGAAGAAGGGGTTAAGCGTTTAGGCGTGGTACGTGCCGATATAGATAATCTCGGTGCTACATTTATATCTGGAATTCCAGAAAAATATAATTCAATTTCAAGAACAGCTACATTGTCTCGTCAATTATCATTATTTTTTAAATACGAATTAAATCATTTATTAGAAAATTATCAAATTACTGCTATATATTCAGGCGGTGACGATTTATTTTTAATCGGTGCATGGGATGACATTATAGAAGCAAGCATTTATATAAATGACAAATTTAAAGAGTTTACTCTTGATAAACTAACATTGTCTGCCGGGGTAGGAATGTTTAGTGGTAAGTATCCAGTTTCTAAAATGGCTTTTGAGACAGGGCGACTTGAAGAAGCGGCTAAGACTGGTGAAAAAAATCAGATATCTCTTTGGTTACAAGAAAAAGTATATAACTGGGATGAGTTTAAAAAGAATATCTTAGAAGAAAAACTTCTCGTTTTACAACAGGGATTTTCTCAAACAGATGAACACGGAAAAGCCTTCATTTATAAAATGCTCGCTTTACTGAGAAATAATGAAGCTATTAATATTGCTCGTTTAGCCTACTTATTAGCAAGAAGCAAGATGAATGAGGATTTTACATCTAAAATTTTTAATTGGGCTCAAAACGACAAAGATAAAAATCAATTAATTACAGCGTTAGAGTATTATATTTATCAAATAAGGGAGGCTGATTGAGTATGATATTAGCTAAAACTAAAAGTGGTAAAACGATAGATTTGACTTTTGCACATGAGGTCGTAAAAAGTAATGTAAAAAATGTTAAAGATAGAAAAGGCAAAGAAAAACAAATTTTATTTAACGGGCTTACAACAAGCAAGTTAAGAAATTTAATGGAGCAGGTAAATCGACTTTATACTATTGCATTTAATTCGAATGAGGATCAATTGAATGAAGAATTCATTGATGAATTAGAATATTTAAAAATTAAATTTTATTATGAAGCAGGACGAGAAAAAAGCGTTGATGAATTTTTAAAAAAAACATTGATGTTTCCAATTATTGATAGAGTGATAAAAAAAGAATCAAAAAAATTTTTCTTAGATTATTGTAAATACTTTGAAGCTTTAGTTGCATACGCTAAATATTATCAAAAGGAGGATTAATATGTATTCAAAAATTAAAATTTCAGGAACAATTGAAGTAGTTACTGGTTTACACATCGGCGGAGGCGGTGAATCTAGTATGATTGGAGCAATTGATTCTCCTGTAGTTAGAGATTTGCAAACCAAATTACCTATCATACCTGGCAGTTCAATCAAAGGAAAAATGAGAAGTTTATTAGCAAAACATTTTGGCTTGAAAATGAAACAAGAGAGTCATAACCAAGATGATGAACGTGTATTAAGATTATTTGGCTCAAGTGAAAAAGGAAATATCCAAAGAGCTCGTCTACAAATTTCTGATGCATTCTTTTCTGAAAAGACAAAAGAGCATTTTGCGCAAAATGATATTGCTTATACAGAAACGAAATTTGAGAATACAATTAATCGTTTAACTGCAGTTGCAAATCCAAGACAAATTGAAAGAGTAACAAGAGGATCTGAGTTTGACTATGTATTTATTTACAATGTCGATGAAGAGTCACAAGTTGAGGATGATTTTGAGAATATTGAAAAAGCGATTCACTTATTAGAGAATGACTATCTTGGTGGCGGCGGAACTAGAGGTAACGGACGTATTCAATTTAAAGATACAAATATCGAGACAGTTGTTGGAGAATACGATAGTACAAATCTTAAAATTAAGTAGGTGAAAGACATTGGCAACAAAAGTATTTAAACTTTCTTTTAAGACTCCTGTTCATTTTGGAAAAAAACGGTTGTCAGATGGTGAAATGACAATCACTGCTGATACTTTGTTTAGTGCTTTATTTATTGAAACACTTCAATTGGGTAAAGATACCGATTGGTTATTAAATGATTTAATCATTAGTGATACATTTCCTTATGAGAATGAGCTTTATTATCTTCCTAAACCTTTGATAAAAATTGACTCTAAAGAAGAAGATAACCATAAAGCATTTAAAAAGTTAAAATATGTTCCGGTTCATCACTATAATCAATATTTAAATGGAGAGTTAAGCGCTGAAGATGCGACAGATTTAAATGATATTTTTAATATTGGGTATTTTTCTCTACAAACAAAGGTTTCATTAATAGCACAAGAAACTGATTCAAGTGCTGATAGTGAACCTTATTCAGTGGGAACATTTACTTTTGAACCTGAAGCGGGTTTATATTTTATTGCAAAAGGATCAGAAGAAACGCTTGACCATTTAAATAATATTATGACTGCATTACAGTATTCAGGTTTAGGTGGTAAACGTAATGCAGGATACGGACAATTTGAATATGAAATAATAAATAATCAACAACTATCTAAGTTACTGAATCAAAATGGAAAACATTCTATTCTTTTATCAACGGCAATGGCTAAAAAAGAAGAGATAGAGAGTGCTTTAAAAGAAGCGAGATACATTTTAACTAAACGTTCTGGTTTCATACAATCAACGAATTATTCTGAAATGCTAGTTAAAAAAAGTGATTTCTATAGCTTTTCTTCGGGTTCAGTTTTTAAAAATATCTTTGATGGTGATATTTTTAATGTTGGCCATAATGGTAAACACCCAGTCTATCGCTATGCAAAACCTTTATGGTTGGAGGTATAAGTATGACAATAAAAAATTATGAAGTTGTTGTTAAAACTTTAGGTCCAGTTCATATTGGTAGTGGTCAAGTTATGAAGAAGCAAGATTACATTTATGACTTTTATAATTCTAAAGTTTATATGATTAATGGAAATAAACTAGTTAAATTTTTAAAAAGAAAAAATTTACTTCATACATATCAAAACTTTTTGAGATACCCACCAAAAAATCCAAGAGAAAATGGACTTAAAGACTATTTAGACGCTCAAAATGTTAAGCAAAGTGAATGGGAAGCATTTGTGAGTTATTCTGAAAAGGTTAATCAAGGCAAGAAATATGGTAACGTACGTCCAAAACCGCTAAACGATTTACATTTAATGGTAAGAGACGGTCAAAATAAAGTGTATCTTCCAGGTAGTTCAATCAAAGGCGCTATCAAAACAACTCTTGTGTCAAAATATAATAATGAAAAAAATAAAGATATTTATAGCAAAATTAAAGTCAGCGATTCAAAACCTATCGATGAAAGTAATTTAGCGATTTATCAAAAAATAGACATTAATAAAAGTGAAAAACCAATGCCTCTATATAGAGAGTGCGTAGATGTAAATACTGAAATAAAATTTAAGTTAACAATTGAAGATGAAATTTATTCTATTAATGAAATTGAACAGAGTATCCGCGATTTTTATAAAAACTATTATGATAAATGGTTAGTTGGTTTCAAAGAAACAAAAGGTGGAAGACGATTTGCATTAGAGGGCGGTATACCAGATGTCCTAAATCAGAATATTTTGTTCTTAGGTGCTGGGACAGGATTTGTTAGTAAAACAACACACTATCAATTAAAAAATCGAAAACAAGCTAAACAAGATTCTTTTGAGATTTTAACTAAAAAATTCCGTGGAACTTATGGGAAAATGAAGGAAATACCTTCTAACGTACCAGTTGCTTTAAAAGGAACAACTAATCAAAGTCGTCATACTTCATATCAGCAAGGAATGTGTAAAGTGAGTTTTCAAGAGTTAAATAATGAGGTGCTATAATGAAAGTATTATTTAGTCCAATAGGGAATTCAGATCCATGGAGAAATGATAGAGATGGTGCGATGCTTCATATCGTGCGTCATTATAATTTAGATAAGGTTGTATTATATTTTACTAGAACTATTTGGGAAGGAAATGAAAATAGAAAAGGCCATAAAATTTACGAATGGGAAAAAATTATCCAAACTGTTTCTCCAAATACTGAAGTAGAAATCATTATTGAAAATGTAGACAATGCTCAAGATTATGATGTCTTCAAGGAGAAATTTCATAAGTATTTAAAAATAATTGAAGATAGCTATGAAGATTGTGAAATAATTTTGAATGTTACTAGTGGTACACCCCAAATGGAATCAACATTATGTTTAGAATATATCGTCTATCCTGAAAATAAGAAGTGTATACAAGTGAGCACGCCAACTAAGGATAGTAATGCAGGTATCGAATATTCAAATCCTAAAGATAAAGTAGAAGAATTTGAAATAGTCAATGAAGTAGAAAAGAAATCTGAAAAACGTTGTAAAGAAATAAACATTTTAAGCTTTAGAGAAGCAATGATTAGATCTCAAATTCTCGGTTTAATAGATAATTATGATTATGAAGGTGCTCTTAATTTAGTAAGTAATCAAAAATCTTTTCGAAATGGGAAATTATTAAGAAAAAAACTACTATCATTAACAAAACAAATTAAAACACATGAAGTTTTTCCAGAAATTAATGAGAAGTACAGAGATGATGCTTTAAAAAAATCACTATTTCATTATTTACTGTTATATATGAGATATAATCGTCATGATGTAGCTGAAACGTTAATTAGAGTAAAATCTATTGCTGAGTTTATACTTAAAACATACATTGAGATTCATTGGCCTACTTTAATAATTGAAAAAGATGACAAACCTTATTTAAATGATGAAGATAATTTATCTTTTGTTGATAAATATAAGCTATTATTAGGAAAAAGAAACCAAAACTTTGATGTTTCAAGAATTTTGGGACTTCCTGCATTTATAGATATACTCACAATTTTAGAACCTAATTCTAAACTATTAAAAGAAGTCAATGCAGTAAACGATATAAATGGTTTAAGAAATTCCATAGCCCATAATTTAGATACATTAAATTTGGATAAAAATAAAAATTATAAGAAAATAATGTTATCTGTTGAAGCGATAAAGAATATGTTACACATCTCATTTCCTGAGATAGAGGAAGAAGACTATAATTATTTTAAAGAAAAAAATAAGGAATTTAAAGAGTTATTATGATAAATAAAATTACAGTAGAGTTAGATTTACCAGATAATATTCGATTTCAATATTTAGGAAGTATTTTACATGGTGTATTAATGGATTATCTTCCTAATGATATTGCTGACCAATTACATCATGAATTCGCTTATAGTCCATTGAAACAAAGAATATATTATAAAAGTAAAAAAGTAATTTGGGAAATTGTATGTATGTCAGATAATTTATTTAAGGAGATTGTTAAACTATTTAGTTCTAAAAATAGTTTGCTTTTGAAATATTATCAAACAAATATTGACATTCAATCATTTCAAATCGAGAAGATAAATGTTCAGAACATTATGAACCAACTTTTGCAAACAGAAGATCTAAATCGTTATGTACGTCTTAATATTCAGACACCTATGTCTTTTAAATATCAGAGTAGTTACATGATTTTTCCTGATGTTAAACGTTTTTTTAGAAGTATTATGATACAATTTGATGCTTTTTTTGAAGAATATAAAATGTACGACAAAGAAACATTAGATTTTTTAATGAAAAATGTTAATATTGTCGACTACAAATTGAAAAGTACACGTTTTAACTTAGAAAAAGTTATAATTCCTTCGTTTACAGGAGAAATGGTGTTTAAAATTAAAGGCCCCTTACCTTTTTTACAGTTAACTCATTTTTTATTAAAGTTTGGCGAATTTTCAGGTTCAGGTATGAAAACAAGCTTAGGTATGGGAAAATATAGTATAATTTAATTAAGACATAGTTAAAATTTAGTTGTCAAAAAATGTGACATTTAGCGTCTATAGTACAGGTGATTTGTCACTATTTTTGACAGTAAATTTTGCCTTCGAACTATTGATATGATTGGTTTTAAAGAACTGTCATTCGCTAACCACCCCGCCGAAAAGGGGACGAGAACAAGCAACTAGCTCATCGTTTTCCGTAGCAAATTCAAATTCGCTAACCACCCCGCCGAAAAGGGGACGAGAACAGATTAAAACTATCCAAACCCACACCGGCACATATAAATTCGATAACCACCCCGCATAAAAGGGGACGAGAACTCATTTCTATCCATTCAATATAAGTTTCACGTTGAAATTCGATAACACCCCGCATAAAAGGGGACGAGAACTCAATAAGCCACGAATTAATGTATACGATATCTCTAATTCGATAACCACTCCGCAAAAAAGGGGACGAGTATTTTTAGCGTAGTAGCAAATATTAAAAAATATATTTGATTTGATAAACTATCATACGTATCTCAATATTATCAGGTATTCCTAGTTCTCAAGACATGAGTTTAGGAAGATGAGTATTTTTAAGATTTTGTAATTTTTTATTAAATATATTTCTGGAAAGATTTTTTTATAACAGTTGTACCATTTTTATAATTGATATTGTTTAGAATATAAAAGTTACTTTACTTGAAGTATCTGGAAGATGTGTAGGTAAATTGTTTAAATAATAACTTTTAGATATTTCATTGGGTAATATCTAAATATTATAATAAGTATTAAATTACTTTCCGAAACATGAGGTAATATATGAAGATTATAAAAATTTCACACGGGAGCTATGTTGGCTGTTAGTCTATTTTAAGTGAAAGATGTCCTCAATTTTAGATAAGGTGTAAAGAAACGGGGATTAAATGTATTATCAAAAATTGGCTAATTGATGATATTTAAAAATGAGGGGATAGAAAAATATGATTGAACTTAACAAATTTATTAAAGTACCGGATTTAAATAAAACTAAAATAAAGTTTAATATGAATGCAGGAAATGTTGAAATAAGAGCTTGGGATTTACTTTTTAAAG
>OBJZ01000158.1_pt1 | contig 35483 bp, 50 predicted proteins | sample 1481641 | NCBI WGS metagenome assembly OBJZ01 (sample SAMN02364493, study PRJEB22542) | human gut metagenome | isolation source: fecal sample | host: premature infant | place: USA: Chicago, IL | collected 2012-01
ATTAAAAGATACAGTAATTAAGCACTTCTTTATACCTATATTCTTAACAATCATAAAAGGGTGTATCGGTTTAAAATATTTCATATTTCAAAATATATTGTAATAATCAAAGTTTTTCATTGTGGCCAATCTAAACAAATTACAGAAAATATTATATTTCAAAATGAATTTTTGACGATTTTTTGACGGCAAATAAAAAAAGGGGGTACCGCTATGGTACCCCTTTTACTATTAATCTAATTCAACAAGGCGTTTTAATTCGCCATTAACAAACCACATTTCACAACGTACGTTGTTATGATCTGTGAGAGTTGCGGTATATAAGCCGTCTTGTTTTGGCGTAATATCTTCCGCAAATTCATGTTTCTTGCCTTCAAATTCAAATGTTTTCATGTTGTATACCTTTCTAAATTAATTACAATATACCGTAAACCGTACGGCGCGGAGATAATCGGATCACCTACCATTTCGCGAATGTATAAAGTGCGCTGGCCCCTTTGAAATGCTTTCCGTCAAAATGCGCTAAACTTTGAAAGTCGCCAGCTTGATAACCAACCGTTTCGTATACCTTACCTGTTTCTAATGCTGTAACGCCGCCCATTATGCGATGTGCTTTATTAAGGTTGATTTTATATACATCAACCTTTTGTTCATTATCATTCTCCACAACTGCGGTTCTATCACTTTTTTCTATAGCTTCCGGCGGAATATTCGGAGATTTATCCTTAATAGCATTTTTCGTAATTACTGCCGCATCATGTAGCGTTGGCGCCTGTGTATAATACGTTGCTACCGGCTGCGCATTTTCCTTATAGGCAATTACTTCTGTTGCTTCCTTTGGCGTGATTTTCATTGTTTCCGCCAGTTTCTGTGGGTTCTTAACGATTGCTTGATTAAGAATAACAGGCTCTTGCAATTTCTTTGTATAAGCTATTTTGTAGGCGAATAAGCCAGCTACTACCACTAGCAGCATAAGTGCTACCACGGTGATAACTGGTGCATATCGCCTTAATAATTGAATGATAGTATCCATAATTACCCCCCCTATTAAATGGGCCAATTCAATACTAGATCCGCATCGAATTCCTTGCCCTCGATATTTTCGGTAAATGTGTATTGCCACAAATTAGCACCGTCATAGTCGCATTGGCTATTTAATTGTGCGCACCAGATAGCGCAACCACCTAATTGACTAACGTCTAATACATTCACTAGCCAATCATAACTAGCGTATAGGCCTGTGTTTCCGTATCCAGCTTGCCACAACTTATTGATGAACACGCTGCAAATATTTGTTAATTGTTGGTCTGTTGGCATGCCACGTTCCGCCTTGTAGTCGTCCGCATCTTCCATATCGAACCATACACCCATAGGCAACTTATCAATAGTCAAGCCGGCATCGTTCAATGTATTAATTACGAATTCCGCTTCATCTGCTGCATGTTCTTCATTCATAGCGTAGGAATAGTGATATACGCCAATCGCCAAACCGGCATTAATTGCGCCGTTTACGTTGTTGTAAAATTCACTATCTAAGTTACCGCGACCATAACCGATGCGGATAATAGCGAAGTCAAAGCCATTAGCCTTGACCGCCCCCCAATCCACTACACCGTTATTTTCGCTTACATCAATACCCCTCATGTTTCACCTCATAATTTAACTTTGTTTTCAATTTTAGTTCGGATTAAGTCTAGGAATTTACCCATAGATACGTTGCCGCCGTCTCTTAGATTTTCAAGAATGGATAGAAATTCGGACGAGCCTAAATATAACCATACCAACGATACGGCGAACTGTTTTTGCCCACTCATCTCGTCAAATAAAATAGCGGCTATTGTAGCCGCCACATATGTCATAACTTTTCCTATGAACCCTTTACGCATATATTTAGATGCTATGAGTTGTTTTTCAAACGCTATTGGTATGGCCCGATATTTTTCCCACGTGGCGATTTTCTCTGGATCATATCCAAATTCATCAACCAACATTTTATATGCGATGCTTGCCCACTTCGTCAGTAGATCAACGAACACCAACAAAATAAACACGCCCAATATTTGAACGTGTTTTAAACCAATTACCCATATGGCCAACGCAGCAACGCTGCTCAATATTGTTTTTAAGATAAAGCTACTTGTAAGAGAATTCCAACTATCAATCAAGAAATCTAACACTATTTGCATTATTACTCCTTTATAATCCCTAAGCCATATACCCCTCTTGCTACATTGGCTTTTTGAATATTTAGTTTGTCTAACTTTTCCCTCTTTGTATCGCTAGACATGGTTTCGCTATCAATAATTTTCTTCGATGCTTTATTAATAGCCTTAAATGAATTTTGTGCATTTTTCAATTTATTGTATAACTTAGGGTCATAGCCTTCCGGTCTCTGCCCTGTAAGTTTTAGTTCATTATGAAGTTTTTCTTGCTCCTTAAAATCATCATAGACACGCTGCACGCTATCACTACTTTGATATGGTTTAGCAAAGAAACGGCGTATTTCCGGTAACTCTGTTACGCCTTTAGTAGGGCGTTTTTCATTTGCACCACTAATAGCATCCGTTATGTCTAAGCCTAATCGAGCAAGGTTGCCACCATAACCCATAATTGTATTATCTACCTTATACGGTGATACGTTGAATGTGTCGCCAATTTTGCGAGCCACCATAGATGTATTAGATCCGTACTGTAGTTTATCTGGTAATTTCTCTTGGGCTTGAGGAACAATGTTTCTTTGTCTGAATTTAGAGTAATTACTCCACCATTCCCAAATTGGAGACAAAGCCGTAGGCAATACATCCGGTAATAATGTATCAATCGCCCTATCACCTAAACCTTTAAAGCCGACTCCGTTTCTGCCTGTTGATTTATCATCAAAATACTGTAACATACGCTCAAATGTAGTGCCGTATAATAACCCTAATTCAAACGGCTTAGGTATTTTTACAAATTTATCACCAGCTGGAATATGGAAGAATGTATCCTTTTCCCATTGCGGTAACTCTTGATATGCGGTGTTATCTTTATTCAAATACCATAATGCGATTGTAGGTAACGTGATAAACAAAGTAGATTTAATTGTCATACCTTTCGGATCATCACGCCATGCACGTACTAATTTGTCGCCACCTTGGACAGTCGCATTAAAGAACGCTACAACTTTATTTGCAGTCTTAGTATGTGTACCGGTACGGCTGAAATCAATCGTAATATCACGGCTTGCAATAGATGCTTCGCCTAGTGATTTAGGGTTTAAATTGGTTTTTGTTAAACGGCTATATAACCCTGTATACCCTTTTCTAGCATTGCTAAATTCGCCTAAACGGGTAGCCACTTCCGTTGCTTCCGATATAGCGCGCAACACTTCTATAGGATTTCTTACAACTTTTGACAATGTGGACTTACGAGAAAATAATTCTCTTAAATGTCCGCTCAAATAGTCTCGATCAAGGCTTACCATAGCAGCGTGAGCGCCACCACTTTTTACGTAATCCCAATATAACTGGTCTTTCTTTAAGAAATGTGCTAACCCTCTAAATGTATCAACTACAGGCAAAAAACCATGTTTAGAGAATACACCGGCCGAAATGGTATCACGCAAAGCGTTTGTGATAGCAAAGCCAGCAGTAACAGTAGAACCAGCACGTAACCAACTAGCCGGATACTGCAATATTTTTGTTATAAAATTGCTTGTATCCTTATTAATCATTTTCATTGTTTGTGCTAATTCTGGAGTTGTTTCATATACAACTTTTTTTCCTTTAACCCAAACAGAAAATGTATTATCTGTGGATTTTGCCGGTATATCACCTCTTACCTCTTCGACAATGGTTCCTACGCCCGGTTTCTTTGCTAACTTGGCAAAGGTAACGCCCACGTGATTTCGCTCGATTGCATTGTAGAATTGGTATGTATTTTTTACAATGCTTTCTAATGGATCAATAATATCACGTGTACTGCCTTTGAACCGCTTAATAGGATTAGCCACGTTGACAAACCCTTTGGAACTAGAAAAGAACCCATCCATACTTTCTGCCGAGAAATCGCGGAAAAATGGAACGTAGTTAGGATATTTATTTCGCAACAAATGGTATGTTTCCGGTTTTAATATTCCGTTATTTACAAGTTCTGCAAGCATATAATCTTGAAAACGGTGAATATCTTTAGCAGCGCTTTTGAATGTAGTATTTTTCTCATACTGATTAACGGCAGCTAAATCCTCTTTTAGTGTAAATGTAGGCATCTGACCGTTACGGTGTAGGTCTAAATCATGCAGCGCTACAAGATAGGCGCTAAAGTCTTTATGTTCTTTTTGAGGTATATCCTTAATAATATCCTCAAACGAACGAACGCCCTTTTCTGGTCTCCCACGCTTTATAAATTCTTCCGCTTTGCCTACCCAGCCACGAGACAACCACGCTTGCATAAATGGATTATCTTTAAATACTACTTTTTCACCTGTGATATGTTCCACTTCCTCAACCATTTCACGCAATGGATTGAGTTCATCAATAGCTTTTGTGTAGACATCATTTGCGACACGTTTAATGGTATCTTTAATATTACCGTCTTTAGCATCCATAATGATACGTTCGGCTTTAGAGGTGCGTTCAAAGGAAATAGAACCTTTGATACGGTCTGCACTAGACTGTTTATGCCATTCATGAGTTAGTTTAGATAATTTATTAACAATACCATTTAACGCCTTATCACGTTCTATAGTTTCTTTGAAGTGTTTATAGAACTCCGGAAAGTCCTGTTTGGCTTTTGCTCTGTCCGATACATAATCTTTAAAGAATTCTGCGTACCCCTCTTTACGCTTATCAGCTACATCTAAATTATCATAGCTAGTACCAAACCGCTTTTTGACTTGACCTAACAATTCAGCATCAAACTTAGGAATACTGCTAAATCCATTATGGTTATCAATGTAATGACCTAACTCATGCATCATTGTAGAGATATCACCATATGCCCCCGTACGGATTACATCGCTATTAGGATTATACCAACCCTTAGCGTTTTTAGTTCCCAATCTCCCTGTTTTTATACGCTGATTAAATAGGTTATTGATACTATCAATAATTTCACGACGACTAACGACACGCCCCATACGTTCAACGCCTTCACTTTGTTCCGTATGTGGTGTTTCGTTACCTTTAGCACTATATTGTAGTGGTTCATTAGGTTTAACGCCTTTACTTTCCAAATAACGATTTGCCATTGCTTCGTTGCCGTCAAATGCTTTTACAACTGCATCGTGTACTTGCTCATGCGTTGCATGATCTAGTAATTGGCTAGGCTGCTTAGCATATTGACTCACTCCACCTTCTGCCGGTTCCGCTTGTAACATTTTAAGTTCTTGCGTATCGGTGATTAATTCGGCAGCACGATCGCGGCGAACAGTTTCCATATATTCATGGTTCAAACTTTCAACAGGTACATCTAGGCTTTCGGATAATCTTGCCTTAACCGCATCAAGTTCCGTTTTAGGAATATCCGGCTTAGTTGCTTTGTTTAAATCTTTCAAGATTTCTGTATTAGAATGAACTTTATTTTCTAATTCAGTCAACCGTGTTTCAGATGCATCATTTTTAACAACGTCTTTTAATTCGTTGATGATCGTTTCACGTGCTTTTAGTGGTAATTCATCAATCGCATTTTTTAAACTTACGTTTGGTGCATCTTCTTCATAACGAAATCTACTATTTATATCGTTTTCAATCGTCTTTTCTTGAATTCTAGGCGTTTCGCTCTCTACAAAGTCAGTACTTATGCGGTCTTTAGGCTGGAATTCGTTTATTTCGCCTGTACGAGCCGTTTCACCTTCGCTTTGATAGTTTATACCTAAATCATCGTTTTTAACTGATTTATTTTCGGTATTTTCAACGAAACTGTTTAAATTTGTGTGCGGTTCTTCTCCTTTTACTGCATCACGTTCTATGAACTCATCTCTAAACGGTTCTTCATGTGATGCTCTGTTAGGGTCTAGGCTACTATCTTTAAATGATGTATCACGTGGCCCGTTTTCGTATCTTCCATAATTACCTTTAAATGTATCTTCCGCAATTTCTGCGCGAACATTATCACGTGCAACTGCTGGGTCTGGTCTTTCATAATACTCACGAATGATTTTTGCCATTTCCGCCGGTGTTGCATCTGGTCTAGCACGCATTTCTTTTAATGCGGCGCTTTCGGTGTTGTGCAATTCCCATACACTGAAATCGACTTGCGTTCTCCAGTCCCACGGATCTAACCCACGATTTTCTGCGAATTTCAATAAACCATTTTCGCCGTTAAGTCTATCACCAGTAAATTGAACCAAACCACGGGATCCGTAGCCGTCGCCACTTGTAACAGTTGTACTAAAATCACTTTCAGCGCCAATATTACCAGTCATGCCGGCTGCTTCAACGTCACTCAATCCATTCATGCGATAACGGTTATAAACGTCCGCTTGGATATTGCCTGTTTCGCCTTCCATTGCTTGTCCATTCAAACCGCCTTCGGAATATTCGCGCGGTTCTACTGCGTTTACCTCTTCCGGTACTGGGATATCATCAAAGGCGTTATACATAACACCTTCTTCAAATTTAGGTTCATTTTTGGTAAATCGTTCCCCAATATCCTCAAATGCATTAGATGCTTTTTCTTTGATATGTTCACCAACACGCCCCACACGTTCACCGATTGCGCCAGATACTCTTTTAGGTGTTGCCACGTGTATCATGGCGGCCGGTGCAATTACATCGTCCCATGCATTGAAAGGATTATCAACGATATTTTGTGCAAATTCGCCAGGACTATCAATAGCACGTCCGATAGGATTGGCTATCGGATCATATAGCATGCCTTTTGCCGTTGTTAATGCCGGACTATCTGCAACAATATTTTCTGTGTTGCCAGTTGCGTAATCGCTAGAATTCTGTTCGTACATGTCTTGTGCACCACCGATAATTGTAGGTGCTGCCAATATACCGGCTGCAACTTTTACATAAGGATGTACATACGGAGTAATTGCCAAATAGCCAGCCGGACGTCCAACGATTGCATTATATGCCGCTGCTGATTTTGCATCATAATCAGCGGTCTTATAATTATCGTTCATGCCGTCCTCATCTAGTTCAGTCGCATCAATTTCACCCCTACGGTACGCATCTACAGAATTACTGATAGATGCACGATGTGCATCATTTGCAGCACTTACGGCAGCATTCGCGTTATCCCACCAATTAACAACGGTATTTTTCATATTACCAGCAGTAGTGCTTATTTGATTAGCCGCCCTAGATGCTTTATCTTCTACGCCATTTGCTACCCATTCCGCATTATTCTTGATGCCGTCCCATAATGTAGGCTTGGGTACATTATCCGCATCATAGCCGTATTCGGTTGTTATATCTTCAAAGGCGTTGCCGCTATTAGCATTACTACCATAACGACTTGTAATATCATCAAACGCACCCATAGTCTACCCCTTTTATATTTAATAAGACTTTAACCACGATTTATATTGTCCGTATCCAGCCGCATCAAGTTCCGCTGCAATCTGATCATCACTCCAGCCTTGCGCTGATAATTCGTTCATCCGCTTGGATACTGCCGCTTGTTCCTCAGCTGAATAGGTAGGTTGCCGTTTAACCGTTGGCGTTCCACCGCCGCCAGCCGTTGGCGTACCGTTTAATGCACCTTGTAATTTACCATAATAAGGACTTTCGCTTTCGTCCTTATCTGGATTAGCCTTAACCCATGCAGTATGCTGCGCTGATAGTGTGCGCAATACTTGTGCATTATATCCGCTAGTTCCGGACTGTGTAGCCGTTGGCGGTTTAACATGAGTACCTACATACTTCATGCTACCGTCTGTACCAACAATATACGTTTTACCGTCCGGCATAACTTTGATATTCTTTGCACCAAAGTTGCCAATGTTTTTCATCTGGCCGTCTGGTGTCATAACGATAACTTGACCGTTGGCAAATTGTTTCGTTTCAACCTTGCCATAACCGCCCATATCTTGAATAGTACCGTCGCCCATGTTGTAACGTACAATATGGCCGTTTTGCGCACTACTAAATTTGTAATCAGGCTTATCAAGCGCCGCAATAGAATTCAAGTTATTCATATCAATAGTACCAGCGCCAACTTTACCGGCTAGATAGTTATATCTTGCAACGGCCGGCGCCAACCCTTTAACCCGTTTTGTGTTATAGGTATCTACAACCGGGTTCCCGTCCTTGTCTTTAGTGAATACAAGGTTGTTCATGATTTGTTGGCGCATTGGTTCAAGCACTTTTTCTTGATATTCGTTGACTTGTTGCATATACATGTTATTCACGTCGGTTTGATATTGTTCGTTGGCTAAACCTTGCGCCGTCTTGAAATCAAAACCAGCTTTGACAAGGGCGAGTGTATTCGCCCCTAGTCTTTTACGCGCTTCACTTGTTACAGTCGCTTTGTCTGGTATCGAATATTGAACCGGCGCTTTATCCGCATCAGTATTACCATTTTCTACCGATTTGGGCGCCCCATGAAAAGGTGCGTTTTGCCGTTGTTGCATCATTTCTTGATATGATTGCGGTACCCCTGTATTAATACCAGTATTGTTTAAATTTTGGAAATTCCATAACCCCGTATTTTGTTGTGGTTGTGGTGCTTGTGGTTGTGCCTGTAATTGTTGTTGTAGCGTAGGACTTGGCGCATTAGCATAACCAGTAAAGCGTGCATCATCAATCGGTATTGGTGCGTTTGTGTTCGCTTGCATTGGTTGTGCTGGTGCTGCCGGATTTTGTCCACCCCATAAGCCAACATTATTTTTTTGCATTAAATTATTGGCAATAGGGTTATTAGAATTAGCTAGTAACTGATTGATTTGCCCCGCGCTATTAGGTTGTTGCATACCCATTCCCGCCATGCGGTTATTATTATCCATAACTTGTAGCGCGTTCGGGTCTTGTTCCCCGCCGGCGCCACCACCGCCACCGCCTAGCATTGCTTGATATCCTTTAGCCATTTTGTTATTTTGTAATGCCCCTAAACGGTGAGAGAAATATTGACCGGCTAATTCACCCAACGCCGCCCATGGTTCAAAGTCTTTAACGTAGATAACGCCCATTGTGTTATTCCTCTACTTTCTCTACTTCTTCGGTTGCTTCCTCTACTGGTTCATCTTTCTTGCTGGATTTTTTAGTTGTTTTCTTGGCCGGTGTTTCTGCCGGTGCATCTGCTGGCGTTTCTTCCGGTGTTTCTGCCGGTGCATCTGCAATAGCTTTCAATTCATCTTCATTGATGCCTTCCGCCATAATGCCGTTAGCATAGAATAAATTATCGCCAGTACATTGCAATTCGTATACGTGTTCAGTATTGCCAGTTGCTTCGCTTAATGTAACCGGTTCATAAGCATTAACCGTCATAATAACTTCGCCAACTACCAATTCACTAACTAATTTCAAGCCTTCCGGAGTTAATACCTTTTCTGTGCCTGTGGTTGTTACGCCAAAGGATACAGTTTCAAGGCGATGTGTTTCTTTTTCGCCCATATCATGCAATGCAATCACATCATTAACCGCGCCTAAAGTGATAACTGTATCACCATTTACAAACGTTTCAATAACCTTGCCACCTTCTGGTGTTGCAATTTCAGTACCCGCTACAAAACAAAAACCTTTCATAAGTCCTCCAAAGAAACCGCCAGAACCTTGCTTAACCATTGTTTGTGCCGGTTGTGCAAGTCCATAACGTAATGACATAAATCTATTAAGTAAATCTTCTTGATCCGCGTTATTCAACTGACTCATAGAGTAGTAATCTTTAGCCGGTTGAATTGCCGCGCTTTGTGTTGTTGCACCTGTATTAATTGGGTTTTGTGCTAACACTTCGCGTTGACCTACTAACCCCGCTGCGGTGCCGGCGTTGTTCATTTGATTTGCGTATCCTTGATTTAACAAGTTAGCTTGATTGATGATGCCGTTTTGTTGGTTGTTGTAGGTGTTACCCCATAAACCCATTTTTGCACCGATACCACTTAAATTATTATTAAGTGCTTGCGTGTTAAGTGCTGCCGCTTGGCCTAAGTCATTTGAATATTGCGCCGCAAGTGTATTCGATGCGTTCTTGCTAATATCATTCAATGTACTATCTGTGATAGATGAATTAACAATACCGCGACTTGCTAACCCAGAAACCGCATTACCTACCGTTGCCTGTAAATCGTTGTTGAGTGCTTGCCGTCTAGCATCTGCATAAGCCGTAGGTAGTTGGCCGTTTGTAATGCTATTCATTGCACTTTGATTTTTGAGTAATGCGCCGTTATATTCATTAGCCAGTTGGCTTGCGCCATTGTTCATGGTATCAACGCTTGCCGCCAGTTGATTTGCGTATCTGGTGTTATCCGTTACATTCTTAGCGCCGGCAGTTGTTACTTGGTTTTGTAACGCCGCTATTGCGTTCTGATTGCCACGGTTAGCGCCTAAATACGCATTATACATGCTGCCATATTCTGGCGTTATCACGTTGTTTAAGGCCCTATCGCCCATACCTTGTAAGGTGTTGGCGCTTTGATTGGTGCTATTTATCCAATTCATCTGACCTTGTAACAGTTGCTTTTCGTCGGCCGTTGCTTCCGGTAGTTTAGCATCAATGCTGCTTACCTTCGACTTTTTACCGCCTCCGCCAAATAGTTGCAAGTTAAAAGTGAACATGCTTTTCCTTTCTACAAAGTCGCTTCAAGGTGTTTACGCACCGTTTTCAAAACTTTGTAATCAAAACCATTATAGGAATAGTCCATAGTTGGAACACGTTCCATGTTCCACTTTTTAATAAAACCGCGCACGCTGCGATGTGTTGCCGTTACAATTACATCAAGATTATTTAACTTCATCACTTCAACAATATACTTGCCTATTACTTTCATATCACCGTATGTTTGCCAGATAGTAAAATATCGTTCGCCCTCATGTTCGTTGATACTCCAGAATAAGAACCCCGCATTTGGGAACCATTTAAAGTAGTAATTGTATTTATCTTTGTAATTGTTGTTTTCATCGAAATAAAAACCTTCAAGGCTGATACGTTCGCCCGTGCGACGTTCATAGTCTTTTATCATATGTTCAAGGCTTTCAAGCTGCATTGTTATTCCCCTATTCGTTCGATTGTAAAAGTAATATCACCATACAACCTTCTTTGATAACCGTCGTACGCTTCTGGAATTGTAACCCATATTCTATAAATAACCCCTTCTTGGTTGTAGTGAATTGTTATTGTGGTTTCACGGCTAGTATTTACATTAAAAACTTCGCTAGTCATTTCCGGTTGTGGTACATTGTTACTATTTTTTTCGTTATACGTATAAGTAATTCTGTATTGCCCTTTTGGTAAAAATACATTTTCCTTATACTCACCGTTACCCCTACCGTTTCTGCCCCATGAAAACGAAACAAATTCAATCGGATTATATTGTATGGAATACGTTCGGCCACCTTTTTCGATTTTTAGCGGTGTTGATGTGTCGCCATACCGTGCATAGTATTCACGCCCGTTAAACGGAACCGTTATATACTTTCCACGCGTTACGCCTTTTTCTTCATGCAGTCCGAAACGAAATGTTTGGCCGTTCTTTTCTAGTACTAGATTAGGCATATTATTCCACCTTTAACTTAGCGCCATTTGGAAATAACAACGTGTTTTTATTTTCAAATGTTGCAAGACGTTGCCATTCTGTCGGTTTGTTTGAATCTGTATCAAAACGGATATATGCTCCATCACTATTTGCAAAATATAATTGAGTGCCTAATACACGTGAATCTGAATTCCCGGTATTCCATGAGAATATGGCGCCAGTACCCCAATATTGTTGGCCCCATATATTGTATCCGTCGCACGTCCCTATTGTTAAACCACTATATCCGATTTTATTTTTTGAAAAACGGTCTAAATCGAGAGACCCACTAGATAACCCTATTATTTTTAATATACCAGTCATGGTATCACCGGACTTTTTAACATTTTGCGTTGCGATGTTTGCCGTATCTGCACTTGCTGCGTGCTTGGCTTCGTCTGCATTAGTTGCATGTTTAGCTTCTTTTACAGTATCTGTTTTTTTGTAATAGGTTTCGCCTAATCCATTTATAGTATCAGTGATTGTTTTTAGTGTACGTGTTGGATTGTTTGTAAAGTTTTCATCGCCAGCTATTTTTTTAATAGATTCTGCCATTTGATTAAGAATATCTGTAATTAAGTAGTCTTTACCGTCTACCCTACGTTTACCAATTATGGCATCTGTTGCAGTGTTAGCATTTGGATCATAATACTTAATAGATTTAACTCGTGTTGCATCTGTAACGGCAATTGCTACCACTACACGTAATGTGTTTTTCCAATAGGTGCCGGTATACACATACATTTTTTCGCTTGTCGTATTATAGTACATCTTATCTGTTGCCGCTTCTGGTGCATTTGGTTGACGTAACGGTTCAAGTGTGGTACTACCATAGGTCAGGCTCCCAGATTCAGAGCGTTCCACATACAAATATGATGTACTATTAGCCGGTAAACTCCATGCACTTTGTTTCCTACTTATAGTAGCTATATAATCAACTGCACCTAAATCATTAAATCCGTCGGCGAACGATAATAGAACAGGCGTTTGACTACCATCAATCATTACGCTTAAATTATCTCCAGTTAGAAAGGAAAATTCACCATTGCTTACCTTTCCACTCAATACTCTATTACGTAGACCGCCACCGCCACCGCCACCGGATTTTAACTCCATATTTTGTGCGATGTTCAATATTTCATTCCGGTTTTTTTGTATACTTTCCGGAACTGTATCACCCTGTGGCGTTATATCCAAAGGGTATTTTTCTTTATAAGCCATATTTAAACTTCCTCATATGTATAATCTAACTGGCGTAATGAAATAGCGCCCTTTTGAACATTGATTTTGAATTGTACATTTCTATTAGCACCGCCACCAATTTTATAAGCTTTTGTATATTCATTGACATTCATCAACGCTTTATAATCATAGGTCTTGAAATTAGCATAGTAGGTTTTAACTGCCTTACCAGCAAATTCAATCAGCTTAGGTTTCTTGTTTGAGATGCCAATAGTTCCATAGCCAGAAATAAGGTTATGCGTTACAAAGTTGTAGTTCATAATTAATATGAATTGCCTTGTTGCGAGCCTATTACCACTTACTATTGACGTCTGGATTTGTACACTATCATCTGTATCTATGGTTTCGTCAAGAATACCAATTTTATTGCCGTAAGCTATGTATACTTCTTTGTCTACATTCACCGCATCATTGATGTTGTGCGTGAATTTACGCGATGTAAAAACGCCGCGCCCGTCCTCATAGCGTGGTAAGTAATGATAGATAAATACTGTATCACCGTTATAAGGCCGTATCCAAAGTTGCTTACGACTAGATATATGCCATACTTCGCAACCTTTTGTAATGTATTTCAATAGATACGAGTTGATGTTCAACCCTGTTTCAAACGGTTGAATTTCTGCATATGTATTTGTAGGCATAAATGACATAAAGCCTTGATTACCTAGATAATAGCTGCGATCATCAATGCTTATCGTTGCACCGCTACAATAACCAGTAGAAGAAAGTGGGTATACCGTTAAATTTCGTGCATCTGGTGTGCCAATTACTTGATACACGCGCCCGTATTCTTTGTATACAATAATTGCACGTGATAAGAAATCAACGGCAATAATGCTGCCTTGGTCTTTATACCCAACGTCCACATATTGCGCACTAGATGCATCGTTATTGTCATGAGTCCATTCGTTGTAGTCGCCAACCGCCGACCAGTTCAACCGATGCGAATGAGTTGATGCAATCAGCACACGCCCATAATGGCTTGATACTATATCGCATACAGGACTTTCAATAGTGGCTAATTTACCAGTACCGGAGATAACTTGTAATTTGTCTCCACTAGCAATGAGAATATCACCACCAAATGCATGATATTTAGGCTTTCCCGTGCCGTTTAACGTACCTAGCAATGTATTAGTATTGAAATCAGTAGAATATAGATTTCTACCACTAGAAAAGTACCATTTGTTACGATAGACATCGAAATATAGCGTTTCTACCGGTAATCCGAAATCATACAACACACGAACACCCGGAACAGTACGCAAGGCATTATCAGTCCTATCGAATTCGCATTGCCTAGCCTGTGTTAAGGCTTGAATATCAATGTTTTCCGGAGGGTTCGACCAATCAAGGCCCAATCGGAAGCCGTTTGTTATTGCTACCTGTTTAACGCCCATTATGTGATACCCCGTGCCGTTTTGATTTGTTCTGTAATGTAATCAATGAACGTCTTATCATAAGCTGCATAATCAGTCATAAGTGATTTTTTCTTCACCATAAAGGATATAAGCTGCACTAGATATTGATGAAAGAATTCAGAAAACGGAATAGTATCGTCTAAATCATCAATGTGATTTTTTCTTACACTATAAAAGACTTGATTAACCGTTCTCCCGTCATACGTTTCAAATGTTCCGTTGATGATGAGGATAGGATACCCGGTTTTAGGTACAAATCCCATGAAGTCAGAGGGAACTGCCCTTTTATCTGGTATATCCATATTTTTTACTACTTCTCGATCTTTGATGCTAACTAGAATAGTTGTTAGCCAGTCAATCGCTGCGTTGATGTACTGGATATATTCTAGTTGTTCATCAAGAATTTCGTTTGACTCTACATTAACAAGAGTAATCAATTCGCTTACGACCATAATCCCAATACCCTTCCGCAATTACACAATTATTATTACCTAAACCATTATTAATTGATTGCAACGCACTAACCATATTTGCTGAAATTCCAGAAATATCAAGGTTCATCACACGATATACGATGTAATCGACTAACAATGTTTCAAGTTCTGCCGGTAATCCGCTTTCATCTTCGAGCATCTTATAGCCGGCCGTCTTTATATAATCAACGGTGATTTTTTGCTCTTTGTCCGCATCAAATACAACCGTTTGTAAATTCAATACTTGGTACCCTTGTACGTCCGCATCATCTGCCTTGACATTCAATATACTGATGCATTGAAACGGCAATGTGATCCGTCCACGTCCAGCACCTTCAAACGTGCCTGTTGCAAGGCTCGGGCAATATTGACCGATTAGGGCATTTAACAAGTGATTACCTTCGTTGTAATACTCCAATAAGTAATACGGAGTATATTGTTCTTGCGAGGTATCGCCTATTTGCATGAACGCCCTATTGATGAGTTGTTTTACGTTCATATTTACCCCATATAAGAATAAAGGCGGGTGTTGCCCCGCCTATCATACTTACGCTTCTACTACGCCACCAGTCATAACATTAATAACGCCGTAATCTTTGCTATCGAACTTGGATTTTTCGATTGCACCATAGAAAGCAATACCATTGCCCTCTACGTTGCCGTAGTCGTCCACTTGTTTGATATGTTTCGCCGGACGAGATACCGCAAAGCATGCCGCTTGTTTACCTAAAAGCAAGTTATGGCATACGTTAGCACTAGATGCCCCTGTTTTGTCATTTAACACGCGTTCGTATTCGTAAAGAATAACGCCGTCATATTCGCCTAATGCACCTGTGAAGATAGGGTTTTTAGAGCCGCGAACATTTGCGTTTTGTTGTGCTTTAAGCCACTTATCATCATCTTTCAAGTCTTTTGCTGCCCAAGGAGAAACTAGCATAATGTACTTGTCCATACCGTCAACCTTGATTGGTTGAACCTTTGGCCCATGCATTTTTGCTTTACGTTTAGCGCGAGAAATAAGTGTAGTAGTCAACTTATCGTTGGCTGTAATAGATGCTTGCGTACCGGCGGAAGATGCATAAAGCGTTTCACCAGAGGTAGGAGATGCGGAAAGTTTAGCGATTAACTTGTTATCTTGCCAATCAGCTAACCACTGTTTTAAGGCACCTTTGATTTCTTTTAACATGTCGTATTGTGTTTTTTGATCGTCCGCTTCAAAGCGAGATACCGCATTACGTACTAATTGTGTTTGTACTGTAAAATCATAAATGTTTAACGTTTCTTCGTTACCAGTCAATGTCGCACGGTTACCTTCAACACCAGCACCGCTTAAATTCATCATCAAGCCAAATGTTACTGCATCGCCTTTGACACCTTCTAAATCTTTGTTTTTATGTACAACGTTAGAACCGTCAAGTGCGGTGAACTTATCGAAGAAAGACTCTTTTAATCCTTCATGCCACACTTTTTTAGTCCAAATCTTAGGGACTAACGCCGCTGGAATAGTAACTTGATTTCTTTGTTCTGCCATATATTACCTCTTATAATTCGTCAAAATATTTGCGTACATCGTCAGGCAATGCATCAAGATTGCCTGTGTCATACGCTTTCAAAATATCTTCTTCCGTTACCTTATTAGGTGTAGGAACGCCACCATTTAGCGCGCCAGCCTTTGGCAATGTCGCCGCTACTTCTAGTGGGTTGTTTGGTACTTCGGTACTTGTTGCCCGTTCATTTTGCAATTCATCAACAAATTTTCTAATGGTTTCAAAATCAGCTTCAGTACCTTCGCCCTGATCAACGCGATAAAATGCATCATTAATCGGTTGTGCATCGCGCATCGTCATTCCGTTTAGCTTTTCTAAACCGCGTTGATACAACTCATTAAAGTTTGGTAGCGATTTAATTTCATTTACGAAATTTAGATTAGTTTGTCGTTGTTGGTGTACTGCTATTTGCTGATTAGTGATTGTGTATTCTGCATTAGCTTCAAAGCGAATGAATTCGTTGTACTTTTCAGCATCTTCATACATCAAACCTTCTAAATCTTCCGCCGTCATATTAAAGCGTTTCAACGCTTCACGGCGAACGAAGTCGCGAATATTTGATACTTCTTCTTGTGGCAATTCAATCGGTTTTTGTTGCGCTTCAAATTGTCTAGCACGTTCTTCCGCCGCTTTTCGTCTTGCGCGTTCCTGTGCAAGTGCCGCTTTTAAGTTTTGATCGTTCGCATGAGTTTCTTCCGTTTCTTCGTTAGTTTCCGGCGTTTCTGTTTCTACTTCCGCATCATTCGCATCACTTTTAGCCGCATCATTTGTAGAGGGTTCATCTGTTGCAGTTTCCTGTGTCCCCGTTTCTTCGGTTGTTTCTTCTAGTTCTACGCCCGCGTTTTCCAAATCTTCTGGAGTGAAACCAGCTTCTTCGATGTTTACTAAATCTTTTTCCATATCAAATACCCCTTTTGCCTTTTTACGTCATTGCTGGACGAATATAAGAATATGGCAGTTTAACGCCGTTGCCGGGCGAATATATACGTGCAAGTAGTTTAACGCCATTGCTTAGGGCGAAATGCAAAAAACACCCCATATAGGAGCGTTTTATTATTGTGTTGATAGTTTATATTACATACCGCCTAAATCGTTCATAGGTGGCAAAATTGGCGGTGTATTTTGAATGTTCTGTTGTTTACCTTTCAAGGCTAACCGTTCAGCCATAATTTGTTGTGGTGAAATCTGTACGCCTAGCGTTTGTAAATACATGCTCAATGCTTCCGCCGGCATATCATCTAGGCTACCGCTAACACGCAATTCTGGCATAGCTGGCTTTTCTGCTGCTTGCTGAATACGCTTTTTAACGGCTTCTTTTTCTGGGAAGTCCATAAAATCGAGGATAATATCCATAGGAATATCAACGCCGGATTTCTTAGCTTCCAATAATTGATATAGGTTAGCACGTCTTGCCGTTGCGCTGGCTTGGCTAGTGCTGATTACAATATCAAAATCAAAGCAGCTTAGATCATATAGAACCTGTTTGATTGGGTTGCCTTCTAGGTCTAATTTCGGTTGACCTAGTGCATCAGTAATAACCTGTTCTTGCATAGGTTGATTAAGTCCCGGTGTAATCTGTACAAATTCCTTTTGTCCATCATCACCCATAATGCGCATGGCTTTATCTTGATTGTAGAATTGAGGAATTAACCCCGGAGCGTTCTTTTCGCCCCATAGTAATTTAACAATTTGGCGTTCTGCTTCTTTCGCCTGTTCAAAGATACCAGCCGTTTGAACTGTTGTTACTGATTGGCGGAGATCGATTGCCTTGCCACTCATAGTGCCAACGCTACCGGATAAACTTTCCGGAGTGATACCGCTAATGGAATAGAAATCATTACTTGCTTGTTGTTCAAGGCTTAAATTAATATTGCTATCCATTGCCGGTGTTCCATCTTGGAATGTTACTCCCGGAGGTAGCATAATATTTGCGCCCGGTTTCGTACTGTTCTTTTCGATATCACGTTTAACACGTTCATCAATTTGGCCAGTCCAGAACTTAACACCTAAACTTTGCTGATTAACAACATGCATGCGTTGACTACGGTTTTTATTAAGTTCCCTTTGTGCATCCTTAATATCACGCACTACGCCAGCCGGTTCTAGTTCATCTTCTGCTAGTTCACCGGTATAGTAGCAATATTCACGCACTAGTGGAAATTTACCGTGTTTATAAGGACTTTCACCTTCTTCGAGTAACACATCATCGGCGAATGTCGCATATCTGATTTTAGTATCTGGTATGCTAGTAGGCTTTTTACCCATAGCCATTAACACAACAAATAGAGGATTCTCTTCATCAATCAAACCTTCCTTTGTCATGAATACGTGTTTTTTGCCGTATTCTTTATACCAATACTGCACTACACGGATTTTATTGTAGCTATTGTTGTACCATAACGCTTCACCGTCTACCGTTTCGATAATGCCGGCTTCCTGTTCGGTATCATCATATTTATGTCTAAGTGTATCAATTTCATCGGATTTATCTGGATATACTTGCTTTAACTTCGCCGTACCTTCCCAGCTATATCGACCAACATATTGCGCATCGCTTAAATCATCCTTCTTACATTCTGGATCTATGAAAGCATCGAACGGAGAAACACGTTCTATTTGAATTGTTCCGCCTAGCTTTGTATAGTCGAATTCATAGCTTACCCAGTAATTGGCTAAACCACAAATAATCTTATCGCGAAAACATTTACCCTTATTCCGTTGATAGTTCGCACGGTCTAAGCAGTATTTTGTAATACCTTTGGCCACTCGACTGATGCGGTCATCTTCTTCGCTACGTGGTAAGAAGTCCGGTTCTGTTTCATTCTGTGATGCGTAGCCACACAACAGATTAATAACCGGTCTAATTCTATTAATCGTAATTGCCGGCCGTCCAGCTTCACGCATTTTAGTTAAATCAGCATCTTCCCATTGCTTTCCTTGCATAAATGCAAAATCCTCGGCAGCACTTTTGCGCCAATCTGACGTGGCTTCTAGTGCTTTTTTAACATTATTTTTCGCTTCGTATATATCGAATGTTTGTTCTATATCCATTATTCCACCATTTCAGAACCATATATCATATCGTACATTTGTTCTATTTGCCATTGTGGCATAGCTTGCGCAAATTCTGCCAATTCCGCATCGGTGTATTTTGCCGGAATAATAACGCCTTTTTCTTCTCGTTCGCCGTATTCTGACTTTAACACCTTATAGGCGTAATCTCGTAACGCCTTTTCACTCATACGCCCCATGCAGTAGTTTCCCCTTCTGTATCATCATCATATCTATAACCGTCATTAAATGGTTTCTCCGGTTTCTTAGGTGTAATAGGTCTACTCATGCAAAAATACCTAAACTCATCATATGCATGATCTTCTTGCGTTGTATCAACATCTTCCGGCTTGCTTTCGTCATATACTAATTCCGGTAGTGTTCTTAGAATATGCTTACACGTAGAGAAGAATTTGATTTTCTTCTCCCTTAGATAGGTATGAACCATCATCTTGCCCGGAATGCGTTCAGAATTAGACCGAGTAAAGTTAATTCCATGACGTGCAAATATCTCCGCGATAGACTCGCCTTGAATACTCCACTTCATGCGGTCGTCTTTCTGCCATATCGCTCTATCAGCTATATCATATGCATAGGTTTCACCCTCGCTCAATCTAGCCATTTCGGCAGCGACTTCATCCGGTGTTAGTTTCAAACCCACATCCGGCTCACCTGTGCAGCCGTAATATTCACGATAGCAATGCGCTACGCCTTCATAATCAATAGCGTACCAATGAATACTAAACGGTTTGCTAAAACCCCAGTCCATTGAACGAACCCTTGTCCAGCCTTGCGGGATTTCAAAAGGTTCTTCTACATGTACACTTCGATTGAATTCGGTGAACACTTGCCCAATGAATACGTCCCAATCACCATACAAGAACGCTTTCTTTTCCTGTTCTGGTAATGCTTCCAAACGCTTTACATAGTTAGGGTCATTTTTCATTAATACGTAATTGTCGTATACCTGAGCCGGAATAAATACTTTTTCAAGTCCTGTAGTCTGATCAATCACAGTTTTCTCACCGTAATTTGTAGCTTCTACATATTTACGTTTCACCCAACCATGTCCACGGCCACCGGGGTTACAACTACCACGAAAACGAACAGGAAACCCTTTGGCACTACGAAGGCAAGCCGTTAATAATTCGGCCGTGCGTTCCGTATGTTTGGTTAATTCGTCAATTCCTAGATAATCAAATTCTTGCCCTTGATAACCCTCGGCATCTTTGTCATTCTTCACATAACGGAACAATACTTGACTGCCATTCTTTAATGTCGCTATGTGTTTCTGGTCGGAATACTTATATAATTCCGGCGGTACGCTTCGTATCCATTCACGGATAACATTGGCTTCTAAATTCGGATATGTTTCACGGAATATATAACAATGGCTACCCGGATAGGTCAAAGCGTAAATGAACACGTCCATGATCAATGACTTTGTTTTTCCGCCACCACGAGCGCCACCATACACCGCATACGGTGCCGTTGTATTGTGGAATATATTTTGTTTTTCGTTTGGCTTATAGTCAATCGTTATTTCCATTTTTGATAGATTTATACAAAAAATGAGATATATCTCCGTGGATATACCCCATATTCTGATAGATTTATACAATTCTCCATTATTCTTTATTCATTCCTGTAAATACTACCTTGATAGCTTCGCCGTCTGTTCCGCTGATTTCTTGCTTATCTGTAAATAACTTATAGCGTTTACCAATCAATTCAGCTGCTTTTAGCCTATCATTCAACGCCGGATCTAATCCAAACTGGTCTGGAATATCACCACGCATCGTACTAGATAAAAACTGCATTACCTCGTCAGTATCGGCAATGCTATTTTCTTTCATTTCTGCTAGTCGTTCATCAATATATTGTTTTACGTCAACTTTTTTCAACAGTCGACTACCAGCCGAATACGCCGTTCGTTCACTATAACCAGCCTTTATTGCTGATTGTGTGGCGTTCGTAGTCTTTAGCCATTCTTCTGCAAATATTAACTCTTTAGGCTTTAATTTAATATCACTCACTACGTTCACCACCTTTCAACACATTAACTAAATATATTAACAACTCATGTGGCTTTAATGTATCGTATTCAGCCACCTTCTTAAATAGTTGCCCTTCTTTAAACGGGTTATGTTTATACTTCTCTGGGAATGCTTTCGCATATTCTGATTCGCTATACATACGACTCACAATAAATACTTTAAATGGCTTATCCCACTTGCTCCATGATTGGCGAGTATCAATCACATACCTTAAACCCTTTTTAACTTGTAATGCCGTAATTACCTTTTTAATTTTAGGCATGTAGTTCATTGATATTCACCCCCTATCGTAGTACGTTGTTATCTTTGCTCTTTATTCTTCTATGTGATCGTTGACATATTCCAGCCGCTTGCTTCGATGCGTGTTGGCTAGTGCAATATGTTTGGCATCGTCCGTTATATTCGATTGTTTCAGCCGTGCATATGCCGTGCTTATCATTGTTTAAACAATGCTTTCTATCGCAATGTATCTGTGTCATATGTTCCCCTTTTGATAGATTTATACAAAAAATGAGATATATCCACGTAGATATACCTCATTATGTGATAGTTTTATTCATTTTGATTGCATTAATCACTCAAAACTAGGTGCTTTGTTTATGACATGACAATTTACGCAATTTTAGGTTTCAACTATGAAAAAACAAAGTTAAAAAGATAAAAGCACCTAGTTTTCAATGATCATAACACACTCAATACCAACAACTAACTATGATGAATCGTACTTGTGTTATGTTAAGTAACAATAGAATATATGACTAATCTTTGGATGCCCAGTTAGTTGTCAGTATTCAATATGTAAGAACCAATTAGGGTAGGTTCGTATTTAAATCGTATAAGCTATGTTGAAAATATTCGACCTACCCATATCAGTTTTGCAGTAATTTTTACAGATTTTCTCTTAACATATACTTTAGTTGAAATTAGAAAAATGTATTGTTTTTCACTCATTAATCAATATATGGTTGCGCTGCTACTTTGTGTCCATCGATGACTTGTCCTATACCACATTTCACCCATATACAACAACGGCGCACTCTTATGTGGGTGCGCTTGTTGTTATGTTTTGATTATCCTAAGGAAAGAGTGAGTAAAGTCGCTTAGTGGCAACTTCTACATATATATTATACCTAATAGCAAACGCACTTGATACGGACAATCACGGACATTTGCGGACATTATAGGACAAGTTTTTGTCCAAATTCAAGCAACGCTTTCTGTTTGTATCGTTTCGCTTGTTTCGTAGAGTAGCACCCAATCATTTTGTATGCATCCTCTGTTGTGTTGTTGAGTACAAATTCATAACGTAGGATAATTGCACCTAGCTTTTCATCTAGTGCATCTATCTTAGTGATCGCATCGCATTTTAACTTTGATAACTCATCAATTCGCCTATCACGTTCTGCGACTGTATCAAGAAATCTAGCTACGCTACCCTCTAACCCTTGCGGAGTTCCACCACCTGTTACTCTATCCTTTGAGTAGTCTATAGCACCTATAGAAGTAAGGTTTGCTCTTAACTGATTGATTTCTTCTTTGATAGATGCAATTTGTACATCAACTAATTTAACTGGTTGTAGATACTCAACCGCCTTTTCTATTAGTTTCTTTTCGTCATATTCTCCCAAGCACTCCACCTCACTCTTTAAACGCTAATTCTGCATACCCCCAAACAACAGGTCTATCAGATATTACATTACTCCAAGATGTCTTTCCATCACGCCACGTATACACTTTTCCATCTTTATATTCGGCAAAATATCTACACTTCCACACTTCTTCAATACTATTCCTTACAAAAATCGGTGTATCAACTTCTACTTTTGACCAGTCAACGATACCTAATTCTTCTGCAATGTTTAAAATTTGATTAATTTTCAATTCAGAAAAAAATGGTTTTGTAAGTCCGATACTTCGATGATCACCACCTGGAATAATCCCCCCAAACTTATCAGTTTCTGGTTTTTTGTCAGCCAAACAAGTCGTCCCGTAATAATCTCCATACAAATATCGCCACCCAGCATCATATAACTTTTGCAATAGCCATTTCTTCCCCTGTTCATCACTAATCATAATCTTCTACCTCTCTGTAAGTCGTTTCAAATTCACTTGCCTCATGAACTTTAATTTTGCCTTTATGATCTTTAACAATATAATTCCCTTTAAAACATTCGATTCTTCCATCATCTGTTGTGATTTCTAATGATGCATTTTCATACCAATCAATACCAATTACATCGCCAATAAAATCGACTATTTCCATAACATTAGTGCCATTATATTGCACGGCTTGAATTTCATTAACCCTTTTCTCATATCGTCTAAACACTTTCTATCCACTCTCCTTTTTCCTCGTTCCATTCAAACCTAACTTCATCTTCTAAATAAAAGTTATCATCTTCATCAAAACCATAGCTTTCATCATACTCAATAGCTTCACCGATATAAAATACAGTTTCCTTGCTTTCTACCGCAAGCCGGCACAAAAACTCAAATGCATCTTGGTAGCTTTGAGGTGTGATGTAAAAGTCTGAGTGTTCAACGTAACCGCTATAGTTACTCATGCAAATCTCCCATTTTTCGTTATTTCATAATCGCTTTTTAATTTAGGTTTATCATCATCATCTAAACCACGCACATTTTCAATTTCCGCCCTAATTTCAAGAATATTTAGATATTCCCCCATAGTGGCTTTTTGTTTGCGCAATAATTCAATAGGACAAGTAGGCTTGAATTCTAATGTTCCTGCATCGTATTTAACCAACATTTTATGAAGTTTATTGTATCGTTCTTTCAATTCATGGTATTCATTTTTAAATCGTGTTTGCCATTCTGGAATGCCAATTTCGCACAAAATATTAGGATCATCATATGTCATTTCAAATATATCTGGCTTACAAGGATAAATTTCACCTTTAACACCTTTGATAATGTAATCACCTAATGATGCTATATGTTCCCCCTCTAATGTTTCAATAACAATATCATCATTAAGGCAACCACAAAAACTTTCACCACAAAAATCTACACATTCTCCATAATTTTCCTTTGTGTATTGTATTGCCTCAATAACTACTGGTTTTTTTCTATATTCTTTAGACATATTTATTACCTCTTATGATAGGGCGGATATTTCACCGCCCATACATTATTTAATAAAATATACCAACATCACCAATAAATAAATCAATAGGAAAATACCCATAATTATTAATCCAATAATGGCACCACATAGATCAACTTTTTGTTGTAGTCTTATTTTTTCGCTTTCACGTATAATCCTATACATTTTTTTGCCTTTCTTTTATGTCACATATTGCTTTTTCATATAAACGGCCAATTTCTTTTGTTACATCGCTAACAAATCTAGCCAATGAACTAAAATCAGATAATCCACGTTCAACAGTCAAGCATAATGGTTCCTGATATTCAATGATTGCCACTTTTGTTTCATAAGCAAATTTTATATTGCCTTTATGGATACAAATTTTAGGAATAATCTCCTCGTTGCCTAAAGGCATTTTAAATAATTTTGCGATTGTTTCACGTCGTTTCTCTTCAAAATCCTTTGAGATTTTCTTAATAACAGTTTCACATTCATCAAATGAATAATTGTTAAAATCTTGTCCAAAACTATTCATATTAATTTTTCCTTTTGATATTCAAATATAATTTCTGTTTTAGGTGGATATACATCAAGCATTGTTCTTACAACTTCAATGGGTGTATACCATTCATCAGATTTAGCACCACTTATCAATGCTTGTTTAATCATTTACCAGTACTACCATAACCACCAGCACCACGTTCTGTTTCACTTAGTTCATCGACCTCTACTACATCGGCCATAACTATCGGTAATATGATTAGTTGTGCGATGCGATCACCTCTAAATATTGTGTAGTCATTACAAGATACATTCTCATATGCAATGCTTAGTTCACCTCGATAATCAGCATCAATAATACCTACACTATTTGCACATCTTAGAGGTGTTTTACTCATGCTACTTCTCGGTACAAGTAACCCCATACAACCTTTTGGAATTTCAACTGCTACTCCTAAAGGTATTTTCTTTTGACTGTCAGCAGAAACTTTAATATGGAACTGAGAATACAAATCTAACCCAACTGCATCCTTACTACCTCTTGTTGGTAGTTGTGCGTATTCATTAACTAATTTCACTTTCATTTGTTCCATGTTCCTCACTCCATTCACTTTCTTTGTATATACGGAAGAAATCATCCGCACTCAACACCACTAACCAAGGTTTGTTGCTTTTTTTCCAAGCCACTATAGGTATATAACCATTGTCTGCTTGTTTTGCATCGTGCTCCGCTTGCTCATAGGCTTTACGGACATTCAGATTTTCAACAAATTTGACTTCTTGATGTATATTAGGTAGTCCAACACAGTCCGATGCATCACCTGTATTTCCGCAATATTGTGCAGTTCTGCGGACTTTATCGAACCCATTGGCTCTGCATACATCTCGCCACATTCGTTCGCCTCTAGCACCTTTTTGTTTGCTATTTATCGGCATTGTCTATTCACCCACTTCATGCATCCAATTCGCATATAATATTCCTTTTCCTTTTCATTTAACTTAACAGAACCTTTTCTTCGTTTTGCTCTTTTAATAAAACCGCCAACTTTATATACTGGCTTATCAAAGTAAGTTCCACTATATTCATCAATTAGAATTAATCCAGCATTACCAAGCATTTCATCAATTACATCCCAATGATCATCATATAAACTTTTAGGAACTGCATAATACAAATACATAACATTATGATTGTCATGGTAACGTGCTTTCTTAAAATCGTTACGGAAATCATTTATATCTGTTTTAATTTCGACTTCAGTTAAGTGCAATTTATTAAGATTAAAGTAGATGAAATCAGCCTCATAAGGCGCTTTCTTAACACCGCTCATTAACACATTAGGTATACATACATTTTTAAGGAATAAATGTTGCCCTAACGCATATTGAATATCTTGTTCCGTCATACACTCACGTTTCCTCTACTTCCTCACATTCAATTAAACACGTAATAGGTGATACAGAAACATTTGCATTTGTAACAACATCGATAAATTTAATTGTTTGTACATTTCCCAAATCTACATTTCGTAACATTGAGTCATACGCTTTCATTTCTTCATTGCGAAAGTTGTAACGATTAAATGAATTTGTAAAATATCTTCTAGTCGCACCATTTATAAATACTGTTATCTGTAACATATTTACTCCTCACTTTTAAAAAACACCAACCAAACCGTTTTGCCTCGTCGTTGCCCTAAAATTGGCTCAACAGGCAATAATGGACGCACTTTTGGTAACGTTATTTGTCCCTCGTTCCATTTGAAAATTAACGTTCCGTTTTGTTTTAATACTCGCCAACATTCCGCAAAGCCTTGTTTTATATCCTCTTTCCAATCCGGCCCCAACCGCCCGTATTTTAAAGCTAAAAATGATTTATCACCAGCACTAACCAAATGCGGCGGATCAAACACAACTAAATAAAACGCTTCATCTTCAAACGGCATATCCCTAAAATCTGCAACTATATCAGGCTTCACAATTAACTTTCTACCGTCGCATAGTGTTGTATTTTCTGTTCGGTTGTCCATATAAACAGTTTCTTCATGTTCTCTATTGAACCAGAACATTTTAGAGCCACAACATGCATCTAGTATTTTCATTTTTTACACCTTGTTTTCAAAAGGGTTTATGCTTTCAAGCACCACAAAAGATGTATTGTTGTACCCGTGACGTTCTTCCCATTTACGAAATACCGCGGTTAATTCTTCCTGTAATTCGTCTATATGTTCTTGTTTAACGTCTAACAAATAATCCTCCGACCATTCCGCTATTTCATCGTCAAGATCATAATCTATAACATCTTCAATTAGGTGGTCTGCATCAACAGTCGGAATATAATAATATGGATTTGCAACCCTAACTTTTGGCACTTCCCTATCTGGATAAGTTTTCGCAAAATCATTAACCGCATCTTCAATGCTTTTTGAGGGATATCCTACATACCCATTAAAACACCAGCACCACTCATTCTCGTTTTTTACTAGCATTGTTACTCACTCCTCGCAATCTTCACATTCGATAACGCAATTAACAGGAGATACGGCAACGAATTTTCCAAATTTGTCTGTAAAAGTAATTAACTTCTTATAGCCATCATTCACATTTTCAATATCGTTTTGAAACATTTCTTTATTTTTATATGTTTCTGTTTTATATGTAGCAGTTCCACAACTCGCCACAACTAATAATTCAACCATCTTTATCACTCCTTAAAACGGAACGTTTTCATCGTTGCCTTTATCATCTGCAAAACTATCAAAATTGCTTTCCGTTGCCATATCATTCAATGCGGATACACCAACAAAACCAGCGATTACTTCTGTAACGTATTTCTTTTGGCCGTTGCTATCTTCGTAAGAACGCGTTTGAATACGCCCCTCTACAAATAGCCGGTTTCCTTTTCTGTAGTTTCCTACTGCTTCGCCTAGCTTGCCCCATGCCACACAGTTGATAAAAGCAGTTTGTTCTTTCGTTTCATTTGTTGTGGAGTCAATATAGGTGTTAGTTGCTGCTACCGTAAAAGTGGCCACCGCTCGACCACTTTGGGTATAACGCACTTCTGGATCACGTGCTAAATTACCTAAAATCTGTACTGTATTCATTCAATTCTCCTTAGTAGTAATACATTCCATTCAATGATGCCTCTGTATCATCAATGTACACATCATAATCTTCGTGAATGTGGCAATCGACTGTTGCCTCATTCCGCATAATTTCAAGTAGGTTATCAATCTTTACTCTAGCCTGTTCTTCGCTAGTTGCTAGTACTGTAAAACTAACATTGAACGATACATTACAACTCACTTCAAATTCCTTTGGCTTTTGTTTCATCTATCCCCCTATTGCTTGTTTCAACAATTCTTTTCCCTCGTCAGATATTTCACTTTCCTCGATTATTTTTGCAACATCAACTGGTGCTTTGGCTACTTCTACCAAGTTACCAGTAGCAGTCATTTCGATTTTCTTTTGCCCAGCGTTTAGTAACGCTCGTTCCTTTTCTGCTTTTTCCCTTGCCTTTAACAATAAGTGATTGTCTTTGATTGAATTAGACAACCGCAATCGTTCACGTTCCCTTATTTCTTGCGACTCATAGTTCCTCACGAACTGCGAACGGCAAGACATCTCGTTGAAGTTATCGCCGTTTTGAGGGTCAAACGATTTCCATATTGCCTTAGCGCATTGTTTCGTTAACCCATCTAGTTTATCTAACCCTTTATCGTAGCCGTATGATCGTGCCACTTGATACACCCTTTCCCATGCATCTTGTGCAGTCGGTAGTTCCTCATGTGCATTTACAAAGGCACTTAATGCGGAACATTCCTCTCTAATTTCTGCAATCGTTGGTAAGAATTTACATCTATCAATCAGATTGCTTATCGCTTGTTCAAGGGTAACTGGGTTTACGTTGGATAACTTTGTTACATATAACATCATGCGTTGCTCTGACATATCAGTAGACCACGCTATCTGTAACATCGATAGTGCTTTCAAGGTCTGTTGTTGGTTGTTCAGTATCTACACCCCCTAACTTATTCATCAAGTTATTAACTACGTTGATTGCATCTTCCTTGCTATTCTTTTTAGAATTAGATTTTCTGTATTCGCTACGCTCCCATGTTCTAACCGCTGCTTTCCAATCTTTCATGGAGTTTTTACCAACTTTCCAACCATTACTTTCGTAATAATCAAAAAATTGACTTGCATCGATGTTATTGTTGCGTTCGATACAGTATTGTTCAATGTCAGAGATAGTCGGTTTTTCAAAACGCTTGCGTTTTGTTGTAGTGCTTTTTGCACTACTATCTATCTCTTTCTCTATCTCTTTCTCTATCTCTAACTCTATCTCTGGTGGAGTTTTGTCGGAGATTTGTCGGACATTTGTCCTATCGGTTTCTATTCGTTGTCTATATTCTCTCTTTCTATCAGCCTCACTACTGCCTCTACCGATGAAGTTTTGAATATCCAACATATAGATTGCGCCATTCTCTAGTACATCAATTAGTCCTAATTCTTTGAAAATTAATAGTGCTTGTTTAACTGTTCCTATTTGGTGTCCAGTTACACTTGCCAGCATTTCTGCGTTATAAGGAATGCGATCATTAACAACTAACTTTCCATCATTCTTTAGACTTCGTAGATAGAGTTTTAAAAGAATATTACTGTACAAGTAGCCATCTTTCATGCTTTCTAATATCTTCAACTCATCACTATCAAAGAAATTATCTTTTAATCTAAGATAGTAATATTTTTTGTTATCGCTCATAGGCTAACCATTAACCATTGCTTACGCATTTAACTTTTGGTTGCGTTTGTTCAATTACATCTAACACATCTTTCAATTCTGTAATTTCTTTTTCATTTACTTTGTATTCGGCTTGCGTTTGTTCTAATTTCTCAATGCGTTTCTTAACATATAGTTCAACAACATCAATTCTTTTCATATTGTTTCATCCTTTCCATAATGATTGTTTCTAGCTTTAATTTGGTTTCTTTTGCAAATACTCCGTGTGCTAAGTTCTCATGGCAATATCTACACAAACACGCTAGGTTATTTAGTTCGCTTGTACCGCCTCTACCTCTAGGCAATATGTGGTGTACCTCAGTAGCAGGTGCGCCACATATTACACAACACGGATAGCCATCTATACTATCTCGTTCGATAGCTTGTGGTCTTGTTATTTTGTAGAGTTTATCGTCATTCCTTTTTCGCTTGTTCACTCTCCCACCCCTCTATGAGTGATTGAATGTATTCACTAGGTTCTAACTTGATACCTAGTTGTTCACATTCATCTGTTAGACAATCAATCAATCGTGCCATTTCTGCAGTTGTATATACCGATGAACCGTGGTAACACATGATGTTGTGATACCCTTTTAGACTTTGGCATTCGCCAGCATCTTCCGCTAGCCAGCCTAGTCCGTGTCCTTGCCATATTTGTATGTACCTCTCTATGGCATCCTCACGTACTGGTACATAACTAAAATGGCTACAATCTTTGATTGCTTTTCGGTACACATCCTCTTTTGATGTATAGCCACTCTTACTTAACTCTTCCGCTATCTTTTGACACAGAACCCAGCAATAAGCATTAGCGTTCATACTGCGTGATTTTGATTTCTTTTTGATTTCAATCACATATTCTTTGTCTTTATCTAGCTTGTTTAGATCATTGTCATGTGGTGCTGGTATTACTACCATTACACCTAGTGGACTACGGAGTGTCTCAATATTACTTGTTGTCCACTTCATAACCTTTTACCCAGTCATAGAGTTTTGACATTTGATTTCTTGTAATGTTATCAATCACACCAACACCAAACATTTCTGTTAGTTGGTGCGCTACTTGTTCTTCATTTAACCCATGTTCATTAGCCATCTTCAATATGATTGCGTATGCATTGTGAGGGTCAAATTCTTTTTCTTTCTTTTCTTTTTCTGCAGCTGCATTGATTTTTGTATCTTGCAAGCCTCGATATACATCAGCACCTACACCAATCATTTTTGCTGCAGTACCTAATGCATCGGTAACCGCCATCTTGAATGCCTCATCGTTTCCGTGGTAACCATTTTTGTCTTTATAGATTAAGAAATCACCACCATAACCCGGAATTGGTTTACTCCATTCATCGCCATCTTTGATGTATAGATTTACTTTTACATAAAGCATCGTTTCGCCAGTAGCCTCTACTAATACTTGTTCCGTATCTACAATGTCAAAGTACCAACCAACACCACACATACCATAAACTTCGGTTAATATTTCCCATCTCCATTGTGGAGAAATATCATACTTACCTTTTAGTTTCCCAAAGTCAATTATCTTTAACGCTGATTGCGGTACAGTTTTTACCGCATTATATCTACTATCCATCTATACCTCTTTATATTTGTAACCACGCATTTCTAAGAAATCAGTTAAATCTTTTGCATCATCTTCTGTTAAGTCATAAACAGTTACTGTAAAACCAGTTTTAGTTTCTACAACTTCGCTTGGTTCAACTGTTTCATTTGTGATGCTTGCTCGTGCAGCATCTTCCATTTCGTTACGCTCTGCAAATTTTGCATTGATTAATTCTCTAGCTTGATCTAGTGGCATATCTTTTACTGCATCCCAACATTCATTAAATGTGATTGGTGTTGCAAGTTCGTATTGTTGGTTGCAAGTATCTACAACAAACTCAATCATGCCTTTTTTCTCTGCTAAGATTTGTTTATAATCATCATCTGATTGTTGACGCTTTGAGATTTCAATCATCATTCCCTCAATGGAAATTTCAATATCTTTCATCTTTGCAGTTTTATTTAACCAGCGTTTATCATGTTGAAGTTGATTTGCGTATTCTTCACGCACTCCATATTTTTCAACCATCTTTTCGATAAACTTATTGATAGCATCTGTTTTAACTTGCGCCTCTTTTTCATCAAAGTATTTAATTTGTTCTACAAGTGGTTTTTCCGCATCGTAAACAACTTTCAATACTTCGTTTACTTCTTCTTCAAACAACTCAATCGGTCTTTTGAGTTCTCGTTTTTTCTCTTTACAGAATTTATCTAGTGTTGTTCTGTACTTAACGATTTCATTCTTAGCACTTACCATGTCCTTATAGTTTTCTTCTGTTACTACAAGTCCTTTATACTTTTCTAACTGTGCCTCAAAATAATTTTTAATTTCGTCTTTATTCCATTTGAATACTTGTTCGTTTTGACTAACAATAGGTGTTAAATTTATTTCCATTTATTTCTCCTTGTGTTAAAATACAAGTAGAGTATTTTCCAATACTCCTACACAAAGTCCGTTGGAACTTCTTCTAAAACTTTTCACAACGGACTTTTTTCTTTTCGTAATATTGAATATCATCTAACCAATATCCAACTAATATCCACACCACCATGCCTAGCATTGTTTGACAAAAGAATGTCCAAAAGTCTATCGTGTCTAACTGTAGACTTCCCATTCCACCAACAACTAATATCGCTGCAATGGTGCGTAGTGCGTAACATAACTTAATCATGTAAATCTTCTCCTACGATCACTAGCATTTGGCTGGTGATTTTTTTTATTTCACTCTTTAACTTTTTATTTTCTTGTCTTAGGCTTTCCACCTCACTTTGTAGTTTTCTATAACCGATTGCGTTATACTCATCTTCAACACCAGCTAACGCTTCAACCTCTTTCTTGCTAAATTTCACACCACTTATATTCGGTAGTTGTGTTAGCTTTCCATCATTTCTTAGGTTGTATACAGATGTTGTTGAGATTTGTAACAGTTCGGCTACTTGCTCAACTGTGTACACTAAACTTTCCATTTATCCCTCTTTTCTAACCAAATCATCTACAGTACATCCGAGGTAATTTGCTATTTTCAATAAATTACCTACGCTAGGGATTGATTTTTGATGCTTCCAATTACTTAATGCGGATTGTGATACGCCTGTATCTTTGGACACTTGATAATTGGAAATATTTTTCATATCCCTATATTTTTGATAATTACTATACAATTCTTTACTTCACCTCCTTTTTAGTGATATACTTTATGTATATAAAGTAATGCAATTATCTATACTTCATTGTCGTGAAGTATCCTCAATCAAAATATACTACACGATAGCGAAGTAATCAAGTAAACATTCTTTAAATTTCATAAATTTTTCATTAACAATTCAAAGGTGAGAAAATGTTTGAGAGAATTGAGCAATTAATGAGAGAGAATAATGTTAGTGCTTATAAACTATCTAAAGAAACAGGTATTGCACAATCAACATTAAGCAGTTGGAAACATCAAAACAAAATTCCTCGTGTTGATTTATTGCAGAAAATAGCTGATTTCTTCGGTGTTGAAATCGGATATTTAACAGGAAATTTGGACAAAACAAAAGAGACATCTAAAATCCAAAGGAAAATAGATGTCTCAACTGTTAATTTAAAAAATGTGAAAGTAATGTTCTATGGGGATTATGAACTTACTGAACAAGAGAAGAAAATGGTTGAAAATGTGATTAAAGGGGTTATTTCATCGCGTAAGGATGAAAGGGATAAAAAATAAATATATAGGGGTGTAGTATGAAACGTATGTATCCTATTGTGTTAGATATTATTAAAGAAAATCGGTCTAATGATCCGGATGTTATTGCTAAGAATTTACGTATTAGTGTTCACTATAGATCACTACCAAAGCATTTAAAAGGACTATTAATAAAAACACCGTTTTCAAAGGATATTGTTATTAATTCAAAAATAGACATCAATCATAAAAAAGTGGCGTTAGCGCATGAATTAGGTCATGTTATATTGCATAAAGGTGGATATAACTTATTTGATATTGACCTATTGACAGATAGGGATAAAAAAGAAAAAGAATATCAAGCAAATAAATTCGCTTTTTTATTAGTAGCGCATACCTGTTTAAGAAATTCACCAAGAATGATTGATAGTATCCGCAACGAAAAGGAATTAACTTTTAACGATACAATAGAGTTGCTTAAAATATTTGAACGTACAGGTTGTTATATTTAGGGGAAACGATCATGAAAGTAAACCGTAAAGAAATACAAGACGAAATGATAAACATTACATTTGGGACTTATTTATTTACTTTTCTATTTGCTGGTATATTTTTCATCATAGTAGAAAACAAAGGCGATACTATAGGTATTTTTATATCTGGTATTTTATTCTGGTTTGGATATTTGTTAATTAGATTTATCAATAAAAAACAAAGTACAAAGTTTTTAAATGAATTAGAAATGAGAGAATACTATGCAATACAATATCAGCGTAAGGAAGAAAGATAAGGGTTTTCAAATAATTGTGTCATATAAAGACGGCTACAGGTGGCGACAAAAATCAAAGCAAGGGTTCCGAACGCAACGTGAAGCCAAGGAATACGGCCACATTCTCGTTAAGGAATTAGACAAAACCGCACTACTCACCAAAGATACGGAATTGAAAGACTTAACTTTCAAGGAATTTGCGGATATGTTCCTTGAAATAAAAAAAGGCCACGTTACGCACAATACATTAAATATGTACCGCCATGCCGTGGATGCCTACAGTTCTATTAATAATATTAAATTGTCTGACATCAAACCATTACATATTCAAAATGTAGTGAATAAAATGGTTTCTTCGCCTACTACCATCAATTCATACTATAAAGTAGTTAATCGGATATTCTACATAGCAATTAACCCATACAAGATAATTTCAGATAACCCATGCATTGGTGTTAGGTTGCCACGTGTCGAACGTAAGAATATGATCCATACCATTTCCGATGAAGATTTGAATAAGTTCGCAAAATACATGAGGGAAAAATATCCACAAGCCTATTACTTTTTACAAATAGCACGCTATACAGGCATGCGGTTAAGTGAAGTATATGGATTGACGTGGAATGATATAGACCTAAAAAATCGCAAAATTTCCGTCAATAAGCAGCTTCAATATGTCAAAGGTGTAATTACCTTCGAGAAAACTAAAACGGCGAATTCGGTGCGAATTTTGCCAATTCCGCCTATATTAGAAAAGGTACTCATAGAATATAAATCACATGAGTTAGAGTTTGAATATGACCTCGTATTAAACCCATTTAAAAAGAATGGGGTTAAATGTCAAATTAATACGTATATAAAGCAATATGGGGATAACCTATCCGCACACAGTCTTAGGCATACCTATGCCACAAAGCTATTAGCTAACGGTCTTGATGTAAAAACTGTATCATCATTACTTGGTGATACACCGGCAATGGTGATGAAAACATACTTGCATTTTAGCGATGAGATGAAAGCAGCGGCATCAAATGCAGTTGCTAATATTTTTGGTTAAAAATTTTGACGATTTTTGACGAATTGGATATTCAACCATTAAAAGATACAGTAATTAAGCACTTCTTTATACCTATATTCTTAACAATCATA
>OBJZ01000160.1_pt1 | contig 34562 bp, 23 predicted proteins | sample 1481641 | NCBI WGS metagenome assembly OBJZ01 (sample SAMN02364493, study PRJEB22542) | human gut metagenome | isolation source: fecal sample | host: premature infant | place: USA: Chicago, IL | collected 2012-01
CCAGCAGCTCGGTGCGCTTGCCGCCCCAGTCGCCGAGCATCCATTTCGAGTTCGGCGAGAACGCCTCGGCGGCGTGCGCCGCGTTGCACAGCAGGGAGGCGGACAATAGGCCGCCGGCCACGGGGCGCAGGGCCGGGCGGAGAAGATGGGATTTCACGCGAACGCTTCCTCGTTGCGAATGATCGACTGGCCGCACGCAGCGACCGCTCTACTTCCTCGATAACCTTGCAAGGAGCAAGGGTTTATGAAGAGGACTCATGATCTGAGCCAAGCAGAACAATGGTTAATTTGCGAATGATAAGGTCTTTGCAAGTAAAGCTGAAACGTTTCAGGCTGGAAAACAGTGTTACGGAAACGACAACGAAGCCAGGCGGCGGGCCTTCGAGCGGGTCACCCGGGTGGTGGCCGTGGCGGGACGGGGACAACGCAGGGATTGGCAACAATCTGAAACCCATGAACACGCTTCACGTTGTTGCCGGGAGCGGAACAATACCCGCCTCAGAGTTCGTCGCGCAGATAGGACCAGGGGTAGATACCGCGCTCGTGACCATCGTCGAACAGCAACTGCACGCCGTAGCCCTGCAGGCGGATATCGCGCAGGCGCACGCCCTGCTCCGCCGCGACGATCCGTCCGCGCAGGCGCTGCGCCCGGCATTGCGCACAGGGACAGGCGGCGCGCAGGCGCGCATGGTCGATCCGGCTGACCGCGCCGTCCGCCCATTCGAGCATCAGCCAGCCGTCCCTGGCGGAATTGCGCAGGCGCAGCGGCGGCTGGGTCATGCCGGCATCCGCAGTTGCGCCAGAGCGATGCGCACCGCCTTGCGCACCTCGGGATCGCCGTCGCCTTCGGCGACCCGCAAGGCCTGGGCCGAGGCCGGGTCCGCCAGTTCGCCGAGGGCCAGGGCGGCCTCCTTGCGCAGGTTGCCGATGGGATGGCCGAGCAATGCTTCCAGCGCCTCCCGCGCCGGGCGGTGGCGCAAGCGCCCGAGCGCCCGCGCGGCGCGCAGGCGGACCTGCCAGTAGTCGTCCGCCAGGGCCTTCAGCAGCGGCTCGCCGGCCTCCTCCCGGCCCAGCTTGCCAAGGGTCGTCGCCGCCTCTTCGCGAACCTGCCATTGAGCGTCCGCCAGCGCCGCGCAGAGCGCCGGCAGCACCGTCGCCTCGCGGCTCAGGCCGAGGGCGCCGGTGGCCGCCCGGCGTACCTCCGGGTCGACATCGGCGCTGGCCAGCCTGGCCAGTTCGGCCAGGGCCGGCTGGTGGCGGAGCCAGCCGAGTACCGCCACCGCCTCGCGGCGCACCGCCGCCTGCGGATCGCCGAGGGCGGCCAGGGCCGGCACGGCGCTCTCCTCCAGGCGCAGTTCGCGCAACGCACGCAATACGCTGGCGCGGACGAAGGCATCGGCATGCCCGAGCCACGGCAGCAGGCGCCGCCCGGCGGCCGGTTCCTTGAGTTCGCCAAGGCTCTGCGCGGCGGCCTCGGCCACCGCCGGCAGCGGATCGGCCAGGGCCGCACAGAGCGCATCGACCACCGCGTCTTCCTCCCAGGCCTCCAGCAGGCGCGCGGCCTCGCCGCGCACGCCGGGGTCGGGATCGCCGCGCAGGGCCGCAACCAGCAACGGCAGCGCCTCCGGCAGCTCCAGGTCGGCCAGTTCGATCAGCGCCAGGCGGCGTACGCCGGGGTCGGCGTCCTCCAGGCGCGGCGACAGTTCGAGGATTTCGGGCAGGGTGGCGTTTTTACAGGTCATATGGCGATCCGCAGTCGGTCCGGGGTGATGCCCGGCGGCAAGCCGAGCGGGGTCAGGCGCGGCAACTGGCGGCCGTCGTCGTGGTCGAGCAGTTCCAGGCAGTGGCGTTTCAGGCGCACGAAGTCGGCGCTGGTCACCAGCCGGGTGTCGCGAGGGCGCGGGAAGTCCAGCGCCAGGTCGGCGATGATCCGTCCCGGACGGGGGCTCATCACCAGCACCCTGTCCGCCAGGTACAGGGCCTCGTCGATGTCGTGGGTGACGAACAGCACCGTGGTGCGGACCCGCGCCCATACGTCCAGCAGCAAGGTCTGCATCTTCAGCCGGGTCTGCGCGTCGAGGGCGCCGAAGGGCTCGTCCATCAGCAGCAGGCGCGGCCGGTTGACCAGCACCCGGGCGATCTCCACGCGCTGCTGCATACCCCCGGACAGTTGGCCGGGCCAGCGCCCGGCGAAGTCCGCCAACCCCACCAGTCCGAGCATCTCCATGGCGCGCCGGTTGCGCTCGGCGCGGGCCAGGCCCTGCATCTTCAGGCCGAAGGCGACGTTGTCGCGGACCCGCCGCCAGGGGAACAGGGTGTGCTGCTGGAATACCATGCCACGCTGCGGCGAAGGTCCTTCCACGCTCCGGCCGTCGACCCTCACGCTGCCGGCGCTTGGCCTCAGGTGGCCGGCCAGGGCGCCGAGCAGGGTCGACTTGCCGCATCCCGAAGGCCCGAGCAGGCAGACGAACTCGCCCGGCCGCGCCTCCAGGTTCAGATCGCGGACCGCCTCGAAGGCTTCGCTCCCCTGCCCCAGGCGGATGCTCAGGTCGCGGATCTGGATGCGCCCCAGGCTGTTGCCGGCCGTCGTCATCGGACCTTGCCTCCCGCCGCGTACCAGGGCGTCAGCGACGCGCCGACGCGCTTCACCAACCCACTGCTGCCCATGCCGAAGAGGCCGATGAGCAGCATGCCGACCACCACCTCGTCGTAGTTCTGGATGTTGTAGGAAGCCCAGGTGTAGTAACCCAGTCCCCATTGCCCGGAGATCATCTCTGCGGTCACCAGGCAGAACCAGGAGGTGCCCATGCCGATCGCCAGGCCGGTGAAGATGCCCGGTCCGGCGCCGGGCAGCAGCACCTCGCGCAGCAGCGCCCGGCGCCCCGCCCCCAGGCTGCGCGCCGAAGCCAGCAGGCGCGGATCGAGCGCCTCCACGCCATGCACGGTATTGAGCAGGATCGGGAACAGCGCGCCGGTGAAGGTAATGAAGATCATCGAGGCCTCCGACGAAGGGAACATCAGGATCGCCAGGGGAATCCAGGCCACCGCCGGGATCGGCCGCAGCACTTCCAGCGGCGGCAGCAGCAAGGCCTCGGCCCAGGCCGAGCGGCCGATCGCCAGGCCGAGGGCGATGCCCAGCGCGGCGGCCAGCAGATAGCCGGCGAAGACCCGCGCCAGACTGGCGCCGAGGTGCGCCAGGAGCACGCTGGACTGGGCCAGGTTGCAGGCCGCCAGCAACACCGCGCCGGGCGTCGGCACGTTGGCGAAGGTCACCAGGCCCAGATTCAGTTGCAGACCGGCGGCGAGCTGCCAGAACGCCAGGCAGGCCGCCAGCGAAGCGGCGCGGGTGGCCCAGCGCCAGGGTCGGGAGATCGGAAGCGAACTCATGGGCGGACTCCGAAGACGCCCGCCTCAGCGGAGCGCCAGCGCCTGCTGGCTGGCGGCGGCAAAGTCGCGTACCTCGCCGCCATGGCGGCGGGCATAGTCCTGGGCCTGCTCGCGGAGCAGGAAGGCGTTGAGGCGACCCTCGCCGTCGCGGACGAACCACGCCTGGTTGGCCAGCAGCTTGATCCCGCTGTCACGATCCTGGGCGTAGATCGCACGAATCGCCTTGCCCTGCGCCTTCAGCTCGGCAAGATCGGCCAGGGCCGACTCCGGCGAAGCGTAATGGCGCACCCTGGCCTCGCCCTTCACCCAGATCTGCGCTACCCGTTCGAACTCCTCGATCGGCCGGCCGCTGCGCGCGTCGCTGGCGCGCAGCGGCGACGGTGCGTAGTCTGCCAGCGCCGCCTGGTAGTCCAGCCCGGCCTGACGGTAGGCCTCGCGGATGTAGCGGTCGTCGACGAAACGCTCGACGTCCAGCCCACGGTCGGCCTTCTTCAGCAGCTTCAGGGTGTCGATGGAGGTCGCCAGCGCCTGGCGGTATTCGGGTTTCCAGGCCTGGTCGCGGGTCTGCAGGCCGAGCGGACCGTGGAACAGGTAATTGACCTCGGCCTCGATGCCGGTGACCTTCTCGATCAGCTCGCTGTATTTCTCCGGTTCGGCGGCCAGCAGTCGATTGGCTTCGATGCTCGCCCGCAGGTAGGCCACCACCACCTCCGGATAGCGCTCGGCGTAGGCGGCGTCCACCAGCGCGCCATGGAAGGTCGGCGCGTTGGCCTGGGAACCGTCGTAGATCTTGCGGGCGAAGCCGCGATTGGGGAACAGCTCGGCGAAGGGTACGAAGTCGGCATGGGCGGCAATCTTGTTCGCCTGCAAGGCCGAACCGGCGATTTCCGGCGGCTGGGCGATGATGGTCACGTCGCGCTGCGGGTCCCAGCCTTGCGCCGCCACCGCGCGCAGCAGCATGCCATGGGCGGTGGAGGCGAACGGTACGGAGATGGTCTGGCCTTTCAGTTCGGCCAGCGACTGCACCGGCGAGCCGCTCGGTACCACGATGCCGTTGCCGCTGCCACGGGTGCTGCCGGACAGCACGCTGATGAACAGGCTGCGCTTGCCGGCGGCGGCGAAGGCCACGCCGTTGAAGGTGCCGGGAAAGTCGGCCATGGCGCCGAAGTCGAGCTTGCCGGCGACCATCTCGTTGGTCAGCGGTGCGCCACTGGTGAAGTTCTTCCACTCCACCCGGTAGTCCGCATCCTTGTAGCGGCCGTCGCGCGGCAGGTATTTCTCCAGCAGGCCCAGCTCGCGGATCAGCAGCCCGCCGGCGGCGCAGTTGATGGTGGTGTCCTGAGTGCCGATGGCCACGCGGATGGTTTCCGCCTGGGCACCCAGGGAAGTCAGGGCCAGCGCCAGGCTGGCCAGGATTGCACGCAGTCGCATGGGGATTCCCCTCGAATCATGGTCATGGGAATCGTCTCCGCCACCCGGACGGTGGTGGGAAACGAGGGGTGTTTCAGAGTGGCGTCCGGGAGTGGCCGGATGGCGGGTTCTGCCTCGCTTGCCGGGAGCGGGCGTCAGCGCAGCAGGTAGGGAATCTCGACCTTCACCGCGCCGGTCGGGCAGTCCTTTTCGCAAGGCATGCAGTACCAGCACTCGTCGTAGGCCATGTAGGCCTTGCGGGTCGTCGGATCGATGGCCAGCAGGTCCATCGGGCAGACCTCGACGCAGACGGTGCAGCCCTTGTCGGCGATGCAGCGGTCTTCGTCGATGGTCACCGGGGCGCTGCTGCGGAAGAAGATGTCCTGGGGTCGGTAGGCCATGGCACGCGGTCCTCGTGGTTCGATCTGGCCCGCTTTCGTGGCGGCGGGCTCGGTGTCTAGCGGTACTACGCCGGGGCGTGGGGCCCTAGGCGGCGTCGTTCCTCAGCCGCAGGCGCTGGTAGGCCTGCTGTTCGCCCTCGTCGATGGCGAACAGGTAGGGTTCGACCGGTTTCCTGAAGCTGGCCATGCGTCCCTGCTCGTCCTTCTTCAGGTGCGCGTGGCAGAACCAGGCAGCGTCGTCGCGCCGCGGATAGTCCACCCGGTGGTGGTACAGGCCCCAGCGGCTCTCGGTGCGGAACAGCGAGGCGCGCGCGGCCATCTCCGCGCAATCGCGGATAACGCTGACTTCCAGGGCGCGCATCAGCTCGTGGGGGTTGTCCGCCTTGATCCGCTCCAGATCCTCGGCGATGGCCTGGATGCGTTGCAGGCCCAATTCCATCTTGCGGGTCACCTTGGGCGGTTGCAGGTAGTCGTTGACCAGCCGGCGCAGCTTGTACTCCACCTGCGCCGCCGGCAGGCCATGCTCGCGCAGCAGCGGCGCCTCGATCCGCGCACGCTCGCGCTCGACCTGGGCGCTGTCGACCGCGCTGAAGGCGCGCCCGGCGACGTATTCGGCGGCGTTGCGCCCGGCGAACCAGCCATAGGTGAAGGCGCCGAGCATGTAGTTGTGCGGCACCGCGGCCATGTCGCCGGCTGCGTAGAGGCCCTTCACGCTGGTCTCGGCCTTCTCGTTGACCCACACGCCGGAGGCCGAGTGGCCGGAGCAGAAGCCGATCTCGGAAATGTGCATCTCGACCATCTGCTGGCGGTAGTCGGTGCCGCGCCCGGCGTGGAACTGCCCGCGACTGGGGCGTTCGTTGCCATGGAGGATGTCCTCGATGGTCTGGATGGTTTCCTCCGCCAGGTGGTCGAGCTTGAGGAACACCGGGCCATTGCCGCCTTCGAGTTCCTGGTGGAACTCCCACATCATCTGCCCGCTCCAGTAGTCGCATTCGATGAAGCGCTCACCCCTGGCGTTGGCGGTATAGCCACCCAGCGGGCCGGTGACGTAGGCACAGGCCGGGCCGTTGTAGTCCTTGATCAGCGGGTTGATCTGGAAGCATTCCAGGTTGGCCAGCTCGGCGCCGGCATGATAGGCCATGGCGTAGCCGTCGCCGGCGTTGGTCGGGTTCTCGTAGGTACCCATCAGGTAGCCCGAGGACGGCAGGCCCAGGCGGCCCGCCGCGCCGCAGCAAAGGATCACCGCCTTGGCGCGGATCACATGGAAGTCGCCGCTGCGGCAGTCGAAACCGAGTACGCCGTTCACCGCGCCCTCGGCATCGGTGAGCAGGCGGGTGCAGACCAGGCGGTTGGCGATGGGGATCCGCGCACGCTTGAGCTGGCGGTAGAGCACCTTCTTGATGTCGTGCCCTTCCGGCATCGGCAGCACATAGGCGCCCATGTGGTGGACCTTCTTCACCGCATAGTCGCCGGTCTCGTCCTTTTCGAACCTGACGCCCCAGCGATCCAGCTGCCGCAGGGTCTCGAAGCTGTGGCTGGCATAGGCGTATACCGCCGCCTGGTTGACGATGCCGTCGTTGGCCACGGTGATTTCCCGGGTGTACTGCTCGGCCGTGGCGTGGCCGGGGACGATGGCGTTGTTCAACCCGTCCATGCCCATGCTGATGGCGCCGCTGCGCTTGACGTTGGCCTTGTCCACCAGCAGCACGCGCAGTTCGCGGTCGTGCTCCTTGGCCTTGATCGCCGCCATCGGCCCGGCGGTGCCGCCGCCGATCACCACGATGTCGTATTCCTGCTCCAGGGTGTTCATGCCCGCTCTCCCTTCTGCCGATCGATGCGCAGGCGATACTGGAAAGCGTCGCCGCGGTAGTAGAGGTATTCGAAGTCCAGCGGCGCGCCGTCGGCGGCATGGGTCAGGCGCTCGATACGCATGATCGGCGCGCCCTCCTCGACCGCCAGGGCGCGGGTCAGGTCGGCATCGGCGAGCACCGCGTCGATGGCCAGGTCGGCATGGCCGAGGGGAATGCCGCAATCGTTCTCGAGGATCAGGAAGATGTCGCGGGTCACCAGGTCGGCCTTCTCCAGGCGCTCGCCGAGCGCCTGCGGCAGGTAGGTGACTTCCAGCGAAACCGGCTCGCGGTTGACCAGCCGCACCCGCTTGATCTCGCACACAGGGCTGCCCTCTTCCACCCGCAGGCGCTCGGCCACCCGCGCGCCGGCCGGCACGTAGCGCAGGCCATGCAGGCGGTTGATGACCTCGTAGCCCATCTGCGTCATGGACTCGCCCAGGCCTTGCAGGGTGCTGACGTTCTGGAACGCCTTCGGCCGGGCGACGAAGGTGCCCTTGCCGTGGATCTTGAAGATCAGCCCTTCCTTCTGCAGGTCGCCGAGCGCCTGGCGCACGGTGATGCGGCTGACGTCGAAGGCCTTGCCCAGCTCGTTCTCCGAGGGCATGCGGCTGAGCGGCGGGTAGACGCCGTCGAGGATGCGCCCGCGCAGCAGCTCCTTGAGCTGGCTGTACAGCGGCACGGGAGAAAGCGGGAGCAGTTTGCCCATGGTCGGATTCGCTTGTCGGAGTGGCTCGGACACTTGTTATAACAAGTTATGCTGTGATGGTAAACGCCATGAACGATCAAGCGGAAATACCGAAAACGCATATGGATATGGCGCCACCCGTGCGTGGCTCTCGCCGGCCAAAGGACCGGCCCGCAGCGCGGACCGGCCCGCCCCCTCAGCGCAGCGGCCGCCAGAGGGTGAAGGCTACCGGCGGCGTCCAGCCGCTGTTGGAGGTGTGCGCCTGCAGGCAGAGATAGCGCAGCCCCTCGTAGGTCACCCCATCGTCGACCCGATAGGCCTGGTTCTCCCGCCATTGCGGGAATTGCGGATCCACCGCCCCGCCGCTGGTGCTGACCTCCAGGCCTTCGCTGGGCAGCGACTGGTTGCCCTGGGTATCGGTGGCGGTGACGAAATAGCTGTAGCGGGTGTCCGCCGTCAGGCCGCTGTCGGTGGAACCCAGCGCGGCGCTCTGGCCAACCATGGCGCCGTCGCGATAGAGGCTGTAGTAATCGATCGGACGCTGCCCGCTGGAGGCGTTCCAGGCCAGCACCAGGCTGGTCTCGCCGCGCTCCAGCAGACGCAGGCCCTGCGGCGCCGCCGGGCGCTGGTCGCCGCCCTCGCCGTCATGGATGAGGCTGGCGTAGCGCTTGCGGAACTCCCAGTTGTAGCGCTCGCCGCGCTTGTTCAGGCCATCGTCCCAGTTCACCGACCAGGTCATCAGGCCCTTGATCGCGTGACCGGCGGCTTCCAGGCGGCGAAACGCGTTGCTCACCGCGGCGGGATCGATCACGTAGCCGGTAGCCGCCGCATCGACGTTGCTCGGCAGGCCGATGGCCAGGCGCTGCGCCGGGATCCGCACGAAGTCGCGGCTGCCGGTGGCCAGGCTCTCGGTGAGGTAGTAGAGGAAGTCTTCTTTCATCGCGTCGTTGTTCTGCGCGATCCAGGCGCCCTTGCCGCCGTTCGCCTCCTGGACCCACAGGCCGTCGCCGCCCTGGTTGTAGTACTGCGGCGCGATGAAGTCGTAGACGCCTTCCAGGGCCTGCAGATAAGGCACGTACTTGCCGTTCTTGTGCAGATAGGGGAACTCCGGGGCCATGCTGACGATGAAGTGCTTGCCCTGCCCGGCGTAGTGCTCGCGCACCAGCTTGAGGGCCGCCGGCAGCACCCGCTGGTTGTCGGCCAGGTCGATGGCGCTCTGCTCGAGGTCGATGTCCAGGCCGTCGAAACCGTAGGTTTCCACCAGGCGGACGATCTCGGCGGCCAGCGCCTGCTCCTGCCCGGCGTGCAACTCGATGTGCGCGTCGGCGCCCCCCAGCGAAATCAGCACCGCGCGGCCCTGGGCGTTGAGCACGCCGACCTGGCGGCGAAACTCCGCGTCGGACAGGTTGTATGGCTGGAAGGTCGGGATGCCGCGCCCTTTCATGAAGGCCACGGCGACCACGTTGTACTCGCTCGGCACGTCTTCCAGCGCGATGTTGGCGAACGAGCCCTGCTGGTAGCCGTCGGCGGCGCCGGCCGGCCAGTTGTGCCAGAAGCCCATGAGAATCTTCTTGCCGGCGATGCTCGGCATGGCCGCCGCGGCATCTTCGCGGGCCTGGTGCAACTGGGAAAAGTCGATCCTGATCATTTACCGCTCCTCGGATGAAGGTAGGAAACGCATCCGGAGGGGCTGTCCGACGAACCGCGCCGTGGCCGCCGCGAACGCTTAGAAAAAACAGGCGCGAGCGTCTACCACGGGGCATTCCGGCGTTTGTCGCGATCAGGGCGGGGGCATGGTTGCAGAGACGGCGGAAGGCTTCACCTACCACAATTGGCAGAGCCGCGGCGGCGATGCTCCGCGCCGGGTTCAACCGGCTTCGCTGAGTTCGGCGACCACCACTCCGGGAAGGTCTTTCAGCAGTGCCGGGGACAGCAGCAGCTTGGTCTCGCGGACCCCGGCGCCCATCACCACCAACGGCCGTTCGAAGACCGCCGCGTCGACCAGCAGCGGCATGCCTTCGGGCAAGCCGAACGCGGTGATGCCGCCGAACTGCATGCCGGTCAGCTCGGTGGCGACCTCGCGGGCGGCGAAGGACAGCCGGCGGGCCCCGAGCAGCGCCTTGACCGCGCCGTTCACGTCGAGCCGCCGCGAGCCCAGGTTGACCACCGCGGCATAGCCTTCGGCGCCGTCGCGCTTGTAGCGCAGGACCAGGGTGTTGGCGCAGTCCTCCAGGCCAAAGCCGTAGCGTGCGCTGAACGCCGCGGTGTCGGAATGCTCGTCGGCGACGCGGAACACCACCAGCTCGGCGGAAGGCAGGCCGCGCGCGACCTGCTCCGGCAGATGGCGGTGGTAGTCGGCCGGGGCGACGGCGTCGAGCCGGTGGCGTTGGGTGTATTCGCGCAGAACCATGGGCAACCTCGAATGAAGACGGACGGCACCGGCCCCTGCCGCCAGGCGGGCGGCAGGGGCCGGCGGTTCAGGTTGCCAGGTTCGCCGGCACGCCGCCAGGCACATCGGGCGCCAGGCGCTGCCGCAGGATCGCGCAGACCTCCTCCGCCGCCGTCACCACCAGGCCGTGGCCGCCGGCCAGGGTCTCCAGCTCGTAGCGGCTGGCGTGCCGCCGCCAGCCGTCGATGGCCGCCCTGGAGACGCCCGGGTCCTGCTCGCCGAGGATCGCGGTGATCGGTATGGCCAGCGGCTCGCGCGGGCGGTAGCGATAGTCGGCGGCCAGGCGCGAATCGGCGCGCAGGGTGGCCAGGCTGATCTCGCGCAGCTCCGGGTCGTCGAGCACTTCCAGCGGCAGCACGTCGTACTCGCGCAGGGTTCGCAGCAACTCGGCGTCGCCCATCGCATGGAAGCGCGGGTATTCCAGGTCCGGCCCCGGAGCGCGGCTGCTGATCACGAACAACTGCCTGGCGCGCAGGCCGTGCAGGCTTTCCAGGCGTGCCGCCAGTTCGTAGGCGAGCATGCCACCGAGGCTGGCGCCGACCAGGGCGAACGGACGGTCGAGCAATGGCAGGAGCGCGTCGTCGATGGCACAGAGCATGGCCTCTACATCGGTGACGAATGGCTCGTCCTGGCGTTCCTGGCGCCCCGGATACTGGATCGCCAGCAGCTCCACGTCCGCCGGCAGGCGCGCGTCCCAACCACGGAAAGTGCCGGCGTTGCCGCCCGCGGGCGGCAGCGCGATCAGGCGCAGGCGCGGCTGCGCGCTCCCGCTGCGCTGCAACCACAGGGCCCGGGCGCGCTCGGTGGCGGGCGGCAACGGCGGCGCGTCGGCGGCATGGCAGCGGCGCACCACTTCGCGGGCATCCGGATCGCCCTGCAACAGCCCCAGGCTCAGTTGCCTGCCGGTCAGCCGGCGCAATTCGGCGATCGCCTGCACGCCCAGCAGCGAATGCCCGCCGGCACTGGCGAAGCCCTGGTCGGCCGCCAGCGGCCGGCCGAGCACCCGGGACAACACCTTGAGCACCCGCCGCAGCTCCACGCTGTCCTCGGCCTGGGCCGCCGTGGGCGGCTGCGCCGGGTCCTCGAGCAGCGCCAGCAACGCCTCGCGGTAGGCGTCGGCCAGCGCCTCGGCGCGCTCGGCGGGGAAACGTCCGGCGGCGTACTGGAAGCCCACCTCGAGGCGCTCGCCGGCCACCTCGAAGTCCACCGCCAGCGGCACGTCGACGTCCACCACCACCTGGTCGAGGATGCCGCCGTGCCTTACTCCCGCCGTCGGCGCGGCGTCGTCCTGGTGGAAGTCGACGAAGTTGAACAGGCTGTCCAGGCGCAACTCGCGGTTGCGCCTGCGAATCGCCGCCAGCGGATGGCGCCGATGTTCCAGGCTCGCGCGCTCGTAGTCGAATGCGCGACGGGCGCTGTCGAGCAGATCGACGGAAGCCGACAGCCGGCACGGCAGGGTGTTCAGGAACAGGCCGAGCAGGCGGTCCGCTCCCGGCTCCTCGGAGCGCCCGTGGCTGACGAAGCCGGTGACTACTTCATCGGCATCGCTGAAGCGGCACAACGCTCGGCCATGCGCCGCCAGCAACAACGAACGCAAGGGCAAGCCGCTGCGTTCGGCCAGGGCGCGCAAGCGCGACAGGCTGTCGGCCGGCACGTCCACGCGGACCGCCGCCATGCGCCGGGGTCCCTCCTCCGCCAGGCCGGGCAACGGCCGGTAGCGGGCGCCGGCCAGGTAGTCGAGCCAGAACAGCGCCGAGGCGGCGTTGGCCTCGGCCTCACGCTCCAGCGCCACGTAGTCGCGGAAGCCTACCGCGGGCGCTTCCGCTTCCCGCGCGACGACACCGGCGAGAAGGTCGGCGTAGACCGCCAGCAGCTCGTCCCCCAGGCTTTGCAGGCTCCAGCCGTCCAGCACGCTATGGTGTTCGGCGACGCCCAGGGCGAAGCGCCGCTCGTCCAGCGCCAGCGCGGCGAGGCGCACCAGTGGTGGGCGGCTCCAGTCGAACGGGGTGGCCTGCTCTTCCTCGATCCAGGCACGCAGGCGCAGGCGCCGTGTTTCCCCATCGAGGCCACACAGGTCGTGGACCGGCACCTCGGCGGCGACCGCAGCGGCCGGGTGGACCCATTGCAGGGGAACCTGGCCGCCGTGCAGGTCGAAGCCGGTACGCAGGATCGCGTGGCGGCCGATCAGGATCGCCCAGGCGCGCGCCAGCAACTCGCCGTCCAGGCGTCCATGCACCTCGTGCAGGACGACGTTGTGCAACAGCCGTGGATCGCCGCTGGCCTCGCTTTGCAGGAGCATGCCCTGTTGCAGGCTGGTCATCGGATAGGCGTCGTCGAGCCCCTCCGGCAGGCGCTTGCGTTCCGCCGCCGACAACAGGGCGAACGGCTCCAGCGCCCGCGGCGCCGAGCTCGCGGCCGCATCCGCCGGACTCGCCGGAGCGGCCAGCAGGCGCGCCAGTTCGCGGATGCTCTGGTGGTTGAACACGTCGCGCAGGGTAAAGGCAAGCCCCGCCTCGCGCGCCATGACCTGCATCTGGATCAGGCGGATGGAGTCGCCGCCGACCTGGAAGAAATTGTCGCTGACGCCGATCGCCGGGCGTTTCAGCACGCTCTTCCAGATCTCCAGCAGGGCCGCCTCGGTGGCATTGGCCGGCGCTTCCAGGGTCTGCGCGGCCGCCTCGGCGGCCAGCGCCGCCAACAGCGCGCGACGGTCGAGCTTGCCTTCGGCGGTCAGCGGCAGGCGTTCGACCCGGGCGATCCGGCTCGGCAGCATGTAGGCCGGCAGGCGCGCCTCGAGGAAGCCACGCAGGGCCTGCTCGCTCAGCTCGCCGCCGAGGGCCGCGGCGGGGCGCGGCGCGAGCGCGCGCCAGTCGATGCGCTCAGCCAGCGACTCGGCATAGCCCGGGCGCACCGCGTAGCAGTTGTAACGGTCGGTACCCTCCAGCAGCGCGTCCTGACGGATGCTCACCTCGAAGCCATGGCGGCGCAGCAGGTCGCTCAAGGCATCGGCGCGGCCGGCGGTGGCACCGTCGCGCTTGTCATGGACCTCCAGGACGATCTGCCGGACCTTGGCCAGCGCCGCATCGTCGAGACCGAGCAGCACATCCATTTCCGCGCGCTGCACGTCGATCTTCAGCAGGTCGATACGCTCCAGGCCCAGTTCGCCGATCACCTGGTCGAGGCGGCGCAGGCGGCAGCGGTGGGCTTCGGCGCGCAGGCGGTCGTCGAGGATTTCGTCGATGTTGTTCAGCAGCAGGTTGGCCCCGCCCTCCTCTCCCTGGTTGCTCAGGTAGCGTCGGATGACGTCGCGTTCGCCGCTGGCGTCGGCGTACTCGGCGATCCCGGAGAAGGTCGAGTAGCCCGGATAGTAGGTGAAGGTTTCCTCGCGCTCGGCGTCGGACAGGCCGATGCCGAATACCTCGACCTGCGGTGCGTAGCGTCCGAGGTTGGCCTCCAGGCGCCGGCGGATCGGTGCCAGCGGCTCGAAGGCGACCACTCGCGCGCGCGGCGCGCGGCTGGCGATGTACAGCGAGAACAGGCCGATGTTGGCACCGACGTCGAGGACCACCGCGTCCGGCGGCAGGACGATGCCGTCGCGGCTGTAGACCTCGTCGACGAAGATTTCCTGGTAGACGTACTCGGTTTCGTTGAGGTTCAGTCCGGCGACCCGGTGCCCGCTGGGCAGGTCGACTTCCAGCCAGGACTCGTCCGCGGTCTCCCCGGCGGCGGTGACGAAGGCGACGATCCGGCGATCCGCGCCCGGCTCGGCCGCATCGGCCTCGTCGGTGAGTACCGCCGCCTCGCCCACCGCTGGGTGTTCCAGCAGCGCGCTGCGGATCTCGCCCAGTTCGATGCGGTAGCCGTTGATCTTCACCTGTTCGTCGATCCGCCCGAGGAACTCCAGGCAACCGTCGGCGCGCCAGCGCACCAGGTCGCCGCTGCGGTACAGGCGGCCGCTGCCCGGCCAGCCCTCCTCGAGGAAGCGCCCGGCCGCCTCGCCGGCGTCGCCGGCATAGCCGCGCGCCACCCCGGCGCCGCCGATCCACAGTTCGCCGCTGGCGCCACGGGTCTTGCGACGACCGAGGCCATCGACCACATGCAGATCGACGTTGGCCAGGGCGCGGCCGATGGTCGGCCGCGCATGCTCGGCGACCCGCGCCAGGCTGGCGTTCACCGTGGCTTCGGTAGGACCGTAGAGATTGAACACCTGGCAGCGGCGCCAGCCGGCGGCGACCTCCCAGGACGCTTCGTCGAAGCGCTCGCCCCCTACCAGGATGCGCCCGGGCAGCGCCGGGTGGGCATCGTCGAGGCCGGCCTGGAGCAGCAGGCGGAACAGCGACGGGGTGCAGTCGAGCACGTCGATGCGCCGTTCTTCGAGGAACCCCAGCATCCGCTGCGGATCGCTGCGCACCTCCTGCGGCACCAGGACCAGGCAATGGCCGGAGAGCAACTGGAGAATCTGCTTGATCGAGGAATCGAAGGAGAACGGCGCGTTGACCGTCACCCGCAGGCCCTCGCCCACCACGTTCGCGTATACCGTGCGCGCCAGGGCCTGGGACAGGTTGAGCGCGCTGGCGTGCTCGACCACCACGCCTTTGGGCTGGCCGCTGGTGCCCGAGGTGAAGATCATGTAGGCCGCATCGCGCCCGCCCGGCGCCGGCAGGCTCATGCCGCTGCCGGCAAGCGGCAGCGTCGACAGGTCCAGGCAGGCCCCGGCGAAGTCCTCGCGGGCGCGCCCGGCGCACTCGGCATCGGCAAGGGCGAAGACGATCCCGCCCGCTTCGCGCATCCGCTCCACCCGCGCCGCCGGAAACTCCGGATTGACCGGGGTGTACACCGCCGCCGCGCGCATCACCCCGAGCAGGGCGACGATCGCCTCGCGGTTGCGCCCGGTCATCACCGCCACCGCCTGGCCGGGCCGCACGCCGGCAGCCAGCAGCGCTTCGGCGACCGCTTCGCTGCGCGCGCGCAGCGTGGCGAAATCCAGGCTGCCGCGGGCATCCAGCAACGCCGGCGCCTGCGGCTGCAGGGAGGCGCGCAGATCGAACGCGGCCACCAGGGATTCCACCGGCGCGGGCTCCACGCGCTCGCCCTGCCAGGCCTGGTAGCGCTCGCGCTCGGCCGCGCCGATCAACGGCAGCCCGGCCAGTGGCAGTTGCCTGTCGGCGGCGATGCTTTCCAGGCATTCGACCCAGGCGTCGAGCAAGCGCCCGGCCAGCGTTCCGTCATGGTCGCGACGGACCCGCAGGCTGGCCAGCCTGCCTTCGCCGTGGGGCAGCACCTGCAACTCGAGGAACCCGCCCAGCGGCGGCTGACGGCAATCCAGCTCGGCCACCCCGGCGCCATCCAGTTCGCCCGCCAGCCAGGCGAAGCCCAACTCGGCGAGCGGCCAGTCGGGGGCAAAGGGATCGCGCAGGGCCGCTGCCTCCTCCTGGGCGAGGATCGCCGCCTGGAGGGCGTCGAGCCGCTCGCCGACGCTGCCCGCGCGGACATTCTCCAGGCACAGCGGCGCGACCCCGGCGAACGGTCCGGCCAGCTCGGCGAACTCGTTGAACAGGCGCCCCGAGACCAGTCGCGCCATTTCCAGCGGGAGGCCCTCGTCGCCCTGGAACTGCCCGGCGACCTGGGTCCAGGCCAGCAGGGCGGCCGCCTCCGGCAAGCCGTTGGCGGCCAGGCGTTCGAGCAGCGCGCGCGGCAGCAGGCGCCGCGCCGTCCACTCGCCTTCGCCCAGGTCGTCCGCCAGCGCCAGCGGACTCTCCGCCGCAACGGCCGCCTGCTCGCGCCAGTAACCGCTGGCGCTTTCGCCGTCTTCGCCGGCCAGCGCCTCGTTGGCCCACTCGGAGAAATGCTGGAACAGCAGCGCCTCGTCTCCCTCGTCCGCGCTCGCCTGGCCGGCCGGCCCCAGGCCGCGGCGCAGCAGCGCCACCAGGCTGGCCGCATCGACGACGAACGCCGGCGCCGCCAGCAACAGCCCCTGGAGCGTCTCTCCGGCGGCGTCCAGCAGCAGGCCGAGCGCCAGTACCGGCTGGCCTTCCCCGCCCAGGGGCGAAGCGGCGAGACGCGCGCTTTCGCGCGCGAAGCGTCCGGCCCAGTCGCCGTCTCCCGGCAGGCGCTCGACCAGCAGATCGGCCGCGCGCCCATCCAGTACCTGCACCGGCAGGCTCATGCCCGGCATCGTCCGGTAGGCCACGCGCAGTTGCGCCTCGCCGTCCAGCGCCCGGCGCAGCCGCTCCAGCGTCGCCACGGGATCGGCCGGGGCGTGCAGGCGCACGCCGACAACCGTATTTTCCGGCCGCTCGGCATGGCGGCGCCAGGCGCGGGTCTGCAAGGGAGACAGCGGGAATCCTTCGAGCGCTTCGCTCGCGGCCGGTTGCACAGCGGATTGCAGGTCTTCTGACGCACTCATGGCTATCCCTCGCACGGGTTCAGGGTTGGTGGACATGCAGGTCGGTCATCGCCACCAGCACCTTGCGCTCGCCGGTGTACGGCTCGCGGCCGTGGACGCTGATGAAGTTGTCGAGCATCAGGACATCGCCGCGCTCCCAGGCGAACGCGCGGGTTTCCTCGCGGTAGGCGGCGCGGATGGTGTCCAGCACCTCCGCCTCGATCGGGCTGCCGTCGCCGTAGTAGGCGTTGCGCGGCAGGCCCTGTTCGCCGACCTCGTCGAGCAAGGCCCGGGCCAGGGCCGGCGGCATGTTGGAGACATGGAACATGTGCGCGTGGTTGAACCACAGCGTCTCGCCGCTGAGCGGGTGGCGCACCATCGCCTGGCGTACCTGGCGGGTATTCAGGCGCTGGTCGTCGAGCCAGGTCCATTGGGTACCGGTCTGCCGGCAGTAGGCCTCGACCTCGGCGCGACTGTCGGTCTGGAAGCCTTCCTGCCAGGTCAGGTCGATCTCCGGCCCGTAGTTGCGCACGTAGCACACCCCATGGCGGAGGAAGCGCTGCCTGATCGCCTCGGGTATCCGAGCGCTGACCCGGCGCTCGTCGGCCAGGGGCGTGCGGCCCTGGGTGGCGGGCGGTGTCTGGCAGTAGAAGTGGATATAGCTCGGCCAGTTGTGCGAGTAGGACATCTCGTGGTGCGGCGGAATCCAGCCGTCCGGCGAGAACTCGGTGGAGGTGAACACCCGGTGCGCCACTTCCTGGCGTGCCGCCGCGCGCTCCAGGTAGTCGAGCATGTTCGGCGAAAAGCTTTGTACCGCCTGGGAGAAGCCCTCCGCTCCGTCTACCGCGAAGCCACGAAACAGGATGCCGCCATGCCGCAGCAGGCTGTCGCGCAGCCCTGCGCCGGCGGCGGCGATCCATTGCCGCAGGTCCATGCCCGGCTGGCGCGCGCGGACGATGCGCAGGTAGTCGTTGGCCGGGTCGAGCAGGCTTTCCTCCACCAGGTCGCCGGCCGAGAGCTGCCGGGGGCGCAGGCGCGGCGCGCTGAACGAGGCGCTCATGCGGCACCTCCGAGCGCCAGGCGCGAAGGTGTCGGCGGGACGTCGGCGGGCGCCAGGCTGGAATACGGCGTGGACATGATGGTGAGGATCCGTCGCGGCCCGCGGAACGGCTCGCGGCCGTGCTGGGCGAGCATGTTGTCGAGGATCAGCACGTCGCCCACGCGCCAGTCGAAGCGCCGCGTCTCGCGGTCTATGGCGCTGCGGATGGTCGCCAGGGTCTGCGCCTCGATCGGGCTGCCATCGCCGTAGTAGGTCTGGTACGGCAGGTCTTCCTCGGCGACGCTGCGCAGCAGCGCATCGCGCAGGCCCGGCTCGAGACTGGTGGCATGGAAGAACATGCCGTGGTTGAACCACAGGCGCTCGCCGGTATACGGGTGGCGTTGGAACGCCGCGCGCCTCTGCCAGGTGCGCAGGTGCTCGTCGCCGATCCAGGCATGGGCGATCCGGTGCTCAGCGCAGAACGCCTCGACCTCGGCGCGGCTGTCGGTCTGGAACGCTTCGCGCCAGGACAGGCCGAGGCCGGCGCGGTAGTTGCGCACGTAGAGGATGCCCAGGCGCCCGAAGCGTTCCAGCAATTCGTCCGGCAGGTGGCGGAGCACCAGCCGGTTGGCCGCCACCGGGGTGGCGCCGCCCTCGAGCGGCGCGACCTGGCAATGGAACATGATGTACAGCGGCCAGTCGGCGGTATAGGACTGCTCGTTATGCAGGAAGATCGGCTGGTCCACCGGATGCTCGGTGGAGGTGTAGACCTCGCCGCTGACCTGGCTACGCGGCGAGGAACGCTCCTTGTAGTCGAGCAGTTGCGGGGCGAAGGCAGCGGCGGCTGCGCGGAAGCGCTCCGCCGAGTCGACCTCGAAGCCTCTCAGCAACAGGCCGCCAGCCAGGTTCAGGTCGTCGTGCAGGGACTGGCCCTGCTCGCGAATCCAGTCGGCCAGGGACAGGCCGGGAGCCTGTGCCTCGATCAGCAGCGGCAGGCCGTCGCGCTCCGCCGCCGGGCGCCGCACCAGCGCCTCGCTGCTGCGCGGGCTGAGATTGCGCGGCCGGGCGAAGCCGCGACCGGTGAGACTGGGAGCTGTTCGTTCCATCGCTGTTCTCCGTGGGAGGCTCGGGGTCGTCAGGAAGCGTTGCAGCCCTCCGGCGACATGCGTTTCGAGATAGGTTCGCCGGCATTCGCCAGCAGGCGCCGCTCCCAGGCCTGGTGCAGGCGCTCGATGCGGTGCAGGTCGAAGATCGCGCTGACCCCGGTCCAGACGGCCAGCCAACCCTGCGGCTGGTCTTCCAGCCACAGCGTCAGGTCCAGGCGCGCGCCAGGCACCGGGATGAAGTCGGCTTCGACGCGCACCCCGGCATCCACCGCCGGGGCCGCCCGACCGTTGTGCGCGCCGCAGGCGATGCGGATCGGCAGGCCGCTGGCGCCGCGCTGGCGCAGGGCCTGGGTCACGCATTCGAGGGGCACGTCCTGGTGTTGGAGCAGTTCCAGCAGATCATGGCCGACCTGGCGCAGGCGCCACTCCACGGACTGCTCCGGACGCAGGCCGACCGCCAGCGGCAGGAGGTTGACGAAGCAGCCGACCAGCCCCTGCATTTCCAGGCGCGAACGCCCGGCCAGGGCCACGCCGACGAGCAGGTCGTCGACGCCCAGTTCGGCGCCGAGCACTTCGGCGAAGGCCTGTAGCGCAGCACTGAACGGGCTTACCGAGGTGCGTTCGGCCAGCGCCCGGCAGGCGGCATGGACGGCGGCGGAAACCGGCAGGGCGAGGCGTTGGCCGGCGCGCCCGCCGCTCTCCTCCGGGCGCGCCGGCGCGGCGCCGGGAGCCTTCGCCAGCGGCAACAAACGCTCAGCCCAGCGCTCGGCGACACGGTCCAGGCGTCCCGAGGCCAACGCCGCGCGCTCGCGGGCGGCAACCTGTTCCGGCGTGCTGGCGAGCACGCCCAGGCGACCGCCATCGAGCAGTGTCTTCAGTTCCGCGGCAAAGACCGCCAGCGACACATCGTCGAAGGCGTAGTGATGGACGCTGAGCAGGAGGTCGGCGCGCGCGCTGTCGCGGGTGACGACCAGCAGCAGGCGTGCCGGCGCCTCGTGGGCGAGGTCGAAGACTCGCGCGCCCTCACGGCGCACGCCATCCTCCAGCAACCGCTCGGCGTGGACGGCGTCGCTCGCCAGCAGGCGTTGCAGGGGCACCGCATGCGCCGCCAGCGCATGCGGCTGCGGCCCGTCGACGCCCGTTTCGACACGCCGGCGCAGCGCCACATGCCGTTCCAGCAACTGGCGCAAGGCCTGTTCGATGGCGTCGGCCGTGGCGCCGACTATGCGCAGGTGGGCCAGCAGGTTGTAGGAGGTGTCCTCCGGCGCCAGTTGCTGGGCCACCCACAGGCGCCGTTCGGCGAGGCTCAGCCCGGCGGCGCCGGCGCTCGGCTCCGGCTCGTCGCCCTCGGGCGCGGCCTGGCGCAGCAGTTCCAGCAGGGCCTCGGGGGTCGCCGGGCCACCGGCGAACGCCTGCAACGGTACGCGTCGGGACAGTCGCTGGCGCAGCGTCGCGAGCAGGTGCACCGCCCGCAGGGAATCGCCGCCGGCGGCGTAGAAGCCCTGTCCGGCGCGCGGCGGCGCACCAAGCTGCGCCTGCCAGGCCTGGTGTAGCGCCTGCTCCAGCGGATCGCTGGGCAGCGCCTGCGGCTCGGCGCCGGTCGCCTGGGGACGCGGCAGGGCCTTGCGGTCGATCTTGCCGTTGAGCGTCTTGGGCAGCTCCGCCAGGACCACGAACGCCGACGGCAACATGTAGTGCGGCAGACTTTGCCCAAGGTGCTCGTTCAGCGCCTGGAGCGGCGGGGCGGACGGCGCCGCCAGGTAGCCGACCAGCCGACGCAGGCCGGCGCTGTCCTCGGTGAGCATGGCGCAGGCTTCGCTCACCCCGGGAAAACTCGCCAGGCACGAGGCGATCTCGCCCAGCTCGATGCGGAAGCCGTTGAACTTGACCTGGTCGTCGAGCCGGCCGAGGTGTTCCAGCACGCCGTCCTCGCGCATGCGTACGCGGTCGCCGGTGCGATAGCGGCGCTCGCCGCTGCCCGGATCGACGCGGAAACGCTCGGCGGTCTGCTCCGGCTTGCCGAAATAGCCACGCGCCAGGCCGATGCCGCCGAGGTACAGCTCCCCGGCCACGCCCAGCGGCAGCGGCGCCTCGAAGCCGTCGAGCACCTCCACCGTGGTGCCGGGCAGCGGTCGGCCGATGGGCGGCTCGTCGAGCGCTTCGGCGTGCAAGTCCAGTTCGTGCGCCGTCGAATAGGTGGTGTCCTCGGTCGGCCCGTAGAGATTGACCAGGCGCCGTACCTGGGGTTGGCCACGAATCTGTCGCACCAGGTGGCCGCGCAGCGGTTCGCCGGCCAGGTTCAGCGTGCGCACCCCACCCGGCAGGTCGCCGAGGGCGAGCAGCGCGGCACACACCGAGGGCACGGTATTGAGCAGGCTGATCTCGTCGCGGCGCGGGTAGTCCGGCAGGCTGAACAGGTTTTCCACCAGGTGCAGCGTGCCGCCTTCGGCCAGGGTGCCGAACAGCTCGTAGACCGACAGGTCGAAGCACACCGAGGTCGCCGCCAGTACCCCGCTCCATTCTTCGGCGGCATAGTGCTGGCCGGCCCAGCGCAGGAAGGCATGGGCGCTGCCGTGCTCGATGGCGACGCCCTTGGGGCGTCCGGTGGATCCGGAGGTATAGATGATGTAGGCGAGGTGGTCGGCGCCGACCTCGCTCGCGGGCAGCGCCAGGTCGTTCGCCTGGTCGCCGCCCTCCTCCAGCGTCAGGCATGGCCGGCCCAGCGCGGCGACCCGCTCGCGGGTGCTCGCGTCGACCAGCACCAGCAGGCAGTCGGCGTCGTCGAGCATGTAGGCCACCCGCTCCTCCGGATAGGCCGGGTCCAGCGGGACGTAGCAACCGCCGGCGCGGAGCACGCCAAGCAGGCCGACCAGCAGGCCGCTGTCGCGCCGCAGGCAGACCCCGACCCGCTGCTCCGGAGCCACCCCGGCGGCGCGCAGGCGCACGGCGAGCGCGGCGCTTTCGCGCTCCAGCTCGGCATAGCTGAGGCTACGGTCGGCGGCGTGCACGGCGATGCGCTGCGGTGTGCGCCGCGCCTGGGCCTCGAACAGATGGTGGAGTACGCCGCGCGACGGGGCGGCCTGGGGCTCGCTGCGCAGGGCCTGCAAACGGCGCTCTTCGTCGGCGTCCAGCCAGGGCAGCCGGCCGACGCAGGCCTGGGCGTCGACCAGGCCGCGCGCCAGGCGCGCGAGATGGCCGGCGATACGCCGCAATTCGTCGTACTGGGGATCGCGCAGAGCCAGGCCGACGCTGCCGTCCGCCGCCAGCACCAGGGCCAGCCAGCCGGGGCTGCTCGCCGTTGGCCGCGCCGCCAGCACCTGGACCGCGCAGCACCCGGCCAGGGCGGCGCGCTCCTGGCCGTCGGCGGATAGCTGCCGCCGGGCGTCATCGAGTTCTTCCGCCAGCCGCGCGCTACGTTCGGCGGACGACTCCATCGCCCGGTAGGCGGAACGCAGCAGCGCGGGCGCCTGCCGCCCGCGAACCGTGATCGGCTCGGGAAAGCCCAGGGTGATCTCTTCGTTGCCGTAGCGTCCCAGCAGTACCAGGAACGCCGCCAGCCAGTGCGCCGCCGGGAACGCTTCCGCGGCCGCCTCCGGCTCGAACCATTGCCAGGCGCAATGCGGGTCGCGCAAGGCGATTCGTCCCGGCAACTCCAGCCCCAGCGGGGCGCCTTGCAGGTAGCGCCGCTCCTGCGCAACCTCCGGGCGCACTGCGCGTCCCGCGGTCAGCGCCTTGCCCGACGAAAAGCTGCGTAACGGTAAGCCATGTCGCTCCTGCATCGCTCTCCCCCTTCCGAGGCTGGGCACCGAGCGAAAAACTCTTCACGAAATGGCGACGAGTTACGAGCTAATACAATTGATAGGGTGGTGACAGGTCAGGCCGAATGGCTTTCCGCGAGGATCGGGTACAGCGACGCGACCAACAGCAGCGCCATCCCTACGTTGAACACCCTCAGCCAGCGCGGATCGCGCAGCACGTTGCGCAGCATGCTGCCGAAACCGGCCCAGATTCCGATGGTCGGCGCGTTGATCAGGGCAAATACCGTCGAGATCACCACCACGTTGGTGAAGTAGCCCTGCAACGGCGTATAGGTGCTTATGGCGCCGACCGCCATCACCCAGGCCTTCGGGTTGACCCACTGGAACGCCGCCGCGCCCCAGTAGCTCAACGGCTTGCCACGTCCCTCCGGGTCGTTGCCGGCCGGGCCGGACGTGGCGATCTTCCAGGCCAGGTACAGCAGGTAGGCCGCGCCGACGTAGCGCAGGATGGTGTACAGCACCGGATAGGCCTCGAACACCGTGCCCAGGCCGAAGCCCACCGCCATCACCATGATGAAGAAGCCGCAACTGATCCCGAGGATGTGCGGGATAGAGCGGACGAAACCGAAGTTGACCCCCGAGGCCAGCAACATGGTGTTGTTCGGACCGGGCGTGACGGAGGTGACGAAGGCGAACAGGGAGAACGCCAGCAGCAGATCCACGGAGAGCGACATTCGTTCCATCCTTTGAAGTGGGTGCGGGCAAGACGTTACTCCGCTTTGCCGCCGCGCCAGCGCAACAGTTGCCGAGAAAGTTGCCGTAACACTCCACCCGTCCGCCGCCCTAGCGTTGCACTCCCCAGCGCTTCACCGTGAGGCGCTCGATGCTGCCGAACACCAGGTTCTCCACCAGCAGGCCGATCAGCACCACCACGGCCAGGCCGGCGAATACCTTGTCGGTGTACAGCTCGTTGCGGTTCTGGAAAATGTACCAGCCGAGCCCGCCCTTGCCGCTGCTCGCGCCGAACACCAGTTCCGCGGCGATCAGCGTGCGCCAGGCGAAGGCCCAGCCGATCTTCAGCCCGGCGAGAATCGACGGCAGCGCCGCCGGCACCAGGATCAGCAGGACGAAGCGCAGGCCACGCAGGCCGTAGTTGCGCCCTGCCATACGCAGGGTCTCCGAGACACCGAGGAAACCGGCATAGGTGTTCAGCGCCAGCGCCCAGAGCACCGAATGCACCAGCACGAAGATCAGGCTGTTCTGGCCCAGGCCGAACCAGAGCAGCGCCAGCGGCAGCAGCGCGATCGCCGGCAGCGGGTTGAACATCGCCGTGAGGGTCCCGAGCAGGTCGCGGCCCAACTGCGTGGAGACCGCCAGGCTGGTCAGAACGAAGGCCAGGACGATCCCCAGCAGGTAGCCCTTGAACAGCACCAGCAGGGAGATCCCCGCCTTGGCCGGCAGTTCGCCGCTGGCCAGGCCCTCGCCGAGGGCCCTGGCCGTCTGCAGGAAGCCTGGCAGCAGCAGGTCGTTGCCCTGGACCCGCGCCGCCAGCTCCCAGGCCAGCGCCAGCAGCGCCAGGATCAGCCCCTTGCGCAGCCAGCCCTGTTGCCAGAGACGCTGGCCCAGGGGCAGGCGCCGCTCCAGGGGGACCTCCAGCAGGGGTTCGAGCTGGACTTCGTATTCTTCGCGGACGCGCGTGACTCGACTCATCGATCGGCTCCTTTGCTCAGTGGGCCAGACGGATGTCGGCGAAGTCGAGGGTCGCGGCCACCGTCGGTTCGCCGCCCTCGTCGAACAGCAAGCGGTGGATGCGTCGCGCCGCGGCTTGCAGCGCTTCGCCGCCCAGGCTGTGCAGCCCGAACGGGTGGCCGTGCACTTCGGCCCGGACCCGCCCCGGGTGCGGCGAGAGCAGCAGGATGCGGTTGCCCACCACCAACGCCTCCTCGATGGAATGGGTGACGAACAGCAGGGTGAAACGCACCTCTTCCCACAGGCGCAGCAGCTCTTCCTGCATCTTTCGCCGGGTCAGCGCGTCCAGCGCGGCGAACGGCTCGTCCATCAGCAGGATCTTCGGCTGCATCGCCAGCGCCCGGGCGATCGCCACCCGCGCCTTCATGCCCCCGGACAGCGTGTGCGGGTAGGCCTCGGCGAAGCCCGCCAGGCCGACCTTCTCGAGGCATTCGTCGGCGCGTCGCTCGGCCTCGTCGCGCGCCACCTGGCCGGACACCCGCAAGGGAAACAGCACGTTCTGCCGTACGGTCTTCCATGGCGGCAACTGGTCGAACTCCTGGAACACCACGATACGGTCGGGGCCGGGCGCCCTGACCGCCTGTCCCTGAAGGCGGATCTCGCCCTCGCTGGGCGTGATGAAGCCAGCCACCGCCTTGAGCAGGGTCGACTTGCCGCAACCGGACGGGCCGAGCAGGACGAAGCGATCGGCCGGGTCGACTTCGAAGCTGACCCGCTGGGTGGCCCGCACCACGCGCGAGCGGGTGCGGTATTCGAGGCTGACTCCGTCCACCGCCAGCAGGGCGTCGGCGGGGAGCGTGGAAGGTTGGCGGGAGGCGGCGTTCATCGGCGTCTCAACTCCCCTGCAACGGCGCGCCGTCCTGGAAGAAATAGTCCTGCCAGGAGGCCGGCTTGTTGCGGATCGCACCGACCCGGTAGAGGAACTCCGCCAGCGGATAGGTGTTCTTCGGCGTGACGCTGAACTCCACCCGCGGATTGGCGATGATCTTCAGCAGCGCGGCTCGGTCGATCTTCGCCCCGGTCACCCGGATATAGGTATCGGCGGCGGCCGCCTTGTCGTTCTGGGCGAAGGCCGCCGCTTCCTTCAGCGCCTCGACGAAGGCCCGGTAGGTCTTCGGGTTGTCCTGGCGGAACTTCTCCGTGGCGAACAGCACGGTCGGCGAATTCGGCCCCAGCAGCTCGTAGCTGTCGAGCACCACGTGGACCTTCGGGTTGGCCAGCGCCTGGTCCTGGAACGGCGGGTTGGAGAAATGCCCGGTCAGCTCGGTGCCGCCGGCCACCAGCGCGGCGGTTGCGTCCGGATGCGGCAGCGCCACGGTGTACTTGTCGAGGCGGTCGAACTGCTTGTCGCCCCACTGCTTAGCCGCGGCGTACTGGAGGAAGCGCGACTGCACCGAAACCCCCACCGCCGGCACGGCGATGCGATCCCCGGCGCCGAAGTCGGCGATGCTCCTGACCCGCGGGTCGTTGCTCAGCAGGTAGTAGGGGAAGTTGCCCAGCGAAGCCACCGCCTTGACGTTCTGGCGCCCGCGGGTACGGTCCCAGATGGTCAGCAGCGGACCGACGCCGGCACCGGCGATATCGATCGCCCCGGACAGCAGCGCATCGTTGACCGCCGCGCCGCCGGACAGTTGGGTCCAGTCGACCTTGATTTGCAGGCCCTCGGCCTGGCCGTGCTTTTCGATCAGGCGCTGGTCGCGGACCACGTTGAGCAGCAGGTAGACGATGCCGAACTGCTCGGCGATGCGGATCTCGCCCTCGGCCTGCGCCGGCCGGCTGGCCAGCAGCGTGGTGGCGAGGCTCAGGCCCAGGCCGAGCGCGGCGACCAGGCGGGTGAAACGGGGAATGCGGTTCATGGAAACGCTCCTGGCGAAAAGGGGGAAGCGCGTGCCGTCGTCAGAACGGCGCGTCGCCCTGGATGGTGGTGCGGTAGAGCTTGCGCCGCAGGTGGGCCGGGCAACCGCCGGCGAGATGGATCAGCGAGCGGTTGTCCCAGAACACCAGGTCATGCGCCTGCCAGCGATGCCGGTAGATGTGCTCGGGGCGCACGCTGTGCGCATACAGCTCGGCGAGCAGTTGGGCGCTCTCGTCGGCCGGCAGGCCGACGATGCGGGTGGTGAAACCTTCGCTGACGAACAGCGCCTTGCGCCCGCTTTCCGGGTGGGTGCGCACGATCGGATGGACCACTTCGCGCACCTCGGCGAGCTGGGCAGCGCTCAGGGTCGGCCGCCAGTTGCCCTCGAAGCGCGGTTCGCTGTAGCGGGCGGTATAGGAATGCGCCGCCGTGCGTCCCTCGATGGCCTTGCGCAGGGCTTCCGGCAGGCTGTCCCAGGCCTTGTGCATGTCGGCGAACAGAGTATCGCCGCCCTCCTCCGGCAGCTCCTGGGCATGCAGCATCGAGCCGAGGCTCGGCAGCTCCTTATAGGAAAGGTCGGAGTGCCAGAACTTGCCGGCATCGCCGAGACCGATGGGCTGGCCGTTCTCGACGATGTTGGAAACGATGAGGATCTCCGGATGCCCTGGGAGCAGGAACTGCTTCAGCACATGGATCTGCAACTCACCGAAGCGCCGGCTGAAGGCGATCTGCTGCGCCGGGGTGATGCGCTGCTCGCGGAACACCAGCACATGGTGGTCCAGGTGCGCCCGGTGGATACGGCGGAAGTCCTCGGCGGCCAGGGGCAACCCGAGGTCGAGGCCGAGCACCTCGGCGCCGAATGCGGCATCGAGGGCACGGATCTGCAAGGGAACGTCGGCGCGCGCTGGCGCCGGAAGGAAAACGGACATCGCTGACTCCCACGCAAGCCCGGACACGCCAGGCACGAGATACCGCGCAAGGCGGCATGGATTCGGTGCGGCGCGCCGATTGGTCGGCAGGTACGCGAGAGCCTTTAATTTATTGGAATAAGAAAATTAATTTAAATATCTTTAAAGAATATAAATATGCTGCTCCGTACGGTTCGGCGTTCCTTGTAAGCACAAAAGTGAATTAATAAATAAAAACTTAGTATTTATGGCTCTAAGCGGCGAAGGGATAGTCTGGCTGCCATCGAACCCGCCGCCCGAGGAATGCCTCATGGACCGCACCGACAACGTCATCGATTTCGCCCGCTACCGCTCGCGCCGCCAGGCACGCCGCCTGGGCGAAATGATGTGGGCGGTGTACGCCTGGCGGGCCGGCTACGCCGTGCCGCAACCGCCAGCCAGGCACGACGAGCGCAGCCGCCGGGCCTGACCGATGAACCTGCCCGCCAGCGATGGCGTTGCCCACCTGGAACTGGCCGCCGGCGTGCATACCGAACCCGATGATCTGATTGGCCAGCGCGTCGCCCACAACCTGCTGCGCCTGCGCGGCAAGCGCAATCTCTCGCTGGACGCCCTGGCGCGGATTTCCGGTGTCAGCCGGGCGATGCTGGCGCAGATCGAGTCCGGGCGCAGCGTGCCGTCGATCAAGGTGCTGTGCAAGATCGCCCAGGGTCTCAAGGTGTCGGTGGCAGCCTTCCTCGACGATCGCGCCTTCGCCGGTGTCGCCGTGCTGCCGGCGCAACAGAGCAAGCGCCTGGTCAGCGCCGACGGCGCCTTCACCAGCCGCGCGCTGTTCCCCTTCGATGTGGCGCGCCAGGTGGAGTTCTACGAACTGCGCCTGCGCGGCCTCGGCCAGGAAGACGCCGAAGCCCACGCCCCCGGCACCCAGGAGAACCTGGTGGTGGCGCAGGGGGTACTGGAAGTGCGGGTCAACGAGGAGCGCTTCCTGCTCGCCACCGGCGACTCGATCCTGTTCTACGCCGACCAGCCGCACAGCTACCGCAACCCCGCCGATAGCGAAGCCCTGGCGTACCTGGTGATGACCTACCCGGAGCGCCTGGACTGACCCCGGCCCTGCTGCCATGGACGAAGAAAGGCCCGCCCGGTCATCCCGGGCGGGCCTTTTCCATCCGGCGACGGATCAGCAGGTGCAGCACATCATCGGCATGCCGTTGCAACTCATCATCATCGGCATGCCGCACTCCATCATCTTCGCCATCAGCATGCAGCAGTTCTTGAACATCTCCATGTCCATGCCCTGCATCGGCATCATCCTGCAGTGCATGGCGTCGCCCTGCATGGAGCACTCCATCATGCACTTCATCGGAGCCATGCCCATCATCGGCATGCCCATCCCCATGCCCATCGTCGGCATCATCGCCATGCAGGCCTGGGACATGCCCATCATCGCCAGGTTGCCGCACTGCATCATCATGGGCATGCCGCAGTTCATCATCATCGCCATCATCTCGGCGCTGTTGCGGAACTGGCCCATGTCCATACCCATCGCCGGCATCATCTTGCACAGCATGCCGTCGTCCATCGTTTCGCACTGCATGGTCGCCATCATCATCGGCATGCCCATCATCGGCATGGCGGCATTCATGTTCATCGGCATCTGCATGGCATTCATCATGGCGGTAACTCCTGTAGGCGAAGCGGGGGTAGGTGCGAATGGGGCCGATTCTAGGCAGCGCCGACGCACCGGCAAGATGCCGGTGCAACAGCCGAGCCGGGCGCTGCATGGTGGCTAGCGGCGAGACAGCGAAGATGTTCGGCGCAATGACAGCGGATTCCGCTGCATGGCGGAGGAACGCATCGTCACAGCCGGTATTTCGACGCGATGGATATTCGAAACGGACCTATCCAAATAACCCAGGTGAATAAACGTTCTAAGACCCGCAGCCTTTTTCCCCTTGCCGGGCGCAGCCCCGTCTATTGCGCCGCTTTCCGGTGCTCGGACGATGCCCTGCGGAAGTCGCGCGGGCCGACGCGGAAAGCGTGCGCGGCATTGCCCCAGACCAGCACGGCGGCCAAGCCGATCAGCGGTAGCAGGGTCCAGGGCAGCATCTCGCTGCCCCAGCGCTGCAACACCATGCCACCCAACGCTCCGCCGCCGGCGATGGCCAGGTTCCAGGCCACCACGATCATCGATTGGGCCAGGTCGGCGCCCTCCCCGGCGGCGTCCGCCGAGGCGGTCTGCAGCAGCGTCGCCGCGCCACCGAACGTCAGCCCCCAGAGGGCCAGGCCGGCGAACGCCAGCCAGCTCCAGCGAGCGCCCAGGCACAGCGCCAGCGCCGCCACGGCGAACAGCGCCAGGCTGACCAGGACCATCCGCCGCAGGTGCCGGTCGACCAGCACGCCGACCAGCCAGATTCCCGCCACCGCGGCGCTGCCGAATACCAGCAGGGCCAGGTCCACCGAGGCGCCCAGGCCGACCTTGGCGAGGAACGGCGCGATATAGGTGTAGAGGATGTTGTGCGCCAGCACCCAGGCGACGATCACCAGCAATACCGGACGCACGCCCGGCGTGCGCAGCACCCCGAGCAGACGCAGGCGCCGCCCGGCCGGCTGGCCAGGGAAGTCCGGCACGCTGCGCAGCACCCAGCCGACCAGCAGCAGCGCGGTCAGCGACAACAGGCCGAAGGCCCAGCGCCAGCCGAGCAGGCCGCCCAGCCAGGTGCCCAGCGGAACGCCGAGCGACAGCGCCAGCGGCGCACCGAGCATGGCCACCGCCAACGCCCGCCCCTGCTGCTCCGGCGGCACCAGGCGCCGCACGTAGCCGGCCAGCAGGCCCCAGGCGAGGCCGGCGGCGACGCCGCTGCCGAAGCGCGCCAGCAGGGTCAGGCGGTAATCCGAGGAAACGGCGGTTAGGCTGTTGCAGACGAAGAAGATCAGCAGCGCCAGCAGCAGCACCCGGCGCCGCCGCCAGCCCTGGGTCAGGCTCGCCGCCGGCAGCGCGGCCAGTAGCGAACCCAAGGCGTAGACGCTGACCAGTTGCCCGGCCAGCGCCTCGCTGACCGCCAGCCCCGCGCCGATTTGCGGCAGCAGGCCGGCCGGCAGGGTTTCGCTGAGAATGGCGACGAAGCCGGACATCGCCATCGCCAGCAGCGCACTCAGCGGCAGCCGCGGCGCCACGGCCGACGCAGCGGCCCCGGCGTTCTCCGGAAATGCTTCGCGGCGTCCCATCAGCGCAGCTCCGCGGAACGGTAGACGGCGTCGCGCAGGTCGTTGACGAAGCGTCCCGACATGCCCTCGAACAGGGTGTTGGTAAGCGCCACCACCGACAGTTCGCGGGCCCGGTCGACGAACCAGGAATGCCCGTAGGCGCCGCCCCAGCGCCAGGTGCCGGGAGCCTCCGGCGATTGCGCGATAGCCGGGTCGCGTAGCACGGAGAAACCCAGGCCGAAGCCGAAACCGGGATTGGCCGGCAGTTCCAGGCCGGGTACCTGGTCGCGGCCCATCTCCTCCACCAGGCCAGGCGTCAGCAACGGCGCGCCGCCCTGGCGAAGGATTTCCAAAAGGCGCAGCACGTCACCGGCGCTGCCGATCATCCCCGCCCCGCCGGACGCATAGGCAGACGGTTCGAAAGCCCGACTCGGCTCGAAGCGAATGCCGACGCTGTCCTCGAACGGCGCCACGGTCTCCCGTCCGGCCATTCGGCGCGGGCGTGGCCGGTCGCTGACGTAGACCGCCGCCAGTCGGCACGCGTCGGCGCAGAGGAAGCCGCTGTCGCGCATGCCGGCTGGAATCCCGACCCGCTGCCGCAGCGCTTCCGCCAGCGGCCGCCCGTCGACCCGCTCCACCAGCGCGCCGAGCACGTCGGTGGCCAGCGAATAGCCCCAGGCGCGGCTGGGTTCGTAGAGCAAGGGCACGGAGGCCAGGCGACGGAGATTCTCGGCCAGGTCGAAACCCGGCAGGTCCATGCCATCGGAAATCCCGGCGCGGGCATAGGGGCCGTCTGCGTCGGCTTCGAGGAAGCGATAACCGAGGCCGGCGCTGTGGCTCAGCAACTGCCGCGGCGTGATGCGCGCCTCGCGGCCGTCGGCCAGGCGCGGACGGAACGCCGGCAACCAGTCGGCGATCGGCTCATCGAGGGCCAGCCGGCCCTCGTCCACCAGGCTCAGGGCCGCGACGCTGACGATCGGCTTGCTCACCGAGGCCAGGCGGAACAGGCTGTCCTCGCCCATTATCCGGCCGGCTTCGCGGTCGGCCAGGCCGGCAGCCCGTCGATAGAGCCACTGCCCCCGGTGTGCCACCAGCACCACCGCCCCCACCAGGCGCTGGTCGGCGAATGCCGCCTCGATCACCTGATCGACATGTTCCGCCAGGCCGCAGCCTGGCTCTCGTTCGAAACTGGACATGCGGGACTCTCCGCAGATGAAGGATGCGGACAGGCTAAGAGCGCTGCAAAAGCGGAAAAAGACGGATAGAGTTCCGTTCTATCCGGACCGTTATGTCCGTAATCGGAGCCTTGCATGGACAGCCTCAGCGGTTTCACCGTCTTCGTCCGCGTCGCCGAGACCCGCAGCATCGTCGGCGCCGCCCGGACCCTCGGCGTCAGCGCCTCGGCGGTGGGCAAGCGGGTCGCCCGCCTGGAAGAGAAACTCGGCGTGCGCCTGTTCCACCGCAGCACCCGCAGCATCACCCTGACCGCCGAAGGCAGCCTGTTCCTCGAGCGCAGCCGGCGCATCCTGGCCGAGATCGAAGCCACCGAGCTGGAGCTGTCGCAAAGCCGCGAGACCCCGCGCGGGCGCCTGCGGGTCAGCCTGCCGCTGGTCAGCGGGCTGGTCCTGCCGACGCTCGCCGATTTCATGCAGGCCTATCCGGACATCGAGCTAGACCTCGACTTCAGCGATCGCGTGGTGGATGTCGTCGACGAAGGCTTCGACGTGGTCCTGCGCACCGGCCAGCCGGTGGATTCGCGGCTGTCCATGCGCGAACTGGGTGAGTTCCAGCTGAAGCTGGTCGGCTCGCCGGCCTACTTCGCCCGCCACGGCACGCCGCGCTGCCCGGAAGACCTGCTGCGGCACACCTGCCTGCACTACCGCTTCCCCAATACCGGCCGCCTCGAGGAATGGCCGCTGCGCCGCGCGGACGGCGAAGCCCCGCCGCAGATCCCGGTGTCGATGGTCTGCAACAACATCGAGACCCGCGTCTGCTTCGCCCTGCGCGACCAGGGCATCGCCTGCCTGCCGGACTTCTCGATCCGCGAGGCGCTGCGCGAAGGGCGCCTGGTCAGCGTCCTCGACACCTTCTGCGAGCGCCGCGCGCGGTTCTTCCTGCTCTGGCCGTCCGGCCGCCAGGTCTCGCCCAAGCTGCGCGCCTTCATCGACTTCGTCGCGCCACGGGTGATCGCCATGCTGGGCTGAAGCGCGCCTGGCAGGGCCGGTCAAGCCGGCGGCAGACAGGAACAAGACCGCGGCGGCCACGGAGCGTCTAATAGGTACATCCACCCCTTGCCAGGCCGCATCCATGATCAACATCGAGACGCCGACCTACTACACGGCGACCAAGAAGTACGAATTGTCCTTCCCCTCCCTGGAAACCGACCTGGACGCCGACGTGGTGGTGATCGGCGGCGGCTTCTCCGGGATCAACACCGCGCTTGAGCTGGCCGAGCACGGCATCACCGACATCGTCGTGCTGGAGGCCCGCCACCTCGGCTTCGGCGGTACCGGGCGCAACGGCGGGCAGATCATGGCCGGCATCGGCCACGACCTGGAGAAGATCCGCAAGGACGTCGGCGAGGACGGCCTGCGGGCGATCTTCGAGATCAGCGACCTCGGCGCCGACATCATCAAGGGCCGTATCGAGAAGTACGCCATCGACGCCGACTTCTGCCACGGCTACGGCTACATGGGCTTCAACGCGCGCCAGGCGAAGACCCTGCAGGCCTGGGAAAAGGAGTTCCGGTCGCTCGGCTCGCCCCATGAGATCCGTTACCTGCACGGTGCCGAGGTGCGCCAGATCATCGGCTCGGACGCCTACGGCAGCGCCCTGCTGCACATGGGCGGCGGCCATGTGCACTCGCTCAACCTGCTGCTCGGCGAAGCCAAGGCGCTGGCCGGCCTCGGCACACGGATATTCGAATACAGCCCGGCGCTGGAGGTGCAATACGGCGAGCGCATCCGCGTGCGCACGGCCAAGGGCTCGGTCACCGCGAACAAGCTGCTCTGGGCCTGCGACAGCTTCCTCAACCGGCTCGAACCCGAGCTGCACCGCACCACCATCAATACCTACGCGTTCCAGATGATGACCGAGCCGCTGCCGGACGAACTGATCCAGCGGATCAGCCCGATCCGCGGCGCCTACAGCGACATCCGCCCGGTCATCGACTACTACCGGGTGACCAACGAGAACCGCCTGCTGTTCGGCGCCGCCACGCCCTTCGTCGAACGCATCCCCGGCGACCTCAAGGCCTGGAACCGCAAGCTGATGCTGAAGATCTTCCCCTACCTGGAGCACGTCCGCATCGACCTCGCCTGGGGTGGGCCGATGGCTTGCAGCGCCAACCTGTTCCCGCAGATCGGCAGCCTCTCGGGGCGGCCCAACGCGTTCTTCGTCCAGGGTTATTCCGGGTTCGGCGTGACCCCCAGCCACATCGTCTGCAAGGTCCTCGCCGAAGGCATGAGCGAAGGCTCGGCGCGCTACGACCTGCTCAGCTCGGTACGCCGCATCCCGATCCACGGCAAGGACCACTTCCGCCCGCTGCTGCTCAGCGCGGGCAAGACCTGGCACCAGCTCTCCGGCTACTGGAACGGCCGGCGCTGAAACCTACCGATCACTCTACAAGGAGCATTCCCATGGCCATTACCGTTATCCGCCACGGCATCACCCTCGACGAACTGGACGCCTGGGGCAGCGTCGCCGACCTCGGCTCGGAGATCCTCGAAGGCGAGGTGAAAGCCTTCGGCAAGATGACCGCCGGAGCCCCCACCGACCCGGTCAGCGCCGCCTACTTCGGCACCACCGCCGGCAAGTTTCGCATGACCTATCCGTTCAGCGAACAGGCCACGGTGGTCAGCGGCGAGGTCCGCCTCACCGACGAGTCCACCGGCCAGAGCACGCTCTACAAGGCCGGCGACAGCTGGTTCGTCAGCAAGGGCACCCCGGTGCTCTGGGAGGTTGCCGACGGCGGCTTCGTCAAGCATTACTACGCGGTGACTTGAGACACCGAAGAGACGGCGAGCCGTTACGCAAGGCGTGCGCCTGCGGCGCTGCCCAACCCTCGACACGCCCCCGTAGGGCGAATAACCGCTCGCGGTTATCCGCCGTGAAATCCGGCGTAACGGCGGATAGCGCCTGCGGCGCTATTCGCCCTACCGGCAAGCCGTTCCGCCCGGAGGCGCTACCCAGCCCTCGACACGCCCCCGTAGGGCGAATAACCGCTCGCGGTTATCCGCCGTGAAACCCGGCGTAACGGCGGATAGCGCCTGCGGCGCTATTCGCCCTACCCGACAAGCCGTTACGCCCGGCGGCGCTGCCCAGCCCTCGACACGCCCCCGTAGGGCGAATAACCGCTCGCGGTTATCCGCCGT